>WBZP01002630.1_pt2 | contig 16254 bp, 9 predicted proteins | sample 5204301 | NCBI WGS metagenome assembly WBZP01 (sample SAMN12412401, study PRJNA552823) | activated sludge metagenome | isolation source: activated sludge from nitrification reactor of wastewater treatment plant... | place: USA: Pennsylvania | collected 2017
GCGAAGTCCACTCGGGCGGTCTCAAGTGGTCGCTGCAACACCTGAGTTGGTGAGGGGTGTTGTTCGATGGGGTTTGGCGATCAGAGTGGCAAACAGGTGTCGGGGTCGGCGCGTGAGGTTTTCCTGGAGGCGTTGAGTTCGGGGGCTTCGCAGTCGGCGGCGGCGACGGCGGCTGGGGTGCATCATTCGGTGGGTCACAGGTGGGCCAGGGCAGCCGGGATCGCGGCGCAGTCACGTCATAGCGGGGTGGTGTACTCAGCGCGGGCCAGGGAGTCGTTCTGGGCGGCGATGCAGGTGGGGGTCTCGACGGCGGAGGCGTCCCGGATCGCTGGTGTGTCGGAGCAGGCCGGTCAGTATTGGGTCAAACAGGCTGGTTTTGTGCGCCGAACCGCTGCTCCTGCCGAAACCGCGGGCCTGCCGAACCGTCGTGCGCGGGCTCCGTTGACGTTCACCGAACGGTGGCGCCTCGAACAGCTCCTCGAGGCCGGATGTGGCCCCGAGGAGGCTGCCGCGGTGTTGGACCGCCACTGCGACACGATCACTCGGGAGATCATCCGGGGTCAGACCGGTGGGGTGTATCGGGCCTGGGCCGGCCAGGATGTGGCCGAGGCCCGCCGTCGGCGTCCCAAGGTCCGTAAGTTCGATGCCACCCCGCGGTTGTGGGCCGAGGTTGTGCGACGCTTGAAACAGCGGCACAGCCCCGAGCAGATCGCGGGCCGGCTGCGTGAAGATTTCCCCGACGATCCGGAGATGTGGGTGTCAGCCGAGACGATCTACCAGGCCGTCTACCTGCAGCCCCGCGGGGAATTGGCCAAAGAGGTCAAAGCGGCGCTCCGGACCGGGCGGGCCAAGCGGAAACCGCAGGGCCGCAACAGCACTGACGGGCGCGGCAAGCTCAAGAACATGGTCAACATCAGTGAACGACCCGCCGAGGCCGCCGACCGGGCCATCCCCGGGCACTGGGAGGGCGACTTGATCATCGGCGCCGGCCAGCAGTCCGCGATTGGCACCCTTGTCGAGCGCACCACCGGATTCGTGGTCCTGCTGCATCTGCCCGGGGATCGCACCGCGGCCACCGTGGCCGATGCCATCACCGCCAAGATCCCCGAAATTCCCGAGATCCTGCGGCGCTCCCTGACCTGGGACCAGGGCAGTGAAATGGCGTTGCACACCAAGATCACCGAAGCCACCGGGCTGCCGATCTACTTCTGCGATCCACACAGCCCCTGGCAGCGTGGCACCAACGAGAACACCAACGGCCTGCTGCGCCAGTACTTCCCCAAAGGAACCGACCTGTCGTTCTACGGGCCCGGCTGGCTCGACCAGGTCGCCGCCGAACTCAACGCCCGACCCCGCAAACGCCACAACTGGCGCACCCCCGCCGAAGAACTCCACCGACTACTCTCAGACCCGTCCACATTCGTTGCAGCGACCGCTTGAATCCACCCGAGTGACTCTCGCAGAGGTCGCTGAACAGATTTTGGGGGTCAGTGTTGGGTCAGCCGATGCGCCAGACCGCTGGCCCGCACCACCCGCCGATCCAGGGCCGCGCGCACCTCGGCCGTCGTGCCCACGATGCGGACCTTCTCCTTGGCCCGGGTGACCGCGGTGTAGAGCAGCTCCCGGGACAGCAACCGCGAATCCTCCGGCGGCATCAGCACCGTCACCTCGTCGGCCTGACTGCCCTGACTCTTGTGAATTGTCATGGCGTGCATGGTCTCCACCTCCGATAGCCGGCTGGCGGCGAACTCCTGCACCCGGTCGGCACCCGCGACCGCCACCCGCAGGCTCCCGTCGACGAGGAAGCACACCCCGGTGTCGCCGTTGTACAGCCCCAGCCCGTAGTCGTTGGCCGTCACCAGCACCGGCCGGCCCAAATACCATTGGGCCCAGAATGATTCGCCCGTCTCCTCGGCCAGCCACCGTTCGACCTGCTGGTTCCAGTGCCGCACTCCCGACGGCCCATCCCGGTGCGCGCACAGCAGCCGGTGCCGGTCGAGGTGGGCCAGGGCCGCGGCCGGATCACCGGCAGCCGCCGCGGCCCTGATGCGCATCGCGTTGGCCACCAGCAGATCCCGCAGCGCCGCGGTGGGTTGCGCGGTGTCCACGAACTCGACGTGCGGGCCGCCGGCCGCCAGCAGGTCCAGCGCCCCGTCGGCGTCACCGTCCCGGATGGCCTGGGCGAGTTGGCCGATCGAGGCGCCGAACCGGTGCGAGGTCGCCAGTTCGGCGATCCGGACGTCGTCGCGCCCACCGAGGCCGTCGACCAGGTCGGCCAGCACTGCGCCGGCCTCCACCGAGGCCAGCTGATCCGGATCGCCGACCAGGATGAGGCGGGTCTGCGGCCGGACCGCCTCGAGTAGTCGGGCCATCATCGTCAGCGACACCATCGACGTCTCGTCGACGACGATGACATCGTGCGGCAGCCGGTTGCCCCGATGATGCTTGAACCGCGCCGAGGTGCCGGGACGGTACCCGAGTAGTCGGTGCAGCGTGACGGCCCGCAGCCCACTGACCCGGGCCCGATCGGCCGCGCCCAGCAGCCCGACCTCGACGCGCACCGCCTCCTGCAACCTCGCGGCCGCCTTTCCGGTGGGCGCCGCCAGCGCGATGCGCGGTCGGGGCCGGCCACCGAGTTCGGCCTGCTCCATCAGCAGGGCCAGCAACCCGGCCACCGTGGTGGTCTTACCCGTTCCCGGGCCGCCGGTCAGCACGGTGGTCCACTGCGACAACGCAATTCGGACCGCTTGGCACTGCTCCTGCGAGCCGGGCCGGCTGAACACCCGGGCCAGTCCTGCCTCGAGGACGGCATCGTCCACCGCCGGCGGTGTCGGCCGCTCGGCCAGCAGGTCGGCGCATACCTGCTCCTCCTCCCGCCAATACCGGTCCAGGTACAACAGCCGGTCCTGATAGATCCGCAGTACCGGCGTCTCCCCCAGCAGCGGGCTGCCCCGCAACGCCGCGAGCCACGCCGTGGGATCCGGCCACGACAGCTGCGGGTCGAATGGGTCGTCGAGTTCGCCCGCCACGGTGGTCAGATCGACACACACCGAACCGGACCGCAACGCGCGGACCGCCAGGGCGAGCGCCAGCGCGGCGGCCTCGCCCGGTTCGCCGGCCTGCATGCACAACCGGGTGGCCACGTGCACGTCGGCCGAATCCAGCACCCCGGCGTCGTTGAACGCGCGCAGCAGCCCGCCCGCGGTGAGACTGCGACGCCAGTGCAGCGCGTCCTCGGGCGTCGGCGCACTCATGACCCCACCTGCCGTCCGTCGAGGAGATCGGAGAGCGCGACCACCAGATCGGCCGGTGGCCGCCAGCTGAATACCCCGGTCGGGTGCCCGTCGACCACGGGAGTATCGGCACCGCACATACCGCGCAGGAACAGGTAGAGCACACCGCCGAGATGTCGCTCCGGCTGGTAGTCCGGCAACCGCCAGCGTAGGAACCGGTGCAGCACAACGTTGTAGAGCAGCGCCTGCAGCACGTAGTCCGAGTGCATCATCGCCGCGGCCAACCGGTCCGGAGTGTAGTCACCGGCCACCGACGGCGACTGCACGTCGCCGAGCCGGTTGGTCTTGTAGTCCACCACCACGTACCGGTGCCCGGCATCGCCGCCGCGCACCCGCAGCACCGCATCGATGGACCCCGACAGATACCCGCGCAGCTTGGCCGGACCCAGGCCGGGCCCGCGCAGCCGGTCGGCGTACGCCCGCATCGGGTCCGGCCCCGGCACCAGCTGCGCCAGCACGTCGGCCATCCGGCCCAGTGTGACATCCGGCGCCACCCGCGTGAGATCCCCTCCGGCCAACGGGATTTCGAACTCCAGTTCGCGCAGACGGTCGCTCAGGGGAATGTCGCGCAGGGTGAGACCGGCGGCCAACGGGCCGAGCGGGGTGTCATGCACCGGCACCAGGGCCTCCGCGATGGCCTGCGGTGGGGCCTCCACCGGCCACCAGCTGAAGTGCCGGTCCACCGACGCGGTCAGTTCGGCCGCCAGGTCCTCGGCCCGCGGGTCGGCGGTCTCGAGCACCGCATGCACCAGCGATCCGAAGGTAGCACCGCCCGGTAGGCCTGCCATCGGCGACGGCAGATCGAATCCGGGTCCGCGTGAATCGGCGGATAGGGCCGGCACGGAGGGAATATCGGAGACCTCGTCGTCCTTGATCGTGATCTCCGGTTCACTGCCGACCCCGGGGGCCCGATCCTCGGCGGCACGCACCAGCGCCGAGTACGACGTGCGCCGCCAGTCGATGTCGACGCCGCGGGCGAACGTGCGAACCGCCAGCTCGCCCGCCCCCGCCGCCGGCTCCAGCGCCGGCGCCGATTCGATCACCGACTCCTCGACAACCGGGCCGCCGGCGGCCTGCCAGGCCGAGAACCGTTGCCGTACCTCGTCATCGGTGATCCCGGGTGCACAGCTGCCGGGCACCGACAGCTCCCCGGGCAGCCTGCCGCGCAGGAGTCGGGACAACCCGCCGTGCACCTCGTCACGGGACGGCCCCCACCATGCCACCACCTGGGACTGCGCCCGGGTCAGCGCGACGTAGGCCAGCCGCAACGTCTCCCCTGCGGACTCGGCCGCCGCGCGTGCGGCCGCCGACGCATAGTCCGAACTGCCCTCGCCGCCGATGTGCAGACAGCGGTTCTTCGCGTCGTCGTGGAACAGGAAGCGGTCGCCGATCAGGATGTTGCGGTTGAACATGAACGGGAGGTAGACCACCGGGAACTCGAGCCCCTTGCTGCCCCAGTAGGTCATCATCTGGACCGCGGCGGCGTCGCTGTCCAATCGCCGATTACGCTCGGCGGCAGTATCTTTGGTTTCCCTTCGGGCGCGCAGCAGTTCGGCCAGCGCCGGCAGTGCCAGGCCGTCGCGGTGCACCGCCGTCTGCAACAGGTCGGCCAGGTGCGCCAGGTCGGTCAGCTGGCGGACACCGCCGGGCCGCCCCAGCACCCGCCGGCCCATCCCGGCCAGGTTCGCCGACTCGTACACCGCGGCCACGCCGTGCAGCCGGGCCCGGTCGGCCCAGTCGCGCAGCGTCGCGGCCAGTCGGTCGGTCAGCTCGTCGCCACCGGCGGCCAGGGTGGCGCCGGATTCGCCGAAGAATGCCGTCAGCCCGGCCGCGCGGACCAGTGCGGGCCGGTGGGTCTGTTCCATCGCCTCGATCAGACACAGCCAGTCCGCGGCGGCCGGCGACGCGTAGACATCGGAATCGCCCGAGTAGACGACGGGAACACCGGCCCGGTCGAACGCCTCGCGGCAGGCCGCCGCGTCCCACCGGTTGTCGACGATCACCGCGATGTCGCCCGCGCTGAGCGGCTCGCCGTCGAATGTCGCTCCGCTGCCGAGCAATCGGGCGATGTCGGCGGCCATATCGGCGGCAATGTGTTCGCGCAGGCCGCCGATGGGCACCACCTTGGTTCCCGTCCTGCCGAACGGTTCGCGGCCCACCACCCGCAGCCGGAACGGGTCGTTGCGTGGTGCGCCGGCGAGGCGATGGCCCGGCCGCTCGGCGGCCACGTCGACGACGACGATGTCCGGGTCGCCCAGCTCGGTGCCCCCGATGACGGTGTGCACGGCGTCGAGCAGCGCCCGGTCGGTGCGCCGGTTGACCGCCAGGGTGTGCCGCTCACCGGCCGTCCCGGCGGCACTCAGATACGTGGCGACATCACCGCCCCGGAAGGCGTAGATGGCCTGCTTGGGGTCACCGATCAGCACCACGGTGCTCACCCCGACGAAGGCCCGTTCGACCACCTGCCACTGGATCGGGTCGGTGTCCTGGAATTCGTCGACCATCACGATGTCCCAGCGCTGGCGCATCCGAACCCGCGCCGGCGCGTCGACGGGTTCGAGCGCCGCCGCCAGGCGGCCGAGCAGGTCGTCGTAGCCCTGGATCCGCAGCCGCCGCTTGCGTGGCTCGAGTTCGGCCAGCACGCGATGGACGAACTCGACGCGTACCGCGGCCGCGGAACCGCCCGGCTCACCCACCGGATGGATTGCCGCGCCGGGGTTCTCGACCGCCAGCTTGGCGATGTCGTAGGCCTCCCGGCGGGTCAGCGGCGGCGGCGTCTGCTGCTGTCCGAACTGGGCGAGGTATACGTCGTCGACGATCTCGCCGATCAGATCCGCCAGGGATTCGACCAGGGTCACCTCGGCGTCGGCGTCGCCGGCGACGCCGAGCGATTTCAGCACGATGTGGCAGAACTGATGAGTGGTGGCGATGGTGGCCGAGTCGAAGTTGGCCAGCGCGTGCCGGAGCCGCGCCGCACGCCGCTGCCGTTCCGCGGCCGGCACCTTCAGCAGATGGGCGATCAGGTCGTTGGGGGCCTCGTCGGGCGGGGTGTCCAGCAGCTCGAGCGCCTGCAGCAGTTGCGCGCGCACCCGTTCGCGCAACTCCCGGGTGGCGGCGCGGCTGAAGGTCACCAGCAACATCTGGTCGAGTGTGGCAACACCTTCGGCGACGTAGCGGGTGACCAGCGCGGCCAGCGCGAAGGTCTTGCCCGTGCCGGCGCTGGCCTCGAGGACCGTGGTGGACCCCGGCTCGGGCAGCGGACCGTAGAGGTCGAACGGCTTCATGCCCGGGGCTCCCGCTCGGCGGCCAGCAGCGGTGTCCAGATCCGGGTGGCCAGCGCGCCCAACCGGGTGGTTTCGCCGCGGATCTCCTCCCCCGATCGTGGCGGTGTCAGCAGGGTGCTCAACGGCGCCCGCTCACCCCAGGCCCGCGCATGGGCATCGTCGCCGTTCTCGGCGAATTCTCCGCCAGTCCAATGAAATTGGGCCTCACGCATCGGGTCGTCCCTGGTCCGGCGTGACACTGCCCACGCATACGACGTCTTCAGCGGGATCGGGAGCGGCTCACGCAGGCCCGCGTCGTAGATCGCGACCAACTCGGCCAGGAGCTCGGCGGCCGGGCGCTCGGGCCGCCCGAAAGCGCGTACATCAACTCCCCCGTTGCGGCCCCGCCGACCGATGCAGACCGCGGTCCAGTCCGTCTCCGGCGCGGCCGCGAACAGTGCGAGCAGCCGGATCCAGGCCTGTAACAGATTCTTGGGACCCAGCTTCGAGTACCCGACCGCGACGTACCGCGCCCCGTGTACCGGCGTGACGGTACCGGTGAGGCGGCGGTCGGGCCCGATGGCCAGGTCCAGATCGACGGACGACTCGGCGCCGCTGCGGTATCCGAACGCGGTGGCCGCCAACTGATTTGCGTCCTCCCCCGCTTCGCGGGCGATCCGCCAGCCGAGCTGGCCGGGGGGCAGCTGACCGCGTCGCCATTCGGCTTCCCGCGCCCACTTCGCGTCGTGCCCGCGCAACATGTCCTCGAGCATCCGGTTGCCGACCGCCCAACCGGCCAGATTGTCCATCTCGACCGGGATGGCATCGTCGAGCACGTCCGATTCGGACGGCAGCGCGATCGCGAAGTCCCGGAAGAACCCCTTGACCGGGTGGTTGTAGAAGCCGAGCAGTTCATCGAGCGCGACGTCGGTGAGCTGCCGCGGCGGCAGTGCGGCAGCGAGGAAGTCGCGGACGGGGACCGGTTCGGGCCGGCCTGCGGCCTCGGCCGCCACCAGTGCGGTGACGTCGAAGGTGAATGGTGTGGTGGCGGGCATCCCGAGGGCACCCGGCGTGACGTTGCGGGCGTCGAACGGTTGCAGCGGATGCGTGGTGACGATCGTGTCCGCGACGGGTACCGAGGTGGTGCGATCCAGGGTGTCGAGCACCTCGGCCAGCGGCACGCACGGGGGGTGGCGCCGGCCGGTGTGTTCGTCGGCGCCGGTGTAGGTGATGACGAGCGTCTCCTGCGCGGCGCCGATGGCGTCGAGCAGCAGTTGCCGGTCCTCGGAACGGATGTCGCGCTCACCCACCACCGGGCGCCGGGCCAGGACGTCGTCGCCGTCGGGTGCGCCGACCCGTGGGAACGCACCGTCGTCGAGACCGACCAGACAGACCACCCGGTGCGGCACCGAGCGCATCGGCACCATGGTGCACACCGTCAGGCTGCCGCTGCGGAAGTTGGCCCGGGTAGGCCGGCCGCCCAGCCGGCGGCTCAGCAACGAGCGAATGTCGTTGATGTGCAACGATATCGACCCACGCCCACTGGCGTCCGCGACGATCTCGGCAAACTCCCGGTGCAACTGGCCGCTCTGCCAGCCGTCGCCGACCCCCACCCGGGTCAGCCGGTCGACGCCGTCGCCCAGCAGGTCCATCCAGTCGGCCAGCTGATGATCACCCGACAGCGAGTCCACCGTCCACTGCACCCGGTCGACGAACTCGGCGAATCGGCCGACCAGTTCGACCTGGTTGCTGCTCACATCGTCGAGCGGCAACGTCGACCGCAGCCAGCCCTCCGAATCGTCGGACATGGCCACTCCGCACAACACCCGGTCCAGACCGAAGTGCCAGGTGCTGTGCACGTAGGCCTCCAGCCCGTAGGGCCGCCGGTGCTCGGCGTCGAAGCCCCACCGGATCCCGGATTCGCGCACCCAGCCGTTGATGACGTCGAGATCGTCGTCGGTGAAGCCGAAACGGCTACGCACCGGCCCCATTTCGGCCAGGGTCAGGATCTCGCTCGCGCTGGCCCGGCCACCGACCAGGTCGAGCAGCCGGGCGGTCACCGCGAGCAGCGGATTGGTCTGGGTGGGTGCACGATCGGCCAGCCGAACCCGCAGCCGGTGGGCCGGGTGACCGTCTCCGGCCTCGGCCAGCCCGAATCCGGCGGCGATCAACGGTGCGTAGGTGTCGATGTCGGGACACATCACCAGGATGTCGCGCGGCTCGAGGGTGGGGTCGTCGGCCAACAGACCGAGCAGCACGTCGCGCAGCACGTCGACCTGCCGGGCCGGGCCGTGGCAGCTGTGCACCTGGACCGACCGGTCGCCGGGCCGCAGGGTCCGTCCCGCGGGCCGGACGGCGTCGGCGCTGATGTCGGACTGCAGCCAGCCCAGTAGGGTGTCGGGACATGTTGCACCACAACGTGTTTCGTCTTCCGATACGGTATCGGGCAGTACCCGCTGGAGTTCCCGGACGTCACGGCCGAGTGTGGTCAGCAGGGGGTGGCCACCCTGGTTCTCGTGGGCGGCCAGGTCGCGGGGCACCCGGCCGCGCACATCCGCCAGACGCTGCCACATGGCCGCGCTGGGGTGCGGGATCCACAGGTGCACATCATGATTGGTGGACAGCGCGTCGAGCAGCTCGATGTCGGTGGTGGCGAGCCGGGTCTGGCCGAACAACGACAACCGGGGTGGTAGCCCGGCACCCGACGCGCGCAGCGTGGCCAGCACGCGGGCGTGGCGGAGGTGCGGCGGACCGCCCGGGATCCGGGGAATCAGCGCCCGCCACAGTTCGGGTTGCCAGGCCAGGTCGGTATCAATCTCGGCGCCGAGCCCGTCGCTGTCGATTCCGTCGGTCCAATCGGCCAGCAGTTGCGGACGCTGCGCGGCGTAGGACGCGAACAGCGCGGCCACCCGGCGCGCCACCGCATGCCGGCGCCCGACCCGCAGGTCGGCGTCCGCACCGCGCTGGCCGTATCCGAGATGTGCGGCCAGTCGGGCGCACCACGGCTGGCCGGCCGACGCGTCGATGGTGTCCAGCAGCGCCCAGACCAGCCGGTCCGGCGACCATGGATCGTCGTCGGCGGTGCCGGTGAGTTCGGCCACCAGCGACCGGGGCGTGCGGAACTCGACGCCGGCGCATACCCCGTCGGCACCGGTTCCGCGGCCGAGCCGGTGCGACAGCCGCTGGGACAGCCAGCGCTCGATCCCGCGCGCGGGCACCAGGACCAGTTCGGGCGCGAACGGGTCGGCCTGCGGCGTGGCAAGCAGATCACCGAGCCCGTCGGCAAGCAGATCGGTCCGCTCGGCGCGGTGAACATGGAACGCCATCACCGCTCAATGTAGAGGCCGCCACCGACAGATCAGGCCGGCGGTGTCCACCCGACCTGGAGTCGCTTGATGCCGTGGATGAAAGCCGACTGCAGAATCGCCGGCTCGTCGACCGCCACGACGTCGGGCACCTGATCCCGCAGTTCCTCGAAGGCCACCCGGATCTCGCGCCGGGCCAGGTTGGCGCCCAGGCAGAAGTGGGTCCCGCCGGCGCCATACCCGAAGTGCGGATTCGGGTTTCGCCCCACATCGAACCGCCACGGATCGTCGAATTTCGACTCGTCGCGGTTGGCGGAGTTGTACCACATCGACACCTTCTCGCCGGCACGCATCCGCACTCCGCCGAGTTCCACGTCCTCGGTCAGGGTCCGCCGCATGAAGATCACCGGCGTCGCCCAGCGCACGATCTCCTCGACGGCGGTGCCGGCCAGGCCGTCGAAATCCGACCACCATCTGGCCTTCTCGTCCGGGTAGCGGCTCAACGCGACCATGCCGTGGCTGATCGCGTTGCGGGTGGTCTCGTTGCCGGCGCCGGACAGCAGGATGAAGAACGACGCGATCTCCGCCGACGTCAGCCGTTCACCGTCGACCTCCGCCTGCACCAGGTTGGAGGTCAGGTCGTCGCGCGGATGCGCCCGCCGGGATTCGGCGAGCTCGATGCCGTAGGCGGCGAGATCGAGGATGACCTGGATGATCTCGTCGCGGTTGTGTGCCACCTCTTCGTCGCCGGCGCCCAGCAGAACCGTCGTCCAGTGGTAGACCTTGGCCTCGTCCTCCTCGGGGATGCCCATCATGTCGCAGATGATCTGCAGCGGCAGCGGGCCGGAGACGGCCTCGACGAAGTCGGCGGTCCCGTCGGGATGGTTCGCGATCATGTCGGCGACCAATCGCTGCGCCCTGATCCGGACGCTGTCCTCGATGCGGGCCACCATCTTCGGCGTGAAGGCCCGGTTCACGATCGACCGCAGCCGCTGATGCCGGGGATCGTCGAGATTGATGATCGACCCGCCGAACTCGGCGACGGCGGGGTCGATCTCGGCCAGCGTGGTGCTGGCCGGCACCGAGCTGAATATCTCGGGGTGCCTGCTGGCATGGTGCACGTGTTCGAACGTGGTCAGCGCCCAGTGCCCGGGGCCCGTTTCGAAGCCCGGCAGCTTGGGCACCTCGAAGAACTTGATCGGCGCTTCGCGGCGCAGTGTCGCGAACGCCCCGTCGCGCAGATCGTCGTCCCGGGACCAGAAACGTCGTTTCCCCAGGTCGACATCGTCCAACGGAACATCCGGCGGCGGCGTCCCGTTCTGGCGGCCGCCCAGACCGGCACTGATCGTCGTCGTCATGCGCACCTCCCCCGATGGCACCGAGAATCTCGCATCAGTATGACATTCGTCACTCTACGGTGTGTCGCTGGCGGCTCGCGGACGCGCGCCCGTGTATACGCCTGTGAAAATCGGGACAGGTGGGGCTTCGTCTGTCAGTCTCTTCGTGTGCCCCGCAAGCCGCTGCTCGTGCTCACCGCGACGTTGGTCGTCGTCGCCGGTGCGCTGGGTGCGGCGGCCGTGCTGCACCAGGCCCGGGTGGCGGTCGAGCAGGACATCTCGCGGCCGGTGGCCGTCGGTGACTGCGTGGTGGTGACGACCGGCGCCGGCGATGCCGTGCAGACCCGTCGGGCTTCCTGCGCGGATGACCCCAGCTACACGGTCGGGGCGATGACCGATGTCTCGGGAAGCTGCCCCACCACCGAGTACCAGCACTTTGCGGCGCCGGTCGCCGACCGGGCCACCGCGGGGCTGTGCCTGGTGCCCAACCTGGTGGCCGACCACTGCTACCGCCTGGGCATGCCGATCGGGGTGGTCGAGAAGGCCGCATGCAGCGATTCGCGCACCGGGAGTCCCGACAGCGGACTGCTGGTGCAGGTCACCCGTCGCCTCGACGTGCACGACCAGAGCGCGTGCCCGGCCGGCGGCGGCAGCTACGCCTGGCCGTACCCGTCACCGGCCCGGACCTACTGCACCGCCACGCTGTTCTGACCCATCTGTTCAGCGTCCTCTGCGAATTCCACTCGGGCTTCGTATCGGTGAGCGCTGAACAGATCAGGGGTTGTGCCCGGACTCCAGCTCCGCCTTGATGCGGTTGAGCGTCGTCGCCATGTCCCGGCGGTTCCGGCGCGTGCGCAGCTGCCCACCGAAGAGCCCGAACAGCGTCGTGAACAGGCCCTCGTTCATCCGGAACGACTCGGTGACGTCCGTCCCGTCGCCGGCCGGCGCCAGCTCGTAGAGCCAGTTGTTCACCGCCCGATCCCCGGCGAGCACCTCGAAGCCGAATGTGCGGCCGGGCTCGCACGCGGTGACGCGGCACGTGGTCCAGTAGATCGGCCCCATCTCGTTGCGCTTGACATGGCCGCGGAACTTGGCGCCCAGCGCGGGGCCGGTGGCGCCGCCCAGCCACTCCGACTCGAACACCTCCGGTGAGAACCGCGGGGTATTGCGCACATCGGAGATGACGTTCCACACCGCTTCGGGCGGGGCGGCCATGTGAACAGTCACGGCAGCATGCATGTTGAGATCCTCTCGAGCACAGGTCATTCCAGCAATCGCGCGATGGAGCGCAGCGGGATCGACAACCAGGACGGACGATACCGGGCCTCATAACCTGCCTCGTAGACCGCTTTGTCCAGTTCGTAGGCGGCCAGCAGATCGGCCGACGTCCGCGGATCCGTCCCGGCCACCTTGGCGTACCCGTCGCAGAACGCGTCCCGGTTGCGGTCGGTCCACTCCCGGGCCCGGGCGGCCAGCTGCTTGTTGCCCTCCTGACCGACCAGCGGCTGATACGCGGCGTACTCGTAGGAGCGCAGCATTCCGGCCACGTCGCGCAGCGGCGAATCCGGCCGCCGGCGTTCGGCGATCGGCGCGCCGGGTTCGCCCTCGAAGTCGATCACGAGCCAGGTCTCGGGGGTGCGCAGCACCTGCCCCAGATGCAGATCGCCGTGGATGCGTTGCACGGTGATCGGCACATCGCGCAGGGCCTCGAACCGGGCGCGGATCGCATCGGCGAACGGCTCCAGGGCGGGCACCACCGCCCGGGCCGAATCCAGCCGGCTCAGTGCGGTCCGGACCGGGAACGACGACGTCGACGTGCCGAGTTGCTCGGCCAGCGTCAGGTGTACCGATGCGACGGCCTCACCCAGGCGGAAGGACTCGGCGGCAAAATCCCCGCCCACCTCATCGGCGTACAGATCGCCCTCGGCATACAGGTCGCGCGCACTGGCGCTCGCCATGTCCCACCCGTCGGCCGAGTTCGGCGCGAACGCCGTCACCATGCCCAGCGGGAAAGACTCTGCGCCCCAAGTTGTTTCGTAGCTACCGAGCAGCCTGGCCACGTTGGGGTCACCGGCCCGGCCGAGGGCACGATTCAGTTCGATATCGGGATTGACCCCCGGGGTGACGCGGCGGAACACCTTCAGGATGGCGCGCTGGCCGAAGATCACGCTGGTGTTGCTCTGCTCGGCGCCGAACACCCGGGGCGGTTCGTCGACGGGCAGATCCACCAGGGGTTCGGCACTGAACGTCACCTCACCGCGCACCGCCGAGCCCTCCATCAGCGTCATGAGGAACCGTGCGGCATCCGGATCGTAGAGCGCGTCGAAGCCGATCCGACCATCCGCGGAGCCGATCTCGGCCCGCTCGGCGTATTCGGGGACCGGTTCGATGTCCCAGCTGACCAGCACCTGGTAGCGCTCCGAGGTGCCGTCGGCGTACTCGGCGTCGACGAGCATCAGGTCCAGACCGTCGCGCAGCGCAACGACCGAAGTTGCGGTGGCCGAGATCAATTCCCGCCCACCGGCGAACCATCGTTGGGCGGGCAGCCATTCGGCGAACGGCAGGCTCATTGCGCGCCTCCCTCCTGGGTGCCGGCGGCGGGGTCGAGTTGGCACAGCTGGAACCAGTAGAACCCGTGCCCGGGCAGCGTCAGCAGGTACGGCAACTGCCCGATCGGCGGAAAGTGCACCCGGCCCATCAGCTCCACCGGCGTGTAGGTGTGCCACGGCTGCAGATCCAGCTCGATGGGCTGCGGGAACCGGGACAGGTTGTTGACACACAGCACGATGTCATCGGTTCCCCGGGCCGGGCCACGGCCTTCCACGACGAACGCCAGCACCGAGGGATTCGAACCGCCGAGTTCTCGGAACGTGCCGGTCGCGAACGCGTCATGACGCTTGCGCACCGAGAGCATCCGTCGCGTCCAGTTCAGCAACGACGCCGAATTATCGCGCTGCGCTTCGACATTCACCGAGTGATAGCCGTAGATCGCGTCCTGGTTCGGCGGCAGGTACAGGCGCCCGGGTGTGGCGGTGGAGAATCCGGCGTTGCGGTCCGGGGTCCACTGCATCGGGGTGCGCACGCCGTCGCGGTCGCCGAGCCAGATGATGTCGCCCATGCCGATTTCGTCGCCGTAGTACAGCACCGGCGATCCCGGCAGCGAGAGCAGCAGCGCGGTGAACAACTCGATCTGGTTGCGGTCGTTGTCCAGCAGCGGCGCCAGTCGGCGGCGGATGCCGACATTGGCCTTCATCCGCGGGTCCTTGGCGTATTCGGCGTACATGTAGTCACGCTCTTCGTCGGTGACCATCTCGAGGGTCAACTCGTCATGGTTGCGCAGGAAGATCCCCCACTGCGCCAGGTCCGGGATCGGCGGTGTCTGCGCCAGTATCTCCGAGATCGGGAACCGAGACTCCCGCCGCACCGCCATGAAAATCCGTGGCATCAAAGGGAAATGAAATGCCATATGGCATTCGTCGCCACCGGTGGTGGGATCCCCGAAGTATTCGACCACATCGGCGGGCCACTGGTTGGCCTCGGCGAGCAGGACCCGGCCGGGGAACTCGTCGTCGATCACCTTGCGGCAGTGCTTGAGGAAGGCGTGCGTCTCGGGCAGGTTCTCACAGTTGGTGCCGTCGCGTTCGAACAGGTACGGCACAGCGTCCAGTCGGAAACCGTCGATACCCAGACCCAGCCAGAACCGCAGGACGTCGATCATCGCTTCCTGCACGGCCGGGTTGTCGTAGTTCAGATCCGGCTGGTGACTGAAGAACCGGTGCCAATAGAACTGCCGGCGCACCGGGTCGAACGTCCAGTTGGATTCCTCGGTGTCCACGAAGATGATCCGGGCATCCGGATAGCGTTCGCTGCTGTCGCTCCAGACATAGAAGTCACCGTAGGGGCCACCGGGATCACGGCGGGACTCCTGGAACCACTGGTGCGAATCGGAGGTGTGATTCATCACCAGGTCGGTGATCACCCGGATGCCGCGCCGGTGCGCCGCGTCGAGCAGGGCGACGAAGTCGTCCACCGTGCCGAACTCGGGCAGCACCCGGTAGAAGTCACGGATGTCGTACCCGCCGTCGCGCAGCGGTGAATCGTAGAACGGCGGCAGCCACAGGCAGTCCACCCCGAGCCACTGCAGGTAGTCCAGTCGGTCGATCAGGCCGCACAGGTCCCCCGACCCGTCGGAGTCCGAGTCGTAGAACGCTCGTACCAGCACCTCGTAGAACACGGCCTTCTTGAACCAGGTGCGGTCCTCGGGCAGGATGCGGGCCTGCGCGAAGTCCTCCGCGTGGGGATGGTCGACGAAACCGTCCTCGGGTTGTTGCATCGTCACCGGATCCATCGCTCGTCTCGTACCCGCGACAGCGGGCGCTCAATCCGTCCCATCCTTGCAGCGTCGGCTCAGACCGGCACCACCATGACGGCGTCGACCTCGAGTTGGAGCGCAACCCGGCCGCCGGGAGTGAATTCGGCCGCCCGCGCGCTGGGCAGCTGGGCGGTCACCCGCACCCCGTCGAGTTCGCAGTGCACCCGCGAGATCGCGCCCATGAACGACACCGACGTCACCGTGGCCGGTCCGCCCGGGTCCGCGGTGACGGTCACGGCCTCGGGCCGCACGCGCGCAATGCCCGGCCCCGCGCTGACCGAGCCGGGCAGCGTGGGCAGTGTCAGCCACAGCAGGTGTGCGGACCCATCGATCACCTGGCAGGGCAGCTCGTTGTTGAGGCCGACGAAATCGGCGACGAATGGCGTGGCCGGTCGGGCGTACAGTTCGACCGGCGCCGCGATCTGTTCGAGCCGGCCGTGGCTCATCACGCCCACGCGATCCGCGACGGCCAGCGCCTCCTCCTGATCGTGGGTGACGAACAGGGTCGTGATGCCGATCTCGGTCTGCACCCGGCGGATCTCCTCGCGCAGCTGCACCCGGACCTTGGCGTCCAGCGCCGAGAGGGGTTCGTCGAGCAGCAGCACGCGCGGCTCGATCGCCAGCGCCCGGGCCAGCGCGACGCGCTGTTGTTGGCCACCGGACAGTTCTGCGGCGTACTTGTCG
>WBZP01003753.1_pt1 | contig 16244 bp, 11 predicted proteins | sample 5204301 | NCBI WGS metagenome assembly WBZP01 (sample SAMN12412401, study PRJNA552823) | activated sludge metagenome | isolation source: activated sludge from nitrification reactor of wastewater treatment plant... | place: USA: Pennsylvania | collected 2017
GCCGTCTGCTCGACGTGATGGCCGACCTGGTCCTCATCCTCGACCTGACCCACATGAGCGAGATGGCCGCGCTGCAAGCCCTTGATGCCTACGCCGGGCCGGTTGTGGCCACCCACGCCAACGCCCGCGTCCTGGTTCCCACCGAGCGCCAACTGAGCGACCAGCAGATTCGCCTCATCGGCGAGCGCGACGGGGTCATCGGCTGCGTGCTGTTCAACGCCTTTCTGCGCGCCGGCTATCGCAAGGGGGACAGCAAGGAGTTGGTGACGCTCGACCACGTCGTGGCCCACATTGACCACGTCTGCCAGCTCATCGGCGACGCCCGCCACGCCGGTATCGGCAGCGACCTCGACGGCGGCTTCGGCGCGGCCGACATTCCCACGCCTCTAGGCAGCATCGCCGACCTGCCCCTCATCGCCGGCGCGCTGCGCGACAAGGGGTATAGCGAGGACGATGTGACGGGAATTATGGGCGGGAACTGGGTTGATCTGTTGCGGCGGACGCTTTAGGAAGCTGACGACTTAACCTGTATACCGACGCTGTCGGGTCGTGGTGGATTGTTGAATATTCACAAAATAATGAAGTGTAGGGGCGAGGCGGCGGCGATAGGTGTTGTGGAAACGAACGGCCTTGTCTCGCCGCCGCCTCGCCCCTCTTTAGACGTGACCGAAGAGGGGTCAGGCAACCGGGAGAGAAGACCGCTCGTTTCCCAGCCACGATCTACCCGGTTGCCTGACCCCTACGCCACACTCGATATTTTTCAATCGGCAAAAGCGCACTTCCGTGCTAGCGGCTGGTTCTTCAACCCGCCGCTAGAGGTGGCGGTGTATATGCTGACGACTTTTAGATTCCTACGGTTAGCGACAGACGCAGGAACGGAGTGACCATTGCTCAAGACAATCGAAGCTGTTTACGATGGCAAGGCGTTCCTTCCCGAAGAACCGTTCGACCTGGAAGCGAACACCCGAGTTCGACTAGTCGTTGATACGTTGCCGCTCGAAGAAGAAAGCCACCTTTCGTTCCTCGACGTTGCCGCCGGGCTGCATCTAGACGGGCCGCCCGACTGGTCGGTTCGCTGCACTATTGCGGCAAGCGATCTCTAGGGCGTGTCATCGTCAAACGTCGGCAGGCCTAGATTGACCATCGGCCGCCCCTCCAACCACGCCTCCAACGCCACCCTCGCCGCCCGCCGGTCGTCCCACGGGTACTCCGTCGCGCCGAAGGCCATTGACTGCTCGTGCCCCTTGCCACACAGGAGCACCACGTCGCCCGGCCGGGCCAGCGTCAGGGCGAAGTAGATCGCCCGGCCGCGGTCAGCTACGCGCCAGAACGTCTCGCCTTCGACGCCGCCGGCGGCTGTCGCCGCCGCGGCCATCATGCTCAGGATGGCGTCGAGCGACTCGGTGCGCGGGTCTTCGGCCGTCAACACCGTCAGATCGGCCGCCCGCGCGCTGATCTCGGCCATCAGCCGCCGCTTCGCCACGTCGCGCTTGCCGGCACTGCCGAAGACGGCGATCACGCGAGGTTCCAGGTTCCAGGTTCCAGGTTCCAGGGAAGAGCGCTCTTCCCTGGAGCCTGGAACCTGGAACCTGGAACCCATTTCTCGTGCCGCCCCAATCGCCCTTGCCAACGCATTGGGCGTATGGGCAAAGTCCACCACCACCAGGAACGGCTGGCCGCGGTCAATGCGCTCCATGCGGCCGCTCAGCCCACCCACCGCCGCCAGCCCACGGCCGATGTCGTCCGGAGCGATGCCCAGCGCGGCGGCGGCGGTGGCGGCGGCCAACATGTTGTAGACGTTGAACTCGCCCACCAGGGTGGAGGCCACTGGCCGCGGCGCGTGGCCGGCCAGATGCAGCGCCAGCCGCGTCTCGCCCGGCCCGTAGACGATGTCGTTGGCCCAGGCATCGGGCGATGGATCGCCGGGCGATAAGGCATAGGCGCGCACGTCCACGGGCTGCACGGCCAGATAGGCGGCCAGCGGGGTGAAGGAGCTATCGTCGCGGTTGAGGACAGCCGTGGGCCGCGTCGCCGCCTTGAGCGGAGTGGGCGGCGGTACGCGGAACGGCTCCGCGAGGAGGCTCTCGAACAGGCGGCGCTTGGCGGCGAAGTAGGCGGCGGCGCTGCCGTGGTAGTCGAGGTGCTCGTGGGTGATATTGGTGACGACGGCCGCGTCGAAGGCCACGGCCGCCACCCGGCTCTGGGCCAGGGCGTGGGAAGTGGCCTCAACGACGGCGTGGGTCAGTCCGGCCTCGACCATGCGCCGCAGGTAGCGCTGGACGACCGGCGCTTCGGGCGTCGTCACGTGCAGCGCCAGCGGCTCCTCTTCGTCGCCGATGACGGCGCGGATGGTGCTGAGCAGCCCGGCGCGCAGGCCGGCGGCGCGCAGGATGCTGAACAGGATGTTGGCCGTGCTGGTCTTGCCGTCGGTGCCGGTGATGCCGATGACGACGAGGCTCTGGCTGGGGAAGCCCTCCCAGGCGGCCGACAGCCAGGCCAGCGTCTCGGCCGTGTCGGTCACGGTCAGATAGATGACGCCGGGCGGCACGACCACGCCGGCTTCCTCGGCCGGGCGCTGGGCCAGGATGAGGCTCGCGCCGCGCTCGATGGCCCGGCCGATATAGGGGTGGCCGTCGCTGCCGGTGCGCACGCGAGCCACAAAGGCCAGGCCCGGTTCCACTTCGTCCGTCTTCTCGGTGAAGCCGGTCAGCACAACGTCCGGGCCGGTGTAGGTGGGCGGCTGCGGGTGGCTGGTGCCGGCGACGGCGGCGCGCCAGGTGGAGAGGAGTTGTTGTAGTGAAGTGAGAACCACAGATTTCACCGATTACCCAGATTTCATCGGGTGCCAGAGCCTCTATCTAGCCAATGGTCGCCGGCTGGTGGGGCGCAGCAACCCCCCGCGCCTGATCCTCCGCAAACGGACTCCCCCGCTCCAGCAACAGTTCGTGCAGCCGCGGGTGGTCGGCATAGACGCCGCGATGGTCGGGCGGCAGCAGGGCGGCGATCTGGCACATGATCTCGTCCGTCTGCGCGGCCAGCCAGGCGTCGCGGCCGACCTTGGGCATTGGCGGCAGGCGGTAGGGCGCGCCGACGCGAGCGGTGATCTCCAGCCGTTGCAGTCGCTTCAGCCGCTGCTTGACGACGCGGTCTTCTGTGCCGACAACGCCGATGGGGATGATGGGCAGGTTGGACTTGGCCGCCAGATAGGCCGCGCCGGGACGGCCGGGCAACAGCGACTCGGTCGGGCTGCGCGTGCCCTCCGGGGCCACGGCCATCACTTCGCCGTTCTGCAAGCGCTTCAGCACCACCCGCAGCGCGGCGAAGTCGGCGTCGAAGCGGTTGATCCAGATGCCATCCACCTTGCGGGCCACGTAGCGCCAGAAGGCGTACTGCTTGTACTTCTCAGCCAGGATGAGGATGATGTCGTCGCGCTCGGCCAGCAGGATGACCAGGAACGCCTCCAGGCGGCCGACGTGATTGCCGGTGATGATGAAGCCGCCGGATTGGTAGTCAATGCTGCCGATGATCTCGATCCGGGCGATGAGGCGCAGGACGAAGCGGGCGACGAAGCGCACGAGGCGCAGGAAGGTGTGCTTGCTCATGGGTGATGTATTGTAGAGCAAGGGCTAGGCCGGGCAAAGAAAGCTCACGCAAAGGCGCAAAGGAGCGAAGGCGCAAAGAAAGAAAAGCCTTCTTTCTTTGCGCCTTTGCCCCTTAGCGCCTTTGCGTGAGTCATTGCTCCACAGGCTCAAGGCTCCACGTGCCCGCAGCCGCGGCCAGGACGCGCGAGCGGGAGAACAGCAGCGGAAAGTATCGCCCCTCGCGCCACTCCGCCAGGCGGTCGCGGTAGTGGGGGCTGGCCGGGTGGCCCGACTGGCCGCCGGGCAGCGCCGCCTGGCACTCGTCCCACGCACCCACGTCCACGATGAGGCGGCAACTGGCGATGATCGTCGCCGGGTCGGGCGGGAAGTGGGGCGACAGGTCGCTCTGGTTGATGCTGTAGCCGTCGCCGGGGGCGGAGATTGTCAGCGGCTTCCACAGGCGACCGATGCCCGGCAACCGCGTCATCTCGTGCTGGAAGGCAACACGATGCAGCCGCCCCCAGCGCCACTCGGCCGGGTCTGGCCCGTAGTGGTCGCGCAACACGACCAACGTCTGGCGCAGGGCGGGCAGCAACAAGGGCCGCACGTCGCCCACCCACTCCGGCGGCGGCTCACAGCCGGCCAGCCCCTGCGCCCCTTCCAGCCAGCGCAACGCCAGCTCGTAGCCAATCTCGTAGAAGGGCATGAACGGAAAGCCGGTCTGTTCGCCGCGGGCCAGCAGCGTCGTCGCCCGCTCCGGGCCGACGGCCTGGGCAATGACCGACCGCGTGAAGTGGACCAACCAGCCGAAGTGGAGGGACGCGGCCACACTGTCCTCGGCCATGTCGCCGTCCCAGGCCGCCAGCCGTTCGACCGCGTCGCGCAGGTCGGTGTCGGCGGCGTCGCCCACCAGCGGCAGCGCCGCCGCCAGGAAGCGCCGCGCCATCAGCGAGACGGATTCGGTCTGGATGCGCCGGTGGTCGTCGAGGGTCAGCTTGGGCTGCGCGGCCAGCAGCTCGCGGATGCGCCGGACGCGGTAGTCGGTCAACCACTCGCCCGTCAGCAGGTAGGGGTAGCTATCGCCGGCCATGCAGTTGTTGGCCGTGGCGATGAACCCCTCCGGCGGATTGACATAACATGGCAGTTCGTCGAAGGGGATGAAGCCGTCCCAGGCGAAGTCGTCATTCCAGCCGGGCACGGGGGTCAGCCCTTCCCCCTTGCGTCTCTTCGGAACGAGGCCGGGCATCACGTAGGCAATCGTGCCGCCGCTGTCGGCGTAGACGACATTCTGACTGGGGAAAGACCAGTGGCGCAGCGCCTCGCGGAAGCTTGGCCAATCGGCGGCGCGGTTGGTGGCCAGCACGGCGCGCAGATGGCTGCCGGGGCGGAAGAGCGTCCAGTCGTAGCTGAGATCGGCGTGGTCGCCGGGCAGCAGGTCGGAGAAGACGGGGCCGTGACGAGTGGCGCGCACGGTCAGGGTCACGTCGCGCAGGCCGCGAACGCGAATCGTCTCCTGGACGACCTCGGCCGCCTGCCATTCGCCGTTGACCTCGTAGCGCGTCGGATCGTCGGGGTGGAAGCGCTCGATGAATACGTCCTGGATGTCGGGGAAGGCGTTGGTGATGCCCCAGGCGCAGTGGTCGTTGTGGCCAATGATGATGCCGGGCACGCCGGGCAGGGTGAAGCCGCTGACGTGGTAGTCGCCGCCGTCCAGGTGACAGGCGTACCAGATTGTCGGGAAGACGGGCGGCAGGTGGGGGTCGTTGGCCAGTTGTGGCCGGCCGGTGACCGTGCGCGCCCCGCTGACGACCCAGTTGTTGCTGCCCAGGCTCTGGCCGACGAGGGGCAAGCCGACTGGGCCATGGGCCACCGTCTCGCGGAAAGCGCCGATCAGCCCCTCGGCCAGCCGGCGGCCGACGCGCTCATCGGGCAGCGTCGTGGCGTAGTCGGGGCGGTAGACGGGGGTCATGTCGGCGGCGCGCTCCGGGCCGAGTTCGTCCAGCAGCCAGGCGCGCAGCAGCTCCGTCTCCCAGTTGCACGACAGCCCCCAGGCCAGCACCGTGCCCCAGGCGCTGGTGCTCAGCGCGTCCCACGGCTCGGGGCGGTAGGCCAGGACGCGAAACTCGGCCGGCAGCGGGCTGGTGGCCATGAAGGCGTTGACGCCGGCGCTGTAGGCGTCAATGGCGGCGCGGGTCGGCGCGTCGCTACCGTCCACCTGGGCCTGCGCCGCGCGCGGCCAGGCCAGGGTGCGGGCGAACTTGTCGAAGGCCACCCCTAGCGGGCCGGTGACTTCGGCCAGCCGCCCCAACCCCAGCCGGCGGTTGAGGTCCATCTGGAAGAGGCGATCCTGGGCCTGGACGAAGCCCTGAGCGAAGAAGAGGTCGTCGTTGTTGGCGGCGTAGATGTGGGGCACACCCCACTCGTCGCGGATGACCTCCACCGGAGCGCGCAGGCCGTCGAGAACGGCGCGGCCGTTGGGCCGGGGCACCGGGCGGCGCATGAGGCGGCGGGCGGCGACCGTCGCGCCCAACGTGCCCGCGGCGGCGGCTATGGGCAGGGCCAGCCACTTGTTGCCCAGGGCGCGATCAGACGGGTTCTTTGAAGTCATAGACGCCATCCTCCACGCGCCAGCGCCGCCCGCAGGCGGTGTTGGCGCAGACCAGCAGGCCGTCCACCGGCTCGCCGAGGCGCAGATGACACGTGGGGCAGGCGAAGAAGCCGCCAGGGATGATCAGCGGCTGCGGCCGGACGAGACGGCTGCGCACGAAGACGCTGGGCGAGAGCTGCTGCCAGCGGCCGGTGGGTTGCACGGCACTGTCGAGGGCGACGAGCAGCGACGTGGGCGCAAGGCGCTTGAGCGGGCCGAGGCGAAAGCTGGACACGGCCAGCATGTCGCCCGGGGCAAAGCCGGCGGCGATGAGTTGGGCGCGAATCCAGTCGGGGTGGAAGTCGTAGTTGAGGGCGACGAACTCCACCGGTTCGGGGTCGAACGGCGACCACGTCTGGCGGCCGAGCCGGTAGCGCAGCATCGCCTTCAGGTTGTGCTTGTTGGCGAATTCGAGGACGTAGGCGGCGTCGGCGCGGGCCACGCGGGCCAACTCGGTGAACAGGGCCGGCGCGTCGGCGGCGTGGTGCAGCGTGCGCACCTGGACGAGCGTCTCGAACAGGCCATCCACGAAGGGTAGGTCATACCAGTTGCCGGCGACGAAGAAGAAGCGCGGGTCGTCGCCCAGGTGTTGGCGCGCCTCGCGCAGCAGGGAGCGGGAGTAGTCGAACAGGACGACGCGCCGGTAGCCGGCGTACTCGTCGCCCAGGCGGCCGAAGCCCGCGCCCACGTCGAGCAGCGTGTCGCCGCCCGGCGGCATCAGCCGGCGCAGGGCGACACGCTCCGCGCCGTCCTCATAGTCGCGCCCCTGGTTCTGCCAGAAGCGGGCGCGGTAGTCGGAGCCTTCGTAGTCGCAGACAGGGATGGGATTGGTCATTTAGTTGACTGTTGTGACTGAGCCAAAAACCTCGTTAAGAAAGGCTTGGCGGTCAAGGCCTGCTTGCCATTGGTGGTGACGGGCGACGGACTCCATTCTATCACTCATAAGCTTACATTAACACGCACGATAGACCGCGTCAATTGGCATTGGCCTATGATATGTTTCACGGGAAACAGTAGAACACTGTTGTTTCCCGTGAAACATTGGCCCTTCTTTCTCATTGCGAGTTCAACCGAATGGGCTAGAATGCGTGATAGTTTAACGGGGTGCGCCGCCAACCGACGGCACTCTCTGGCCCTTCAGGATCGATCACTTATGGCCAATGACGTCGCCATCTTTCTTGACCTAGACAATCTGGTGATCGGCGCGCGTGACGCCAATCTCAATTTTGACGTTTCCCTGATCATTGATGACGTGAAACGGCGCACCGGCGGCCGTGTCGTCCTGCGTCGCGCCTACTCCGGCAATCTGCGCCAGGACCAGAAGTTGATGAAGGACATCGCCACCGCCGGCTTCACCATGCAGTCGGCCGTGCCCCTCAACAACTTTGGCAAGAACCTCATTGATATGTACATGGTCGTGGATACGATGGACACCCTCGTAGACGGCCAGGAGTACAGCACCTACGTCCTGGTTACCGGCGACCGCGACTTCCTGCCGCTCATCCACGCCCTGCGCCGCCGCGGCAAGCACGTTATCGGCATTGGTCTGAAGCATACCACCAGCGATAGCCTGATGGGCCTGTGCGACGAGTACGTCTACTACGAAGACCTCTTGCCCGCCCCGCCCCTCAGCGAAGCCGAAGCCGAAGCGCTGCTGACCAAGGCCATTGACGGCCTGCTGGCCGGCGATGAGCGCGTGCGGGCCAGCGTGGTCAAGGAGCGCATGATCGAGCTGAGCGCCGGGCAGTTCGGCCGCCTCCAGTACACCGACACCTCCTTCAGCAAGTTCCTCAGCCGCCACCCCGGCCGTCTCGTCGTCGAAAAGGACGGCACGACGACCTACGTCCGGCGCGCCGCCCAACCGGTCGCGCCCCGCCCCGAACTCTTCCGCCGCTATCGCAGCGCGTTGAAGAAGCAGAAGCTGCGCATCGTGCCGCCGCGCACGCGATTGGTCATTCTCAAAGACCTGATCGAGATCTTGCAGCAGCATGACAACGTGGAGTGGCGCGACCTGGTTGACCGTCTGGCCGCGCTCCACCCCGGCGATGAAGACGCCGAAGCGTCGCGCAACATGATCAACGCCATCATCGTGCTGGCCCGTCGCGGCGGCGTCGTGCGCACGCTGAAGGGGCGGACGCTGGCCACAGCCCCGGTGCTGCTGGCGCTGGAGGGCGAACGCATTTACCAGGAGAGCGTCATCCGCTGCGACATGGCCTATCTGGAAGCCATTCGCTCTCTGGCCGAACCGTTTGATCTGGAAGAGGCCGCCCTGGCGCTCTATGATCAGGCTAGCTACGCGCCGTACCTGAAGCACCTGCTGTCGCGTATGGAAGCGGAGCGGCAGAGCGAGGCCGTCTGAGCGCAGTAGGCGGCTCGATGGCCGGCTACAGGTCGGTGATCTCGTCGCGATGGCCGAAGCCGAGGGTGTTGTCTACGAAGTAGAGTCGCCGCGGCCGCAACTCATACCAGTTGACCCGTTGCAGCGCCGCTTCCAACGTCGCCACCGGCTGGGCCAGAAAGTGGTAGCGGGCCACGTAGCGGGCCATCGCCGCCGCCCGGCGCGCGCCGTGTAGCTGTTCCACCACCCCTTCCAGTTGAATCCCCTGAATGGCCGGCCAGTCGCGGTAATCGGCCTGAATCGTCGCCGCCACGTCGGGCACGGCGGCCATGTTCTGCGCGTGGCGCGTGCGCCCGGCAGAGAGGAAGATGAAGCGGAACCCGTCGTGGGCATAGAACACAGCCGCCGCCCACAGTCCCAGCGGCCCGTTGGTAGCCAATGTCATCACGTGATGCCCGGCCACATAAGCCAGTGCCCGCTCTCGCGCGTCGTTCATGGGTGTTGGTGGTTGGTGGTTGGTCGTTGGTCGTTGGTCGCGCTCTTCATTCGTAGTTCGTAGTTCGTAGTTCGTCGTCTGGCTTACTGACCTACTGACCTACTGAATACTGCCTACTCCCCCGCCGCCCGTCCCCCCTGCCAGCGCCGGAACAAATCTTCCGGCAGCGTCACGTCCACCAGGTCGAGCACGCGGTTGACCGTCTGATTCACGATGTCGTCTATCGTGCGCGGCCGATGGTAGAACGCGGGCATCGGCGGCACGATGAACGCCCCCATCTCGGCTGCCAGTGTCATCGCCCGCAGGTGGCCCAGGTGCAGCGGCGTCTCGCGCGGGCAGAGGATGAGTTTGCGCCGCTCCTTCAGCACCACGTCGGCGGCCCGGGTCAGCAGATTATCGCTGAACGAGTAGGCGATGGCCGACAGTGTCTTCATGGAGCAGGGCAGCACGATCATGCCGTCGGTGCGGAAGGAGCCGGAGGAGATGGCCGCGGCGATGTCCTTGAAGCGATAGTCCATCGTGGCCAGGGCGCGCACCTCTTCCGGGGTGTAGTCCGTCTCCAGGGGGATCGTCGTGGCCGCGGCCGTGCTCATGACCAGATGCGCTTCCACGTCGGGCAGCGCCTGCAAGATCTCCAGCAGCCGAATGCCATAGATGACCCCACTGGCTCCCGAAAGGCCCACGATGATACGCTTCATGCCTTCGCCTCGCTTTACGGTCGTCACGTTGGGGGATGCGGGTATAATACCCCCTCTTGTCGCCCGGGTGACGCCACAAGGGCATATTCTAGGTCATCGCCGGCAAAAGCCAAAATCGCTATGAGTAAAAACAGGTTTATTACCGATCTACGAGCCGGCACAGAACTGCTCCACGAGCCGTTCTTGCTGCACGACGTGGTGCGGCGGCAATCGAAGGACGGCCGCCCCTTTCTGCTGGCCACGCTGCGCGACCGCACCGGCCAGATGGCCGGCGTCTTCTGGGACGTGCCCCTCTCGGTTGACGCTTGGGCGCGGCCGGGGTTGGCCGTGCTGGTCAGCGGCCGGGTGAACCTCTACAAAGAGGCCCTCCAGGTTAACATCAGCGAGTTGGAGCGGGCCAACGGGCTGGACATGACCGTCTTTTTGCCGGCCAGCCGGCGGCCGGCGGGGGAGATGCGCGCCGAACTGCGCGACCTGGTTGACACCCTGGCCCCGCCGTGGCGCGAACTGGTGGCCCGGCTGCTGCTCGATGGGCCGTTGGCCGAGCGCTTCGCTGTCGCCCCCGCTGCCCGTGGGATGCACCATGCTTACGTTGGCGGCCTGCTGGAACATACTCTGAGCATGGCCGCCGTGGCCCGGCTGCTGGCCGCGCACTACCCTTATGTTAACCTGGATTTGCTTCTCTCCGGCGCACTGCTCCATGATCTGGGCAAAGCCGACGCCTACTCTCTGGACGCGGGCTTGGGTCACTCCGACGACGGCCGTCTCATCGGTCACATCTTGCGCGGCGCGCTGCTCATCGAGCGCCAGGCGGCCGAACTGGCGTTCCCGGCCGATGAACTCCAGCAACTCCTGCACCTCATCGCCTCCCACCACGGCACAATGGAGTGGGGTTCGCCCGTCGTCCCGCGCACGTTGGAGGCGGTGCTGCTACACCAGATTGACCTTCTCGACAGCCGCATCGCCGGCTACCTCGACCACGTGCGCAACGACGCCGGTGGTGGGGTCTGGACGACCAAGCGTAGCGAGATGTTTGGCACGGAACTGAGACGGCCGGCCGGGCTGTAGCGCGATTTGCCAAATCGCCCTACAACGAAGTCTGTAGCGCGATTTGCCAAATCGCCAGCGTCCAACCGGGCTGAAGAGCGATTTGCCAAATCGCGCTACAACGACTCATACACCACAAACAACAACTCCCCATTCTCGTTGCGAAACTCCTGCATCGTTCCGTCGGGAACCTGTTGCCGGACAAACTCTAACTCGTGCAGCCGCTCCGGCAGGAAGATGAACAGCGTCGGCCCGCGCAGGGGCAGGGCCGATGGCCCGGTCAGCGGTTCGATCACGTCCTGGGCCTGCTTCTCCGGGGCCAAAAACGGGATGGTGGAGAGGCTGAAGTAGCCCATGCGCGGAAAGCCGAAGAAGAACACGTCCTGGTCGGCCGGCTCCTTGTCGCGCAGGAAGTAAGCGACCTCCGTCGCCACCTGCGTGTTCAGCCCACCCAGCACGTAGCCGCCGCTATAGACGCGGTTGAAGTAGTAGTTCACGTCCACCACGGCCACCAGCGCCAGCAGGGCGAAGGCGACGGCGACAACGGCCGCCCGGTAGCGTGGGTACTGCCCTCGCAGCCACAGCACCGCTTGCCCCAGCGGCAGCGCCACGAACAGGGCCACCAGCGGCATGGCCAATATGTAGCGCTGCGAGGCGGGCGAGTCCTGGCTGATGGCGTTGGAGGCCACGACAGCCAGCAGCGGCAAGAATAGCAGCAGATAGCGCAAGTCGAAGTTGAGCAGCGCCCAGAGAACTCCCAGCAGGAACAGCAGCGCCGCCCCGGCCAGCAGCAGCGGCGAGCCGGGATTGTAGAGCAGGCGCAACGGCTCATGGGTGAAGCCCAGCAGCCCGTTGGTGGCGTTGTCGAGGATGACGTCGGCCACTGTCCGATCGCCGCCGGCCAACTGCCCCTCCAGCCACGGGCCGAAGATGGTCACCCGGTTCATGGGGGCCTGGAACTCGTCCGGCTTGTCAACGAAGTAGAGGCCTAGCGGCAGGAAGACGACCAGGGCGATCAGCGCCGCCAGCACCAGGCCGTGGAAGCGCTCCCGGAACTGCGCCCGTTGAGCCACAAACGCGCCCGCCGCCCAGACCAGGAACAGGATGGGCAGCGGCCGGATGCTGACGTAGAAGTACTGCCCCAGCCCCAGCGCCAGCCCGCACAGAATGAAGCCGGCGCGCCGCCCCGTCTTCCAGCCGTACCACAGGCCCAGAATGGCCAGCGTGCCGAACAGCCCATCCCAGACGTTGTTGAGGGCGATGCGGCTCATGTGGATGTGGTAGTGGGACGCGGCCAGATAGAGCGCCGCCAGCACGGCCGTCGTCCGGTCGAACATGGCCCGGCCCAGCCAGTAGACGGCCACAACGGTCAGCGCCCCGGCCACGGCCGAAGTCAGCCGCACCGCCTCCACCGTCTGCCCCAGCAGGGCGATGGCCGCGCTCTGCACCGTGAAGTAGAGCGCCGGGAAGGAGAACCAGCCCAGGCCGAAGAGGTTGTTGGCCTTGCCGTCCAGCAACTCGATGGCGAACAGCCCGGCCGAGCCTTCGTCGCCGGAGTAGGTGTTGGGGAACTGGCTCGTCTGCCAGGCGCGCAGCCCCAGGGCCAGCAGGAACACCCCCAGCGAGAAGAGCACGTCCCAGCGATCCAGATGCCAACGGCGGCCGCCGGTTGCCGTGCCGGTAAGCGCGTCGCCGTCGTCCGTTGCGCCGCCCGGCCGCGCTCGACTGAGCGCGCCGCCCACGGCGAAGCCAATAGCCACCAGCCAGGCCAGCACGGCCACCGTCGCGCTGCGGGCCAGCAGGTCGTTGCCCGCCGCCTGTCGCGTCAGCCAGGCGTAGGGTAGGGCCAGCAGCAGCAAGACCGCGCCCACCGGCGACACACGCAGCCCGGCGGCCAGCCGCGCCAGGGGGCGGCCGAACCAGCCGGCCAGCCCGCCGCGCATGAACGTCTGCACGCCCAGCAGCAGCGCCACGCCGCCGATGAGGAACAACAGGAAGGTTGGCGCGCGCGTGCCGGGCGGCATCAGGCGAGTGACCCACTGGCTGAGGGCCAGCAGCAGCCCGCCGCCGCCGACCAGTGTCCAGGCCACGCGCCTTAGCTCTGCGCCGGTGGGCAGAGCGATCTCTGGGCGCGGTTCTGGTTGGATCACGGGGGAGCTGGGGAGCTGGGGAGCGGGGGTGAGCGCTTCCTCATGTGTAGCAGCTAGAGGTGCAAGGGAGCGAGGGAGGAGGGGGGCAGGGGCGAGGGCAAATTCGCTTTCCGGCAGCGGGCCGCCGATTCCCTCGCCCTGCGGGAGAGGCATGGGGAGAGGGCCGCTGACCCCCTCGCCCCGTGGGAGAGGGTTGGGGAGAGGGCCGCTGGGTCCCTCGCCCTGTGGGAGAGGGTTGGGGAGAGGGCTGCTTGTCCCCTCGCCCTGCGGCATCGCGTTGGGGAGGGAGCCAGGCGGCCACGGGTCGCCGAGCGCCCGCCCCAGCCACACAAAGACCGCCACCACGGCGGCGATAACCATCAGTAGTAGAACCGTCTCCACACGCGACCTCTCTGAGCCTGATTGGCCGCTATTATGGACAGGTTTGCCGCCGCCGCCAAACCAACACCCTGCGCCCTTTCCGGCCATCCCCTGGCCACAGGGCACAACCCCTTGACAAAACCGTTCGCCCGGTTAATATTTAGGCTAACCAAAATATTTAATTATCCATATCGAATCACCTGAGTAAGGTAAACATGAAAATGACACCCAATTCCGGCGTCACCAGACGCCACTTCCTGAGGGTCGGCAGCCTCGGCCTGGCCGGGCTGGCCGGTGGCTTTGGCCTGCGCGGCCTGGCGCGGGCCGAGACGCCGGCGCCCGCGCCACACGACACCCACGCCACGCCTGCCCCGGTCGCCAACCAGAGCGATGGGACCACCCCGGCTCAGGCCGACCACGGCGGCATGGGCACGGTCGGCCAGGTTGACCACGCCGCCAACCAGTTCGACCCCCACGAGATATTGACCGACTTCGACACCGGCGTGCTGACCGAGGAGGACGGCCGCGCCGTGCGCACGTGGGAGATGTATGCTGTTGACCGCGAGTTCGAGATCGCCCCCGGCGTCCACTTCCCCGGTTGGGTCTACGGCACGCCAACGTCGGCCGCCTCGCGCCGCCTGGGCCGTGTGGTGGGCCAATGTCCCGGGCCGACGCTGCGCTGCATCGAGGGGGAGCGGCTGCGCGTCCACTTCATCAACGCCAGCAGCCACCCCCACACCATCCACTTCCACGGCATCCACTCGGCGGTCATGGACGGCATCCCCGGCGTCGGCCCGGGCATGATCCAGCCCGGCGGCCGCTTCACCTACGAGTTCGACGCCAAGCCGTTCGGCTGCCATCTGTACCACTGCCACGCCGCGCCCCTCAAGCGCCACATCCACAAAGGTCTTTACGGTGGGTTCATCATTGACCCTGACCCGGCGCGCTACAGCGGCGAAGAGGCGGACGCGGCTCGTTCGCGCAACCACACCACGGCCGAGTCGCGGGCCGTCAACGAGATGGTCATGGTGCTCAACGCCTTCGACACCAACTTCGACGGCGAGAACGAGGTCTACGCCGCCAATACCGTCGCCTTCGCCTACGACATGGCCCACCCCATCCCCATCGCCCGCGACCAGCCGCAGCGGCTCTATCTGATCAACGTCACCGAGTTCGACCCAATTAACTCCATCCACCTGCACGCCAACTTCTTCGACTACTACGACCACGGCACGACGTTGCGGCCGACGCACAAGACGGTGGATACCATCATGCAGTGCCAGGCGCAGCGTGGCATCCTGGAGTTCTCCTTCGCCGGCTTCGAACCGGGGCTATACATGTTCCACGCCCACCAGACGGAGTTGGCTGAGTTGGGGTGGATGGGATTCTTTGATGTTCGGTAAATTAAGAGGCTCACGCAAAGGCGCTAAGGAGCAAAGGCGCCAAGGAAGAAAAGAGATTCTTCTTTGCGCCTTTGCTCCTTAGCGCCTTTGCGTGAGCCTCTTGTATGGTCGGAAAGAAACGATGGACAACACGACAACCCTACCCAAGAAAACCCTGCCGCCGTGGCTGCTGGCGGTGCTGCCGCTGTTGCTGCTGGTGGCTCTGGTGGCCGGCTTTCTGGCGCTCGATCCGTTGCGCTTCTTCCAGGGCGCGTTTCCGCCGCTGGAGGAGCTGGCGGTGCAGCGCGTCCTCTTCCCGGAGCCGGGCCGCATCCGGCTGGAAGTCATCAACGGTGGGGCCGACCCGGTGACCATCGCCCAGGTCACGATTGATGACGCCTACTGGCTGCACACCATCAGCCCCGACAATACCCTCGGCCGCCTGGAGACGGCGACCATTGACCTGTCCTACCCGTGGATAGCCGGGGAGCCGCTGCCCATCAACCTGATCACCAGTACCGGCTTGACCTTCCCGGCCGAGGTCGAGGTGGCGGTAGAAGCGGCCGCGGTTGACGGTCGCACGCTGCTGGCCTATGCCCTGCTGGGCATCTACGTCGGTGTCATCCCCGTGGCTCTGGGGATGCTGTGGTACCCGTTCATGCGCCGTGTGGATCGCAAGTGGCTGAACGCCATTCTGGCCCTGACCGTCGGCCTGCTGCTATTCCTGTTTGTGGACACGCTGCTAGAGGCGCTGGAACTGGCGGCCGAGACACCGGCCGTCTTCCAGGGCGTGCCCGTGGTCATCTTTGGCGCGCTGCTGAGCTTGGGCGTGCTGCTGGCCGCCGGCCGCCGCGCCGGGGAGCAGACGCCGCGGCGGGTGGCGGCGCTCATCGCCCTGGGCATCGGCCTGCACAACTTCGGCGAGGGACTGGCCATCGGCGCGGCCTTCGCCACCGGCGCGGCGGCGCTGGGTTCGTTCCTGGTCGTCGGGTTCACACTGCACAACGTCACCGAGGGCGTGGGCATTGTCGCCCCCCTGACCCGGCGGGAGCGGCCGCCGCTGCGCGTCTTTATCCTGCTGGCGCTGTTGGCCGGCGCGCCGGCCATTCTGGGCACGTGGATCGGCGCATTGGCCTTTTCCCCCTTCCTGGCTGCCTTCTTCCTCAGCCTGGGCGCGGGGGCCATCTTGCAGGTCATCTGGGAGGTGGGCAAGCTGCTGTGGCGCGATGCTCAGCGCGAGGGCGGCTCGGCGCTGACGTGGCTCAACTTCGGCGGGGCGGTGGCCGGCGTGCTGGTGATGTATTTGACGGCGTTTCTGGTGAAGTAGCGGCTGTAGGGCGATTTGGCAAATCGCTCTACAACCGGGGCGCGCCATGTAGGGCGATTTGGCAAATCGCTCTACAACCGGAGCGCGCCATGTAGGGCGATTTGGCAAATCGCTCTACAACCGGAGCGCGCCATGTAGGGCGATTTGGCAAATCGCTCTACAACCGGAGCGCGCCATGTAGGGCGATTTGGCAAATCGCTCTACAACCGGAGCGCCAT
>WBZP01003754.1_pt1 | contig 16240 bp, 16 predicted proteins | sample 5204301 | NCBI WGS metagenome assembly WBZP01 (sample SAMN12412401, study PRJNA552823) | activated sludge metagenome | isolation source: activated sludge from nitrification reactor of wastewater treatment plant... | place: USA: Pennsylvania | collected 2017
CGGAACATGTGCCTGGGCATCCCCGGCAAGGTAGTCGAGATCTGGGAGGAGGCCGGTACCCGGATGGCGAGCGTCGACTTCGGCGGCACCATCAAGTCGGTCTGCCTGGCCTACCTGCCGGACATGCAGATCGGCGAATACGCGATCGTGCACGCGGGTTTCGCGATCACCCGACTCGATGAAGAGTCGGCCAACGAGACGCTGCGGATGTTCGACGAACTCGGCATCCTCGACGACGAACTGGGCGGCGAACAGCCGCCGCGGAGGGAGCCAGCATGAAGTACCTCGATGAATTCCGGGATCCGGTCACCGCGCGCACCCTCGTCGAGGCGATCAGACATCGGGCCACCCGGTGCTGGACCATCATGGAAGTCTGTGGCGGACAGACACATTCGATCATCCGCAACGGTCTCGACCAGTTGCTCGACGGGGCGGTGGAGTTCATCCACGGCCCGGGTTGCCCGGTGTGCGTGACGCCGCTGGAGATGATCGACCGGGCGTTGGAGATCGCGGCTCGCGACGATGTGATCTTCTGTTCGTTCGGCGACATGCTCCGCGTTCCGGGCAGTCGCCACGACCTGTTCAGCGTGCGGGCGCGCGGCGGCGACGTCCGCATCGTCTACTCGCCGTTGGACGCGACGCGCATCGCCGCCGACAATCCGGACCAGCAGGTGGTGTTCTTCGGCGTCGGCTTCGAGACCACCGCACCGGCCAACGCGATGGCGGTGTTGCATGCGCAGCGTCTGGGCCTGACCAATTTCTCCATGCTGGTCTCGCATGTGCTGGTGCCCCCGGCGATGAGGGCGATCCTGTCCTCGCCGACGAACCGGGTGCAGGGCTTCCTGGCGGCCGGGCATGTGTGCGCGGTGATGGGCACGTCGCAGTACGGCCCGCTGGTGCGGGAGTACGGGGTGCCGATCGTGGTCACCGGATTCGAACCCCTGGACCTGCTCGAAGGGGTGCGGGAAGTGGTTGATCTGCTGGAATCCGGTACGCCGCAACTGCGCAACGCCTATCCCCGGGCGGTGACCGAGGCCGGCAACACCGTCGCGCAGCAGACCCTGGCGGAGGTCTTCGAGGTGACCGACCGACAGTGGCGCGGCATCGGGATGATCCCGCGGTCCGGTTGGCGGCTGGCGCCGCGCTACGCGCAGTTCGACGCCGAAACCCGGTTCGGTGTAGGCGATCTGCAGGTTGCCGAATCCCCGCAGTGCCACAGCGGCGAAGTGCTGCAGGGCTTGCTCAAACCCAACGAATGCCCGGCGTTCGGGAAGACTTGCACGCCGCGCACGCCGCTGGGCGCCACCATGGTCTCCAGCGAGGGCGCCTGCGCGGCCTACTACCAGTTCCGCCGGCTCGCCGAACCCGCCCATGCCTGAGCCGCCGGTGGCCGTCGACCCGGCGGACTGGGTGTGTCCATTGCCGTTGCGGGAGACGGGCAGGGTCATCCTGGGGCACGGTGGCGGTGGCGTGCTGTCCGAGGAACTGATCGAGAATCTGTTCCTGCCGGCGTTCGGCAGCGCCGGGACGGTGGCCCGGGATTCGGCACTGCTCGACGTGCCGGGCGGCCGGATCGCGGTGACGACGGATTCCTATGTGGTGCAACCGCTTTTCTTTCCCGGCGGCAACATCGGCGACCTGGCGGTCAACGGCACCGTCAACGACCTGGCCTGCAGCGGCGCCCAGCCGCTGGGCCTGACGGCGGGTTTCATCCTGGAGGAGGGCCTGGAACTGGAGGTGCTCGGCGCGGTGGCGCAGACCATGGGCGCCGCGGCAGCGGCCGCCGGGGTCGGCATCGTCACCGGGGACACCAAGGTGGTCGGACGCGGTGGTGCCGATCAGCTTTTCGTCAACACCGCCGGGGTGGGCGTGGTGCCGGCCGGGGTCGAGATCGCCCCGGACCGGGCGCGGCCCGGCGATCACATCATCGTGTCGGGCAACCTCGGCGAGCACGGGGTGGCGATCATGAGCGTGCGGGAGGGCATCGACTTCGGCACCGTCGTCACCACCGACAGTGCGCCGCTGCATCGGCTGGTGGCAGCGATGATCGCCGCCGGCGGGAATTCGGTTCACGCCCTTCGTGATCCGACCCGCGGCGGACTGGTCGCCGCCGTCGTGGAGATCGCCCGCGCCGCGGGCGTCGGCGTCGAACTCGACGAGGCCCGCATCCCGGTGCCCGAGGCGGTCGCGTCGGCATGCTCATTCCTGGGGCTGGACCCGCTGCAGGTGGCCAACGAGGGCAAGATCGTCGCCTTCGTCGCGCCGGCGGACAGCGACGCCGTGCTGGCGGCGATGCGGGCGCGACCCGAGGGCTCCCATGCCGCCGTCATCGGGCGCGTCGTCGCCGATCACCCGGGGATGGCCGTGGGCCGTACCGCCTTCGGCACCACCCGGGTGATCGAGCGCGAACTCGGCGAACAGCTGCCCCGCATCTGCTGACGCCGACTTCTGCACGAGGGCGGCCGCAGGCCGGCAGTGACGACCCTCGTGCAGAAATGGGCGCGAGCTACTTCTTGCCGACCAGGGCGTCGACGGGATCCGGCGCGCCGTCGCGGTCACGGACCACCCGGTAGGCGGCGTAGCCCACCACGAGGGTGGCCGCGACGAAGATGAGCGCGAAGTACTGCAGGAACAGCGAGTCGCCGGCGGGGTTGTAGACCTCGGCGCGCGGCCAGCCGATGTTGATCACCAGCAGCGTGCCCATCACCACCGCGACGAGATTCACCGGGATACCCCACTTTCCGAGGTCCATGATCGGTTTGCCGTGCGAGAGGCTGGTGCCGCGCAGCCGGTGGATCAGTGCGGGCACCGTGACCATCAGGTAGGCCAGGTAGACGATGACCACCGACACCGACGCGATGGCCGCGAACACGCTGGACTGGCCGAGGTTGACCAGCAGCACGCCGATGGCCAGCAGGCTGACCGCGGTGCCGGTGATCACCGGGGTGCCGGTGCGCTTGTTGACCTTGGCCAGGAACGAGCCGAACGGCAATCGGTTGTCGCGGGCCATCGAGAACATCACCCGCGACGCCGAGGCCTGGATCGCCAGGGTTGCCGAGAACATCGCGACCGCGACCAGACCCAGCAGCGTCTTGCCCAGCCAGGTGTCCAGCTGGCTCTCGATCACCCAGGCCATGCCCCCGTGGGCCAGGTCGTCGCCGAGTTCGGGCGCGGACATCAGCGCGGCCAGGATCATCAGGCCGCCGCCGACGAACGACACCAGCAGCGCGTTGCGGATCGCCTTGGGCGCGGTGCGGCGCGGGTCCCGGGTCTCCTCGGAAAGCTCTGCGGCGGAATCGAATCCGTACATCACGTAGGCGGCCATCAGCATCGACGCCAGGAACGCGGGCAGGTAACCCACGCCGGTGCCATGCCCGCCGGTGTCCAGCACCGCCTGCGACGGCGACCGTTCGGCGGTGAAGAACATCGCGGCGATGATCAGGATCACGCCGACGATTTCCAGGGTGACGCCGGTGACGGTGATGCGGGCCATGAACCGCACGCCGGCGGCGCTGATGATGGTGCACAGGATGATCGTGATGGTGCCCAGGACGATGCCGTTGGTGGCGCCGTCGACGGACAGCGGATCCATATCCGAGCCCACCAACTGGAATCCGCTCCAGATCGGCGGGAGCACGGTCTGCATGGCGATCGCCAGGGCGGCGATCGACACGATGTAGCCGATCAGCATGAACCAGCCGGCGAACCAGCCGACCGCGTTGCCCGCCAGCCGGCGCGACCACTGGTAGATCGCGCCGGCGACCGGGAACTTGCCGGACAGCTCGGCGAACACCAGACAGACGCAGAACTGGCAGATGAACACGATCGGCCAGGTGAAGAAGAACGCGGGCCCGCCGAGGGCGAACCCGAGCGGGAAGAAGGCGAACACGGTCGTCAGGATCGACACGAAGGAGAAACCGGAGGCGAAGGCGGCATAGCCGCCGATCCCGCGGTGCAGCTCCTGGGTGTAACCCAGCTCTTCCAGGGTGGCGGCATCCTCCGGGGAGGAGATGGCCGGGTCGAACGTGGCGGTCATGCGACGCTCCTCGGATCGTGGATTACCTATCATGCGACAGAAATTAACCCAGGTTCTTGTTGGGCGCATTTCGAGCGCGTCACAACTGTGTGACCAGATGTCCGGCGGGTGACAATCGTGGGCATGTCGGGTATCGGTGCCACCATCGCAGATATCGATGCTGCCAGTGATCGGCCCGGACTGCTCGCCGGAGTCGATGCCGCCCTCGCTGCGATCCGCGCCGAACTGGCCGCCCACACCCCGGCCGCCACGCTGGCCGCGGCCTGGTCCGAGGTGCTGCGCCACAGCGTGGCGACCGCCGTCCGGGTGGCTGCTCCCGGCCAGCCGTGGACCTGGTACGTCTCGGGCAGCGTCGCCCGCGGGGAGGCCGCCCCGGGCTCCGACGTGGAAACCATGGCCGTCCTCGACGACGACGTCGACGACGACACCAAGACCGCGTTGCTGGCCCGCGCCGCCGATGTGCACGCACTGCTGGAGCACTGCGGGATCCGCGGGGACGCCAACGGCGTGCTGGCCAGCCGGCCGCGGTTCTGCCGGCGCATGCGCAGCTGGGCGCGGGGGATCGACGAGTGGACCATCGATCCGGCGGCTGACCGCGGCGTGGTGATGACGGGTCTGCTGGCCGATTCGACCGGGGTGCCCGGCTCCGGTGCGGTGGGCGCCGTGCTGCGCACCCGGAACCTGAGCGCGTTCGGGGAGAGTCCGGTCGCCCGCCGGGCGATGCTGCAGGACGCCACGCACCAGCGCGCCGCCGTCCCGTCGCGGCTGCGGGTGTTCACCGGCCGCGACGACACCGTCGACCTCAAACGGGCGGCCATCGACCCGGTGGTCAAGATCGCGCGGTGGGCGGCACTGTCCGCAGGCTCCGCCGAGTTGTCCACCCTGGAGCGGCTCGACGCCGCCGCTGCCGCGAACACCCTTGACGCCGAGGATGTTTCGAGTCTGCGGGAGTGTTTCGAGTGGCTGCTGCGGTACCGCTGGCGGCACCGCGTCGGGCCGTGGTTGCGCGACGAGCGGGTCGACGACACGGTGGCGCTGTCGGCGCTGGCGCCCCAGGAGCGCGCCGTGTTGCGCAACGTCGCCCGCGAGGTGGCCGGCATCCGCCGCAAACTCACGTTCCTGGCGTCGACGGCCTCTTTGGGCGGGACCTGAGTGCGTCGTACCACCGCATCGCCCACCGGGCGTCGCCGACGGCGGTGTGCCGCTCCGCCCCGCCGGGCGGCTTGACCCCGCACTGCCGGGACAGGTCCTCGTGGTGGGGTTCGGGATCCAGGCCGAGTTCGCGAACGGCCGCCACGGCGAGTGGCAGGACGTCGACGGTGGATTCCCACGCCGGCGCGAGGCCGTGCCGGCCGAGCATGCCGGCCAGGCATTCGGTGTCGAATTCGGGGACGACGCCGACGACGGTGGCCCCGGCGGTCCAGTCGAGCACCAGTCGGGCGGCGTCGGCCGCGGGCAGGACGCGGGGAAAGTGCGTGCGGTGTGGCCGGGCCTGCGGATGACGCTTGTGGAAGCCGCTGACCGCCAGCCCGGCCGGGTCGGCCGACACCAGGTCGAGGTCGGCCACGTCGACGCAGATGTGCAGCTTGGTCTGCTGGTCACCGGCGCGCCGGATGATCGCGATCTCCCACGGCCGCCGCGCACGGTGCAACCCGGTGGTCTCGGTGTCGAGGAAGACCAGCGTCACGCCTACAAGCTAATCGGCCGCCACGTGGCTGCGGGCGTGGGCCACCGCGTCGTCGAGGGAGTCGACCAGGTGGTTCTCGTGACGCAGCGATTCGATGACGCCGACGTTGGTCAACAGCTTGAGATGTTCGGGCTGCACGCCCTTGATGATCACGGTGATGCCGCTCGCTTCGAGTTCGGCGACGATGGTTGCCAGGGTGTTCGCACCGGTGGCGTCGAGCATGCCCAGCTGTGACATCCGGATGATGACCACCCGTGCGTCGTGGTGCTCGGGATCGGTGATCATCGTCGAAATACGTTCTGCCACACCGAAGAACATCGCGCCGTCGAGCCGCAGCAGGGCGATCCGTTCGTCGCCGGGCCGGGCCGGGCCGGGTAGTTCCTCGCGGGTCACGCTGCTGCGCCGGGCGACCGCGCGCAGGGCGAAGAACGCCGCCACCAGGATGCCGATCTCGACGGCCTCGATCAGGTCGAAGCACACCGTGATCACCGCGGTCAGCGCGAAGGTGAGCGCATCGGAGCGTGTCGAGCGCAGGATCGTGGCGATGGTGGCCACCGAGATCATCCGGAACGACGTCACCATCAGCACCGCCGCCAGGGCCCCCAGGGGGATGGCCGACACCGGCCCGGTGGCCAGATAGACCACACCCAGCAGCAGCAGGGAGTGCACGATCGCCGACACCCGGGTGCGGGCGCCGGAGCGGACGTTGACGGCCGTGCGGGCGATCGCCCCGGTGGCGGGCATGCCGCCGAACAGGCCGGAGGCCATCGACGCCAGACCCTGGCCGAGCAGTTCGCGGTCGGGGTCATACGGTCCCGTCGGGCCCATCGTGGCGGCCACGCGCGCCGACAGCAGGGATTCGATGGCAGCCAGGGCGGCGATCGCGAGGGCGGCGCCGAGCAGGGTGCGCAGCGCGGTCGGGTCGGCGTGCGGCAGTGCGGGCGCGGGCAGATGCGCGGGCAGCTCACCGATCCGGGCAACCGGCAGCCCGATCGAGACGACCAGCACGGTGGCGGCGACGACGGCGGTCAGTGACTCCGGGATCGCGCGGTGCAGCAGCGGCAGCACGATCATCAGGGCGGCGGTGATCCCGACGACCAGCAACGCCATTCTGGCCTCGGCCCAGTCGACGTCGGTGATCACCCGCCAGGCCGCCACCAACGGGGTTTGTCCCTGCGGCCCCTTGGCGCCGAGGGCCGCCGGTACCTGCTGCAGGAAGATGATGGTCGCGATGCCCAGCGTGAACCCCTCGATCACCGGCCACGGGATGAAGGTCACCGCGCGTCCGAGGCCGGTCACCCCGGCCGCCAGCACGAGCAGCCCGGCCAGGACGGTCACCAACGCGACGCTGCCCAGCCCGTGGTGCACGACGATGGGCGCCAACACCACGGCCATCGCCCCGGTGGGACCGGATACCTGGACGTGCGATCCGCCGAAGATCGCCGCGACCAGCCCGGCGACGACGGCGGTGACCAAGCCGGCCGCGGCGCCCACACCGGAGCTGATGCCGAACGCCAGTGCCAGCGGCAGCGCCACCACCCCGACCGTCATGCCGGCGAGGACGTCGCCGCGCCAGGACCGGGCCAGCCCGGTGTAGTCGGCTGGCCGCGGCAGCAGCCGGGCGATCATTCCGGGGTGCCGGCCGGTTGGCGGATGGGCGGCAGCGAGTCGACCGCGGCGAGCTGGTCCCGGCCCGCGGCCAACGTGTCGGTGAGAAAAATCCGGGCGATGAGCAGCAGCTCGGAGATCATGGGATGCGTTGGTCGGTAGAAGACGGCATTTCCGATGCGTTCGCCGACCACCACCCGGTGCCGCTTCAGCACGGCCAGGTGCTGCGACAGCAAGGTCGCCTCGAGGCCGGTGGTGCGCAGGACCTCGCTGACCGGCACGGGCTCGTCGGCCGATGTGAGGATCTCCAGGATCCGGATGCGTGCCGGATGCGCGAGGGCCTTGAACAGGTTCGCCTTGATCTCGTAGAGCGGCTGCGCGGAACCGGTCAGGAATGTCGTCGCCACCGGGGCACTTCCTAACGATTCATGGATTGAACGAATACTCAATCCATAGTATCGGCAGCCACCGAGTGCGCGTCGCCGGATCGGCGGTTAAGTGGTGTGCTCCCGGCAGGTGCACCATTGCTCGGGCGGCACCGATGCCTTCACCTCGGCGACATGTTCGCCGCAGCCGTCCCAGGTGGTCTTGCCGCAGCGCGGGCAGGTGACGGGGTAGCACATGCTGCCGAGCATATACCCCCACGGGTACACTCGGGTTACGATGTCCTCCAGGAAGGGAGTTCACCATGGTCGGCGACGAAGACGCCATCGCAGCGGTGCTCAACCGGCTGCGCCGCGCGCAGGGCCAACTTGCCGGTGTCATCTCGATGATCGAACAGGGCCGCGACTGCAAGGACGTGGTCACCCAGCTGGCGGCCGTGTCCAAGGCCCTCGACCGGGCCGGTTTCAAGATCGTCGCGACGGGTTTGCGTGAATGCGTGATCGGTGCCGCCGCCGACGGTGCCGAGGCGCCGATGACGCAGGCCGAGCTCGAGAAACTGTTCCTGGCGCTGGCCTGAGAGGGGAGTCGATCATGTCCGAAATCGCGCTGACCACGACCACGGCCGGGCCGTTCGACGCCGCCGCCGCGCGCGTCCGCGACGCGTTGTCCGCACAGGGTTTCGGCGTTCTCACCGAGATCGACGTGCGGGCGACGCTGAACAAGAAGCTTGGCGACGGCACGGGTGACGAGGTGGGCGACTACCTGATCCTCGGTGCGTGCAATCCGCAGTTCGCCAACCGGGCGGTGCGGCTGTACCCGCAGATCGGGGTGCTGCTGCCGTGCAACGTCGTGCTGCGCAGGAACCCGGACAGCGCCGACACCGTCGTGGTGGAGGCGATGAATCCCGCCATGATGGTCGGTGTCACCGGCGAGTCGGCTCTCACGGAGATCGCCGACGAGGTCGGAGGTCGTCTGCAGGCGGCGTTGGCGAGTCTGTAGCGCGAACCGTGTGACGGATCTATAAGGGCCGCAACGCGATTCGCATACCGTCCATCGGAATGGGCATGCCGCCGTAGTCCCAGCGGGGCCGGTATCCGGGGTACGGCAGTTCGAGCCGGTAGCGGCGCAGCAGCCGGTGCAGGATCGTCTTGACCTCGAGTTGACCGAACGTCATGCCGATGCACTTGTGCGCGCCGCCGCCGAACGGGGTGAACCCGTACCGGTGGCGCTTGTGCTCGTTGCGCGGCTCGGTGAACCGGGCCGGATCGAAAACCTCTGGGTCCGTCCAGATCTCGGCCAGCCGGTGGCTCATCCCCGGGTAGGCGATGACGTTGGTGCCCTCCGGTATGTAGTGGCCCAGCAGGCTGGTGTCGCGCACCGTGCGGCGCATCGCCCACTGCACCGGTGTCACCATCCGGATCGACTCGTTCATCACCAACTCGAGGCTCTCCAGTTTCTCCAGCGCCTCGATGTCCAGCGGCCCGTCGCCGAGGCGGTCGGACTCGTCGCGGCAGCGCTCCTGCCATTCGGGGCTGCCGGCCAGGTTGAAGATCATCGTGCTCGCGGTGGACGTCGACGTGTCGTGCGCAGCCATCATCAGGAAGATCATGTGGTTGACGATGTCGCGGTCGGAGAACCGGTTGCCGTCCTCGTCGGCCGAATGGCACAGCACGCTCAGCAGATCGTCCGCGGCGCTGCCCTCGGACCTGCGGCGCGACTCGGTGACCCGGGCGGCGAAGTACTCCTCCAGCAGGCGGCGGGCGCGCAGCCCGCGCCACCAGGTGAACGGCGGGAGCGGCACGCGGATGATGGCGTTGCCGGCCCGGGTGGTGATGGCGAACGCCTCGTTGACCTCGGTGACCAACTCCTTGTCGGTGCCGGGCTCGTGCCCCATGAACACCGCCGAGGCGATGTCGAGGGTCAGCTCTTTGAGCGCCGGATACAGCAGGAATCGCGAGTCGTCGACCACCCAGTCGTCGGCGACCACGGCCGAGGCCACCCGGTCGACCTGCGTGACGTAGCGGGCCAGCCGGGCGCGGGTGAAGGCCTCCTGCATGATCCGCCGGTGGTAGAGGTGCTCGTCGAAGTCCAGCAGCATCAGGCCACGCTTGAAGAACGGCCCGATCGCCGGTTTCCAGCCCTCCTGCGAGTAGTCCTTGTTGCGGTTGGAGTAGATCTCCTGCGCCGCGTCGGGCCCGATCGCGACCACCGACGGCAGCACGGGGGAGTAGGCGTAGAGCACCGGGCCCCGGGTGCGGTAGAGGTGCAGCAGATAGTCCGGGGTGTCCATGAACATCTCGATCATGTGCCCCAGCACCGGTAGCCCGCCGTCGCCGGTCACCGGCCGCAGATCGCTGCCCGGCGGCGGCTCGGCCAACACCCGCTCGTGAAAGTGCGTCCCGCGCAGCCGGCGCTCGGCGGCATACATGCCGGGGAAGTTGTTCAGCGCCGGCTTGAAGCGGCGCCGGGCCTGCCCGAGCAGGAATTCTGGCGTGCTGATTGTGGCGTTCGTCACGCCTGTCAGATTAAGTCAGGGGACGCAGCACGACCGGCATTCCGTCGACGGGAACCGGCATGCCGCCGTAGTCCCACCGGGGCCGGTAGCCCGGATGCGGCAACTCCAGCCGGTAGCGGCTCAGCAGCCGGTGCATGACCGCCTTGATCTCCAGCTGGCCGAACACCATGCCGATGCACTTGTGCGCGCCGCCGCCGAACGGCGCGAACGCGTACCGGTGGCTCTTGTGTTCGTTGCGCGGCTCGGCGAAGCGCATCGGGTCGAACTTCTGCGGGTCGGTCCAGAGTTCGGGCAGCATGTGGTTGATCGACGGCCAGGTGACCACGTCGGTGCCGGCCGGGACGAAGTAGCCCAGCAGGTCGGTGTCGCGCACGGCCCTACGGAAGTTGAACGGCAGCGGGGTCTGCAGCCGCAGCGACTCGTTGATCACCAGGTCGTAGGTTTCCAGTTTCTCCAGTGCCTCGATGTCCAGCGGGCCGTCGCCGATGCGCGCCGAATCCTCGCGCAGCCGGTCCTGCCAGTCCGGGTTCGCCGCCAGGTGATAGGCCATCGTGGTCATCGTCGACGTCGACGTGTCGTGCGCGGCCATCATCAGGAAGATCATGTGGCTGATGATCTGCGCGTCGGTGAACCCCTGGCCGTCCTCGTCGGTGACGTGGCACAGCACGCTGAACATGTCGGTGCTCTCCGAGCGGCGCTTCTCGGCGATGCGGCCGGCGAAGTAGTCCTCCAGCGTCTGGCGCGCCTTGAGCCCCCGCCACCACGACAGCGGCGGCACGGGCTTGCGGATGATCGCGTTGCCGGCCCGGGTGGTGGTGGTGAACGCCTCGTTGACGGTGGTGACCAGCTTGCGGTCGGTGCCCGCGGGCACGCCCATGAAGACCTCGGAGGCGATGTCCAGCGTCAGTTCTTTGATCGCCGGGTGGAACAGGAACCGCGGGTCGTCGGTGGCCCAGTCCTCGGCCAGTACGGCCGAGGCGACCGAATCGACGTGCGGCACATAGCCGGTCAGCCTGCTGCGGGTGAAGGCGTCCTGCATGATCCGGCGGTGGAACATGTGTTCCTCGCCGTCGAACAGCATCAGCCCGCCGTCGAAGAACGGGCCGATCACCGGGTCCCAGGCGCGTTGCGAGTACTCCTTGTTGCGGTTGGAGAACACCGCCTGCGTGGCGTCGGGGCCCAGTGCCATCACCGCGGACAGCGCGGGGGACTTGATGTAGTAGACCGGCCCGTGCTTGCGGTACATCTCCAGGACGAACTCCGGCCCACCGCGGAAGATCTCGATCATGTGCCCGATGATCGGCAGGCCCGCGTCGCCGCGGATCGGCTTGAGGTCGCTGTCCGCCGGCGGATCGGCCAGCACGAACTCGTCCCACTGCCTGTTCTTGAGCCGCTGCTCCACCACACCCATGCCGGGCATGGTCACCGGGGTCGGCTTGATCCGGCGCTTGGCCTGGTCGAGCAGGTACTGCGGGGTGCTGATGGTCGCCGTCATCGAGAACTCCTCGTCCCAGTGGTGTGGGCTACGCCACGTCGGGACTCATCTCACCGAGAAATTTGACGCCTGTCAAGTTTTTCGTTCGGGCGTGCCGTGGGGCAAGGTATTGCCGTGACCGCCTTCGAGTCGTCGGATGATGACGCGCCCGCACCGCGCCGCCGCGGCGACCGGCAGCGGCAGGCGATCGTCACCGCGGTGCGCGACCTGCTGCAGGAGGGCCCGTTCGACGACCTTTCGGTCAGCACGATCAGCGACCGGGCCGGGGTCGCCCGCTCGGGCTTCTACTTCTACTTCGACTCCAAGTACGCGGTGCTCGCCCAGATCCTGGCGGAGGCCCAGCAGGAACTCGAGGAGCTGACCCAGCATTTCGCGCCGCGCGAACCCGACGAGCTGCCCGCGGCATTCGCCAAGCGGATGGTGCAGAGCGCCGCGGTGATATTCGCGAACAACGACCCGGTCATGTCGGCCTGCATGCAGTCCCGCGCCACGGACGCGGAGATCCGCCGGATGCAGGACGACCAGATCGGCGGGATCATCAAGAAAATCGTGAAGATCGTCGAGGACGAACGCGACGCCGGCACCGCGCGCCCGATCAGCGCCGACATCCCGATGCTGATCCGCACCCTGGGCGCCACCACCGTGATGGCGTTGTCCGGCGAGTCGGCCTTCGTCGGCACCGACGGCGACACCGACCGGGTGGTGGCCGTCCTCGAACAGCTCTGGCTGGTGTCGCTGTGGGGCGGTGCCACGCAGTGACCGCTGAGTCCAGATTCGCCGGCAGGCGCTGCCTGGTCACCGGGGCGGCCAGCGGGATCGGCCGGGCCACGGCGCTGGCGCTGGCCCGCCGGGGTGCCGAGCTCTATCTGACCGACCGGGACGACGACGGGCTGGCGGCCACGGTGGCCGAGGCCCGGGCGCTGGGCGGCACTGTCGTCGAGCACCGCGCGCTGGACATCTCCGACTACGACCAGGTCGCGCGGTTCGCCGCGGACATCCACACCCGGCATCCGGCCATGGACGTCGTGCTGAACATCGCCGGGGTGTCCGCCTGGGGCACCGTCGATCAGCTGACCCACCGGCAGTGGCGGTCGATGGTGGACGTCAACCTGATGGGCCCGATCCATGTGATCGAGACGTTCCTGCCGCCGATGGTGGCCGCGGGCCGGGGAGGTCAGCTGGTGAACGTCTCCTCGGCCGCCGGTCTGGTCGCGCTGCCGTGGCATGCCGCCTACACCGCCAGCAAGGCCGGGCTGATCGGGTTGTCGGAGGTGCTGCGGTTCGACCTGGCGCGGCACCGCATCGGCGTGTCGGTCGTGGTGCCCGGGGCGGTGAAGACGCCGCTGGTCGATTCCGTCGAGATATCGGGCGTGGACCGGGAGCACCCCCAGGTCGAACGGTGGGTTGCGCGGTTCTCCGGCCACGCGGTGACACCCGAACGCGCCGCGGCGGCCATCCTGGCCGGCGTCGTCAAGAACCGGTTCCTGATTTACACGTCGCCGGACATCCGCGCGCTGTACGCCTTCAAGCGGGTGGCCTGGGGGCCCTACAGCGTGGCGATGCGGCAGGTCAACGTGTGGTTCACCCGCGCGCTGCGGCCGCACCCGCGGGTGGGGTAGCCCGGACGTCAGGCCGAGAGGACGGCCAGATCGGCGACGGCATCGCTCAGGCGCTGCTTGAGCAGGCCGGGCAGGCCACGGGCGTCGACGTCGCCCGCGCTGAGCATCACGCTGACACCCGACCACGCCGCCCCGATGACGGCCCCCCACACGGCGAAGATCAGTTGGATCCGGCGGTCGGCAGGGTCGGTGCCCATGCGACTCGCCATCTCCTCGACCATCCCCGGACAGCGCATCCGCGCCGCCAGCGGACTCAGCGGCGGGGAGACGTGCATCGTGCGCAGCAGGCTCGCCAGCCTGCGGACGTCGACGTGAGACTCCTGATCGGCGATCCGGTCCAGCAGGGTCGCGTTCGCCGTCAGCAGTGCCTGCAGCGGCGGTAGATCGGCGGGCACGACGGCGAATTCCGCGCTGGCGGCGTTGGCGTAGGCGTCGACCATCGACAGCAGCAGCTGTTCCTTGCTGGGGAAGTAATGCGCGACGGTGCGTGGCGAGACGTCGACGGCGTTGGCGATCTGTTCGACCGTGGTCTTCGAATAGCCCTGCTTGTCGATGAGGTCGGCGGCCGCGTCGATCAGTTTGGCCCGGGTTGCCTGCTTCTTGCGTTCGCGAAGCCCGGGGCGCGGTTGCGATTCGGCCATGTCAGGCGATGCTAGTCGACCCGTCGGCCCGGCATGAGCAGGTCGAGCCGGATGCCTAGCAACCGGATCGGGCGGTCGACGTCGAACCGCTCGAACACGCCGAGCGCCGCGTCGACCACCGTAGCGGCGTCGGTGATTCCGGCGGCCGCTGTCGCGAGCTTGCGCACCTTCGTGCGGGTGTGAAAGCCGGCCGTTCGCACCGTGACCGCGACGTGCGTCACCACCCGGCCCTGCTCGACCACCTCGGCCAGTGTCCGCTGCGCCAGATCCGTTATCGCCGAACGCATTTCGTCCCGATCGACCAGGTCCTCGGGGAACGTGACGACGTGGCTGCGGGAGCGCGGCACCCAGGGCGTCGCGCTGACCTCGGTGTCACCGCCGCCCTTGGCCAGGAGCAGGATCCACAGTCCGGTGCGGGGGCCGAACGTCGCGACGAGCGTCTCGGCGTCCGAGTGGGCCAGCGTCCGGACCGTCGTGATGTCAAGGGCGGCAAGCTTCTTGCCGGTTTTCGGACCGATGCCCCAGAGCGTGTCGACGGGCAGGTGGCCCACCGTGTCCATCCAGTCGGCGTCGGTGAGCATCCGTACCCCGCCCGGTTTGGCGAACCCGGTGGCGACCTTGGCCCGCTGCTTGTTATCGCTGATTCCCACCGAGCAGGACAACCCGGTGCCGGCAGCCACCGCCGTGCGGATGTGCTCGGCCAGCGCCACGGGATCCGCGGTGTCGGCGCTCAGGTAGGCCTCGTCCCAGCCCCACACCTCGACCGGATGTCCGAGGTCGCGCAGCAGGCCCATCACCTCGGCGGAGGCGGCGTCGTAGGCCTGCGGATCCGACGGCAGGAACACCGCGTCCGGGCAGCGGCGGGCGGCCGCGCGCAACGGCATCCCCGCGTGCACCCCGAACGCGCGGGCCTCGTAGGAGGCGCAGGTGACCACCGTGCGCGGCGCCGACGGATCGCCCCGGCCGCCGACGACCACCGGACGCCCCACCAGATCGGGCCGCCGCCGCAGCTCGACCGATGCCAGGAACTGGTCGAGGTCCACATGCAGGATCCAGCGCAGGATCGGCCTCCTCGGTATTCCTAGCGCCCGCAGAGTTTGCGGGCCACGCTCTGCCAGGCGGCGACGACCTCGTCGAGCGTCCTGCCGGTGGCAAGCTGGTGTTCGACGTGATCGGCGTCGAGCAGCGCCAGCAGTGCGTCGGCCTGGGCGTCGAGGTCACCGGTCGTGGCGGCCTCCCGCAGCAGCACCCGCAGGTGGGTGCGCAGCACCGTCGTCGCGGGGTTGTGCCGGGTGGCGGGGTCGCGGTTGGCCGCCGACAGCAGCGCGTGGTGTAGGTGGGCGAACTGGATGCGGGCCCGGCCGACCGCCAGCAGCCGGTCCAGTGGCGGGGCGGCGGGCCCCAGCGGCGGCGGCCCGAACAGGAAGGCCTGCTGACTGGCGCGCTCGTCCTCATCGAGCAGCACCGTCATCAGCCCGGCCCGGCTGCCGAACCGCCGGAACACGGTGCCCTTCCCGACGCCGGCCGCGTGCGCCAGGTCGTCCATGGTGAGAGCGTCGGCGCCGCGTTCGGCGATGAGGCGGCGCGCGGTGTCGAGCAGCACCGCCCGGTTGCGCGCGGCGTCACCGCGCTCGGCGGGCGGGCCGTCGGCCTGGGCCAGCCGCAGCGGCCCGTCGGTGTCCACCCGCCCGACTTTAGCTCAGCCGGAATTAATCGGACTGCGGTCCGGTTCGTTTGTGTGACGATGGATCAAATCTTGAAAGGACTTCGCATGACAAACATCCTGGTTCTGGTGGGCAGCCTGCGGGCGGCCTCGCTGAACCGGCAGATCGCCGAGGTCGCCGTCGAACTCGGGGTGGCCGAGGGGCTGGGTGTCACCGTTTACGGCGGCCTGGCCGAACTGCCGTTCTACAACGAGGACCTCGACACCGCCGATGCGCCGGCCGGCGTGAGGGCGCTACGCGACGCCGCCGGCGATGCCGACGCCGTATTGGCCGTCACGCCCGAATACAACGGCGGCATCCCGGCCGTGCTGAAGAACGCGATCGACTGGTTGTCACGCCCCTACGGCAACGGTGCGCTCAACGGCAAGCCGATCGCGGTGATCGGGACGGCATTGGGTCAGTACGGCGGGGTGTGGGCCCATGACGAGAGTCGTAAGTCGTTCGGCATCGCCGGCGGCCGGGTGATCGATTCGGTCACGCTGTCGGTGCCCAGCAGCACGCTGGACGGTCGGCACCCCCGCGAGGCGGCCG
>WBZP01003756.1_pt1 | contig 16238 bp, 16 predicted proteins | sample 5204301 | NCBI WGS metagenome assembly WBZP01 (sample SAMN12412401, study PRJNA552823) | activated sludge metagenome | isolation source: activated sludge from nitrification reactor of wastewater treatment plant... | place: USA: Pennsylvania | collected 2017
CTCGTCCCGTCCATTCAAAGAATCGGGCTCGTTCGTGACGGAGCACGCGGCCAGTATCGGCGGGCTCGGGTGAGGGGCAGAGACGGCGACGAAGATCGAAAGGCGGCGGCTGAGACGAAGGAGCGAGAGGGGTGGACACGGTGGGATCCGTTACCCATGTCCCCCGACAAATCCGTCACCCATGTCCCCGACTGAGCATCCGGTACAACCCGGGGGCGCGAAGGCCTCTGGCGGTGCAGGCCGACGAAGCGGGTCAGCGGCAAAGATAGTGGAGAGAACGCGATGCATCCAAGGCTAAGGACGGCACGGGTCGCAGGAGTGCTGTACCTGCTCGTCGTGCTCACAGGGATGTTCGTCCTGATCTACGTTCCTGGCAGGTTGTTCGTCCGCGGCGACTCCGCCGCGACGGCCAGTAGCATCTTGGCCCACGAATCGTTGTTCCGAGGTTACATCGTTGTCGGGCTCGTCTCCGAGTTGCTCTTCATGGCTCTCGCCGTGGCCCTCTACCGACTCCTGAAGGAGGTGAATCAGCAGCACGCCGCGATCATGGTGATGCTGGTGCTGATGACTGCTCCGCTGGCATTCGCGGGCACGGCGAACCACGTGGCCACCCTCGCATTCCTGCGCGGTGCTGAGTCCCTGACGGTGTTCGACAAGCCCCAGCGGGACGCGGTAGCGATGCTGCTCTTCAATGTCGACAAAGAGGGAGCTCTGGTTGCACAGATCTTCTGGGGGCTCTGGCTCTTGCCCCTCGGGCTGCTGGTGTTCCGGTCAGGATTCCTTCCTCGCATCCTTGGCGGATGGCTGGTCATCAACGGCGTTGCCTATGTAGCCATCAGCCTGACGGGGCTGCTGTCGCCGCAACGCGTGGAAACGGTCTCCAGAATTGCCATTCCCGCCCTTCTCGGAGAGCTGGCGTTCACGCTGTGGCTGCTGGTGGTGGGTGCGAAGGTGACACCCTCGGCCGCGGGGGCGCCGTCAGCCAATTGAAGAACCGGGCTCCTGTGCCTGGGCGCGCGATGGCCTGTCCCATGAGAATGGCAGGCAAAGGTGCCGCCGTGTGCCCCCGCCGGCAAGGCGGACGGGGGCACCGCTCGCGGCCGATCCGCAGGGTGGGCGGACGATAGGCTATGCAGCGCGACTTCCCTGAATCCGACTGGAAGGTCTTCCGGGAGCTTCACGTGCTCGCGCGGGAGCGGTTCTGTACGCGAGTTCTCGACGAGGTTCCGCGGTTCGTCCGCGACACGGAGCACGGCTCTCACCAACGCTACGTCGGCCTGTTCCGCTGGCTGGGCGAGCGCAAGGATGAACTCGCGAGAGCATTCGACGATCCGCGTCGCTCGAACATGCTCTGGAAGCTCGCCGAAGTGCACGCACAGGGCCTTCTCACGTCCGACGAGTTCGCTCGCTTCACGCCGCAAACGAGAGAACGTGTCGAGAGTCTCTTGCAGGCAAGAGGGTGGCGAGCCGCTCAACAGGACGATGAACCTGAGAAGGCGTGAGCCTGTTGGAGGCTTGTGCCTTGTCGCCGGTCCTGGGACGACGCAGGCGGCGGGTACACGGAAAGTCCACGGACGGTAGAATGCGGGCCAGTCCGCGGCACCGAGGCCATCGGTATCGGGACGGGGGGGCGACGAGTGCTGGCTGACCTCATCGTCGCGGGAATCGTCGTCGTCCTCGCCCTGGCAAGCGTTCGCGTCATTCCGGAGGACAGGCGCCTGGGCATCCTACGCCTGGGGCGCTACGCGGGGCTTCGAGGCCCTGGAATCGTCGTGGTCTTCCCGGTGCTGGAGAAGTCCGTCTCGATCGACCTGCAGCGCGACGTACCGACCTGGCGATCGATGTCCGCGGACCAGTTGGCACGAGAAGTCGAGCGACTGAGCGAGACAGGAAGACTCAACACATGAAGGAGCCACTTCAAAGGCACTGCAGCTGACGCCGGGAGCGCGCCCTCCTGCTGCTCGGAGGCGGGATCGCGAGGGGGCCATGAAGGTCAAGTACGCGACCATCATCGTGAGGAACATGGACGAGTCCATCGCGTTCTACTCGGACGTGATGGGGCTCGAGGTCGACAGCCATTTCAGGCCGGTGTCCGGCGTCGTGATCACGCTGATGAAGGGGTCGGGCGAGGCGATGGTCGAGCTCATCGAGAGCAGCGCCTATGAGGTCGGGCTGTACTGTGTCGGGATGGACGTCGACGACCTCGAGTCGACGGTCGGGCGTCTGAAGGCCAAGGGCGCCAGGATCACGATGGAGCCCGTGCCGACCCAGGTCGGGTCTCTCGCTTTCGTCGAGGATCCCAATGGAGTGCGGATCGCGCTCATCGAGCACCGCTGATATCGGCATTGACGGATCGACGCCGATGCGATCAAGCTGACGCCAGGGGGACGGTGGCCTTGGACGGCGGCAATCCACTGGATGTCGTTGGCGATCGCGCAACCTTCCGGCCGAGGAGCGGTGCGTCGCTGGGGCAAGTGGCCGAGACGATCAGCTCGGTCATCGCGCGCTGCCGCTCGGAGGGCATCGAGCGGCTGCTGGTCGATATCACGGGACTGCATGAGCTTGCCTCGCCGAGCATGCCGCAGCGGTACTTCGCCATCGAACTGTGGGCCGCGGCGGCGGCAGGCAGGGTGAAGCTGGCGTTGGTGGCGCGTGCCGAGACCATCGACCCGCAGCGCTTCGGTGTGACGGTGGCGCGCAACCGGGGCCTGCAGGCCGGGATCTTCACGTCCGAGGTCGAAGCGGCGGCATGGCTCGACGGCGAGCAGCACGGATAGCCTGGCCAGTGTCATCGGTATCCGGCGCCATGATCGGCGCAGGTCGGCTGAGCGGGCGACGGGCCCGCTCCCGAGTCGTTCGCTCGAGAGCGGGCCTGACGTCGTCTAGCGCTTCTCCCGCCGCGCGGCCTGCGCCTCTTCCAGCGTGGCGAGGTGCCTTCGGATGTACCTCATGAAGAGGAGCGCCTTGTCTTCGGCGAGGAACGTCGCGGTCCCGGCTTCCGTGGTCGGAACGGGGAACTGGAACCCGCATTCGGTCGCGTACCACAGCAGGCCGTCACGGTAGAAGGCGAAGCGGACCTTCTGGTTGTCGTTGACCATCTCCTTGAGAGTGCGCATGAGCTTCTCCAGTGATCGCCCGTGGAAGCAGGCACGCATGAGGCCGACAGGCGCGGAAACCCGGTCCCACGGGCAGAGTTCGGGCCCAGGCTGGGCCAGGCGGCCTGTCTCCGCGGGCGTCGGTGGGTGGAGGGCGCTCGGGAGGCTAGGCCGCCGAGCGGTCGGCAAAGTCGAAGCGACCGACACGACCGGCGCGAGTCGGCTGGGTGCGGCGAGCGATCGCGTGCCGTCCGGTCATGGGGTGCATAATCCCATCGACCCCGAGACGGGTCAATCGCGCGGCCGGCCTCCGAGTGCCGCGGAACGCCGAGGAGACCGGCGCGACGGAGTCGCACAGCGATCGCCGGTGTCGAGGCGACACGGGCGAGAGGAGGCGTGGATGGAGCCCGAGGGCCTAATGCGTCTCGAGTCGCAGTTCCGTAGCTTCGCTGACGGCGATCTGCGACGAATCACGGCGGCCGAACGAGATCAGTTCCGCGAGGAGGCGCTGCGACTCGCGGAGGGTGAACTGGCGCGGCGGGGGCTTCCGCTGCTCCGCCCCGAGGAGCCCGGCGCGACGACAAACCGGCTGGTCGGCTTTCGCCTGCAGATCGAGGGCGAGCCGTGCCGGATCTGTGGATCGGTCCTGGCGGCGAACTCCTTCTGTGTTCTCATCCCGATCGTGCGCTACGCGAGGTACCGCGCGCTGCTGGACCGACGGATGTACGGGGACCCGCCTCGGACGCGGCGGATGAAGGACGGCCGCTCAAGCGTTCAGGCTATCGCTCCGTAGTCGCAGCCCCTGGGGGGCGTTGAGCGGCGCCGAACGAGGCCGCGCCGCCGGCGGTCCCCCGCGAAGTCAGGAACGGAGACCGGAATGACGCGAGTCCGCGTAGAGAGCTTCACCGTCTCGCTCGACGGATACGGGGCCGGGCCGGATCAGGACGTCGACAACCCGCTCGGAATCGGCGGCACCGAGCTGCACCAGTGGTTCATCCCGACGCACACGTTCCAGAGCCTCCATGGCGGCGGCCAGGGCACCACCGGGGTCGACGATGACTTCGCGCAGCGCGGGTTCCGGGACGTCGGCGCCTGGATTCTCGGGAGGAACATGTTCGGGCCGGTCCGCGGTCCCTGGCCCGATCTGAGCTGGAAGGGGTGGTGGGGCGACAACCCGCCCTACCGGGTTCCCGTCTTCGTCCTCACGCACCACGCGCGCCCGCCGCTCGAGATGGAAGGCGGGACGACCTTCTACTTCGTCACGCAGGGGATTCACGAGGCGCTCGACCAGGCGCGACGTGCAGCCAAGGGGCTCGACGTGCGCGTCGGCGGTGGCGCGAACACGATCCAGCAGTACCTTCGCGCCGGCCTCGTCGACGAGCTGCACATCGCCATCTCGCCCGTGCTCCTGGGGAAGGGCGAGGGGTTGCTCGAGGGTGTCGATCTCCGCGCCCTGGGATACGAGTGCGTCCAGTTCGTTCCGTCGGAGAAGGCGACCCACGTCGTGCTCCGACGGCGTGGGCAATGAGGCCCGAGGAGCGGCCCGGGCTGTCCGGCGAGGCGTTCGCGGGCAAAGGAGGTGGCGTATGCCTGAGCGGATCCGGCGTTGGCGCATCGCGTGGCTGGCGCTGGCGGCGGCGCTGGCCCTTCACGTGGCCGACGAGGCCCTGACGGGGTTCCTGCCCGTCTACAACAGTATGGTGCTCGGCGTCCGGAGCCGACTGCCCTGGGCGCCGCTCCCGACCTTCACGTTTCCCGTCTGGCTGACCGGGTTGATCCTGGGCATCCTGCTCATGGTGAGCGTGACGGGCCAGGTCTCCCGGGGGCGCAACTGGGTTCGCGTGGCGTCCCTCATCCTCGGGGTCCTGATGATGGGGAACGCGGTGGGTCACGCGGCCGCGTCGGTGTACTGGAGCCGTCCGGCGCCGGGCGTGTACTCTTCGCCGATACTCTTCGTCGCCGCTTTGAGCCTCCTGGTCACCGCCGCCCGGGCGAAGGTGCGCGAGGCCTAGCGGATCCGGCCGTCCCACCCTGGTGCCGGCCTTCCGCCGGGCGGAGCCGACGACGATCTTGTCGTTCGCGCCGCCGCGACCTGGCTCGCAGCGCAACCGCAGTGTCGAGCTCTTCGGGGCGGCGCTCGAGGAGTGGATGGCCGGCGAGGCGTAGAGGGTGGTGTCCATTCGGAGTCCCCCGTATCCTGTGGAATCTCGCTGATCCAAAGCCGCTCATCGGGCCACGCGATCTGCGGGGAAAGGGACGGCATGTCCATCGAGACGTCGGCGGACTGGGACGGGCTTCGGGCGGTGTCAGCGGTGGTGCGTGAGACGCTCGCGCTTCTCGAGGAAGCCCTCGAGCCGGGGATCACCACGGGGGAGCTGGACGCCGTCGCGGCCGCCTTCGTCCGGTCGCGCGGCGCTCGGTCGGCGCCCGCGCAGGTATGCGGGTTCCCGGGCACCGTCCTCGTCAGCGTGAACGAGGAGGCGGTGCACGGTGTGCCGGGTGCGCGGGTGATCGCGGCGGGGGACCTCGTGAGCCTCGATGTGACGCTCGAGCTGGAGGGGTACGTGGCCGACGCGGCTCGCAGCGCCGTCGTGGGGCCGGGATCCGTGACGGCCCGTCGGCTCGTCGACTGTGCCGAAGCCGCCTTCGATGCCGGCGCGCGGGCCGCTCGGGCCGGTGCATGGGTGCGCGACATCGGTCGGGCGGTGGAAGGCGAAGTGAGGCGGCGGGGGTTCGTCGTCGTGAAGGGGCTGTCGGGCCACGGCGTGGGTCGCTCGATCCACGAGCCGCCGACCGTGCCCAACGAGTGGGACCCGCGGCTGACGGCCCGGCTCACCGACGGGCTGGTCCTCGCCATCGAGCCGATCGTCTCGGCCGGCTCCGCCTACGTCGTGGAGGAGCGGGACGGCTGGACCATCCGCACGGCCGATCGCAGCCTGGCGGCTCACCACGAGGAGACAGTGGTCATCACGCACGGGCAGCCGATCGTGCTGACGGGAGCCGCCGCTTAGCGCCACGTTCCCTCGGGCGGTCGGAGAACGAGCAGTGCCCAAGGTCACACTCGAAGCGGTCGACCTCACACGAGACCGCGACCGGCTCCTCAGGTGGCTCGCCCAGCCGCACGTCGCGGATTGGTGGGGCGACGCGGCCCGTGCGTGGCGCCACGCCACCGCGTGCGCGCATTCGTCGCATGCGCTGATCGCCGCGGACGGCGACCCGGTCGGGTATCTTTGCTGGCAGGAGCCATCCAGGGAGGATCTGGAAGCGGCCGACTTGACCGACCTTCCGCGCGGCCTCGTGGACATCGACATTCTGATCGGTGAGGCAGACCGGACGGGGCAGGGCATCGGGTCGCGGGCCCTCGAGCTGCTCCTGGCCCGTCTGCGCGGCGACCCGTCCGTTTCGATCGCGGGACTGGGCACATCGGCGTCGAACAGGATCGCCATTCGCTGCTTCGAAAAAGCAGGCTTCCGGCTCCATCGGGAGTTCGAGGACCCCGATTGGGGGGCGTGTCGGTACCTGATTGCGGACGTGCGCGGGCCGGTCTGACGAACGGAGAGGCCCGGCGCTGCGCCCGGGACGCGGCGTCGGATCGCGAGGGCGGAAGGTCGCGCGGGCGCGCTCGTCCGTGGCATCCTAGACGCTTCCGGAGGTTCACCCGTGACTCGTCTCTCGCCCGCCGTGGTGTCCCTGGGAGGTCTTCTGCTGATGGGATCGAGCGCCGCGCCCGTGCCGCCGTCCGCGCCGCGTCGGAGCCACGTCCAGACGTGGCACGGCCAGGCGTACGACGACCCGTACTACTGGCTGCGCGAGAAGGGCACGCCGGCGGTCGAGGCGTACCTGAAGGCCGAGAACGAGTACACGGCGGCGACGACCGCGGAGCTCGCGCCGTTCGCCGACGCGCTCTACACGGAGATGCTCGCCCGCATCAAGCAGACGGACCTCGGCGTGCCCACGCGCCGCGGGGCCTTCTGGTACTACGCGCGCACGGTCGAGGGCCTGCAGTACCCGATCCGCTGCCGCAAGGCGGCGGCCGCCGACGGCAGCTACGACGCGGCGGCGAAGGAGGAAGTGCTCCTCGACCAGAACGAGATGGCGAAGGGCCGGAAGTTCCTCGGGATCGGCGAGTTCGAGGTGAGCGACGACGGCGGCCGCCTGCTGTACTCGACCGACACGACCGGCTTCCGCCAGTACAGCCTCTTCGTCAAGGACCTCGCGACGGGCGCCGTGGAGGGCCCGCTCGCCGAGCGCGTGACGAGCGCCGAGTGGGCGGCCGACGGCGCGACCGTCTTCTACGTGACCGAGCACCCGGTCACCAAGCGGTCGGACACGCTGTGGCGGCTGAAGCTCGGCGGCGCGCCGGAGAAGGTGCGCGAGGAGTCGGACGAGCTCTTCGAGATCGGGATCGGGCGGACGAAGGACCGGAAGCTCCTCGTCCTCTCCAGCCACTCGACCGACACCTGGGACGCCGCGATCCTCGCGGCCGGCGAGCCGCGGGGCGCGTTCCGCCTCGTGCTGCCGCGCGAGAAGGGGCACAAGTACACGGTCCAGCACCGTGACGGCCTCCTCTACATCCGGACGAACAAGGGCGCGAAGAACTTCAAGCTGGTCACGGCGCCGCTCGCCGATCCGTCGCCGTCGTCCTGGAAGACGCTCGTCGAGGGCCGGCCCGACGTCCTCCTCGACGGCTTCGAGGTCTTCCGCGACTACCTCTCGGTGATGGTGAAGAAGGCCGGCCTCAACGAGCTGCGCGTCCTCGCCTTCGCGGACGGAAGCTGGAAGAGCGTCACCTTCCCGGAGCCCGTCTACGCCGCCTCCGCCGCCGGCACGCCCGAGTTCACCTCCACGACGCTCCGCTACGCGTACCAGAGCTTCGTCACGCCCTCGAGCGTCTACGACTACGACATGGCGAAGGGCGAGTCGACGCTCCGGAAGCGCGAGGAGGTGCTGGGCGGCTTCGACCCGGCCCGCTACGCGTCGGAGCGGCTCTGGGCCACCGCGCGCGACGGCGTGAAGGTGCCGATCAGCATCGTGTACCGGAAGGGCCTCGTGCGCGACGGCCAGGCGCCGCTCCTCCTCTACGGCTACGGCTCGTACGGCATCGGCATGGCCGCCTCGTTCGACTCGCGCCGCCTGAGCCTCCTCGACCGCGGCGTCTCGTTCGCGATCGCCCACGTCCGCGGGGGCAACGAGATGGGCGAGGGCTGGCACGACGACGGCATGCTGATGAAGAAGAAGAACACGTTCTTCGACTTCGTCGACTGCGCGGCGTACCTGGTCGGAGAGAAGTGGACCTCCGCCGACCGGCTCCTGATCGAGGGCGGCAGCGCGGGCGGCCTCCTGATGGGGGCGGTGGTGAACGAGCGGCCGGACCTCTTCCGGGCCGTGCACGCGGCGGTGCCGTTCGTCGACGTGATGAACACGATGATGGACGCGAGCCTGCCGCTGACCGTGGGCGAGTACCTCGAGTGGGGCAACCCCAACGAGAAGCCGGCGTTCGACTACATGATGTCCTACAGCCCCTACGACAACCTGGAGAAGCGCGCCTACCCGGCCATCCTCGTCACCACGAGCTACAACGACAGCCAGGTCATGTACTGGGAGCCCGCGAAGTACGTGGCGAAGCTGCGCACGCTGAAGGACGACGAGGCGCCGCTCCTGCTGAAGACGAAGATGGACCCGGCCGGCCACGGCGGGGCGAGCGGCCGCTACGACGCTCTCCGCGACCGCGCGTTCGAGGTCGCGTGGATGCTCCGCCAGGCCGGGATCACGAAGTAGGCGGGCCGGGGAGGGCATGAGCGAAGGCGCGCGGAGGCTGCCGGTGGCGTTCGTCCCCCACGGCGGGGGCCCGTGGCCCTTCGTCGACATCGGGCTGCCGCCGGCCGAGGTCGACGCGCTCGCCGGCTATCTCCGCGGCTTCCCGCGGCTCGCGCCGGAGGCCCGCGCTCTCCTCGTCGTCTCCGCGCACTGGGAGGAGCCGGTCGCGACGGTCACAACCGCTGCGCAGCCGCCCCTTCTCTTCGACTACTACGGCTTCCCGCCGGAGTCCTACCGGCTCACGTGGCCCGCGCCGGGCGACCCCGCGCTGGCAGCGCGCGTGCGGGAGCTCCTGGCCGGGGCCGGCTTCGCGACGGCAGAGGACGCCGCGCGGGGATACGACCACGGCACGTTCGTGCCGATGAAGCTCTCCTACCCGGGCGCGGAGCTGCCGGCGGTGCAGCTCTCGCTCCTGCGCGGCCTCGACCCGGCGGCCCACCTCGCGCTCGGCCGCGCGCTCGCGCCGCTGCGCGACGAGGGCGTCTTCGTCGTCGGCAGCGGCATGACCTTCCACGACCTGCGGGCGTTCGTCTCGCGCGGGGGGACGGGGGTCTCCGAGCGGTTCGACGCGTGGCTTCGCGACTCGATGGCGCTTCCCGCGGCCGAGCGCGACGCGCGGCTCGTCGCGTGGGAGGAGGCGCCTTCGGCCCGCGGCGCCCACCCGCGCGAGGAGCACCTGCTGCCGCTCATGGTCGTGGCCGGGGCGGCCGGCGAGGACCGGGGCACGGTGGCCTGGACCGGCACGATGATGGGCCACCCGCTCTCGGCCTATCACTTCGGCGCGGCCTGAGGCCCGGCGCGGCGGCCGGAGCCGACGCCGGCGTCAGCGCCGGTTGAGCTCCTCGAAGAGCCGCGCCTCGGCCTCCGCGAGCCCGAGGCCGTGGCGCAGGCGCATCGTCGCGACACCGACCGGGGCCGGGTAGACCTGCCCGGCGCGCCGCCGGGGCTCGACGTACTCGATCACCTCGAAGAGGGCGCGGCAGGCGTCATCGTACGACGCGTCGGCGAGGGCGGCGATGTAGCGCGTCGAGCGGTCGATGAGCTTGAGGTTGCTTGGCACGACCCAGATCATGCGGTTCCCGAGCACGCGGCCGAGCCGCACCATCGTGCAGGTCGAGAGCGCGTTCAGGACGATCTTGACCCCCACGCGGGCGAGGGGGTCGAGGAGAAACGGGGTGTCCGGCGTCGCCACGGAGACCGACCGCTCCGCGGCCCGGAACCCGGGCGTCGCGCGGACCCTTTCGAGCTCGCCCGGGCGGCCGACCGCGATCACCGCGGTCGCGGCGCCCGCCTCCCGCGCGCGGCGGATCTCGCGGGCGAGGGCCCCGTCCTCCGCGAGGAGCGGGGCGTCCTGCGCCGTCACGACCGCCGTCGCGCCGTCGCCCTTCCGCGGCGGCCGGTGGGGGAGCCCGTCGAGGCCGATGCGGAAGCGCATCAGATCGCTCCGGCCGATCTCCTTCAGCACCGCTCCCTGCTTCTCGGCCGCGTCCTCGTCGAGGAGCGCCCGCAGGTCGTCCGGCGACCACTCGATCGTCTGCGGCTCGCGGCGCAGCAGGCGCGTCCACGCGCGCTCGCTCGTCGGCTCCGGCGTGAAGAGGAAGGCCCAGGACTCGGCGGCGCTCGGGTCGTCCCACTTCCGGAAGGACGGCGTGCAGAAGGTCGGGCTGCGCTCGGTGGTGTCGGTGAGCACGTCGACCGCGAGCGCGTCGGCGAAGTAGCTCGTGCGCGCCCCCGCGCGGTAGACGCCTTCCTCGGCCGCCACGAGGCCGGCCAGGGACTCGCGGACGGCGGCGCTCGCCGCCTCGTCGCGCACGCGGGCGAGTCCCTCGCGCATCGCCGCGGGGACGTCGGCCGAGGCGCCCGCGCCACCGTCGCCCGCCCGCGCGACGACGTCGCGCAGGACCATCTCGAGCACGGTCAGCATGGCGGCGAGCTCGATGCTCGTCGCCTGCATGCGGGTCGAGCCGGTGACGGCCATGGGGCCGGTCGTGAGGTTGACCTTCTCGATCCGCGGCTCGTCGAGGACCTGCCGGCTGCGCTCGACGTGGGCGCGGAGCACCTCGTCCGGGTTGTTGTAGACGAAGGCCACCCGCGCCCCGCGCTCGAGCGCCTCCCAGGCGGTGCCGATGACGAACGACGTCTCCCCGCCCTCGGTGATGGCGAAGGTCATGTCGCCCGCGCGCACGCCGAGGTCCCCGATCTGCTTGCGGCCGAACGGCTGGAAGTCCTCGAAGCCCTCGACGGACTTGATGAGCGCGTAGTCGCCGCCGGCCATCACGCTGAAGGCGCGGTCCTCCCACGCGTCCGGGTCGGGGACGAGGCGGCCCGCCGCCCGCCGCTCCTGCCAGAATCCGCGCCAGGTGGACGCGAGCTGGATGCTCAGGCGGCCGGTCGCGCCGCAGCCGGTGAAGAAGAGCCGGCCGCCGCCCTCGAGCGCCGTGAGCGCGCCGTCGCGCAGCGACTCGGGCTGGCCGCTCCTCGACCAGCGGTCGTAGGTCTCGACCACGTCCCGGTCGACGTCGAACAGGACGGCGAGGCCCTCGGCCGGGTCGCGGCCCGCGACCTGGCTGAGCTCGGCGCTGCGGGGGTGGGACGACTCGGTGAGGAGCGGTCCGAGCCGGAACTGGCGCGCGTCGCGGAGGAAATCCTCGGCGCGGTCGCGGGACGACTTCTCGCTGCGGGTCATGCGGGCGGTATCCGGGACGAGGCTATCACGGCCCGGGCCCGTGCGACCCGCGACTCGAGGGGCGCGTCAGGCCTTCTCGCAGCGGTAGTCGCGCCCCACGGCGGCCCACGCGCCGATGCGCACGAAGCCGACCTTCCAGCAGTGGGGGCACGCGACGGGCGCCTGCTCCTTCGGCTCGTCCGCGTGCGCTTCGTACACGACCTCGAGGCCCTGGCGGCAGCTCGGGCAGGTGAAGTGGTCGCGCACCTCGAGGGGCGGGGCGTCCTCGGGCTTGGCCTTCGTCGCGTGCCGCCGGTCCTCGTCGCCGGACGCGGTCGGGAGGCGGATCGCGTCGCGCACGGCGAAGGCGAGGAGGGTCTCGTCCTCGATCGAGAGCGTCCTCCTCCGCTCGCCCGGCCCGTCGACCGTGACCGACCAGCTCTCGCCGAGCTTCACGAGCGAGATCGTGCACGGTCCGTCGGGCGGGGTCGTCACGAGCGCGTCGCGCACGCTCTTCTCGACGAACGACCGCGTGTCCTTGTCGGCGCCGGCCACGAGGACCCGCAGCGGGGTCGGGGCGGGCCGGGGCACCGGCGGCGCCGGACGGACGAGGGGCGCGGCCGGGCGGGACGCGGCCGGGCGGGACGAGGCGAGGCGGGACGAGGCGAGGCGGAGGCCGAGAGCCGGGGACGACGGGGCCGGGCGGAAGGGGTTGGCCATCGACGCTCTTATGCCTCACCCGGCCCGCCGGCCTCTGTGATCCCGTTCACGCCCTCCACACGTTTCGGATATGCCGTTGAGCGTGGGCCGTTTCCGCGGTCGATTCCCCGGCGACGGGAGCCCTTCCGGCCCCCCGCCGCCGGGCTCCGGGGTTTCTGCTAACGTCGGGGGCGCTTTCGACGGAAGGAGCCCCGATGTCCCGACGAACCCCCGTGACGCTCGCCGCCCTCGTCCTGCTCGGCGCCGGCCTCGGCCTGGCGGCCGGAGCCAAGGCCGGCCCGGCCGATCCCGCCGCTGCCGCCGCCCCCGCCGCCCCCGCCGCCCGGCCCGATGCCGCGCGGCTGTCCGCCAAGGGCCTGGACGGCCTCAAGCTGCGCAACATCGGCCCCGCGCTGATGTCGGGGCGGATCGCCGACGTCGCGATCGATCCCACGGAGCGCAACACCTGGTACGTCGCGGTGGGCTCCGGCGGGGTCTGGAAGACGGAGAACGCCGGCACGACCTGGACGCCCGTGTTCGACGACCAGGGCTCGTACTCCGTCGGCTGCGTGACGATCGACCCCACGAACCCGCACACGATCTGGGTCGGCACCGGCGAGAACGTCGGCGGCCGCCACGTCGGCTTCGGCGACGGCGTCTACCGCAGCCGCGACGGCGGGGCGACGTGGCAGAACCTCGGGCTCAAGGACTCGCAGCACGTCTCGAAGATCCTCGTCCACCCGAAGAACCCGGACGTCGTCTACGTCGCGGCGCAGGGCCCCCTGTGGTCGAAGGGCGGCGACCGCGGCCTCTACAGGACGACGGACGGCGGGAAGACCTGGACGAAGAGCCTCGGCGCCGGCGAGTGGACGGGCGTCACCGATGTGGTCATGGACCCGCGCGATCCCGGGGTGCTCTACGCGGCCACGTGGCAGCGGCACCGCACCGTCGCCGCGTACATGGGCGGCGGGCCGGAGTCCGGGATCCACCGCTCGACCGACGGCGGCGCGACGTGGGAGAGGCTGAAGAAGGGCCTGCCCGAGGGGCCGATGGGGAAGATCGGCCTCGCCCTCTCGCCGCAGGACCCCGACATCCTCTACGCCGCGATCGAGCTCGACCGGAGGACGGGCGGCGTCTACCGCTCGACCGACCGCGGCTCGTCGTGGGAGAAGCGCTCCGACGCGGTGGCGGGCGCGACCGGCCCCCACTACTACCAGGAGCTCTACGCGAGCCCGCACGCGGAAGGCCGGATCTACCTCGTCGACGTGCGCATCCAGGTCTCGGACGACGGCGGGAAGACCTTCCGCCGCCTCGAGGAGAAGGACAAGCACTCCGACAACCACGTGATCGCGTTCCGCGCCGACGATCCCGACTACCTCCTCGTCGGGACGGACGGCGGGCTCTACGAGACCTTCGACCTCGCGAAGACCTGGCGGTTCGTGGCGAACCTGCCGGTCACGCAGTTCTACAAGATCGCGGTCGACGACGACCTTCCCTTCTACAACGTCTACGGCGGCACGCAGGACAACTCGACGCAGGGCGGGCCGGTGCGCACGGACTCGGCCAACGGCATCGCGAACCGCGACTGGTACGTGACGCTCTTCGCCGACGGCTACCAGCCGGCGACCGAGCCGGGCAACCCTGACATCCTCTACTCCGAGTGGCAGCAGGGGAATCTCGTCCGCTTCGACCGCAAGACGGGGGAGAAGGTCCACATCCAGCCGCAGGGGGAGAAGGGCGACGCGCCGGAGCGCTTCAACTGGGACGCGCCGATCCTCGTCAGCCCGCACTCGCCGAAGCGGCTCTACTACGCGTCCCAGCGCGTGTGGCGCTCGGACGACCGCGGCGACCGCTGGACGGCGATCTCGGGCGACCTCACCCGCGACCAGGACCGCATGAAGCTGCCGCTCATGGGGCGGCAGCAGAGCTGGGACTCGCCGTGGGACATGACGGCGATGTCCACCTTCGACACGATCACCTCCCTCGCGGAGTCGCCGAAGGCCGAGGGCGTTGTCTACGCGGGCACCGACGACGGCCTTCTCCAGGTGACCGAGGACGGCGGGAAGACGTGGCGGAGGATCGAGGTCGGATCGATCCCGGGCGTGCCGGCCGCCGCGTTCGTCAACGACGTGAAGGCCGACCTCTTCGACGCGCAGACGGTGTACGTCGCTCTCGACGACCACAAGTCCGGCAACTTCAGGCCGTACCTCGTCAAGAGCACGGACCGCGGGCGCACGTGGAAGTCGATCGCGGGCGACCTGCCCGACCGCCACCTCGTCTGGCGCGTCGTGCAGGACCACGTGAAGCCGGAGCTCCTCTTCGCCGCGACGGAGCTCGGCGTCTTCTTCACCCCGAACGGCGGCGGGCGCTGGGTGAAGCTCACGGGCGACGTGCCGACGATCGCGTTCCGCGACCTCGCGATCCAGCGGCGCGAGAACGACCTCGTCTGCGGCTCCTTCGGGCGCGGCCTCTTCGTGCTCGACGACTACTCCGCCCTGCGGGAGCTGACGGAGGAGGGCCTCGCGAAGGACGCGTCGCTCTTCCCGGTCCGCAAGGCTTGGTGGTACGTCGAGCGCGACCTCCTCGGCGAGCCGGGGCGCGCGTCGCAGGGCGCAGCGTACTACGTGGCGAAGAACCCGCCGTTCGGGGCCGTCTTCACCTACCACCTGGCCGCCGCGATCGAGTCGAAGGCGAAGCAGCGGCAGGCGGCCGAGAAGCCGCTCGCCGAGGCGGGGAAGGACACGCCCTTCCCGGGATGGGCCGCCGTCGAGGCGGAGCGCCGCGAGCCGGCGCCGGCCGTCGTCCTCGTCGTGCGCGACGCGGGCGGGAACGTCGTGCGCCGCGTCGAGGGCCGGGCCACGAAGGGCTTCCACCGCGTGGCGTGGGACCTGCGCCTCCCGCCGAGCCAGGCGATCGGCGCCCGCGCGGCGTTCTCCGACGAGGAGGGCGAGGCGCCGACCGGCGTCCTCGCGCCGCCAGGGGCGTACTCGGTGACGCTCGTGAAGCAGGTCGACGGGAAGACGACGCCGCTCGCGGGGCCCGTCTCCTTCGAGGTCGCGCCGCTGCGCCGCGGGACGCTGCCCGGCGCCGATCCGAAGGATGCCGCGGCGTTCTTCGCCCGGGTCGCCGCCGTCGAGCGCACGGCCTCGGCCGCGACCGAGGCGGTCGGGCAGGCCCGAAAGCGCCTGGAGGCCCTGCGCGAGGCGGTCGAGCGCTCGCGCACCGCGCCCGACGGCCTCGACGACGAGCTGCACGCGATCGACGAGGAGCTCCACGCGATCGACGAGGCGCTCTCGGGCAACCGCTCGCGCGCGACGATCGAGGACGACGGCCCGACGACGATCGGCGCGCCGGTGCGGGCGGCGGCGATGGCGGCTTCGTGGTCGACCTACGGCCCGACCGCGACGCAGCGGCGCAGCCTCGCGATCGCCGAGGAGGACCTCGGGCCGCTGCGGGAGCGGCTGAACGCGCTCGTCGGGCAGAAGCTGCCGGCGCTCGAGGCGAAGCTCGCGGCGGCCGGGGGGCCGTGGACGCCCGGGGCAACCCTGCCGCCCCTGCCGTGACGCCGGGAGCCGGTCAGCTCCCGCCCGTCTTCCCCGGAGGCTCGCCCCCGCCGCCATCGGCGCGGCGGCGGGCGAGCACCCGGGCCGCGGTGGCGGGGAAGAGCTCCTGCATGCACTCGGGGCAGATGCCGTGGGTGAAGTCCGCCTCGGTGTGCTCGCGCACGTACTCCTCGATCTGGTGCCAGTACCCCTCGTCGCTGCGGATCCGCTTGCAGGAGGAGCAGATCGGGAGGAGCCCCCGCAGAACCTTGAGGCTCGTCACCGCCTCGTCCACCCGGTGGCGCAGCTCGTGGGTGCGGCGGCGGAGGGCGCGCACGCGGTAACGGTAGGCCCCCCACGCGAGCGCGACGGCGGCGGCCGCGACGAGCGCCGTCCACCACCGGGTCTCGTAGAAGTGCG
>WBZP01003759.1_pt1 | contig 16233 bp, 12 predicted proteins | sample 5204301 | NCBI WGS metagenome assembly WBZP01 (sample SAMN12412401, study PRJNA552823) | activated sludge metagenome | isolation source: activated sludge from nitrification reactor of wastewater treatment plant... | place: USA: Pennsylvania | collected 2017
TCGCCGACAACGTCGGTGACAACGTCGGCGACTGCGCCGGCATGGCCGCCGACCTCTTCGAGTCATATGCCGTGACCCTCGTCGCCGCGCTCATCCTCGGCTCGGTCGCGCTCGGCTCCCAGGGCCTGGTCTTCCCCCTCATCATCCCGGCGATCGGCGCCGTGACCGCCATCATCGGCGTCTACATCACGAAGGTGCGCGGCAACGAGAACGGCCTCACCGCGATCAACCGCGGCTTCTACATCTCCGCCGTCATCTCGGCCGTGCTCTCGCTCGTCGCGGCCTTCGTCTACCTGCCGCAGACCACCGATGTGAAGGTGCTCGGCGAGCAGATCGACGGGCTGCGCATCCGGGCCACCCTCGTGGTCTTCCTCGGCATCGCCCTGGCTGGCGTCATCCTCTGGCTGACCGGCCACTTCACCGGCACCCACGCCAGGCCGACCAACGACGTCGCGCGCACCTCGTTGACCGGCCCGGCCACCGTCGTGCTCGCCGGCATCGGCGTAGGCCTCGAGTCGGCCGTCTACACCGCGGTCATCATCGGCGCGGCGGTCTTCGCGGCATACATCCTGGGGAGCGGTTCGATCGTGTTGGCGCTGTTCTTCATCGCGTTGACCGGTTGCGGCCTGCTCACCACGGTCGGTGTCATCGTCGCGATGGACACCTTCGGCCCGGTCTCGGACAACGCTCAGGGCATCGCCGAGATGAGCCACGACGTCGATGCCGCCGGCGCCCGGATCCTCACCGACCTCGACGCGGTGGGCAACACGACCAAGGCGATCACCAAGGGCATCGCCATCGCCACGGCCGTGCTCGCCGCGACCGCGCTCTTCGGCTCCTACACCGACGCGGTGAAGTCGGCCGTCGCCGAGATCGTCGCCCGCGGCGAGATGAAGGCCGGCGCCCTCGTCGACGTCTCCTTCAACTCCGAGATCGTGTCCCCGAACACCTTGGTCGGCGCGCTCATCGGTGCCTCGGTGGTCTTCCTCTTCTCGGGCCTGGCGATCAACGCGGTGACCCGCGCGGCCGGCGCGATCATCTTCGAGGTGCGCCGCCAGATCCGCGAGATCCCCGGGATCATGGAGGGCACCGCCAAACCCGAGTACGGCAAGGTCGTCGACATCTGCACCCGTGACTCGCTGCGCGAACTGGCCACTCCCGGTCTGCTCGCGGCGATGACCCCGATCGTCGTCGGCTTCGGCCTGGGCATCGGCGCGCTCGCCGGCTTCCTCGCCGGGGCGATCACCTCCGGCTGTCTCATGGCGGTCTTCCTGGCCAACTCCGGGGGGGCCTGGGACAACGCGAAGAAGATCGTCGAGGACGGCAAGCACGGCGGCAAGGGCTCCGAGGCGCATGCCGCCACGGTCATCGGTGACACGGTCGGTGACCCCTTCAAGGACACCGCCGGCCCGGCCATCAACCCGCTCATCAAGGTGATGAACCTCGTGTCGGTGCTCGTCGCCCCCGCCATCGTCGGGCTGACCCTCGGCAGCGGCGCCAACAACGGCATCCGCTACGGCATCGCGGGCGTTGCGTTCGTCGTGATCCTCGTCGCGGTGACCATCTCCAAGCGGCGTGACCTGGCGATCGGTGGCAATGACGTGCACGAGTCCGTGCACGTCTCCTTCGACGAGGACAAGGCAGCGCACTGACCGAGCTCTACTGGTCCACCCCCGGACCACCCGCAGGCTCGTCCGAGTCTGCGTGAGCGGGCAGGTCCGACTGGTCCCGGCCTGCTCGTGAGGATGCCGCCATGGCGGAGGCGCCCTCCGGTGTCGCACCCTGCGACGCGGGTGGGCAGGTCCCCGCCATGGCGGCGTCGTGCTGTCGGCGTCGTGCTCAAGGGGCGGCTGCCGGTTCGGCCAGGTTCTAGGCTGATCCCGTGCCGACCGCTACTGCCCCGCCCACCCCCGACCCCGACCTGCTGGCCCGGCTGCGCGCCGACCTGGCCGCCGCGGCATACACGGTCGATGGGGTGCAGCAGGTGCTCGGTCCGGTCGCAGCCGGCGCCCTGCATCGGGAGCAGCGCCTGCCCGCCGACCTGGCCACCCGCGACCGGCGGGAGCCGGTGGCGGTGCTGGCCCGGTTGCTCGGGCTCGGTTTCCCGGTCGCCTGGGACGATGCCGATCGTGCCTTGCCGACGCTGCGGGCCGACGGCGCCGTCCGCCTCGGGCTCGCGCGCGCCGAGGGCGCCGACCTGCGGGCCACCTGCGATCTGCGCCCGTATGCCGATGAGACCCACGACTGGTGGGTGGCCTCCGACCTCTCCGAGATCGCGACCGGCCGCCCGTTGTCCGAGAGCCACGTGCTCGGCGTCGGCAACGCCTCGACGACGTTGGCGGAGTGGACGATCCGCCGCCCCGCCGGCAAGGCGCTCGATCTCGGCGTGGGCAGTGCGGTGCAGTCGCTGCACCTGGCCGGGCACTGCGAGCAGATCGTCGGCACCGACACCTCCGAGCGCGCGCTGGCCTTCGCCCGGTTCACCGCCGCGCTCAATGGGGTCACGGTCGACCTGCGCCGCGGCAGCCTGCTGGAGCCGGTCGCCGGGGAACGCTTCGACCTCGTCGTGAGCAACCCGCCGTTCGTCATCACGCCCCGCACGCCGGGGGTCCCGCACTACGAGTACCGCGACGGCGGCCTCGTCGGCGACGGCGTCGTCGAGGCCCTTGTCCGCACCGTCGGTGAGCACCTCGAGCCCGGCGGGGTGGCCCAGTTCCTCGGCAACTGGGAGATCCGCCGGGGCGCCGACTGGCGCGACCGGTGGCGCGAATGGCTTTCCGGCACAGGCCTGGACGCCTGGGTCATCCAACGCGACGTGCAAGACCCGGCCGAGTATGCCGAGCTGTGGGCCCGCGACGCGGGGCAGCGGCAGGGCGCCGCGGCATACGAGACGATGTATGCCGCGTGGCTGGCCGACTTCGCCGACCGCGACGTCGAGGGCATCGGCTTCGGGGTGGTCACCCTGCAGCGGCCCGCGCAGGAGCGGGCCGTCTTCGTCGACCTCGACGAGCATGCGGCCGCGGTCGCTCCCGGGGTCGGGCAGGCGGTGAGCGCGGGGCTGGCCGCTCGCACCGCGATCGCGCAGGGCGGCCAGCGGCACCTGTTGGACACCGCCTGGCTCGTCGCCGCCGACGTCACCGAGGAGCGCCATGCCGTGCCGGGCGCAGAGGATCCGACGGTCATCGTCGCGCGTCAGGGCGGGGGCCTGCGCCGCACCGTGCGCCTCGACACGGTCAGCGCGGCGCTGTTGGGGGTATGTGACGGCATGCTGACTGCGCGCGCTGCCCTCGACGCGATCAGCCATCTGCTCGACACCGACCCGGAGCAGACGGCTGCCACCGCGTTGCCGATCCTCACTGCGCTGGTGCGGGACGGTTTCCTCACGACCTGAGCCGCGTTCGGGCACACTGCTGGTGAGCCGTCGCCTGCGCCACCGGCTCCGGCGCTCAGCGCCCCGGCAGCAGCAGCGCGATGGCCACCGCGACGGCGGTGCCCAGCGGCAGCGTCCAGGCCAACAGAAGTTCGGCGGTGCGCCCTTGGCCCGCAACGGGATCGAGCGGATCATTGATCGGGTCGATCTGCCCGGACCGCAGCGACCACGACGTCGAAGCGGCCAGCGCAGCCACTGCGTATGCCGCGCCGACACCCACGGGCAGGGTGAGCAGCGGCGCCGTGGCCAGTGCCAGGGCGGCCGTCGCGACAAGCACGGTGAGGCCCGCGACAAGGGTGAACCACCATCGGCTACGCAACAGCGCCGGTCGCCCGAGCACCGTGAGGGTGCAGGTGGTGAGCACGGCAAGGGCGAGCACGGTGCCCAGCGGGACGCCGACGGCACGCCCGGCCCGCCACGCATCGACGGTGGCCAACGCCACGAACAGCCCGGTCAGGCCGAGCAAGGTCGGGGCCAGCGCCGCGACCTTGCCGCCGAAGGATTCGACGGCGCGGGGCAGGTGGGTCAGCGATTCGGCGTATGCCGCGGGGTCACCGAACGCCTCCTGCGGGCTTTGCCCGCTCTCGGCGCAGTGCGACTCGGCCTCGCGCAGCGCGGCGCCGATCGCGGTGCCGGTCACTTCGCGGGTGCGCAGTGCCAGGACGAAGTCGGTCGCCCAGGCCCGAGGGAGAGTGGTCTTGCGCGGATCGAGCACCGTCGTGCCTCTCTGTGTGAAGACGATGGGAGGGTGATCGGCTAGAGAGCCGACCTCTCGGGGAGCGGGTCGGTGACTTCGGCCGGGAGGGCGAGGAAGCGGGTGACCGCAGCCGCGAACGCCGTCCATGTTGCGCTGTTGTGCTCGACGAGCCGCTGGCCGGCCTCGGTGAGTTGGTAGTACTTGCGCCCCGGCCCGCCCTCGCCGGCCTGCCAATGGGTGCGCACGTGCCCCGCCTGCTCCAGCCGGCCGAGCAGGGGGTAGAGGGTGCCGCCCTTGAGCGATCCGAAACCGGCCCGTTCCAGGGTCGCGGCCACGGCATACCCGTAGGTCGGCCCGTCGGCCATAGCGCGCAGCACGGCCAGCTCGAGCACCCCTCGCAGCCACTCACTGGGCCAGGGCCCAGGTGGCCCCTGCGCGCCGGTGGCGATGCCGGGCTCCGCGCTCGCCTCTATAGCGGTCATATCTAGATAGTAGGTCTATCTAGACAGACTGTCTACTCAGCACTGGCATACTCGTGCCATGGTCTCGAGTCGGCGGCACGCCTGGGGGCTGCCGTCCCGCTCGCTGCGACCGGCGTTCTGGGTCGCAGTGTTGTGTGGCGTGCTCGGATGGATCCTCGCGGCAACCGTGAGCCTGGCGGGGTGGTGGCTTGTGCTGGCCGGGTTGCTCGTCTTCGGGCTGGCCCTGTGGTGGCCTCGGTCGGCGGCGCCGCGATCCGGGCTGGCATTGCTGTTCACCGTGCAGGCACTGGCCGGGTGCGTGTCCTTTCCGCTCACCGTCGCGGGCTCCCGGAGGCTGGACTGGACGTGGCTGTCGGTGGTCGCCCTGGGTCTGGTGCTGGGCGCCGCGACGATCGCCCTCAGCCTGGTCGTCGTCATCCTGCTCGTGTACCCGTGGTATCTGCTGGCCGGCAGCCGCAAGGTGCCCTACCCGATGTTGCCTACGCCCACGCCCACGCCCACGGTGCCGTCCGGGCGGTTGCCGACCCTCTCGGTGCACCCGGTGCGCCCGGTGCGCTCGGCGCATCCCGTGCACCCGGTGCGCTCGGTGCAGGGCCTCGGTGAGGTCGGCACAGTTACGGGATCCGCAGGGCCAGCCCGGCCCGATCGGGTCTTCGTCGCCCTCTTCTTGCTGCTGCTGCCCGTCGACGCCGTCACCCTGACGCTGGCGCTCGACGCGCTGCCGGGGGCGCCGAGCAGCGCCCTCGCGTCCGGGCAGGCGATGGCACTCGTGCAGGTGGGCATGTCCCACCCCGGGTATGCCGTGCGCAACCCCCTGCTGTTGTGGATCTCCCGCGTCGCACTGCTGCTCATGGTGGGTGCCCTGCTGGCCCTCGTCGTCTCGGACCGGCGGCGCCGTCGGCGGGCAGCCGAGGACCGAGACCGACGGGCTGCCGGAGACTGAGACTCTGCACGCCATCCGCGTGCAGAGTCTCAGTGTCGGCCACCCCACCCCAGCCACCCTGCCCCCCACGCTCCGACGCGCTCCCGGCCCACGCCCCAGAGGCCGCACTTGTGAGTGAGCGCTCACTCATCTACCCTGACCCGGTGTCCTCCCGTGCACCCGCCTTGTCCCGTGAGGATCGTCGTGCCGCGCTGCTGCAGGCGGCCCTGCCGTTGGTCCTGGAGCGCGGGCTCGACGTCACCACCCGCGAGATCGCCGCGGCCGCCGGGGTCGCCGAAGGCACCATCTTCCGGGTCTTCGACAGCAAGGACGATCTGCTCGTCGCGGCGGCGCAGCGGGTCTTCGACACGACGGTGCTCGAGCAGGAGCTCGCGCAGATCCGCCCCGAGCTCGACCTGGCCACCCGGTTGACCCAACTCGTCGAGGTCAATCAGGTCGCTGGACGACGCATCATGGCGGTGCTCACGGCCTTCGGCCGGCCGTGTGACCGGGAGCGCCTCGGCGACCTGCGGGCCCTGGTCGACGAGGCCGGCCAGACCCGGGCGCGGCAGCGGGTGGCCGACCTGCTGGCGCCGGATGCCGGTCGGCTACGACGCAGCGTCGACGAGGTCGTCGCGATCGTCGGGGCGTTGGCCTGGATGAGCGTGCACCCGATGAGCCCGTGGCCCCGCTCCTCGCCCGCCGAGATCGTCGACCTGCTCCTGCACGGCGTGCTCACCGAACCGTCGCCCGACCCGCCGGCGACACCACCAGTTGACCCTCCCCCTGCGTGAACCCTGGACAAAGGAATCCCATGCTCTGGCGCCTCATCGGCCCGCGTCTGGCCCCCCACCGGACGGCACTCACGATCATCGTCGTGCTGCAGCTGGCCAGCACCCTGGCCAACCTCTACCTGCCCAACCTCAACGGCGACATCATCGACCAGGGCGTCGCCAAGGGCGACACGGCATACATCGTGCGCACCGGTGGCTGGATGCTGGCCATCTCGCTGCTGCAGATCGCGGCGAGCGTGTATGCCGTGTTCCTCGCCGCGCGCACCTCGATGAGCTTCGGGCGGGACACCCGCTCCGACGTCTTCCACGGGGTGGTCGACTTCTCGGCCCGGGAGGTGGCGCAGTTCGGGGCGCCGACGCTCATCAGCCGCACGACCAACGACGTGCAGCAGGTGCAGATGGTCGTCTTCATGTCGCTGTCGATGATGGTCGGGGCGCCGATCATGATGATCGGCGGGGTGGTCATGGCGCTGCGCACCGACGCCGGGCTGTCCTGGTTGCTGGCTGTCGCAGTGCCGGTGCTCGCCCTGGTCGTCGGGCTGCTGCTGCGCCGGATGCTGCCCCGCTTCCGCATCATGCAGGAGTCGATCGACTCGGTGAACCGCATTCTGCGCGAACAGATCACCGGCATCCGGGTGGTGCGGGCATTCGTCCGTGAGCCGCACGAGCGGGCCCGGTTCAGCGTCGCCAACGAAGCGCTCACCGGGGCGACCCTCGGGGTCGGCCGGCTCATGGCGATCGTCTTCCCGGTCGTCATGCTCGTGCTCAACGTGTCGAGCGTGGCGGTGTTGTGGTTCGGTGCGCACCGGGTCGAGCAGGGCGACATGCAGGTCGGGGCGCTCACCGCGTTCCTGTCCTATCTCATCCAGATCCTGATGAGCGTGATGATGGCGACGATGATGTCGATGATGATCCCGCGGGCGGCGGTCTCGGCCGAGCGGATCATGGGGGTGCTCGACACCGTCCCCTCGGTGCACCCGCCGCAGCAGCCGCTCACCACCCTCGACGCGGCGCCGTCGGTCGTCTTCGACCATGTCGAGTTCCGTTACCCGGGCGCGGAGCACTCGGTGCTGCAGGACATCTCGTTCGAGGCCAAGCCCGGTCAGACGACCGCGATCATCGGCTCCACCGGTGCCGGCAAGACCACCCTCGTCGGGCTGGTGCCGCGGCTGTTCGACGTCACCGGCGGGCGGGTGCTCGTCGGGGGGGTCGACGTGCGCGAGGCGGAGCTCGACGCGCTGTGGGCGCACATCGGGCTGGTGCCGCAGAAGCCCTATCTCTTCTCCGGCACGGTCGCCTCGACCTTGCGCTACGGCCGGCCCGAGGCGAGCGACGACGAGCTCTGGGAGGCCCTGCGGATCGCCCAGGCCGACGACTTCGTCCGCGAGCTGCCTGACGGTCTGGCCGCGCCGATCAGCCAGGGCGGCACCAATGTTTCCGGCGGGCAACGACAACGGCTGGCCATCGCCCGGGCCCTGGTGCGCCGCCCCAAGGTCTTCCTCTTCGACGACGCCTTCTCCGCCCTCGACGTCGCCACCGACGCCCGGCTCCGCGGAGCGTTGGCACCGGTGACTCGCGATGCCACGGTCATCGTTGTCGCGCAACGAGTCTCGACGATCATCGACGCCGATCAGATCGTCGTGCTGGACGACGGGCGGGTGGTGGGGCGCGGGCGGCATACCGAGCTGTTGGCCTCCTGCGAGACCTACCAGGAGATCGTCGAGTCGCAACGTGCCGCTGAGGACGCGCCCGGCCCGTCCGACGCACCCGGCCCGTCCGACGCACCCGTGGAGGTGACCCGATGAGTGAAGGTGTCAAGACCGCCGAGGAGAAGGCGGCCGAGGCCCGCCGCGGCCCGCGGCGCACCGGTGGCCCGCCGCACATGGCGCTGGGCACCCCGACCGAGAAGTCGATCGACTTCGTGCCCTCGGCCAAGCGGTTGCTGGGTTGGCTGGCGCCGGAGAAGGGCGTCGTGCTCACCGTGCTGGCCCTGCTCATCGTGTCGGTGGGCTTGAGCTCGGTCGGCCCGAAGATCCTCGGCCGGGCCACCGACCTGATCTTCGCCGGCCTCATCGGTGCCCGGATGCCGAGCAGCCTGTCTCGCCAGCAGGTCATCGACGGTGCTCGGACACAGGGCCAGGACCGGCTGGCCGACATGCTCTCCGGGGTCGACTTCGTGCCCGGCCTGGGGGTCGACTTCGATGCCGTGGCAAAGGTGTTGCTCACCGTGCTGGCGATCTACGTTGCGGCAGCGCTCATCTCGTGGCTCGGCACCCGGATGCTCGTGGGCGTCGTGCAGCGGGCGATGTATCGGATGCGGGAGCAGGTGCAGACCAAGCTGGAGCGGCTGCCGTTGGCCTACTTCGACGGCCAGCCCCGCGGCGAGCTGCTCTCCCGGGTCACCAACGACATCGACAACGTCGCGATGTCGTTGCAGCAGACGCTCTCCCAGCTGGTCACCTCGCTGCTCACCGTGCTGGCGATGCTCGGCATGATGTTCTGGATCTCCTGGCTGCTGGCGCTCATCGCGCTGGTGACGATCCCGGTGTCGATGGTGGTGGCCGCTCAGATCGGCAAGCGCAGCCAGAAGCTCTTCGCCGCCCAGTGGAAGGCCACCGGCGAGCTCAACGGGATCGTCGAGGAGGCCTTCACCGGCCACCAGCTGGTCAAGGTCTTCGGCCGGCAGCGGGAGGTGCAGCAGCAGTTCGACCGCACCAACCGTGACCTCTACGACGCGGCCTTCGGCGCCCAATTCGTCAGCGGCATCATCATGCCGGTCATGATGTTCGTCGGGAACCTCTCCTACGTGGCGATCGCCGTCGTCGGTGGGCTGCGGGTGGCGGCCGGGCAGATCAGCCTCGGCGACGTCCAGGCGTTCATCCAGTATTCGCGCCAGTTCACTCAACCGCTGACCCAGGTCGCCTCGATGGCCAACCTCATGCAGAGCGGGGTCGCTTCTGCAGAGCGGGTTTTCGAGGTGCTCGACGCCGCCGAGCAGGAGCCGGAGACGACTGCCCCGGTGGCGATCACCGCGCCCCGCGGGCAGGTGCGTTTCGAGGACGTGTCTTTCGCGTATGCCGCGGACCGCCCCCTCATCGAGCACCTGGACCTGCTCGTCGAGCCCGGCCACACGGTCGCCATCGTCGGGCCCACCGGTGCCGGCAAGACCACCCTGGTCAACCTCGTGATGCGCTTCTACGAGCTGCAGGGCGGGCGGATCACGTTGGACGGTGTGGACATTCGCGACCTCACCCGGGCCGACCTGCGCGGCCGGATCGGCATGGTGCTGCAGGACACCTGGCTCTTCGCCGGCACGATCCGCGACAACATCGCCTACGGCCGCCCGGACGCGACCGAGGAGCAGATCCGCGAGGCCGCCCGCGCCACCTATGTCGACCGCTTCGTGCACTCGCTGCCGGACGGTTATGACACGAAGCTCGACGCCGAGGCCAGCAACCTCTCGGCCGGCGAACGCCAGCTCATCACCATCGCCCGGGCGTTCCTGGCCGACCCGGCACTGCTCATCCTCGACGAGGCCACCAGCTCCGTCGACACCCGCACCGAGCTGCTGCTGCAACATGCCATGCACGCATTGCGCTCGGACCGCACGAGCTTTGTCATCGCCCACCGCCTGTCCACGATCCGCGACGCCGACGTCATCCTCGTCATGGAGCAGGGCCGGATCGTCGAGCAGGGCAGCCACGACGAGTTGCTCGCCCGGCAGGGGGCCTACGCGCGCCTGTATGCCGCGCAGTTCTCCGGCGCCGCCACCGACCTCGACGCGGCCAGTGGCACGGGCCGGCTCATCTCGACGAGTTGAGGCATCGCCGGGTGACCGCAGCGCCGGGTGGTCCGGCGCTGCCGGGTGACGTGTCGGGTCCGGTCAGGTCTGGTTGGTGCCGGCCCGTCCGTAATCGTCGCTGAGACGCACGACATCGCGCTGCCAGCCCAGGGCTGCGGTGGAGGCTTCGACGAACAACACGGTGGTCCGTGCGGTGATCCGGTGCACGACGGTGGCGGGCAGGTGCACGGTGTCGCCGCGGCGCATCACCCGGCTCGCCAAGACACCGCCGGACGGGCCGTAGTCGAGCACGGCCTCCCCGGAGATCATGCAGATGGTCTCGTCCTTGAGCTCGTGGTATTGCAGGCTCAGAGCGTGGCCGGGGCGCACGAGGATGAGCTTGCCGACGTAACCATCTGTGCCCGTGGCGAAGATGACCTCGTGCCCCCATGGCTTGGGCTCATGGTGCGGCGAGGGGAAGCTCGCCGCAGCAGCGGGGCCGGCGGTCGGGGCCGGAGCGGACCCCCAGCCGATGCTGCCTGGGTGGTCCGGCACGAGGGCGTCCACCGGTGTGTGGGCCCGGGGCTCGACCGTCATGGGGTCCCCCCGTCATGGTCGTCGCGGGTGAGCTCGTCGAGCAACGCCGGCAGGTCGACCACCGCGATTCGGATCGAGGAGTCGCTGCACCCGTACGGGATGACGAGGTGGTCGCCATGGCGGAGTGCGCCACAGGAATAGACGACGTTGGGCACGTAGCCGGAGCGCTCTTGAGGGTTCGGGGTGAGCAACGGCCGGCGCAGCCGGCCGCGCACAATCGTCGGATCGTGTAGGTCCAACAGGATTGCGCCCATTCCGTATTCGCGCATGGGCCCGACACCGTGGGTGAGTGCCACCCAGCCGAGGTCGGTCTCGATGGGGGAGCCGCAGTTGCCGACCTGGATGATCTCCCAGGGCTGACAGGGGGCCTGCAGCACTGTGGGGTGCACCCAGTGGTGCAGGTCGGTGGAGAAGGTCAGCAGGTTGCTCTCCCGATCGGCGCGGGACAGGGCCAGGAAACGTCCGCCGACCTGTCTGGGGAAGATCGCTATGCCCTTGTTCCGGGCGCCGGGGCCGCTGAGTTGGGAGACGTCGAACCGGCGGAAGTCGCGGGTGTGCAAGAGCTGGTTGTTGACCGCGCTGCCGTCGTATGCCGTGTAGGTGCCGAAGTAGTCGATCCCGCCGTGGTCGTCGGCGAACCGCACGAGCCGGACGTCTTCCATGCCGCGTTCCTCGGACGGGCCGTGCGGCATCAGGACTCGCTCCTGCAGCAGTGAATCGGCGGCGAACTCGACGGTGTAGTTGCAGGCGGCCAACCGTTCGAGCCGGTCGATGGTCCCGCGGGCGGCGCCCCGGGTCAACGACTGCTCGTGCAGCCGGCCCAGGGCCTGGTCCAGATCGGCGCGGGAGAACTGCTCGTCGAGCTCGGCGAGCACGAAGGCGGCGTTGGCCCCGCGGCGCCCGTCCTGGCGCATCATCCTCTCGAAGAGCTTGCGCGAGTACATGGTTGGCCGGCCCTCCGGCAAGTGCGCGGTGATCGGTGGCGGGTCGAAGGTGATCTCGCCGGCCAGATCCAGCACGCCGGTGCGCCACTCCACGCTGGAGATGTGCCCCTCGCCCACGGCACGGGCCGAGAGCACGAAGCGCGCTGCACCGTGCGGGAGTTCGGATTGATCGGGGTGCAGCACCATGGACGGGTTGAAGAACGCGGCTCCCTCGATGGCGTACTCCTGTGTGAAGAACGCACCGACCAGCAGCCGTCGGCTGCGCGAGATCTCGGTCGGCGCGGCGAAGCGATGCGCGATGAGCTCGAAGTGCACCTCCCACTCGGCCTCCAGGTCGCGGTGTCGAGCGCCGAACCGGCCCGCCGTCGCGGTCAGGGTCTGCTCCACCTCCTCGTCGGACAGGGCCAGGATGCGTTCGAGCACCGCGTGTGATCGGGAGCCGCCCTGCAGGGCCACTTCCTGGCCGGGCAGGAAGATGAAGCTCACCACCCGGGTGGGGTCAGGCCGTAGGACGTGCCGGGTGCGGCGCACCCACCGTGGGCCCGCCGCAGCGACATTCGTGGTGCTCATGCGTGCGCCTCGACCCGGGCCAGCAGCGAGATCTGGTGGGTCGCCAACCACGCGAGGGTCGATTCGGCCCCTTGGTTGGCGTTGACCGAGTCGCGTTCCAGACCGTCGTAGCCGCCCCCCGTGACGGGGTCCATGACGGGGAGGCCGAGGTCGTTGGCGCCGTCGAACCAGGCGCGGCACTGGTCGATGGCCGCGAGCCAGCGGCGCGAACCGGTGATCTCGTAGGCCCGTCCTGATGCCTCGGCGAGCGCGGCGACCTCGATCGGTTGTTGTGGGTATGCCGGTGGGTGGCCTCCGGGTGACCAGCCGCCCGCGGGCACCACCGACAGGTGCCCGTCGTGGTGTTGCAGCTCGGTGAGCCACGCCAGCAGGGTCAGGCCCTCGTCGAGGGCGACGTCATCGCCCAAGGCTTGCCCGATCACCATGAGTGCTTCGGGTAGAACGGCATTGGCGTAGGTCAAGCGTGGTTCCGGCCAGGGCCACTCCGGCGTCCGACCCGGCGTCCGCTCAGTGGTAGGCGCGGTTGTCGTGCGACCCGTCGCCCGCCCCGTCGCGAGCAGTGTTCGGGTGTCCGCGATGAGGGCCCGCGCCTCCCGGGCGAGCGGTCCGTACGGGTCCGCGGCGAGCGGGCCGCACGCCGCGAAGGCGCCCAGGGCGGCATACGACATCGCCCGGGGCCAGCGCGAGCGGGCCCGCAGCGCGCTCCGCAGGCCCGCTTCGGCGCGCGCCGTGCAGCCGGCGTCCATGCCGCTGACGCTGGCGACGCCGAGGGCCCACACGCCGCGGCCCCAGTGGTCGTCGGTGCTGGGCGTGTCGGCCCAATGGCCTTGGGCGGTGCGGCGGTTGTGCATCCGGCCGTCGGCGTCGAGGGCGCCCAGGACGAAGCCGAGATACCCCTCGGCGAGTTCGAGCACGGCAGCGTGCGGGCGCCGGTCGCGGCTGGTGACGACGAGGGCACGGGCGACGTCGTCGACGCAGAAGCCGTGCTCGATGCGCGGCTCGGTGCCCAACGCGTGCTCGAAGAGCCCCAGCGGCGTGGTCAGGCGGCGCAGGTGGTGGTAGACCAGGCCCGGGAGCATCAGGCGACCACGCGGGCGGCCGATGCGCCCAGCAAGGTGCCTGACAGCTGCAGGTATTGGTCGGCTACGGTCGGCCACAGCACGGCGGTGGCAAGCTCGCGCGAGGTCGCCCCCATCTGGGCCGCCAGGCCGGGTTCGGTGAGCAGACGGCGCAGCCCGCTCGCGATCGCGGAAGGATCACGTTGTGGCACAAGGATTCCGGCTCCACTGGAGAGCAGCTCGACAGCATGGGGGAAGGCCGTGGACACCACTGGCTTGCCGGCAGCGACCGCCTCGGTGAGCACGCCGGAGGTCACCTGGTCGCGGGAGTCGTAGGGCAGCAGGATGATGTCGGCGTCGCGCACGATGGATCGCAGGGCCGGCCCGGACAGATACCGGTCGTCGAAGCTCACCTGGGCGCCCAGGCCGTGCTCGTCGACCAGCGCGAACAGCCGGTCCCGGTAGGCCTCGCCGTGTGTCTCCACGACGCGCGGATGGGTTTGGCCCACCACGTGGTAAGCGGGGGCCGGTCGCACGTCCTGCAGCTCGGCGAGCGCGCGGATCGCCCATTCGATGCCCTTGCCCGGGCCGAGCAGGCCCCAGGTGAGCACGACCGGCCGGTCGTGCAGATCGGGCTCCAGCCCGAGCCCGCGGTTGTCCTGCGCACCGTGCGGGATGACCGACACCCGCGCCGGATCCTGCCCCCAGAGCTCGATCAACCGGTCCCGGGCCGTGGCCGTCATCGTCACGAGTGCGGCCGACGATTCGCACAGGGCCGCCAGCACCCGATGCTGGTTGGTGGTGGGTTCAGTGAGCACCGTGTGCAGCACGGACACCACGGGCACGTCCAATCGCTGGACGAGGTCGATGACGTCCTGGCCGTCCGGACCGCCGAAGATGCCGTATTCGTGCTGGATCACCGCGACGTCGTGGGCGTTGAGCACGCGGGCCGCGGCCTCGGCGCCGGTGCCCGGCCCGGTCACCCACTGGTGCGCCACCGTCGCCGGCGTGGGCTCGCGGTGCGGGACGACCCGGACGATGCCGACTCGCGCGCCGTGGGCCCGCAGCTGCTGGGTGAGCGCCTGGCTGAAGGTGGCGATGCCGCACGGGGTGGGGGGAAAGGTGGACACCATGCCGATTCGGATGCTCATCGCATACCGGCCTCTCGCTGACGTGCCGCAGCAGAATGCTGCCGTCCACGAAGGGGCTGGGCGATCTCGTCCCAAACGTGCCACTGGCGGGCACATCGACCAGCTCGAGCGTGCGCAAGCCGATCTCGCTCACCCAATCTAGCATCGCGGGATATGGTTCGGCCCCGAGGCGATTCGCCCTCGGCGTGACGACCGTCGTGGGAGGACCCATCCGCATCGCCGTGCTCGCGTCCATCGCCCACCGCACCCCACCCCGCTCCTACGGACCGTGGGAGCAGGTGGCCGCCACCCTCGCCGAGGGGCTCACCGCGCTCGGGCACGAGGTGACCCTCTTCGCGACTGCCGACTCACAGACCACCGCTCGGCTGCACGCCGTCTGCTCCACCGGCTACGAGGAGGATCCGACGATCGACGTGAAGGTCTACGAGGCGCTGCACATCGCCGGGGTCTTCGAGCGGGCCGCCGACTTCGACGTCATCAGCAACCAGTTCGACTTCCTGCCGTTGAGTTTCAGCCGGCTCGTCGCCACACCGGTGGTGACGACCGTGCACGGCTTCTCCTCGGAGCGGGTCGTCGCGGCATACCGGGCTTACGACGACATCGCCCACTACGTGTCGATCAGCGACGCCAACCGCCACCCCGACCTGCACTACGCCGCGACGATCCACCACGGAATCGACGTGGCAGAGTTCAGTCTTGGCGCCGGTGATGGGGGATACCTGCTCTTCCTCGGCCGCATCCACCCGGACAAGGGCACCCACACCGCGGTCGAGGTCGCCCGGCGCGCCGTGCTGCCACTGGTGATCGCCGGCGTCGTGCAGGACGCGGCATACCACCGGGAGCGGGTCATGCCCTTCGTCGACGGGGTCGGGGTGTCCTACCTCGGCCCGGTCGGACCGGCCGAGCGCAACCGACTGCTCGGCGGGGCCCGGGCGCTGCTGCACCTCATCGACTTCGACGAGCCCTTCGGCCTGGCCGTCGTCGAGTCGCTCGCGGCCGGCACCCCGGTCATCGCCCACCCCCGCGGCTCGCTGCCGGAGCTGGTGCGCCACGGGGTCACCGGGTTCCTCGTCGGTGACGCCGACGCCGCCGTCGCCGCCGTACACGCCGCCGCGGAACTGGACCGCCCCGTATGCCGCGCCGACGCCCACGCGCGCTTCTCCGCCGAGCGGATGGTCAGGCAGTACGAATCGCTCTTCGCCGAGATCGTCGCCGGCCGTTCTCGGTAGGCCGGTCCCGTGGTCGATGACTCGCGCGAGGAGTTGCATGGCCTCAGAGGGAGCACGACAAGAGCTCGCCCCAGCATGGCGCCCTACCGGCGCCGGTATGCGGCAGGGAAGATGGGAGGCGGATGACGAGCAGGTGTGAACGAAAACCGACAAATCGGGCCTGGGTAGCTACGTGAGGCTGGACTCCCGTCGGTTGTGCAAGCCTGCGACCAGCACAAACGGCCGTCCCCGGGCGCTTCAGTGTACACATGTTCGAGCTCGGGGCGGCCGGGTGTGCAATCGGACATCGTTCACGCTGGTCAGCGGCCTGCCGGGGAGGGTAGGGTTCCGCTGTACGTCTCGCACGACAGCGAATAGAAACAGTGCTCTGAGCGAGGAACATCATGTGCGAGGTTCCGCTGTACGTCTCGCACGACAGCGAATAGAAACCGGATGGCATGCCGTGCGCGGCTTCGATCCAGCGGTTCCCTGTACGTCTCGCACGACAGCGAATAGAAACCAGCGCCGCACGGCCCGCGACATCCACCGGGGGTTCCGCTGTACGTCTCGCACGACAGCGAATAGAAACAACACAAGGG
>WBZP01003760.1_pt1 | contig 16232 bp, 12 predicted proteins | sample 5204301 | NCBI WGS metagenome assembly WBZP01 (sample SAMN12412401, study PRJNA552823) | activated sludge metagenome | isolation source: activated sludge from nitrification reactor of wastewater treatment plant... | place: USA: Pennsylvania | collected 2017
GCCTCGGCGGCCGGCACCCTGTCCGCCATCATCTTCGTGCTGCCCGGCCTGATCATGGTCGGCTGGTGGCAGGGCTTCCCGTATTGGACGACGGCGGCGGTCTGCGCCGTCGGCGGCATTTTGGGCGTGATGTTCTCCGTGCCGCTGCGGCGTGCGCTGGTGACGGGCTCGGACCTGCCTTACCCCGAGGGCGTCGCCGCCGGTGAGGTGCTGAAGGTCGGCTTCGGCTCGGCCGAGGGCAAGGAGGAGAACGCCAAGGGCCTGCGCATGATCATCCTCGGCTCCATCACGTCGGCGGCGTATGCGCTGCTGGCGGCGATGCGCCTCGCCGCCGCCGAGGTGGCGCACGCCTTCAAGCTCGGGGCCGGGGCCACGGCGGTCTCGACGAGCCTTTCGCTGGCGCTGATCGGGGTCGGCCATCTCGTGGGCCTGTCCGTCGGCGTGGCGATGCTGGTCGGCATGCTCATCGCGTGGGCCGGGCTGGTGCCCTTCCTCACCGCGCAGCACGGGGTGGGGGAGAATGTCGCCCAACTCGTCAACACGACCTTTCGCAGCGAGGTGCGATTCATCGGCGCCGGCGTGATCGGCGTCGCGGCGCTGTGGAGCCTGTTCCGCATCATCGGCCCGATCATCAAGGGAATCCGCTCCGCCATGGCGGCGTCCAAGGCCCGCTCGGCGGGCACCGAGCTCCCGCTCACCGAGCGCGACCTGCCCATCGGCGTCGTGGGCGGCACCATCGTGGCGATGCTGGTGCCCATCGCCGGCCTGCTGTGGTATTTCGCCTCCGGCACCGCGATCGAGACCGGCATCGGGCCGACCATCTTCGGCAGCCTGGTTTATGTGGTGGTGATCGGCGCCGTCATCGCGTGCGTCTGCGGCTACATGGCCGGGCTGATCGGCGCGTCGAACAGCCCCGTGTCGGGCGTGGGCATCCTCGCCGTGATCGGCGCCTCGGTGCTGCTGGTCATGGTTTACGGCCACGGCGGCAACCCGGAGCAGACGAAGGCGCTCGTGGCCTACGCGCTCTTCACGACGGCGATCGTGTTCTCCATTGCGACCATCTCGAACGACAATTTGCAGGACCTGAAGACCGGCCAGCTCGTCGGCGCCACGCCGTGGCGGCAGCAGCTCGCGCTCATCTACGGCGTCATCTTCGGCTCGCTGGTCATCCCGCCGGTGCTCGACCTGCTCAACAAGGCCTTCGGTTTCGCCGGCGCGCCCGGGGCGGGGGAGAACGCGCTCGCCGCGCCGCAGGCCGCGCTCATCTCGGCGCTGGCCCAGGGCGTGCTCGGCGGCAACATCCGCTGGGATCTGATTGGCTACGGGGCGGCGCTGGGTGTCGTCCTTGTCGTCCTCGATGAGGTGTTGCGCGCCTCCAAGAAGATGCGCCTGCCCCCGCTCTGCGTCGGCATGGGCATCTACCTGCCGATGGCGCTCACGCTCCTCATCCCGGTCGGCGCCTTCATCGGCCACTACTACGAGAAGTGGGCCGACGGGCAGAAGAACCCGGAATTCGTCAAGCGCATGGGCGTGCTCGGCGCGACCGGCTTCATCGTGGGCGAGAGCCTTTTCGGCGTGGCCTTCGCCGGCGTCGTGGCCGTGTCGGGCAGCGATGCCCCGCTGGCCGTGGTCGGGAGCAGCTTTGAGAAGTCCGGCATTGCCATCGGCTTGGCGATGTTCACCGGCATCATCGCCTGGCTCTACCGCGCGGCCCGCCGGACCAGCCTGACGGCCTGAACCTGGCCCCGGAGCCGATTACAACCAGCACTCTCGCCGGGTGCGGGTTTTTTGTGAATGCTCCCGCCCATGAAAACGATACGCGGGCTTCTCGTTTTCGCGGGCACGTTTTTCGCGGCCGCTTTTGTTTCCGGCCAGACCGTCACCGAGTTCATCATCGCCAAGCTGAACGATCGTTACCAGACGACCGATGGCAGCACGAACTCCGGCGACCTTAACAATCAGGGCAACACGAGCGCCTTTGGCATCTTCGCGCAGGTGACTGGCACAGGCCTGAGCGGGACCTATACCTTCACCGCGCCGGGTGGCTCCCCCATCAATATCAGCACGGTGGAAACGGGCTCGCTGGTTTACGAGAATGCGTTCGCCTACGACACGAGTGCCAATCTGGCCTCGGCCTTCGCGGACGGCAATTATGCGATGCAGATCAACACCAGCGGCGGCCTGCAGAACGTCACGGGGTTCTCGCTGACCGGAGACGCGTTCCCCAATTCGCCGCAGATCACCGGCGGCACCTGGTCGGGCGGCAAGCTGCTGCTCGACCCCACGCAAAACTACACCCTGAATTTCACCGGCTTCAGCGGTTTTGGGGCCGGGGACAAGATCAGCCTGTCGGTCGATGGCTCCGGCAATAACGGGCATGACGATGCCTCTGCCATAGCCGTGACCTCGTTCTTCATCCCGGCCGGCAGCATCGTGCTGGCCAATGGCAACACGACCAATGTCGAGCTGAACTTCATCAACGGCATCGCCATGGACACCACTTCGGTTCCCGGGGCGACCGGTCTCACGGCCTACGTCACCATCCTGTCCTTCGACATCCAGGCGATCCCCGAGCCCTCGACCTATGCGGCGATTCTCGGCGCGCTGGCCTTGGCGGGCGTGCTGATCCGCCGGCGCCGGCAACTGGCCTGAGCTCAAACCAAGTCGTTTTCACCAAGCCGGGCAGCACGCCCGGCTTTTTGTTTTGCATTGTGGGAGCGAGCTTGCACGCGACTGTCGCGACCAAGGTCGCTCCCACAAGGTCCGGGCGGGACGACTCGCCAGTTCCCGTTGCGCTCTGCTGAGCGCCCAGGGTTTGTCCTGCGACCTTCGTCGCGGCAAATCACTCCTCGCCGTCCCAGTAGTCCACCTCGGTCATCCGGAAGATTTTCCGCGGCTGCCGGATGAGCCATTTGTTCGAATCCGGATAGTGGCAGCCGTCCATCGGCGGATTGTCCGCGATGATGTAGAACAGGAGCGGCTTTTTTCCGGCGTTGATGAGCTGGTGGGCCTCGCCCGGGGGATGGATGAAGGCGTCGCCCGCCTTCACCTTGACCCGCTCCTTGCCGCAGCGCGCGAGGCCCGTGCCGCTGACGATCAGATAGAGCTCCCACTGGAGGAGATGAGAGTGAAACGGGCACGCCGCCTTGCCCGGCGGCACCTTCACCAGTTCAAGATTGAACGGGTGCCCCTTCTGCGGCCAGCCGTTGCGCACATCGCCGAGCGCGCCGGAGATGCTCTTCCCGGCCTGGACGACCTTGCCCTTGGGCGACTTCCAAGGATCCCATTTCAACTGGGCGATGTTGGTTATCTTCATCGGGAATAAACCACGGAACACACAGAATACACGGAAGGAGGGAGAGTGGTCACGGTAGCTTTCCGTGTGTTCCGTGGTGACTCAGACGGGTTCGTTGACCACCGGGTTGGTGAGCGTGCCGATCTTTTCGATCTCGATGCTGACGGAGTCACCGGCCTTGAGCCAGACGGGCGGGTTGCGCGCGAAACCCACGCCGTGCGGCGTGCCGGTGAGTATCACCGTGCCGGGGAGGAGGGTCTTGCTCGCGCTGAGGAAGGAGATGATCGACGGCACGTCGAAGATCATGTCGTCCGTGTTCCAGTCCTGCATGACCGCGCCGTTGAGCACGGTCCGGATGCGGAGGGCGTTGGGATTGGGGATTTCATCCCGCGTCACCAGCACCGGGCCGAGCGGGCAGAAGGTGTCGAAGCTCTTGCCCTGGCACCACTGGCCGCCGCCGCCGTCGCGCTGCCAGTCGCGGGCGGAGACATCGTTGGCGCAGGTGTAGCCGAGCACGTAGTCGAGGGCCTCGGCCTTGCTCACGTTCTTGCAGCGCCGGCCGATGACGATGGCGAGCTCGCACTCGTAGTCCACCTTGGTGCTGGCGAGCTTCACCGGGAGCTCGATCGGGTCGCCGGGATTTTGGACGCTGGCGGTGTTCTTGATGAAGAGCACCGGGTGGGCCGGCGTCGGGCTGTTGCTCTCGGCGGCGTGCTGCTTGTAGTTGAGGCCGATGCAGAGGAGGTTGGCCGGCTGGAGCGGCGCGAGGAGCTTGCCGGGTTTCACCTCCTGGCCGGTGACCTGGAAGTCGCCGAGCAGGTCGCCGGTGATGGCGCGGGCGGAGCCGTCGGGTTGGAGGGCGGCCCAGGCGGGGCCGGTCGGGGAGAGGTGGCGGATGATCTTCATGAAATGGTCTCCCGGAGAAAGCAGACTTGGCGCTAGGGGCGCAAGACCATGCCTCGCCTTTTTTCGAGCCACGCGCGCGGGGGCTGGCCGAAGCGCGCGCGGAACAACCGGTAGAAGTGCGAGAGGTCGCCATAGCCGCTGGAGAAAGCCGCGCCGATGATGGAGTGGCGGTTGTCGCGCAGGAGGGTGGCGGCGTGGGTGAGGCGCAGCTCGGTCAGCTGCTCCAGGAAGGTGCGGCCGGTCAGCTCGCGGAAGAGCTTGCTGAAATGGCGGCGCGACATCCCGGCGCGGGCGGCGGCGCGCTCGAGGTTCCACGGGTCGTAGAAGGTTTCCGCCAGTTCGCGGGCCACGGCGGCGACGCGCAGGTTGGTCGGGTCGGCCGGGGTGTCGGGCGGCACGCGGGCGAGAGCGACCAGGATGTTGTCCGCCGCCGCCCGCAGGGCGACCTCGCGCCCGGGCTGGCTGCCCGCCTGTTCGGCGATGCCCGCGCGCCACAATCCCTCAAAGCGCGGGCTGCCCGGGCCGCCGGGCCGCCGCACCGCGCCCTGGCCGCCCGTGAGTTGCGCCCACAGCCTTGCCCGGGCCGGATCGTCGGCGAGGAATTCCGGGGCGAAGCACAGCAGGAGCAGGGTGGGGGGCGCGGCGTCGGCGATGCGGTGCGCCACGCCGGCCCGGACGCACAGGGTGGTGCCGGCGGCGGCGTGCAGGGGCTTGGCCGCTGAGGTGGCGGTGAAGGCGATTTTGCCCTGCAGCACGTAGATGAGCTTGTGGAAGGGGTCCGCCCTTTCCGTCATGCGGAAGCGCGGGCCATGCACGCTCTCGGCGAAGGCCACGCCGCGGGCGGGCAGGGTGACGGCGATGGGCTTGGAGACGGGGGTTTTCATGGCGGGTGCGCCGTTGTGCCGCCAGCTATGAACCCACCGGCGCGCATCTGGCAATCCCGGGTTGCGCCGGCCACGGGGTGCGCTCGCGACCGGCACGCCGCGGCCAAAAGACTCTTCCCTTTTTCCGCAATCTCCGCAGCAATCACTGCCGTTGAACCACCTTTTAAGCATGCCGGGTTTTTGCCAAGGCGGTGAATCCGCCAAGCGCGCTAACTTGGCGCTGCGGCGCGGTGTCGCGGGAATTGGCGGGAGTGATCAGTCGTGAGCGGACTGGCGGATATCCTGCCGGCCACGGCCGGTCCCGTCTGGCTGCGGATCGGCACGATGATTCGCGGCACGGCGGAGGCGCCGTTGCGGGACGCGCACCTCGTCTATGATCGCGACAAGATTCATTTTGCCGGGGAGGCTTCGCCGCCGGCTGCGAGCCTGCGGGCGGGGCAGACCGTCCCCGATGCGGTGCTGCCGCGGCACACCGTGCTGCCGGGTTTGATCGAGGCCCACGCCCATCTGTTTCTCGAGGGCGGCGAGGAGGATCCCGCCAAGCGGGCCGCCTATCTGCAGCAGGACAACGCGACCCTGCTGGCGCTGGCCGAGGGGCGGCTTGAGCGGCTGCTGGCCCTCGGGGTGATCGCGGTGCGCGATGCGGGAGACAACAACGGCGTGGGCCTGGCGCTGCAGGCGCGCTACCGCCGGGCGGAGCGCCCGCCGATGCCCTATCTGGACAGTCCCGGCGCGGCGATTTTTCACGAGAAGCGCTACGGCAAGTTCATGGGGAGGCCGGTGGAGGAATATCCTTCCATCCTGGCCTGCGTGGAGGGGCGCATCGCCGAGGGCGCCCATCGGATCAAGCTGCTCGCCACCGGCATCATCAATTTCGAGAAGGGCGCTGTCACCACGAAGCCGCAGATGCCGGTGGAGGAGCTGGCGGAGTTCGTCCGGGCCGCACAGGCGCGGGGTCGGCAAACCTTTGTCCATTGTTCGGGAAACGACGGCGTGGCAAATTGCATCGGCGCGCGGGTGGACACGATCGAGCACGGCTTCTTCGTGGATGCCGGCCAGCTCGCGCAAATGCGCGACGCCGACATCGCCTGGGTGCCGACCTTTGCGCCGGTGCAATTCCAGGTGGATCGGCCGGAGGCCTGCGGGTGGAGTCCGGAAATCTGCGCGAACCTGCAGCGAATCCTGGACGGGCACGCCGCGAGCCTGGTGAAGGCGGCGGAACTGGGCGTGCGGATCATCGCGGGCAGCGACGCCGGCTCGCACGGGGTGCCGCATGGCCGGGGCCTGCTCGACGAATTGGTGCTGATGGAGCGGGCGGGGCTGTCAGCGCTGCGCGTCATCCACGCGGCGACGGGCGCGGCGGCGGCGCGCCTCGGGTTTGCGGAGGATTTCGGCGTGCTGCGCGCCGGGGCCAGAGCGCGCTTCATCCTCACGGAGGCGGATGTGCGGGCGACGGTCGCGAACCTGCGCCAGCCCAAGACCGTCGTGTTCGACGGCGGGGTGTTCGCTGCGGGTGATGATGCTCGGCCGGGGATGTAGCTGCGGGAGCGGGCGCGACGCCGGGGCGCCGCACTCGCCCGCTGCGTATCAGCGGGTCGCGTTGCGCGCCGCGCACAGCTCCATGATCTTGTCCGTCTGGCGATAGCCGGCGTCCTCGGCGGATTCGCCGGGCTCGGCGCGGCCGGCGGCCAGCACGGCGGCCAGCTCGGCCACCAGCGGATCGTCGGGAGGCAGGGGCAAGGCGTTGAGTTCGACGTTGGCGAGGGCGTAGTCGAGGCCGGCCTCGGCGGCGAGCGTGAGGTAGGCGCGTTCCAAGGGGGCGCGGATGCTCTTGGGCAGGCCGAAGGAAAAATTGGAAAGCCCGACGGAGAAGTGGATACCCTGCAGGTGCGGGTCGGCGCGGCAGCGGCGCATGATGTCGAGGCCGAGGTTGACGAGGCCGTAGGAGTCGGCGGCGACAGGGGCGAGGCCGGGGTCCACGATGATGTCGTCGAGGCTGCGGCCGGCCTCGGAAACCAGCCGGTCGGCGAAGCGGCGCACGGTCTCATGGCCCTCCTCGGGGCGGAGCGTCATCTCGGAGCCGCCGGTGGCGGAGAAGCGCTCGGAGGCCATGATGATGCAGCGCATGTCGTGCTCCTTGATGAAGGCGATCATCTCGGGCAGGCGCTGGCGGGAGGCCGCGAGGGAGTTGAAGATGGGCTTGCCGCGGGCCTTGGCACGGTCGTAGTGCGCCAGGGCGGTGCGCTGGTAGTCGAGGTTGGGGTTGTCGAAGCTGAGCGGCAGATCCGACACGGCCTGCAGCGCGGGCACCAGCCGGGGGAGGAAGGCGAGCATCTCGTCGAGGGAGACGCTGAGTCGCTGCGTGCCGTCGATGTTGAGATTGAGCACGCTGGCGCCCAGGTTGGTCTGCAGCGCGGCGAGGTGTTGGTAGCCGGCGAGGTCGCGGGCCTCCCAGGCGCGGCGGGCGCGGGCGTAGGCGTTGTTCATCAGCTCGCCGATGATGTTGATTTTTGGGGCGGTCATGGCTGGTGGTCGGACCGGCGGATCACGCGCCGGCGCGGTTGAAGTCGGCGATGGCCTCGATCATCGCCACGATGTTCGCGACCGGGGTGCGGGCCTGGATGTTGTGGATGGTGTTGAAGACGAAGCCGCCCCCGGGGGAGAAGATGCGCAGCCGGTCGGTGACCTCCGCGCGCACCTCGGCCGGCGTGCCGAAGGGCAGGGTGCGCTGGGTGTCCACGCCCCCGCCCCAGAAGACGACGCGGCCGCCGAAATCCGCCTTGAGGGCGGCGGGTTCCATGCCCGTGGCGGAGCATTGCACGGGGTTGAGGATGTCGAAGCCCACGTCGATGAACCGGTCGATCAGCGGTCGCACGGCGCCGCAGGAATGCTTGAAGGTCTTCCACCGGGTGTGCCGGTGGATCCAGTCGTTGATCCGCCGGTAATACGGCGCATAGAGCCGGTCGAAGGTGGCGGGGGAGCAGAACTGGGAGTTCTGCGTGCCGAAATCGGTGCCGCAGATCATGAGCACGTCCACGGTGTCGCCGGCGATTTCAGCGAAGGTCGCCAGGTTGCGCACGGCGATGTCGCATTGAAACTCAAAGATCTCGCGCACGTAGTCCGGCCGCTCGATGAGCGAGACATACCATTCGCTGACATCGCGAATTCCCTTCGGGTGCTTGAGAAAGGCGGCAGGCACCAGGGCAATGTCGCCAAAGCCGGTGCCGCCGATGCCGCTGACCACCGCGCGGGTCTCACCGCGGCACCGGTCGATTTCCCGCCGCCAGTGCGCCACATCGGCGGGGCCGAGCAGGGTGAACTCCTCGCAGTTGTCGGCCGCGCGCAACCGGTCCTCGTCGATCGGCTCCTGCCGGACGATGGCGTCGAAAAAATAGCCGCCGGCGGGCATGTGCCCGCTGGCGGGCACGGTCTTGTCTCCCTCGGGATACAGGTAAACATCGCCGGAGGGTTCCTCCCGGGGGTCGAAACCCGCCGGCACCAGCACGACCTGGCCCCAGGGCGCGCGCCACTCGTGCCAGCCCTCGTTGGGGAAGCCGAACATGGTGCCGCGGCCGTTGGCCGGGACGCAATCCGACCCGAGGATCCGCGCAAGGTCGTCCTCGATCTCGCCCAGCATCTGGTAGGGTTCGCAGACTTTCACCGGATGAATCGGCAGGCCGTAGTGCGCGCGCAGGGCGGCAACGCAGCTCACATGCATGCCTGTCAGGCCGGTGCTCCCGAAGTCCACGGCGACCGGGCCGGACTGGTGGGCGAGCGAGCGTCGGACTTTCTCGCGCGAGGTCATGACGGTTTGGTCTGGGTCGGCCCGGTGCGGGGCGATCCTACAGTGGTTCGGCCGTGGACTCAGGCGGCGGCGCCCACGAGTTTGTTGGCCAGTTCCACGGCGGTGCCGGCATCAGCGGCATAGCCATCGGCGCCGATGCTGTCGGCGAACGCCTGCGTGATCGGGGCGCCGCCAACCATGATCTTGGTGCTGGCCAGCCCGGCTTCCTTGAGCTGGCGGACGGTATCCTTCATGGCGGGCATGGTGGTGGTCAGCAGGGCGGAGAGTCCGACGATATGCGCGTTATGCTCGCGGGCGGCGGCCACGTAGCGCTCGGGGCTCACGTTGGTCCCAAGGTCCACCACGGCAAACCCGGCCCCGCGCCACATCATGGAAATGAGGTTCTTGCCGATGTCATGCAGGTCGCCCTGCACGGTGCCGATCACCACGGTGTATTTGGGCTTGATGCCGGCGGCGGCCAGCAGCGGCTCGAGGAGTTTCAGGGCCTCCTTCATGGCGCGCGCCGCGATGAGCATCTCGGGCACGAAGATTTCGTTCCGCTTGAACTGTTCGCCCACGATGGCCATGCCGGGGACGAGGCCCTGCTCGACAATCGTCGTCGGGCTCTGGCCGGCGGCGAGCAGTTCCTGGGTGAGGCGCACGGTGTCAACGCGCTTGCCGGCGGCGACGGCGGCGGTGAGCTCGGCGAGCTGGGGGGGTAGGGGCATGATGCACCGCTTCTAGCCGCGCCAATCCGGGGAAGTAAATGCGAAGATGGATTTTTGCCCGCAACGCACACAAGAAATCCCACAAAATACATGCGCTCCGGATTGTCGTGCGGGCCGATTGTCGGATTAGCTGGGCAAAGCTCAAGACGAGTGACGGCTGGCATCTTACCCCATAGCCAAAATTTGCAACATCACGGTGATTGCCTGCGGCGTCCTGGAGCCGGAAGTCAGGCATTTCACGCAGCAGGCCGCGCACATTGTGGCCGTGGAGTTTCTGCCGATGGGGCTCCACAACACGCCCCACCGGCTGCAACAGGAACTGCAGTCGTGCATCGACCGGGCCGAGGCCAATCCGGCCGTGGAGGCCATCGTGCTGGTCTACGGCCTGTGCGGTCGCGGCGTGGAAAACCTGCGCCACCAGCGCTGCCCGCTCGTGATCGCACGGGCGCACGACTGCGTGACCCTCTTCCTTGGCGACAAGGATCGCTACGCCCGCTACCAGGCGGAGAACCCCGGCGCCTATTGGTATAATCCGGGCTGGATCCGGGGCAAGGCCTCGCCCGGGCCGGAGCGCGAGGCGCACCTCCGGCGCGAATACGCGGAGAAATTCGGCGAGGACGATGTCGAGTATCTGCTCGAGGTGGATCGCGCGGCGCTGGCCCACTACAATCAGGCCACCTATGTCGGGCTGGATCTGGGCGAGACGGAAAAAGAGATCGGCTATACCAAGACCTGCGCCGCCTGCATGGGCTGGGGATTCGACAAGATCCCCGGGGATCCGGCCCTTCTCAAGGCGCTGCTGGCGGGGGAGTGGGATGAAAAGCGATTCCTCATCGTGCCGCCGCGCCATGTCATCCGGCTGACCGGCGATGAGAGCATCATGCGGGCCGAACCGGAACCGGAGAAGCCATGAGCCACCGCCTGCACCTGGACACGGCGGACGGGCGCATCGAGCTGAATCTGGCGCCGACGGAGCTCGCGCTGCCGCTGACCGATCTGCTGGCGCGCCGGGGGCACGCGCTCAACACCCGCTGCGGCGGCCGCGGCTTGTGCGGCGGCTGCGAGGTGGGATTGCGGTCTGGGGAACTGCAACGCACGAGCGATGGCTCCGTCGTCACCCCCGCTGCGGGTGACCGCCTGCGGGCCTGCCAGTTGCGCGTCGGCCCGGGCGAGGCCACGCCGGTGGTGACGGTGCCCGCCCGATCCCTGCTCAAGCACGAACCGGCAGTGGTGGCTGAATTCAAAATCAACGTGCCGTGGGCGAACGATCCGCTCGACGCCACCGCACGGATTGGCGCCGCCGTGGACATTGGCACGACGACGGTGGCGCTCATCTTGACCGAACTGGCGACCGGCCGGGTGCTCGCGGAGAGCTCGGCCTTCAACGCGCAGATTCGCCACGGCGAGGACGTGCTGACACGCATCCAGCTGTGCGACCAGAATCCCGACGGGGTGAGGCAACTGCAGCACGCGGTGGCGGCGGAGACCATTCAGCCCCTGCTGGTCGAGGCCGGCGCCGAAGCCGGAGTCGGTCTCGAGGAAGTCGGCGTCATGACTGTGGCGGCGAACACCACGATGCAGCATTTGCTGGCGGGGGTGGATCCCCGTCCGTTGGGCGTGTATCCCTTCACCCCGGCTTTCCTGGAGCACCGGATTTTCACCCCGGCCGAACTGGGGCTCCGTTTTGGGACCGAGCAGGCCCGGGTGCATCTCCTGCCCGGTCCGGCCGCGTATGTGGGCGCCGATCTGGCGGCGGGGATCGTGGCCACCGGGCTGCTCTACGACGAGGGCCCATCCCTGTTGGTGGATGTGGGCACCAACGGCGAAATCGTCGCCAAAATCGGCGATCGCCTCGTCGGGTGTGCCACGGCGGCGGGCCCGGCCTTTGAAGGGGCGGGCTTGACCAGCGGCACGCGGGGCGTGAAGGGCGCGATCGAGCGCATCCGGTTGCACGGCGATCCTTTTGACGCGGAACTCGGCATCATTGGCGGCGGCAAGCGCCCCATCGGTATCTGCGGTTCGGCCTACGTCGATTTCCTGTGGGAGGGGCGGCGGACCGGGCTGTTGCAGGCGAGTGGCCGTTTCACGCCGGAGTTTGTCCAGCGGGCGGGGAGTGCGGTGCAGGCCGATGAATACGGCCGCAAGCTCCGGCTACATGCCCGCGGCGTCTCGGGCCCGGTGTGGGTTTCCGAGGTGGACGTCGGCCGCCTGTTGCAGGCCAAGGCCGCCATCGCCGCCGGTATCAACATCCTGCTCGGTCTGCTCGGGGTGACTGCCGCCGACGTGAAGACCCTTTACCTCGCGGGTGGCTTCGGGCTGCACCTCTCGCTGCCGCATGCGATCGGCTGCGGCCTGCTGCCGGGCTTCACGCCGGTCCAGATCCAAGTGGTCGGCAACACTTCGCTGGGCGGGGCCTTTCTCGCGATCAACGACCGCAACCTGCTGGCGGAAATGAAGGCCGCTTGCGCGCGGATGGAAATGATCGAACTCAACCAGCAGCCGGGCTTCGAGGACGCCTACATCGACCACCTCATTCTGCCATGAACAGCCTCACCCCGCACACCCAGGCTGGCGGCAGGGCACTGCGCCGTCCACTTCGCCTATTTCCGGGTATAATCCCCGGGCCGGTGGTCGCGGGCGTAGGCGATCATCGCCCGCAGATTTTCCGGCGGCGTGAGCGGCGAGATCTCGCAGCCCGCGCCCACGATGAAATGTTCGCCGCAGGTGTCGTGGCAGCGCCGGCAGGCCTCGTAAACGCGCTCGGGCGTGCCTTCCAGCAGGTCGGTGATGGTGGACACATTGCCGGCGAGCGCCCGGGTGGGGCCGAGCTGGCGGCGCGCCAGCTCGAGGTCGGCCGGGAAATCGATCTCGTAGATGTCCACCGGCAGCTTGGCCATGTTGGGATACAGTCGGTCGATGCGCCCGCACATGTGCTGTCGCAGCATCACACGGGGATGCTGGCGCTTGATGGTGTCGAAGACGCGCTTCTGCTCCGGCCAGAGAAACTCCTCGTAGAGCGTGGGGCCGATCAGCCCGGCCGCGGCATCGCTCATGCCCATGGTATCGGCCCCGGCGGCGATCTGCGCCGAGGCATAGGTGATGGCGACATCGGCGCAGAAATGCAGCAGATCGTGCGCGAATTCCGGATCGTCGCCGAAATCGAGCATGATGGTGTTCAGCCCGCGCAGTTCGGCAGCGAGGGCGAGCGGGCCCTCGATCCAGCCGACGATGGACATGCCGGGCCCGGCGCTCCGGCGCATCAGCTCGATGCTCGTCACCCGGTCGTGCATGCGCCCGCCGCCCAGCGGATCAGGCACCTTGAAGCTGCGCAGCCGCTGCTTGTCCGCGAGCGCGGCCCGCTCCTCGTTGATCGCCGGCCCCTGGTCGGTGAACCAGTCCACGCTGCCTTCGCCGGCGATGTCGATCACCTCCCGCGCCGGATCGGAACAGGTCAGCAGGCAGTCCAGGCCGAAGTCCTCGACGAGCTTGAGCTGGGCGGCGGCCATCTTCCGCCCGTCCTTGGTGTAGTCGATGAAGGGGATGCCGGCGTTCTTCGCGGCGAACATCATCGACATCGGCTGCACGGGCAGCCGGTCCACCGGTTTTCCCTGGATCAGGTTGCGCACGCGCTCGAGCGAATTCATCCCCGCACGATGCCGCCCGGCCGCCGGCGAATCAATTCCGCCCGGGCACAAAAGCTGCGCATTTTTTGTCCCGGATGCAGACTGAATTTTCATCACGCGGCCCGCCGGGCCGTCCGTCTTCGCCACCCCAACCCGAACCCGCCACCCCATTGCCCATGACACCTCGCGAACGCTTTCACGCCTGCATGAACTACCAGCCGGTTGACCGGGTGCCGAACCACGAGGTCGGCGTCTGGGTCCAGACCAAGCAGCGCTGGCGCGAGGAGGGCCTCGCCACCGATGACCTGCACTGGGACTGGTTTGTCGGCGAGCCGCGCTGGGACATGGACCCGCGCGAATACGTCGATGTCCGCGCCGCGGACATGTATCCACCCTACGAGGAGAAGGTCCTCAGCCGCGAGGGCGACACCGAGATCATCCAGCATGCCAACGGCGTGGTCACCAAGGCGCTGATCACCGGCGCCGCCGAGGGCATGCGCATGAGCATGGATGAATACCTCAGCTTCCCCGTCACGACCCCGGCGGATTTGCAGGAGCTGAAGAAGCGCTTCCGTCCGTCCACGCCCCGCCGCTATCCGGCGTATTGGCGGGAGTTCCTCCTGCCGGGCTGGCAGGCGCGCCAGCATCCGCTCGTGCTCGGCCAGAACTGCTCCATCCTGGGTTATTACTGGCGGGCGCGCGAGTGGATGGGCACCGAGAATCTCAGCTACGCGTGGTATGACGAACCGGCGATGATGCACGACATGATGGAGTTCATCACCGACTTCACCATCGAGACCACCCGGCCGTTCCTGCAGGCGGGCCTCAAGCCCGACTACGTGTTCATCAACGAGGACCTGAGCATGAAGAACGGCCCGTTGCTCAGCCCGCAGACCTACGTCGAGTTCATCCAGCCCGAGCTGCGCCGCCTCGTGGCCTACTTCAAGTCGCACGGCGTGCCGTGGGTCGTGGTGGACACCGATGGCAACTGCGACCTCATCATCCCGTATTTCATGGACGTGGGGGTGGATGCCATCTGGCCGCTGGAGCGGGCCTCGGACATGGATCCCGTCGCGGTGCGCCGGAAATACGGGCGCGCGCTCCGCCTGTGGGGCGGCGTGGACAAGCGCGAGCTGGCCAAGGACCACGCCGCGATCGACGCCCACCTCAACACCCTGCGCCCGCTCGTCGAGGAGGGCGGCTTCATCCCGACCGTGGACCACCTGGTGCCGCCGGATGTCCCGCTGGGAAACTTCGAGCACTACATGCGGCGCAAGCACCAGCTGTTGCGCGGCGAGGCATTTTGAGGCCGGCGTGGCGGACGGCGCACAAAATGCCCGTTCTGCCATGCGCAGCCAGCCCGAACGGCCAAGACGCAGCCGCGCGAATCCGCTACTCTCGCCGCCCGTTGTCCCAACCCCCGGTTTCCGACTGTCATGCCCACGCTGCCCGAAAAATTTGCCCGCCCGCAGGATTTCCTGATCGGCGTCGAGCTGGTTTCGACCCGCGGCACCGTGCGGGAGACGCGGGCGGCCAGGACCGTGGCGTTTGCCCGCGATCTCGCCGCCGCGCCGGGCATTGACTGGGTCTCCATCACCGACAACGCCGGCGGCAATCCCATGCTCGCCGCGCCCGCGCTCGGCGGTCCCTTTCGCGACGCCGGCCGGGAGGTGGTGATCCATCTTTCGTGCAAGGATTTCAACCGCAACGCGCTCGAGAGCGAGGCGTGGCACCTCGCCAGCGAGGGCTTCCACAATCTCCTCGCCCTCAGCGGCGACTACTCGGGCCCGGGCATCGGCGGCGGGGCGAAGCCGGTCTTCGACATCGACTCCGTCGGCCTGCTCACGCTGCTGGGCCGGTTGAACGCCGGCCTCGATGTCACCCGCACCGCGGGCCGGGCACCGGCGCGGCTCGACCCGACCAGGTTCTTCGCCGGGGCCGTCGTCACCAACTTCAAGCGGCACGAGAACGAGGTCATGCCGCAGCTCTATAAGATGGAGCAGAAAATCGCGGCCGGCGCCCGGTTCCTCATCAACCAGATCGGCTACGATTCCCGCAAGATCCACGAGCTGCGCGTGTGGCTGGAGCGGCGCGGACACGGGGCGGTGCCGCTGGTCGGCAACGTCTATGTGCTCAATCCCACCGTCGCGCGGGTGTTCCGCGCCCAGCGCATCCCCGGGGTCGTGATTTCCGACGAGCTGGCCGCGCTGTGCGAGCGGCACGCGGCCTCGCCCGACAAGGGCAAGGCCTTTTTCCTCGAGCTCGCGGCCAAGCAGGTCGCCATCTACCGCGGGCTGGGCTACCGCGGGGCCTACCTCGGCGGCGTGCACACGGCGGATGAGGTCCAGCGCGTGCTGGCGATCGCACGCGGTTTCGCACCGGACGACTGGCGGCAGTTCGCCCGCGAGCTGCGCTACTCGCGGCCCGGCGAGTTCTTCGTTTTCCCCGAGGATCCCGCGACCGGCCTCGCCGATCCGACGCGCCTGCACCCGGCCTACGAGACCTCGCTGCGCGCGCGCCCGGCCACCCACAACGTCACCTACAGCTACCGCTTCTCCAAGTTCACCCACGGCCTCATGTTCACGCCCGGCCGGGGGCTCTGGGACCTCGGCGCCCGGCTGAGTGCGGGGGCGAAGGATCCGCGGCAGGGCCCGGCCTGGCTGCGCGCCATCGAGCACACCGGCAAGCGCCTGATGTTCGACTGCCGGGACTGCGGCGACTGCTCCCTGCCCGAGATCGCTTTCCTCTGCCCGGAGTCCGCCTGCGCCAAGAACCAGCGCAACGGCCCCTGCGGCGGCACGCGCGACGGCAAATGCGAAGTGGAGGACTTCGAGTGCATCTGGTCGCGCGCCTATGACCGCCTGAAATCCGAGGGCCGCTCCGGCGACCTGCTGGCCCACGTGCCCGTGCTGCAGGACCAGAGCCTGCGCGGCACCTCCAGCTGGGCCAACACCTGGCTCGGCCGCGACCACCTCGCCAAGCCGGTCTCGCCGGCACCGCCCGCCCATCCCT
>WBZP01003761.1_pt1 | contig 16228 bp, 10 predicted proteins | sample 5204301 | NCBI WGS metagenome assembly WBZP01 (sample SAMN12412401, study PRJNA552823) | activated sludge metagenome | isolation source: activated sludge from nitrification reactor of wastewater treatment plant... | place: USA: Pennsylvania | collected 2017
GTCGAAGACCGGCGAGGGCCGGGTGCTGCGCATCGTCGAGCAACGTGACGCCCACCCCGAGGAGCTGGCGATCCGCGAATGGAACACCGGGGTGATGGCCTTCCGCCGTGACCTGCTGGCCCCGGCGCTTCGCCGGTTGAGCCCGGACAACGCCCAGCACCAGTACTACCTCACCGACGTGGTGGGCAGCCTGGCCGAGATGGGCCACCAGGTGGGCACGGTGCACGCCCCGGTGGAGGAAACCCTGGGCATCAACGATCGCTGGCAGCTGGCCCTGGCCGAGCGGGAGTTCCGCAACCGCACCAACCGCCGGTGGTTGCTCAACGGGGTCACCATGCTGGACCCGCGCCAGACGTTCATCGACGTCACGGTCACCCTCGGTCGGGATGTCACGCTGTTCCCCGGCACGATGCTGCACGGCGACACCACCATCGGTGACGGCTGCGAGATCGGCCCCAGCACCAGGCTCACCGATTGCCGGGTGGGTGCGGGCTGCGTCGTCCAGCACACCGTGGGCGAGCGAGCCACCGTGGGTGACGGGGCCACCGTCGGCCCGTATGCCCACCTGCCGGCCGGCTCGGGGGTCGCTGACGGAGCAACGACCGGCTCGTTCTACACTGGATCCGTCGCCGCATCCCAGGGAGCATGATGGAGAAGGTCACCACCAAGCGGATGTCGCTCTTCACCGGGCGCACGCACCCGGCGCTGGCCGAGGAGGTGGCCGAACACCTGGGCATCGAGTTGGGCCAGGCCAACGTGGTCCAGTTCGCCAACGGCGAGTTCCGGCCGCGCTTCACCGACAGCGTCCGCGGCTGTGACGTGTTCATCATGCAGACCCACTGCGGCAACGACGGCAGCAGCGTCAACGACTCGATCATGGAGCAACTGATCATGATCGACGCCGCGTCGCGGGCCTCGGCCAAGCGGATCACCGCCGTCTGCCCGTTCTACGGCTACGCCCGCCAGGACCGCAAGGCCGAGGGTCGTGAGCCCATCACCGCCCGGCTGGTTGCCGACCTGTTCCGCGCCGCCGGGGCCAAGCGGATGGTCTCGATCGACCTGCACAGCGGCCAGATCCAAGGCTTCTTCGACGGCCCGGTCGATCACCTCACGGCGATGCCGGTGCTGGAGAACTACGTCCGTGAGCACGCCCAGAACCCCGTCATCGTGTCCCCCGACGCCGGGCGCATCAAGGTGGCCGAGCGGATGGCCCAGCACCTCACCGACAAGGGCGCCGACCTGGCGTTCATCTACAAGCGCCGCCCGAAGGGCACGGCCAACGTGGTGGAGGCCAAGGAGGTGATCGGCGAGGTCGAGGATCGCCTGTGCATCCTCACCGACGACATGATCGACAGCGGCGGCACCATCTGCAGCGCGGCCGACATCCTCATCCAGCGCGGCGCCACCGAGGTGTGGGCGATGGCCACCCATGGCGTGCTCAGCGGCCCGGCCATCGACCGGCTGAAGAACAGCCAGATCAGCCGGGTGGTGCTGACCAACACCCTGCCGCTGCCACCGGACAAGCAGATCGACAAGATCGAGGTGCTGTCGATCGCCCCGCTGATCGCCGACGCCCTCAACGCCGTGTTCGACGACACCAGCGTCAGCGAGATCTTCGGCGGCGAGAACCAGAGCTGAGCGCCGGCCCCGCCAATTGTGACGCCGCCGGGCACCCGGTAGGCTGGCTCGCCGTTCTCCACCGCTGCATGCTCTGAGGCCCCGTCATGTCCAACACCACACTCGTCGCCACCACCGGTCGTGCCACCGGCTCGTCCGCCTCGCGCCGGCTGCGCGCCGAGGGCCACATCCCCGGCGTGCTGTACGGCCACGGGATGACCCCCCTCAGCCTCACCGTCGAGCGCCGTGACCTGCGCGTCGCGCTCAGCGGCCCCGCCGGCGTGAACACGATCCTGTCGCTGACGGTCGACGGCGCCTCGTACAACGCGGTGATCAAGGAGATGCAGCGCCACCCGGTGAAGCGCACCGTCAACCATGTCGACTTCCTGCAGGTCAACATGAACGAGGAGATCACGGTGAACATCCCCCTGCGCCTCGAGGGCGAGGCCAAGGCCGTCCTGGCCGCCGGCGCCCTCGTCGATCCGGCGGTGGACACCATCGAGGTCCTCACCACGCCGAACAACATGCCCGACGAGTTCCTCATCGACATCACCAACATGCAGCCCGACCAGGTGATCCGCCTGGCCGACGTGCCGATGCCCACGGGTGTCACCCCCACCGGTGACCCGGACATGCCGGTGGTCACCGTGCTGCTCACCTCGGTCGTGAGCACCCCCGCCGGTGAGGCGGATGCCGCCGAGGGCGCCGAGGGCGAGTCCAGCGACGACGCCGCCGGCGAGTAATCCGGCCGCAGGGTGATCGATGCGTTGATCGTCGGCCTGGGCAACCCGGGCAAGGAGTATCAGCGAACCCGTCACAACCTCGGCCAGGAGTGCGTCGGGCTGTTGGCCCAGCGTGCCGGCGAGACCCTCAAGGTAGGTCGCGACCGGGCGATGGTGGCCGACGCCCGCCTGTGCGCCAAGCGGGTCGTGCTGGCCTTCCCGATCACGTACATGAACGAGAGCGGCCAGGCCGTCGGCGCGCTGATGCGCCGCCACCGGCTCACCGATCCGGCGCGGTTGATCGTGATCCACGACGAGTTGGACCTCCCGCCCGGGCAGGTGCGCATCAAGGTGGGCGGCGGGCTGGCCGGCAACAACGGGCTGCGCAGCATCACCCAGCACCTCAAGACCCAGGACTACCTGCGCGTCCGCATCGGCATCGGCAAGCCGCCCGGCAAGGAGCACGGCGCCAACCACGTCCTGGCCAGGGTCAGCACGGCCGAGCGCGCCGTGTTCGATGCCGCCGTGGTGGCGGCCGCCGACGCCGTGGAGATGATCCTCGCCGAAGGCCCCGACGCGGCGATGCGCCACCTTCACGCGCCGCGAGATCCGTGAGCGCCACGGCGGGGTTCGATGCGGTGGTCCTGGCGGGCGGAGCGTCGCGCCGGTGGGGCGGCGCCGACAAGCTGGCCGCCACCATCGACGGGCAGAGCGTGCTGCGGTGGACCGTCAGTGGGTTGCTGCGCGGCGGCGCCTCTCGCGTCGTCTGTGCCGGGCCGGCGCGCCCGCTGGGCGACGAGGTCGACCGGCGAGTGGTGTGGTGCAGCGAGGCGCCAGCAGGCTCGGGGCCGATCGCGGGCATCCGCGCCGCGCTCGCCCACGTGGAAACCACGATGTGCTGGCTGTCGGCGGGCGACCAGCCGCTCTTCGCCGGGGCGATGCCTGACCTCTCCGCGGCAATCGCCGACCGGCCGGGCGTGGACGCCGTCGTGCTGGTGACCGACGCCCGGCGCCAGCACCTGGCAGCGCTGTGGCGCACGCCGGCCCTGGCCAGGAGTGCCACCACCGTGGCGGGCGATGCCGCCGTCGCCGCGTTGTACGCCACTGCAACCGTGGCCGAGGTCCCCGACGGCGGGCAGTGGGCGGACGACTGCGATCATCCGCAGGCGCTCGAGCGGCTGGCCGACGCAGTTCGGCGAGCCAACCATCCGTAGCAGACCCCCGATCAGCGGTCCCCGTATGCTCGACCGGGATGGTCACTCCCGAGCCCACCGCCGACCCCCTGTGGTATCAGGACGCGGTCATCTACCAGCTCCACATCAAGGCCTTCGCCGACGGCACCGGCGACGGCATCGGTGACTTCGACGGGCTGATCGGGAAGCTGGACTACCTCGCCCAACTCGGCGTCACCGCGGTGTGGGTCCTGCCCTTCTACCCATCACCGCTGCGCGACGACGGCTACGACATCGCCGACTACACCACCGTCAATCCGGTGTACGGGACGCTCGGTGGATTCAAGCGGTTCCTGCGCGAGGCCCACCGTCGCGGCCTGCGGGTCATCACCGAGTTGGTCATCAACCACACCTCCGACGAGCATGCCTGGTTCCAGCGGGCCCGGCGAGCCCCGAAGGGCAGCGCCGAACGCAACGTCTACGTGTGGAGCGACACGCCCACCCCGTACGGCGAAGCGCGCGTCATCTTCGAGGACTTCGAGACTTCGAACTGGACGTGGGATCCGGTAGCGGGCCAGTACTTCTGGCACCGGTTCTACGCTCACCAACCCGACCTGAACTTCGACAATCCGGCGGTCCATCGCGCCGTGTTCGCGGCGATGGACCACTGGCTGGCGATGGGAGTGGACGGCGTCCGCCTGGACGCCATCCCCTACCTGTACGAGCGGGAGGGGACCAACTGCGAGAACCTGCCCGAGACGCACGCGTTCTTGAAGCGCCTCCGGGCGCGCATGGACGAACGGTTTCCTGGGCGGATGCTCCTGGCCGAAGCCAACCAGTGGCCGGAGGACGCGGTCGCCTATTTCGGTGACGGCGACGAGTGCAACATGGCGTTCCACTTTCCGTTGATGCCACGGCTGTACATGGCGCTGGAGATGGAGGACAGCCGACCGATCGTCGACATCCTGGCCCAGACACCTGGCATCCCATCCACCTGCCAGTGGGCGATGTTCCTTCGCAATCACGACGAGCTGACGCTGGAGATGGTGACCGATGAGGAGCGTGTCGACATGCGCAGGGCGTACGCGCCCGACCCGCGGATGCGGATCAACCTGGGTATCCGCCGACGGCTGGCGCCGTTGCTGCAGAACGATCGGCGGCGCATCGAGTTGCTCAATGCGCTGCTGTTCAGCATGCCGGGGACGCCGGTCATCTACTACGGCGATGAGATCGGGATGGGTGACAACGTCTACCTGCCGGACCGTGACGGCGTGCGGACCCCGATGCAGTGGACCTCCGATCGCAACGCCGGCTTCTCCACGGCGAACCCCCACCAGCTCTACCTGCCCGTGGTCACCGACCCGCAGTACCACTACGAGACCGTCAACGTCGAGGCCCAGAGAGCCAACCCAGCGTCGCTGTGGTGGTGGATGCACGACCTGATCGCCATGCGCCGCCGGCACCCGGTGCTCGGTCGGGGCACCATGACCGTGGTCGAGTCCGACAACCCGCGAACGCTGTCGTTCATCCGTAGCTCCGCCAACGACTCCGAACGTGTGCTCGTCGTGGCCAATATGTCCCGTCACGCCCAGCAGGTCGACCTCGACCTCTCCCCCGCGGCCGCCGGGGCGGTGCTCACGCCCATCGAGCTGTTCGGCGACACGCCGTTTGCCGACATCGGGCACGAGCCCTACCGCCTCACCCTCGCCCCATACGGCTGCTACTGGTTCCGGTTGGAACCCGCTCGGTCGGGCGACGGCGAGACCCTTCCCCCGGCGGTCCACGTCCCCATCGTCGGTGGCACCATCGACCTCTCCGAGCGCGCCGTGCGCCGCACCGTGGAAGCGGCCCTTCTGGCGTGGATGCCAACCCGACCCTGGTTTCGTCCACACGACCATCGCCTCCGCGGCGTCGCGGTACGCAACTGGGCCGAGCTTGGCGGAACCCGCCACAACCCGGCCATGCTCACCATCGTCGAGGCGCAGTTCTCCGACGGTGACCAGCAGCGGTACGTCGTGCCCCTTGCCGTGGTGCGAGGAGACGACGCCGAAGCGCTGGCCACGACGATGCCGTCTCGGGTGATCGCGCCTCTGGACGGTGGGGGTTCTGCGGTGCTGGCGGACGGGATGGTCAGCGCCCAGTTCGTGAGGGCTCTGGCGTTGCTGGCCTGGCGCGCTGATCCGCTCACGTCCACCAAGCTCCCGCTGGCGGTGTGGCGGACACGGCGACGACCCAGCATCGATCGAGACGCAGCCGTCGCCGTGCTTGGCCCCACGGACAAGAGCAGGTCGGTGAGCCAGGTCGGCGACACGGTGGTCGAGCTTCGCCGCTTCCTGGCCGGCGGCGTTGCGCAGGATCCGCAACTGATCGAGATCCTTGCCGCGGCCGGGTTCACCGATGTGATTCCCGCCATCGCCCGGATCGACCTTGCGCCGCCGAAGGCCGAGGCGTGCACCCTGGCGGTCGTTCGACGGGCCGCCGTGCACGACGGCGACGGGCGTGACGTGCTGCGCGACCGATTGCGCGCCTACTTCGACACCGTTCGCGCCTCACCGGACGCCCCGCTGCCTCCCATCCCCATCGACCCCTGCGCTCCGTTGACCGACTCGGGCATCGAAGAGCTGTACCTTGCCGTTGGACCGAGCCTCGATCTGGCCGGGCTCCTCGGTGAGCTTGCGGCTGAGCTGCACGACGCGTTGCGGCGAGCCGACGCGTCGACGCCGATCTGGTTCACCGGGCTGTATCAGCGGTCGCTCTATCAGTCGATGTCCGGTTCGCTGCGGACCGTGACACGCCAGCTGCGCGGGTCGCCAGCAGCGATCGAGCCGGAGCTGGTGGAGCGAGCTCAGCTGCGCATCGCCGAGCTGCGCCGCCCGAAGATGCGGGCCATTCGGACCCAGATCCACGGCAACCTGCATCTCGGCCGGCTGCTGTGGGACGGCACTCGTTTCGCCCTGCTCGATGTGGCAGGGGACCTCAGCCAGCCGGTGGACGCCCGGCTGATCAAGCGATCTCCACTGCGCGACATAGCCTCGCTGCTGCTCAGCCTCGACGAGATCGCCTACGAGGCTGCCGTTGAAGCCGCCCACCGGGCCAACGCCGCGCCTCGCGCCTTCGCCAACTGGGCGGAGCGCTGGTTCGTGGCAATGGCGGCGGTGCTGTGGCACACCTACCGGGCGCGCCTGCAAGAGCTCGCCCCCTCCACGGGAATCGTCCCCGACGAGCCGGCCGAGGCCCGGCTGCTGCTCGAGTTGTACACCCTGCAGGGTCGATGCCTGGCGGTAGTCGCCGCCCAGCCGCGCGGCGCCGACCATGTGGCCCAGAGCGTGGACGCACTTCGCCGCGTCATCGCTCGCCTCTGACGCCACGGCGCCCCAGGGGCCGGTCAGGCTCGCCGGGGTGTGAGCCGCCGAATAGGCTGTCAGCAAGCCCATGCCCCGACGACCGACATCTGCCCGGCAACTGGTAGTGGTCGCCAACCGACTTCCTGTGCACCTGGTGGCGACCACCGCCGGTCGGCCGCCGCGTTGGCAGCGAAGCCCCGGCGGGCTGGTGACTGCGCTCGGACCGGCGTTGGCCTCCAGCTCGACCACCTGGGTGGGGTGGCCCGGAGGCGCCCATGATGAGACGCCCCCGGAGAAGTCGCGCTCGATCCGCCTCGTGCCGGTGCCGATCAGCCAGGACGAGGAGGAGCGCTACTACGCCGGATTCTCCAACGGCGCCCTGTGGCCGCTGTACCACGACGCCATCGTCACACCAACGTTCCAGACCGACTGGTGGGACGCCTATGTGGAGGTCAACCAACGATTCGCCGACGCCGCATCGGCCGCGGCGGTAGCCGGCGCCACCGTCTGGGTGCACGATTACCAGCTCCAGCTGGTTCCGCAGATGTTGCGCCGCCAGCGCCCGGACCTGCGCATCGGCTTCTTCCTGCACATCCCGTTCCCTGCCCAGGAGCTGTTCCTACGCCTACCGTGGCGTTCGGCGCTCATCGAGGGTCTGCTCGGCGCCGACGTCGTCGGGTTCCAGACCGCGGTCGGCGCCCAGAACTTCCGCGCCGTTGCCGGCCGTCTACTTGGTTGCACCCTGGACGGCGCCACGATCGACCAGGGCGGCCGACGTGTCCTCGCCGACAGCTTTCCGATCGGGATCGATGCGGCGGCCGTCAGCACCATGGCGCGGGCCCCGGCGACCATCGCCCGCGCCGCCCAGATCCGGCACCAGCTGGGAGATCCCAAGACGGTGCTGCTCGGCGTCGACCGGCTGGACTACACCAAGGGCATCAACGCCCGATTGCAGGCGCTCGAGGAGCTGCTGCGCGAGCAGCGCCTCGACCCTGGTCAGACCGTGATGGTGCAGATCGCTCAGCCGTCGCGCGCCGACGCGCCTGGCTACGCCGACATCCGCCGGGAGGTCAACGAGCGGGTCGGGCGAATCAACGGCGCGTACTCCAGCCTGCACAAGGTGGTCGTCAAGTACCTCCACCATGGGCAGTCCACCAGGGAGCTGATCGCCCTCTACACGATCGCTGACGTGATGCTGGTTACCCCATTCCGCGACGGCATGAACCTGGTCGCCAAGGAGTACGTCGCCGCGCGCACCGACCACACCGGGCTGCTGATCCTGTCGGAGTTCGCCGGTGCAGCGCACCAGCTGAAGGACGCAGTGCACGTCAATCCCTTCGACATCGAAGGGCTGAAGGACGCCATCGACGCCGCCGTCCACCGCCCCCCTCCGGATGCGGCAGCGCGTATGGCACGGATGTTCGCTCAAGTGCACGACCATGACGCCACGGAGTGGGCCACGGGCTTCCTCGCGGCCCTCGACCGAGCATGACCGATGCGCACCTGATCCGCCAGGTCGGCCGCCTGGCCGGGGCGCCGCGACTGCTGGTGGGCAGCGACTTCGACGGCACCCTCTCCGTCCTGTGCGATCGCCCGGACCACGCCGTCATCGAGCCACGGGCGCGGCAGGCGCTCGAGTCGCTGGCGGAGCTGCCCCGGACATCAGTGGCGGTGATCTCGGGCCGGACACGCGCCGAGTTGGTGGGCCTGGTCGGCTGCCACGCGGGGATCCAGCTGATCGGAGCGCACGGCGCCGAGCGCGCCGGCGTGCCGATCGGGATCAGTGACACGGCGCTCTCCGTGCGTGGGATACAGGACACCGTCGCGGCGATCGTGGCCGGCCGCCAAGGGTTCTTGCTGGAGCGCAAACCCACGGGCGTGACACTGCACTACCGGCTCGTTCGTGACCGCAACACGGTGGACCAGGTGATGCAGTCCGTGCTCGCAGGTCCCGCGGCGGCGCCGGGAGTCCGCACGATCGCCGGAAAGGAAGTGCTGGAGCTGACGATCGCGCTGGCCACCAAGGGCTCCACGGTCCGGGAGCTCCGCCGCGGGGTGACGCACACCCTGTTCCTCGGCGACGACATCACCGACGAGGACGCCTTCGCGGTGCTGGGACCCGACGACGTCGGCGTGAAGGTGGGTGACGGAGCGACGCGCGCCTCCCATCGGGTCGCTGGAGTCAGCGAGGTGGCCGAGCTCCTCGAGACGCTGGCCCGGCTGCGCACGACGCACCGATGAACATCCCATGGGGAGCAGCACCGGGCCGGATCGACGAGCACCACAGCACGGCGCCGCGCTCACCTGGCCGTTGCGCACGAGGCATTGCCGACGCAACGTCAGCGCAACGCCATTAGCGTGGCGAGGCCCATGACGACGGACTCCCCCACCTCGGCGCTGGCGGCGTTGCCGCGCCTGCTGCGCGACGACCCGGCGGTCATTGCCGCCCTCGGCAACGAGTCCGGATTCGTCGCCGTGCCCGAGGCAGCCAGGGCCTTCACCATCGCCGCCCTGGCGCAGCTCTCCGACCGCCGCCCGCTGGTGGTGGCCTGCGCCACCGGCAGCGACGCAGGCCAGCTGTACGACGACCTCGCCCAGTACCTGCCCGCCGGAGCGGTGGCTCTGTTCCCGGCGTGGGAGACCCTGCCGTTCGAACGGGTCAGCCCCAGCGTGGAGACGATGGGCCGCCGCCTCGAGGTGCTGTGGCGGCTGCGCACTCCTGGCCAGGTCCCCGCGGTGGTGGTCACCGGCGTGCGCGCCCTGCTGCAACGACTCGGGCCGCAGGCCACCACGACCAAGCCGGTCGAGATCCGCCGCAGTGACGTCCTCGACGCCGACGAGCTGATGCGCACGTTGGTCGGTTTCGGCTACCGCCGCGAGGAGCTGGTGGAGCACCGCGGCGAGGTGGCCCAGCGCGGCGCGATCATCGACGTGTTCCCCTCCACCGCCGACGCCCCGGTGCGCATCGACCTGTGGGGCGACGAGGTCGACCGGCTCACCGAGTTCAGCCCCAACGACCAGCGATCCACCGACGACATCGACCTGGCCCGCCTCTTTCCGGCCCGAGAGCTGTTGCCCAGCGACGAGGTCAGCGCGGTGGCCAACCGGCTGATCGGGAGCGAGCCGTGGGGCCGCGAGCAATGGGAGCGCCTGGCCGAGCGCACCGTGTTCGACGGGATGGAGAGCTGGCTGCCGTGGCTGGTCACCGAGGACCTGCTGCTCACCGATGTGCTCCCGCCGGGCGCGAAGGTGGTCGCCGTCGAACCGCGGCGGATGCGTGACCGGGCCAACGACCTGCTCGCCGAGGAGGACGACCTGGCCCGCACCCTGGCCAGCACCTGGGCCCGCGACGCCGACACCGTGTTCCCCCGCCTGCACGTCGAGCCCGAGCGCGTCCTGGCCGGGCGCCAGGCCCTGTGGACGGTGAGCTCCACACCCGAGACCCCGGACTCACCCATGGTGGAAGCCAGCGGCTGGGCCCCGGTAGCCGGTGACCCGAGCGGGCTGATCACCAGGGTTCGAGATCTGATCGCCGGCGGGTACCGGGTGGTCGTGGCCGCCGAGGGCCACGGCGCCGCCCAGCGGATGGCCGGCATGCTCCTGGAGCACGGCCTGGAGCTGCGCCAGGCCACCGCCGCCACCGACCTGACCCGCCCCGGCGGGTACGTCACCGTCGCCCCGCTGCACCGTGGTTGCGTCATCCCCAGTGCCAAGGTGGCCGTGATCGCCGAGGGTGACCTCACCGGCCGGCGGCGCACCCACCGCCGGCCGCGCCCCAAACGGCGCAGCGGGGTCAGCGTCTTCGAGGACCTCAAGGCCGGCAACTACGTGGTCCACCACCAGCACGGGGTGGGCAAGTACGAGGGCATGGTCAAGCGGACCATCGGCGGCGTCGAGCGTGACTACCTGCTGGTGGCCTACAAGGGCGGCGACAAGCTGTACGTGCCCAGCGACCAGATCGACAGCCTGCGTCACTACGTCGGCGGGGAGACCCCGGTCCTGCACCGCCTGGGCGGCGCCGACTTCGCCAAGGCCAAGTCCCGGGTGCGCAGCGCCGTGCGCGAGATCGCCCAGGAGCTGGTGGTGCTGTACCAGAAGCGGGTCAACGCCCCCGGGCACGCCTTCCCGATGGATACGCCGTGGCAGGCCGAGATGGAGCAGGCGTTTCCCTACGTCGAGACACCCGACCAGCGACGGGCCATCGAGGACATCAAGGCGGACATGGAGCGACCCTTCCCGATGGACCGCCTGGTGTGCGGGGACGTCGGCTTCGGCAAGACCGAGGTGGCCATCCGCGCCGCGTTCAAGGCCATCCAGGACGGCACGCAAGTAGCCGTGCTGGCGCCCACCACCCTGCTGGCCACCCAGCACGGCAACACCTTCGCCGACCGGTTCAGCGGCTACCCGATCCGCGTCGAGACGCTGAGCCGGTTCCTCACCAACCGTGAGGCCAAGGTGGTGATCGACGGGTTGGCCAGTGGCGAGGTCGACTGCGTCATCGGCACCCACCGCCTGCTCCAGGAGGGCGTGCGCTTCAAGAACCTCGGGCTGCTCGTGGTGGACGAGGAGCAGCGCTTCGGCGTGCAGGCCAAGGAGGCGATGAAGAAGCTCAAGCACAACGTCGACGTGCTGACGCTCAGCGCCACACCCATCCCGCGCACGCTGGAGATGAGCCTGGTCGGCATCCGTGACCTGTCGCTGCTGCAGACCCCGCCGGCCGACCGCCAGCCGATCCTCACCTACGTGGGCGACTACGACGAGCGCGTCGCCGTCGAGGCCATCCGCCGCGAGCTGCTGCGTGAGGGCCAGGTGTTCTGGGTGCACAACCGGGTCAGGTCCATCGACCACGCCGCCGGCCGGTTGCGTGAGCTGGTGCCCGAGGCGCGCATCGCCGTGGCCCACGGGCAGATGGACGAGGGTTCCCTGGAGCAGGTGGTGCTGGACTTCTGGGAGGGCCGCTTCGACGTGTTGGTGTGCACCACCATCATCGAAAGCGGCATCGACATGCCAACGGTGAACACGCTGGTGGTCGAGCGCGCCGACCTGCTCGGCCTCGGCCAGATGCACCAGCTGCGCGGCCGTGTGGGACGTAGCGGTTCGCGGGCCTACGCCTACCTGTTCCACCCGCGCGACGCCAATCTCACCGAGGAGGCCTACGAGCGGTTGCGCACCATCGGCGAGGCCACCGAACTGGGCAGCGGGTTCAAGATCGCCATGCGTGACCTGGAGATCCGCGGCGCCGGCAACCTGCTGGGAGAGGCCCAGAGCGGACACATCGCCGCGGTGGGATACGACCTGTACTGCCAGATGGTCACCGAGGCCGTCAGCGAGATGAAGGGCGAGCCGGTCACGGCGCCCGCCGAGGTCAAGCTCGACGTGCCCACCGACGCGTTCCTCCCGAAGGACTACGTGACCAAGGAAGAGCTCCGCCTGGAGGCCTACCGCCGCCTGGCCGCGGTCACGTCCGCGGCCGAGGTGGACGACGTGCGCACCGAGTGGGAGGACCGCTACGGCCCGGTCCCCGACGCCGCCGATGCCCTGCTGAACGTCGGGTACCTGCGCGCCCAGTGCCACCGCCTCGGGCTGCGTGACGTGTCCATCGTCGGCCAGCAGGCCCGGCTGGCGCCGGTCACCTTGAAGGTCAGCGAGGAGATGCGCCTCAAGCGCCTGCAGCGTGACGCACTGTTCAAGCAGGACGCCCGGCAACTCGTCGTGCCCATCCCCCGCCAGGGCGACCCGGCAGCGTTCCTGTCGGCGTTCCTCGATCAGCTCATCCCGGTGAGCTGAGCGCGGCGCGCACACCGCGCGCCAGGCTGAGGTCCTCCCGGGCCTCGACCACCAGCGTGACCAGCCCACCGAGCAACCCGTCGGCCACGCGCCGGCGGACGATCTCACTGTGCTGGCCGACGCCGCCGGTGAACACCAGGGCATCGATGCGCTCCAGCGCGCCGGCCATCTGACCGACACCGGCGCGCACTCGATGGACGTACACGTCCAGAGCCAGCGAGGCGTCGGCGTCACCAGCCGAGGCCCGGGCGATCACCTCGCGCATGTCCGACGACCCGCACAGCCCGGCCAACCCTGACTCCCGCTCCAGGCCCTGGCGCAACCGGCGCGGCGTGACGCCGGCGCGCTCCACCAACCAGGCCAGGGCGCCGGGGTCGACGTCGCCCGAACGCTTGGCCATCACGAGCCCGGCCACGGGGGTCAACCCCATCGTGGTGTCGACGCTGATGCCGTTGCGGACCGCGCACAGCGAGCCGCCCGATCCGAGGTGGGCGATCACCAGCGAGACGTCGTCCTCGGCGCGGCCCAACTCGGCGGCCGCCGAGCGCGTCGCCGCCTCGAACGACAGGCCGTGGAACCCGAACTTGCGGACCCCCAGCGCCCGCCAGGCCGCCGGGACGGCGTAGGTGCGCGCCGCCGCCGGGAGTGTGGCGTGGAAGGCAGTGTCGAAGCAGGCGACGTGGGCCACGCCGGGCAGCGCCCGGCGGGCGGCGCGGATGGCGCTCAACGCCCGTGGTTGGTGGGTGGGAACCAACGGGACCAGATCGCCGAGGGCAGCGAGCACCTCGTCGTCCACCACGGTGGGCTGGACGAAGCGCTCACCTCCGTGGACCACGCGATGGCCGACCGCGTCGACCTGGCCCATCTCGGCGATCGCCGCCGTGAGCGCGTCAGCATCGACCTCGCCGTCGAGGGGGACCTCACGCTCAGCCAGGACGTCGTCGTCCACGTCCAGCAGGCACAACTTCAACGACGACGAGCCGGTGTTGACGGTGAGGACCCGCGGCGCGGCCCCCATCAGCGCGCCTCGGGCGACCAGTGCCACCCGGACACGTACGGTGCGTCCTCGCCGTGCTCACGGGTGTACAGCCGCGCCGCCAGGCGCTGATCACTCATCTCCTGGCGCAGTTGGGCCTGGCGGGCGCGCAGGCCGGGCACCCGGTCGATGACGTCCATCACCAGGTGGTAGCGGTCGAGATCGTTGAGCATGACCATGTCGAACGGCGTGGTGGTGGTGCCCTCCTCCTTGTAGCCGCGCACGTGCAGGTTGGCGTGGTTGGTACGCCGGTAGGCCAGGCGGTGGATGAGCCACGGGTAGCCGTGGTAGGCGAACACGACCGGGCGGTCGGTGGTGAACAGGTCGTCGAACTCGGCGTCGGACAGGCCGTTGGGATGCTCACTGGGCGGCTGCAGGCGCATCAGGTCCACCACGTTGACCACCCTGACCTTCAGCTCGGGGAGTCGCTCACGCAGGATCGAGGTCGCCGCCAGCACTTCCAGCGTGGGGACGTCGCCGGCACAGGCCAGCACCACGTCGGGGTCGCCACCGGCGTCGTTCGAGGCCCACGGGAAGAGCCCGATTCCCCGCTCGCAATGGGCCAAGGCCTCGTCCACCGACAGCCATTGTGGGGCGGGTTGCTTGCCGGCGACGATCACGTTGACGCAGTCACGGCTGCGCAGGCAGCGGTCGGCGACGGCGAGCAGCGTGTTGGCGTCGGGCGGGAGGTAGACGCGGATCACCTCGGCCTTCTTGTTGACGACGTGGTCGATGAACCCGGGGTCCTGGTGGGAGAAGCCGTTGTGGTCCTGGCGCCAGACATGGCTCGTCAGCAGGTAGGTCAGCGAGGCGATCGGCCGGCGCCAGGGGATCCGCTTGGTCGTCCGCAGCCACTTGGCGTGCTGGTTGAACATCGAGTCGATGATGTGGATGAAGGCCTCGTAGCTGGTGAACAGCCCGTGACGTCCGGTCAGCAGGTAACCCTCCAGCCAGCCCTGGCAGAGGTGCTCGGAGAGGATCTCCATCACCCGCCCGCCAGGTCCGAGATGCTCGTCGGTGGGCAGCACCTCGGCGTTCCACGCTCGCGTGGTCACGTGGAACGACGCGCCGAGCCGGTTGGACTCGACCTCGTCGGGGCCGAACAGGCGGAAGTTGTCCGGGTTCTCGGTCATGACCGCGGCGACCCAGGTGCCGAGCCGCCGGGTGGCCTCGTCGGACAGCGCTCCCGGCGCGCTGACCTCGGCGCCGAACGCCCGCCAGTCAGGGAGACGCAGATCACGCAGCAGCTTGCCGCCGTTGGTGTGCGGGTTGTCGCTGATGCGCAGCTCACCGGTGGGCGCGTTGGCCCCAACGGTGGGCACGCCATCGTCGTCGAAGAGCTCCTCGGGCCGGTACGACCGCAGCCAGGTCTCCAGCTGGGCCCGATGGTCACCGTCGGAGCGGACGTTGGCCAGGGGCACCTGGTGGCTGCGCCAGGTCCCCTCCACCACGACGCCGTCCACCGTCGCCGGGCCCGTCCAGCCCTTCGGGGTACGCAGGATGATCATCGGCCATGGCGCACGCTCGGTGACGCCGCCTTCGCGTGCTGCTCGCTGGATCTGGGCGATGCGGTCGAGGCAGCGGTCGAGCACCTCGGCCATCCGGTGGTGGACCGCCACCGGGTCGTCGCCGGCCACCACGTGCGGTTCGTAGCCGTAACCCTGGAACAGGGCCAGCAGCTCGGACTCGGGGATCCGCGCCAGCACCGTGGGGTTGGCGATCTTGTAGCCGTTGAGGTGCAGGATCGGCAGCACTGCGCCGTCGCGGCGCGGGTCGAGGAACTTGTTGGAATGCCAGCTGGCCGCCAGTGGACCGGTCTCGGCCTCCCCGTCGCCCACCACGCAGGCGACGACCTGGTCGGGGTTGTCGAACGCCGCGCCGAAGGCGTGGACCAGCGCATAGCCCAGCTCGCCGCCCTCGTGCATCGACCCGGGGACCTCGGGGGCGACGTGACTGGGGATCCCGCCGGGGAAGGAGAACTGGCGGAACAGCAGGCCCATCCCCTCGGCATCCCGGCTGACGCTGGTGTAGCGCTCCGACCACGTGCCCTCCAGCCAGGCGTTGGCCACCGCCGACGGGCCACCGTGGCCCGGCCCGACGATCCACAGCATGCGCTGGTGGCGGGCGATGATCGCCCGGTTGAGGTGGGCGTAGATCAGGTTCAGTCCCGGCGAGGTGCCCCAGTGCCCGAGGAGCCGCGGCTTGACGTGCTCGGCCAGCAGCGGCTCTCTCAGCAACGGATTCGCCAGCAGGTAGATCTGGCCGACGGACAGGTAGTTGGCGGCCCGCCACCACCGATCGACGACGTCCAACTCGGCGGCGGGGAGGTATTCGTGCACGGCATCCACGGCGCGGACGTTACCCCCGCCCTGCGGCGCCTGCCTGGCCCCCGTCTGACGCCCCGGTGAACGGTCCCTTGCCGGGACCTGGCGGCGCCGTCAGGGAGCGGAGGTCTGACCGACCATCGAATCGTGCGGCGCCATCGAATCGTGCGGCGCCATCGAATCGTGCGGCGCCATCGAATCGTGCGGCGCCATCGAATCGTGCGGC
>WBZP01001641.1_pt1 | contig 16221 bp, 19 predicted proteins | sample 5204301 | NCBI WGS metagenome assembly WBZP01 (sample SAMN12412401, study PRJNA552823) | activated sludge metagenome | isolation source: activated sludge from nitrification reactor of wastewater treatment plant... | place: USA: Pennsylvania | collected 2017
GCAGCATACATCCCGCCGAATCCCCCACCCAGAATCAAGACGCGTGGCTTTGCAGTCGACATCATGCCTCCGTAAATGACGACATGGCTGTCGGGCGCAGCGAAGACTGTCTCTGTGCGAGGGGGGGGGATGTCATCATAACTGAATCATAGTCAAAGCCATGATCTGGAGACGGATGATATTAGATAACGGTCAGGTGTTGCAGAAGCTGGCCGTTACACGCAATCATACCATGCGCCGTATCGATTGACGCGGCTTAAAAGAAGTCCGTCCAGTGTGCAAGTGATTTCCGTTCACAGTACGTGAGAGGCGCGACTTGCACCTAGCTGGTGCAATGATACGTCGACATACTGAAGGTGAGTCCTGCTGCATCAGATGTTATGCAATTCTATGCGACTATGGTAGAAAAGAGGGGCGGTGAGCGTATCTGGTGGGTTATGCCTTGTCAATGAGAGAGTATGGCGAGGTTGATGTGCTGTTTTGTGCTGAATCACATCTGTGATTCTGTTCGAGGGCGAGAGGCGCTTTGAGTCTGACAATCTTGGAGGACACATGATCACCTGGTGGCTGCTTGGCGGGCTCGTAGTAACAGTGGCCGGAGTTGTCTTGTACCGAGAATGGAGGATCCGCCGTCATCCCATGCCTGGGTCCGTTTCCGTGATGACGAAAACAACAGACGGCCAGTTGCTTCAATTCCTGGTGCGACCAACCAGAAAGATTGGAAGAGAATAGGTGGGGGGAGTCTTGTACCAAGATGGAGTTGAAGTGTGAGGATCCGCCTGACTGAAATGGGCGCATCGGGCCTGCGTGCAGAACAAGCGTGGCCGTTACCACCAAGACCACTCCCTGGTCACTAAGACATGTATCCCAAGGGCGAAGTTGGTGATGGCATGTGCACCAACGCTGGTCCAGAGATTCCTGGTTTGTACCAACAGGAGTCCATAGACGGTTCCGGCCATCATCCCTGCCAGCCAAAGATCATGTTCCACTCCAAAGAGTGCGACGACCGCGACGAATGAGATCGGTGTGAAGGTTCCGATAGGGATCGCCTCAAAACGGGATGAGATCAGGTACCTTAGTACAAATGACCGCCAGAACAATTCTTCCATAATCGGAACGACAATCGCTGCCCCACAGAGGCGAAACGCGGCCAGTAGATAGCTGGCTGGCCCGTCAACTGTAAATGGGTTGTATCCTGACGAAGGTGCTCCCTGCATCGCCCATGCCCAGTCCATCCGAACCCAGGCTGCATAAACCAGGACTCCAGCGGCCGTAGTTAACATCAGATGTCGGACTGGCAGTTTGGGTGGCCACTGGAGTTCATCATACTGACGCCAGAACCAGGCTAGCGCAGCGGCAACGACCAGTGTCTTGATCGGGTAAAGCCATAAGAGAACGGTATCTCCTGACAGTGTTGGCCATCCGGTAACCTGTCCCAGCCATCCGATTATTTGGCCTATTAATAAAAACAATACGTACAATACAAATGGAGCGATCCGAGCGGTCATAGTCGAAGCGTATCTCTATGGAAGAGTTGAATAGCAGTAAATACTTAGTATATCGCAATGTCATACTATGGCTTAGGGCATAGAGAAATTGCAAGCGGTGTGGCCGTCGGTAGGTGGCGCTGGGTCAGCTAGCCGCGAGCATGGTTATGTCAGCTTGCAGGGCGTGGGTGAAGGATTTTGTTCAGGAGCTCGGATGTTGTACCCGTTTGATCGAACAGTAGAGAGCATAACCTTGGGCGATCATTCCGGTCACGAGCAATCCAAGCGAGGTCAGAAGCCAGTGCGATTCAGGCTGATCCAGCCCGTACATTCCGATCACGAACCCCAGTGCGATGGCAATGATCCCAGCCGACCGTGCGATTACAGCGCTGCGCCGCCAATTTGCTGGAGAGGGTGTCTTAGAAGACTGCACGGATGGATGATAATCATCGTTTGATAGGGGATCAACCTCAGGTACTGGTAGGGTCATCTCCTACCGCTGATAGCAGTTCCCAGTTGGATCGTCCGATGGCGAGTTTGCCGCGCAGCTGGGTCCCATGGGTCGCGGAACTCTTACGTACCCCTCCACAGTATGATTTTTTTTCAGTATTTCAATGTGCAGTTCGTGGCAGGATCCTGAACACCCAGTTGTGGTTGTCAGGGGATTGTTCAGAATCATGGAGTTCCCCCCGACAGGGATAAAACGGGGATACGTGATGGCTGTTGAGCCGAAAGTGAGTTGCCCCTGATGAGCGGATTGCTCAACGCGAGTGGTAAATGTTGGTCGAGGATGCTCCGGTCTCAGTACCGTAGCCCAGGTGGGATCGTCAGGGGCATAGAGGAAGGCATTATTGCCACGATGGCATTCGGTACAGGCGACGGTGCCCGGAGAAAACCCCTGGACAGGGTCTCGGAGTGAGGTGATGGGAACGTCGGTTGTCTCTGGTCTCCAGTTTGTGTGTGGAGAGTTTGGGTCGTTACCCCAAAAGCAAGCGTGTCCGGTCGTGGCGCTTTGGCAGATGATTTGAAATGATCCTCCATTCCTTCCGAGTGCGATGCAGGCGCCCCTTCCTTGAGATGGTGCATAGGACCAGACGCTTGCGAAGGACGTCTCATCAACCGGAGTCTGTTCCAGACTATTTGGTGTGAGGAGTATGGTTTTGAGATTGCCGTGATTCTCCCATTCCGATGAGGATCGTTTCCAGTCAGGCGGAATTGGGACGCCGTTCGTACGGCATGTTTCTATGTAGTTACCGTCGCTGTCCATGGCTGCACTTGGTACCTGAGTTGGAATAGAGGGTGGAGAAGATGTCCTTTCTGCTGCGGATTCTTTCAGCACGCAACCTGCGAGAAACACACAAGCGAGGGCCATGGTACTCAATTTGAGAACTCTCATTGGTGTTCTGTGTTTCCAGAATCTCATTTTTACACCTCCGATATAGCTGTCCATGGGCAATGTGTCTGCTAATATATTGCAGAATGTTAGACGACCGCTCATTGGCTGTCGCCAAGTTGTAGATGCAGAGAAGTCAAACCTTTAGAAGTTGTGATCAATTGACCGGCTTGAGGGGACGCCGTTCTATTCTGCAGTACTGTGAGAGCTGGTTGACCGAAATCAGAATCAATCAGACCTCTCTCCTTGGGAGACTGACGTTGAGAGCCTGCGTTGTTCGGAAAGAGCCGCTCTCTTGGTTCGGAAAAACTCCTGCAAGAGTCCTCGGCTTTCCTTCTCGCGTAGCCCTCCGGTCACCTGTACTTGATGGTTGAAACGGCGCTCAGAAGGAATATCGAGGATTGAACCACAGGCTCCGGCCTTGGGATCCCAGGCGCCGAAGACGAGCCTTGCGATACGTGCTTGCACAATGGCTCCCGCACACATCGGACAGGGCTCTAGTGTGACATAGAGTGTGGTGCCGGTGAGGCGCCATGTCTTCAACTGCTCTGCGGCTTGTCTGATGATGATGATCTCGGCATGCGCCGTTGGATCCTGCAAGATCTCCCGATAGTTATGAGCAGCCGCGATCACGTGGTTGTCTGACACCAACACGGCGCCAATCGGGACTTCTCCGACGAGGGGAGCCAGTCGGGCTTGTTGAAGCGCCAGCTCCATGAACTGGCCATCATGGCTGTCGGGTTGGCTTGATGGCGATGTTGCGGGGCTTGTGACAGTCACAGGCCATGCTAGCATAGGAGCTGGGAAGAGTGACAGGCGAGCGGAGAATTCGTGAGCGAACGCTATTCGATACTTCTCATGGTAGGGGGGGTGATTTTCTGCTCTGTGGAGGGAGATGGTTTTTCATGTCATCCAACTCAGCTTCGCGCTGGATCAGTTGATCTTTCACCTCCGCCAGTTCTGTGATCTTCCGCTGCAGTTCTTCCTGCGTTTGGGCAAGAGACTCTTCCCGCTCCTTAAGCTGTTGTTGGAGAGTGGCCAGTTTGGCATGTCCCTCGTCCGCTTGTGCCTGCAGTTCAGTGATCCTACTTGCGGTGGCTGTTTCTTGGGGAGAGGAATTCCAACTCACGAATGCCAAGATACCGAGGACAACGAGGAACACCAGACTGAGTCCTCTTCCAAAGGACGGCGCGGAGGCTGTAGATGGTGGGAAGAGGTGATTCATCCATTCTCCGGGCTCAAGGCTGGCTTTGGCGGGTGAATTGGCCGCCTCCTCTGGTGATTGAGGGAGGGTGCGGGCCCCCATGATCTTTGCCTTAAGATGACGGGGTGGAGGGACGAGCGTGAGTTCAAAGGGAAGCGCTACCGCGACCGACTGGTACTCCTTTAAGATGGTACGGCATGGGACACATCCAGAAAGCAGATGGGCCTCCAGAGCTTGTCGCTCAATCTTCTCAAGCGCGCCGATCGCATAGAACGGGACAGTGTCTTCAAGATCTTGATGTGTCATGCCGAGAGATCTTGCTCCCAGTACGTGTGCAGGGTCGCATGTAGTTGCGCCATGCCGAGCTTGAGGCGAGTGATTACCGCGTCGAGAGGCTGGTCGAGTCGCGAGGCAATCTCTGCTGGAGGCAGGCCCTCGTAGTATACCAATTCAATTGCCTGTCGATGCGTCTTCGGCAGATCGCTGAGTGCCTTGCTGATCACCGTCCGTAGTGCTTGGTCGGCTGGACCCTCAAATCGCCCGGGCAGGGCGGAAGACTCGGTGCCATCGGTCAGCACCGTTTGACGACGCAGTGGAGGATCGGAGGCTCGTAGTCGGTCGATGGCTCGACTGCGGGTTAGCGTGATGAGCCAGGCGATCGGTGTACCACGCCCGACGTCATAACGAACTGTTCGTTTCCAGATATCAACATAAATAGCCTGCAGTATGTCAGCGGCTTCCTCTCGACTACCGAGTATCCGCAATGCCAAGCTGAAGAGGATGGTGCTTGATTGATCATAGAGTTGGGTGAAGGCATGGTTGTCTCCCTTGCCGGCTCGACTGGCGACTTTTGGGTCAATCGTTGACGCGGTGTATTGAGCGGCAGTGTCCATTAGAATGATAAGGGTCTGGAGTAGGGAGACGATCTATCAACCGGTCACAACTATAGCATCCCGAATCTGCTGCAAGAAGAAATCGTGCAAAAGAATGTCGACTCTTGCAAGCTCAAAAATGGAATAGTTGTTGATTTTCAGTAGTGCCTATCGCACGACAGATCCGTCAGTGCAAAGGGGCTCTTGGCACGATCAGACCCCAAAGCCAATACGGCCAGTGCTGGGGTGAGAAGGCGACGGCCCACACGAGCAGTCTTGTGAGAAAGGTGTCAGCGTGTGAGGCTGACAATCCCAGCGTCAGCTTCGATTGCGTTTGAAGTATGGCACGAGCATGGTTGCCGCTTCGCTTGCGCCATCGGGTTCTGGAGGTGGAGTTGTAGTGGGGAGGTTGATCGCTCGCTCCAGCGTTGTCGCCCATTGGCCCTTCATGAAGTCGTCCATGGAAAGCTCGATCCCTCTCCCGTAGCGGTGTAGGTACTCCACGAGAGATTGTTCGTCCCCGAAGTTGTATCGACGAACGTACACGACCGGGACTTGTAAGGCGACGGCTTCGACCAGAGTGCCATACCCTGGTTTGGTCATGACGACATCGACCGAGGCGAGCAGGGTCTTAAACGAAAACGGCAGGGATCTGATGGAGGTGCATCGCGTACTCTCCGGAGGAGTTGAGCCGTCCAAAAGAAATTGGTAGCCATGAAGTGATTCAAGGGTCTCGAAGGGGAGTGACGTCAGCGGAATTCCTCCAAATCCGATCAGAACCGTTCGGTTCCCCGGCCTCAGGGACAGAAACTCGGCTAGTTGCGCACGGGCGGCCAAAGCCGGCTCTGCAACCGGGTGAATAATGTGTAGGTGCTGAAAGCAATCCAATACTGGGGAGGGAGTAATTCGCAGAGCAAGATCGGCTTGCCTATAGGCCTGACGGATGGACTGTAAGATTGGTTGGGTGTCGATCCAAGGAGGAGCCTGGTACTCAGACAGAATCAGGTCCCAGGTAAAACTGGCGAGTGCAATGGTCGGAATCGAAGCGGCCTTTCCTGCCGCCAATGCGAGGTACGGGGTGTCGGCGAGAACCAGATCTGGTTTCGCCGTTCGCATAGATTCCAGTTCGGTCTGCAGTCGCTCCTTCCATGTGCTGTGGAATTGGTGGTGCTCACGCCAGGTCGCTTCGATATTGATGGTCATGGGACCCTGTTGAACGCAGCCGACATCTTGTTGGACGGGACTGATTTCCCATGGGATTTTGAGACGATCGACGAAGAATGCTGCAGGAACCGTGGTGCGTAGGAGCACTCGGAGATCTGGAACAAGACAACCTAATGCGTTGAGCACCGGCACGACCTGGGCGGCGTGACCGAATCCGTGTGCGGAGATGGCGGCCCAGATTAGCGGCATAAAAGAGGGTGCGCGCGCGTCAGGAGAGACGTCCAGTGAAGACGGACGAGCTCAACTATTGGAGTGGTCCGATTCCATGGGGGCGATGTTGTACGTCAACTCAAGGTCAAACTCGTCGACGAGTTCATTGAAGGCTCGGGCCCCGAGATCGGAGCGAACCTCCGCCATGACCAAATCAATGGCGGGTGCGGCATGCTGACCATATTGCGCAACGGCTGAGTCAATTCGTTTCCTAGCATCGTCGAGGGTCACGGACAGTTTCCTCCCTGTATGGTCGCAGCACAGTCATGACAGCGTGCGTAGTAATTCCTGCATCTCGGGGACCAGATCCTTTCCGCCACTGGAACGTCCAGAAAGAACCGCCTCAATGCCAGTCGTGAGCACGGGCTTGGCCTCGGCGTTTCTTCCCAGTCGGATCAAGGTCCGTCCTAAAGCCAGATGAGAAGCAGCGTGGGTTGGGTCCAGCTGAGTGGCCACAGTCAGATGCTCAACGGCTTCCTCCAGGCTCCCATTTTCTTGCAGTATCTTGTTGCCGAGCCCGTAGCGGCCGAGGAATCCTTTGGGATTCTTGACCACCATCTGACGGAACGCATCAATGTCCATAGTGCCTACGATTTAAATTGGACTCGTACTATAGCACTAGAATGGGAGAATCAGCCATACGAGAAACACGGTTGGGAGAAAGGGATCAGGTACGAATGGCACTTACTTAACGATGACGTGGCTGATGTGATGTACACAAAGGCTGATTCGAGTGATACGGTGGGGTTCTCAAACAACCACCTATCACCCGAGGAGCGAGCCTGAATGCATCCGAAGCGTAACCTGTGTGCACCGCAACGACGACGGATTCGCCGTCATGTCCAGAACAGCGATGCGCATACATTTTTCAACCTGCTGACACGCCCGGAGATGTTGGGCGAGGTCGAGTCGCTGTTGCCACCGTATCGGGAACGGATGTTTCCTCCAACCGAGACGCTGTCGATGTTTCTCACTCAGACGCTGAGCGCGGATCGCTCGTGCCAGAAGGCGGTGAACGATACGGCCGTCACACGCGTGGCCAGAGGCCTACCGCGGTGCAGTACGCATACCGGGGCGTATTGCCGTGCGCGACAACGCTTACCGATGGAGATGATTTCGACACTGGTGCGACAGACGGGGCGACGGATTACCGCGCAGGCTCCCGCGCCATGGCGTTGGCGGGGGCGTCCGGTACGGCTGGTGGACGGCACGACTGTGGTGATGCCAGACACGCCGGCCAATCAGGCCGCCTATCCACAGCCGCGGAGTCAGAAGCGCGGCCTAGGGTTCCCCCTGTGCCGGATGGTGGGTATTCTGTGTCTGGGGAGCGGGGCAGTGCTCAATGCGGCCATCGGACGCTATCAGGGGAAGGGCGGTGATGAACAGACTCTCCTCCGTTCGATACTCGAGACGTTGGAGCGTGGGGACCTGCTCATCGGTGATGCCTTTTACGCCACGTATTTTCTGCTGTGCACCTTGCGCGAACTGGGCATTGATGCGGTCTTTGAGCAATACGGTGCCCGCCGACGCCGGACTGACTTTCGGTGCGGTCAGCGGTTGGGCCCGCGCGACCATCTGATCGTGCTGCACAAGCCGCCCCTCAAACCTGACTGGATGACGCAGGCTGACTACGAGCAGGCACCCGATACCCTAATGGCACGGGAGCTGCGAACCGGTGGGAAGACCCTGGTGACCACGCTGCTGTGCCCCAAGGACACACACAAATCCGCCTTGAAGGCCCTGTATCGAAGCCGCTGGCATGTTGAGCTGGATCTGCGCACCATCAAGAGCACCTTGGGCATGGAGCGGTTGAGCTGTCAGACTCCAACCATGGCGATCAAGGAGATGTGGGTTCATCTACTGGCCTACAATCTCATTCGGCTGATGATGGCTCAGGCGGCGCTGCGCACCGACTCGCGACCGCGCCAGCTTAGTTTCAAGCACACCCTGCAACTCTGGCTCGCCTGGGATCATCATGGCCATGACATTGACTACGACGCGATGCAGGGTAGTCTGTTGGCCCTGATCGCTCAACAGCGGGTCGGCGATCGGCCCGGCCGCATTGAACCCAGGGCCATCAAGCGTCGACCAAAACCCTACTCGCTCCTCACTAAACCACGCGCGATCGCCAGAGAGAACGCCCGCAAATATGGCCATCCCACGAAGCTTAAGTAAGTGCCATTCGGATCAGGTACCCTTCATGGGAGTGAGGGGGGCGATGCAGGAATAGTCGAGCGCGTGGGGAAGGTGGTCGTCGGCCTTTTGGCTCTCACGGTCACTGTACGAACACCAGGGGCGGAGGTCGGGGCGCTGCTGGCCATATAGAGCGTTGTGTCGCGGACAAGTTGGGTCGTCAGTTCTGCCAGGCAGGCTTCTGTCACATGTCCCTTCAGCTCATCGATCATGACCGGTGTTGCACCGAATAATTTGTACTGAACGGTGCCGGATGAGATGCCTTCGTACCGCTTGACCTGTCCATCCCAGCGCTCCAGTTCAAGACCGACCTTGGCCGCATAGTCGTACTCAAAGTCGACGAAGGGCGAAAGAAGGAACATGGAACCGCCAAGGACAATACCCTTGAAGGCTGACAGCCAGGAGTGAGGCTCGATGGTTTCGTCCAGCGTGATACGTGCGGACACGGTTTTGTCGCCAAGGGAATCCGACTGTGTTCCGAGAGGAATCAAGGTCGAAAAGAGGTGAGTCTCCTGTACCCTATTGAGAATCCGCCGTTCGGTTTCAGTCGAGGGATTTTGTGGTGCGCCGTTTCGTGACAGGTGAAACGAGTCCATCACCAGCGGGACCCGCTCATCGTTGGCAAGCAAGTGGGTATCGGCCGACTGCGAATGTACCGAAGCAGGCTTCAATTCGATGGATCGCGTGCATCCGGTATTCATGTACAACAGAAGTCCGACGAAACCCACGAGCGACCAGTGAGCAGCATGTCTCGTCATGATAACCGTCTCCTCAGAAATAAAAGGAAAATCCACCGAAGGGCAGACTCGCGTTCAGACCAAGATTCGGAAACGCTGTGCCGGCATTGGAAATGTGATGAAAGCGGTAGCCGGCGTTGAAGGCGAGTTGCGGCGTGATGAACCATGAAACGCCCACACCTCCCGTCAGCACGAAGTTGAACTGATTGGCTTCTTCACGAATACGTCCGCCGAGATCCGTCCAGAACGGCCCACCGGCAAATTCCACATAGGGGCGAAACCGACCTAAGGCGACGAACGTGTACTTGATTCTCGGCGTGAATCCGACGCCATGCGTCAGTAATGGTTCTCGGAACTCGAGATAGACCATTTCCGCGCCGAGCGAGACTTGTCCCCGATACCAACTATCGCCGATGGGATCGGTGATCGTCATCATCCAGGAGGGCATCAATGCCGGTCCGTGCTGTTTGGTCGTATGAAGGTGGGTCAGTCGGTGCGAGAACATATAGCCAGCGGTGAGTCCGACCTCCTGCGTCCCGACGGTGATCACAGGCGAGACATCCGAGGCCTGTGTACGAGAAACCGTCAGTGTCACTCCCAAGATTGCCGTCAGTATGATGCGAGCGAACCAGGCCATATTCTCTCCTTGTCACTATCCTGTCGGAGTCTGTGGGCAAAAACTTAATGGATAGGCGATTCGATGAGACGTGTTTTAAGGTAGCAGAAGATGGAGTTCTGTCCAGGTGGTCGTAGAAGCGTCGACGCTCCGAAGTAAGCGAATATTTGAGAGGATTGAGGTGGTGCTATTCGGCTTGCTTCAGTTTAGCGAAGTGGTTCAAGTCGGTCTGTAACTCAGGGAGCGTATAGCGTTGATCCAAAGATATGACTCGATCGAGACAGCGCAAGGCTGACGTCCAGTCGCGTCGTGCTTCGTACACGCCTGCCAGATAGCGAAGAACCGCAGCCTCAGCTGGTTCGTTGCCGAGTTTGATGTAGTGTTCCGAGGCGTTGTTGAGGCAGCGTTCAGCTTGCAGAAGATCACCTTGGTCGAGATAACATTTGCCGAGTTGGCTATACGTCACGGCGAGCCCTTCCTCATTGCCGACTATTCGATGATGATCGAGCGCTTGCTTAAATGACGTGACGGCCTGATCCCATTGACCGGCGCGGGCCTCTTGCAGCGCAAGATTTGTATAGAGGATGCCGAGCCCGCGAGCGTCTTGTAACTCGCGCAGGAGGTCTAGCGCTTCAAGATAGTAGGGGCGTGCTTTCTTTGAACAGTCGGAGGCAATATGGAGGTTGCCGAGGTTCACCAAGGTATGAGCCACGGCAGTGAGATTTCGTTCGGTTCGTTGGATCTGGAGTACTTCCCGATAACATTGTTCTGCGCGGGTAAGCTCATTCATCAGCGCGCAGGTATTGCCAAGGTTTCCGAGAGAAGCCGAGAGTGCTTGTGGATTGGCGGCAGTTCGATCATCAGCGACGGCCGCTTCCCATGCCGTACGAGCCTGGAGCAGATCACCGCGATGGAGAAAGATCCTGGCGCGATGTTTATGATCCTCACCCATGAGATCGTGAAGTGTTATTCGTGAAGTGTGAAACGCAAGAGCGGACTATGTCCGATGCAAGATGGGAACGGCGTTTCACGAGATGCGTGGTTTCTAATCGCCCCCTTTGGGCGTGTCTCGTTTGTATTCAATCTGCAGCTCATCCTGTTCCTCCAGGCCTAATCCAGCCCTGAACGAACCATGGAGCTCAGTGACGCACTCGATGTCTCGCGGATTTTTACCTGCTGGAGAGGCGAGATAAGCCTCGGACAAGCTGAGCCCTGTCTCGAAATGCCGTGCAATTGTCTCCTCCGTCACCTGCTGCCAGGTGATGTAAATGCAGAAGGCCTGAAACGAATGGGCATTGGGGTAGTGCTGGGCCAGGCTGAGCAAGCACTCATAGGCTTCGCGCGCAGTAGAGCCGGCATTAGATGAGAATGTCTGTTCTAGTTCAATGGCTGTATCCCAGTCAGAACCAAGTTCGGCCTCTGCTTTGTAAAAAGCTTCTTGTGCGGCAAGGGCTGGATCAAAGCGCATGAATTCCCTCGGAGTAGAGGCTTGCAGTCTAGGCCGGGAGAAGTAAGCAGGTCAACAAATCTTAAAATAGGCCTTCAGGCTATTAGGCGGCATGCTTCTGCGTAGGAAGAACGAGCGGATTGTCCGTGGATTTATCGAATCTCAACCGTACATCTATCTGGCACGTACGAATGTATGTGAGTAGGGCGTTGATGAGAATGATGACACCGGCCATTTCGAGGCCTTCCTCAATCGTCACGAACATGGAGTATTGAAAAGTGTTCTCCCCACCATGCGACGAGGCGTAGAGACCTTCTAGAATTTCAACACCAAGTGCTCCGCTCAGGAAAGTTACTGCAGCTGTAACGAATTGTATTTTGGTGTGACCAGGGAGGTGCAGAAAGAATTTCAGGTATGAAAGTGCAACCGCTATGGCCATGGCCATTCCGAACATAACCCAGCCATAGTGGAAGATCCCGCCGGTACGTTTTTGGCCTGTTATCCACCAGCCAAGTTTGTTGAGCATCTCGTGGATCTCGCTGGCTTCGTCGATTGCCATATAGAGCAAGATGAGCGAAAGAAGAACCCAGTGGCGGCGATAGGTATCCTGACAGGTTTTTTTGAAAATGGCGATCAGCGCCAGCAGGAGCGAGGCAAGGAGTAAGAGAATTGTGGAAAAGAGTGTTGGAATATTGGCTTCAGCATCCAAATAGAAGAGACGGACGAATCCAAGCGCAACATCGTACCCAACTACATACTTGATGAGTTGTCCGGCAACACTGGCAATGAGCAGGAGTAAAGTTATTCCGCTCAGTACTCGAACGATGGCTTCGCGGTCGAGGAAAATTCTGAGTGAATTAGAGTTTTGTGCGGAAGCCAATCGATCCCCCAGTGCTTTGGGAGGTGGTTCGCTAGGAAACAGAATTCGTCAGAAATTTTCCACGTAATTATTCATTCTTATTAATCCTATATTGTCAGAATTGTTGAAGGATGAGTGCTACGCTAGCATCCAACTTGTTGCCTCACAAAGTATTTTGCTTTCCTTGCGGTGCCTCGTTAGACTGGCTGTAGCCGGAAATGAATCCTCAACGACCTTGTCATACTGCGCAGGATGATCACGTCAACCGGGTTATTCGCTATCACGTCCAGACCAAGCACTATTTCAACCGTTATGCCCGCTCATTGGGATATCTTGATTGGGCAAACCAGCCTGATCCGTTCCGACGGTTCGAAGGGGCACAGCTGATCCCTCTTCCGTTACTCAAGCCTGATGAGGAGCCGCTGTCGCCGGCCTACGCCGCGATATACGAACGGGGCGCTGTCCCCAGTCAGCCTGTCAACTTGCGAACCCTCTCTCGATTTTTCGAGCTCGCTCTTGCCTTGTCGGCCTGGAAGAAAGCCGGCGAGTCGGAATGGGCGTTGCGGAGTAATCCGTCGTCCGGCAATCTGCATCCGACGGAAGGATATGTGGTCTTGCCACAGATTGAAGGACTCGATCTGGCCCCGGGGTTGTATCACTATGCGCCCAAGGAACATGGGCTGGAGCGGAGAGCCGATTTCCAAGCTGAAGCAGTTGCTCGACTCATGGCTGCCTTTCCTTCTGATGCCTTTCTCATTGGACTCACCTCCGTTCATTGGCGAGAGGCCTGGAAGTATGGGGAGCGGGCCTTTCGCTACTGCAATCATGATATCGGACATGCGATTGGCACTGCGAGGATTGCGGCGGCGACGCTCGGTTGGAACATGGTGCTACTGGACGGTATAGATCAGGATACGGCGGCCCTGTTGCTCGGAGCAAGTCGCACGGAGGACTTTGGCGAGGCTGAGCCGGAGCATCCGGACTGTGTCGGGGTGATCTGGCCATCTCAACAAGTGAAATGTGAAACGTTAGACGTGAAACGTCAAGGTGTGGTGGTGCCGTTGTTTCTCGATGTGGGGATTGTAAAGGAAGTGGTTGGTGGAACATGGCATGGGAAGGCGAATCGATTAAGCCAAGAGCATAGCGTGCATTGGGACATCATCGACGACGCGGCCGAAGCTTCATGGAAGCAGCAGGCTACTACACCAGCGATCGATCTTCAGGGGCAGTTCGGGTCTCCATCCGATACGTTTCACGCTTCACGAACGGCGAGTGATGCCGGTCCGACGGCTGGTCAGATCATTCGCCAGCGCCGCAGCGCCGTATCGTTTGACGGCAAGACGTCGATATCTGCTTCATCATTCTTTCAGATGATGCAGCGGGTCATGCCGTCGGCTGAATGCGCGCAATTGGAACGGCCGATGCCATGGGATGGTTGGCCCTATGATCCGGCGATTCATCTCCTGATCTTTGTGCATCGGGTGGCGGGGCTTGCAGCGGGATTGTATATTCTGGTTCGGGATCGCACAAAGTTGTCATTGGTTCAGCAGGCTATGAGTTCTGACCTGACGTGGACCATCGCCCCGGGCTGTCCCGATGGGTTGCCGCTCTATCAGCTGCACGAAGGCGATGCCAGAAAGCTGGCCGTGCAAGTCAGTTGTCACCAGGACATTGCCGGTGACAGTGCCTTCTCGTTTGGCATGGTGGCTGAGTTCGAGAGGACCTTGCGGGAGCGCGGTGCCTGGTGGTATCCACGCCTTTTCTGGGAGGCAGGTTTGCTCGGGCAGGTGCTGTATCTGGAAGCGGAAGCAGCAGGGGTGCGGGCGACGGGAATTGGCTGCTTTTTCGATGATCCGGTTCATGAAATCGTCGCGATCCAGAGGTTAGCCATGCAGTCGCTGTATCATTTTACGATCGGTGGGCCGGTGGAAGACCGACGATTGCAGATGTTGCCAGCCTATGAACATCTGGTCAGGAATAAGGGGTGAGGTGTGAGGGGAGGAGATTAAGGAGAGATGTTCAAGATCAAGCGGAAGGCAGACAAGCCGAAGCGGACGGTGCTCTATAACATCGTGGAGGACTACTCGGAGTTTGATGCGCCGGGCAATGTGACGGTTTGTGCCATGACGGAGCAGGAGGACCTGCAGGCCCATGCCAAGATCCTGGCCGAAAGCTACGATGTTCCTCTTGAAACCATGACCACCTTGCTGACGACCGGTGGGACCTATGTCTATCCACACATCGGCGGTATTCTCACGCGCGGATTGTTCGCCTGCCGGATCGATTCAACGAGGGAGGGGATAAAATACACCTGGACCTTGGATCTCGTGCAGTTTGCCGAAGCAGAGCACTTGGCTCGATCCAGGCAGCAAACACTCGTCGAGGCGGCCTGGGAGGTGCTTGGGAAGGGGCTGCCTGCGGAACTACGGGTGAAACTGGAGCAGAAAAATTTGGGCTTGGATTACCGAACGTTGGATCGCGCCGTCGCCAAAGGTGGCGATATCAAGTACATCGATTTTCGGAAAGACTGGTCACCGCATTTTAAGCGGCTCTGTATCATGCCGGATGGACGACTGGTTGAGACTGGAGGGATTCAAGAATTCGCGCAGCTCCATAGCATTGCCGTCGCTCAAGCCCGAGAACTGATTCAGCAGGGTGGGACGCTTGAGGTGGATGGCGAGGTTCTGGCCTGTCAGATTGTCAACGGTCAGCCGGCTGTCGCGAGGTTCAGTGCAATGAATTATGCGAAGGCAAAGGACTTGGTCTCCTTGAAGGGCCTACACCTGATGGACGCTCTCAGTGAAGTTGGGTACGCCGATCCGGCGATGATGCGAGGGTTAGTGCGAAAAACACTGCGGGCATGACCGTGATCAACGTCACGAGGCTACTCGAGCGGGGGATCGTGTCTGCAAACGCTGGCAGTTTTATGAAAACGTTGTGGACCTAGTACTGGTGTCAGCCATCTAGCGAGCCAGAGTTCTATTGACGTTGTCGCGGGCTGATTTGCAGCCGCGTACCCACCAAGGCCAGCGCCGAGCACATTGCATATCACATCAGTGATAGAGGAGATGCGGTTGTGGCAGAAGACTTGGAAAAGTTCAGCCGAAAGCGAGACACCGCCTGCGATGGCAATAGTCGTCACAAGGGGCCAACGAGAGTGTGCATTCCGACTCAGTTGATCATGAAGCAAGTATCCAAATACGACGAACCAAAGTGTGTTACCTGTGACGTCGAAGAGCTTATTCCAGGAGAGCGAGAAATCCTGAAAGGGAATCCAACGAATCTTTTCCCAGTGTGGGTGGCCAACGAAATTGTTCAAAGGGAAGAGCGGCGCAATTGCCAACAGAACGAGTAAGAGCCAAATGGTTCCGGTCTTCAGAGTCGACCGGGTGTGAAACGTGTTTGGGGAGGATGCTTCGCTACCCATAGGCCATTGACGGATCAGATTAGCCATTCAGAGTCACAAGTATACACGATGAATAAAATAGTCGGATAGGGTCGGGATGTGTTGAGATGCGTTCAGCCCACAAGGGAAACAGCATGATGTCGAATCAGAAGGAAGATCAGGAATCGTAACTGAGGGGAAGAGAGCCTGTAGTCGATCAGGCGGCCAGTTCCTCTTTCACGGCATCAAGCAGTTTATTGATGTCAAAAGGTTTTTCAAATGCTTGGCGAGCGCCGAAGAGTTTTGCCACACTGAGGAAATTGTGGTCGCCTTGGGCTCCTGTAATGGCAATCACTTTGGCGTCGAGGTATTCGCGGGTGAGTTGAAGCGTGGCTTCAAGACCGTCAGTCTCCGGCATCAAAAGGTCCATAATGACAAGATCAACGTGTTCCTTCTGGTAGAGGGTGAGTCCCTTGCGGCCATCCTCTGCTTCAAGCACACGGTGCCCGGCTTTTTCCAGAACGCCTTTGAGCAACCCTCTGATTGATTGCTCATCATCGATGACTAGGATAGTGGCCATAGGTGCTCTCGTTA
>WBZP01003762.1_pt1 | contig 16211 bp, 16 predicted proteins | sample 5204301 | NCBI WGS metagenome assembly WBZP01 (sample SAMN12412401, study PRJNA552823) | activated sludge metagenome | isolation source: activated sludge from nitrification reactor of wastewater treatment plant... | place: USA: Pennsylvania | collected 2017
GTCAGGTTGCCGCCCTGGTCCGCGACCGACATCAGCGAAAAGTCGGTGGTACCACCACCCACATCGCACACCAGCACCACATCGCCCACATGCAGCAGATCGCGCCAACTTCGCGGATGGCGGCCGAGCCAGGCATAAAACGCCGCTTGCGGTTCTTCGAGCAACGTCACTTTCGCAAGACCCGCCGAGTGCGCCGCTCGTACCGTCAATTCGCGAGCGACCTGATCGAACGAAGCCGGGACCGTGATCAGCACCTCTTGCTCGCTCAGTGGAAAGCCGGGCATGCGGTGATCCCAGGCGTCCTTGAGGTGCTCGAGATATCGCGCCGACGCATCGACAGGGCTGACCTTGGGCACGGCATCCGGCCCATCGGCAGGCGCGGCATACGGCAAGATCGGCGCGGTGCGATCGACACCATCGTAGGCCAGCCACGACTTGGCCGAGGACACCAGGCGCATCGGCACGTTGCCACCATGCTGCCGCGCCAGCTCTCCAACCACCCAGTTGCGGTCCTGGCCCGAGGTCCAAGGCAGCTCGAGCGCTCGCGCCGGAAAATCGGTCGCTGCCGCAAGGTATAGAAACGAGGGCAGCAGGGGGCGCTGTTCCACCTGTCCAGGCAACACCACCTGGGGAACCTCAAACAGGACTGGGACAGGTGGTGGACCCTCCTCGCTAAGCAGCGCGGTATCAAGGTAGGCCATCACCGAGTGGGTGGTGCCAAGGTCAATGCCGACGAGGTAACGGCTGGTGGTGCTCATCCTGCGATCTCTACTTCAGCCGGGCAAATCACCGTGGGGTCGTGACCTGCCGGAATGTCCGCGAGGTTGCTCTTCGTAGTCCGCCAACCATGATGACGCAGCGAGCCCTCAAACGGTGGCCGGCCAGTCACGTGACCAATCAGACGAACCTGCGATGGATCATGGCCCGCCGCGATCTTGACCAGGGCTTCATCGGGCTCGGGACGAATCGGCACGATCTGAAGGTGCTCCGAAAGGCCTTTGCGGCAGCCACGGTGGATGTCACGAACCGCTGCGCCGATCTGGGCATCGCTGTAGCCATCGATGTCTTCGAGCAAAAAGTCGATCAGGCGACCCTCGCGCTGAAGCACCGATAGAAGCTGCACCGCACCGCGCTGACGAAGGGCATCGCGCTCGGCCCCGCTCGGCGGCTCGACCACCGCAGGCTTAACTTCAACCGGCTTGACCTCGATCGGCTTGACCTCGACCGGAACCGACTTCGCTTCGGCCTTGGTAAACGATGTTTCGGAAGCCACTGGTTCGGCAGGCTTCGGTGTTCCATCAGGAAGTCGCTTGAGTTCCGGCGGCAGCAGCTTGGCCGCATCGTCGGGCAATCGAAACCGCAGCAGCACCGCGAAGAAGCAGCGCAGAGCAAGCAAAAATCGACTCATTAGCCTCAGCTTGTAGTGCTCGCTCTCCGTCGTGTCAAGGCCTCATCCCCGTTCGCAAGGTCGGAAGGTCGTACCCCGCAGTCGGCTTGACCAAACCGTAGTGAGGGGGATAAAAAGGCCGCAGTCCTTTCATGGGGAATCCACGTTCCATGACACAGCTCGCTCTGCCTCCCGGTGCGCTGGTCGCTGAAAAAGCGCCTCCGCCGTTTTCACTTCTCGATTACGAGGGGAATCTTCGACCCGATGTAGACCCGAGCTTGGTGCCCGATATTCCTGACGCTGACTGCCTGCGTCTATATCGGGAGTTCATCAAGCTACGGCTCATCGATGATCGCTACCTGAAGCTCCAAAGGCAGGGCCGACTCGGCTTTTATATGCAGTCGACTGGCGAGGAAGCTACTCAGCTTGGGGTCGCCTACGCGCTGAAGCAAAGCGACTGGATTTATCCGTCCTATCGCGAGCCCGGCATCGCCTTCTTCCGAGGCTATTCGATCAGCGACTTTACCAACCAGCTCTTTGGCAATGCGGAAGACCCGATCAAGGGCCGGCAGATGCCAGTTCACCACAGCTTCCGCGCCGGGAACTTTGTGTCGATCTCGTCGCCAGTGGGCACGCAGATCCCGCAGGCCGTTGGCACCGCTCGCGCCGCACAGATCCTCAAGCACGACACGGTGGTGTCGGTGTTCTTTGGGGAAGGCACGACCTCGCCAGGAGACTTCCACGTCGGCATGAACTTCGCCGGCGTGTGGAAAGCGCCGGTGATCTTCGTGTGCCGCAACAACGGCTGGGCGATCTCGACGCCGCTGTCGGCGCAGACCGCGTCCCCGAGCATCGCCCACAAGGCGCTCGGCTACGGCTTCCCAGGGCTACTCGTCGACGGCAATGACATTCTGGCGATGATCTCGGCGACGCGGATTGCCGCCGCTCGAGCTCGGGCTGGTGAAGGTCCGACGCTGATCGAAGCCTTGACGTATCGCCGAGCCGCGCACTCTTCATCCGATGATCCGTCGGTGTACCGCAAAGGCAAGGACGACGAGGTGCGCGAGTGGGAACGCCGTGATCCGGTGGCCCGATTCAGCCGCTACCTCGAGCGCAAAGGCATCTTGACCCCAGCCATTGACGCCCAGTACCGCGACGAGATCACCCAAGAAATCACCGCTGCGCTGCAGCACGTCGAGACGGTCGGCGTGCCACCCCTGATGTCGCTAATCGAGGACGTGTATGCCCAGCCGACAGCCAACTTGCGCGAACAGCTCGCTGAGCTGCTCACCCTGCCCCGTCAAAAGCTAGGACACGGTTAGGCCGCCGCACTCTGAGGAGCTTTGTTCGACATGCCCGTATACAACATCATCCAAGCGGTCAACGACGCCCTGCGCATCGAGATGCGCAAGAACTCAAACATCGTGATCCTGGGCGAGGACGTAGGAAACTTCGGCGGCGTCTTTCGCGCCACCTCCGGCCTTCAGGAAGAGTTCGGCAAGGATCGGGTCATGGACACCCCGCTTGCCGAGGCTGGCATCATCGGCTCGGCGATCGGCATGGCGCTGTACGGCCTCCGACCCGTCGCTGAGATCCAGTTTTCCGACTTCATCTTCCCGGCCTTTGACCAGATCGTCAACGAGCTGGCCAAGTTCCGGTATCGCTCGGGCGGCGAGTATCCAGCGCCGATGGTCATCCGCACTCCCTACGGCGGCGGCATCCGGGGCGGTCATTATCATTCGCAGTCTCCTGAGGCATACTTCGCTCACACACCGGGTCTGAAGGTCGTGATTCCATCGAATCCCTACGACGCCAAAGGCCTGTTGCTGTCGGCGATGCGAGAGGAAGACCCGATCCTGTTTATGGAGCCGAAGCGGGTCTACCGCGCCTCTCGTGGCGAAGTTCCCGAGGGTGAGTACACGATCCCGATCGGCCAAGCCAAGATCGTGCGTCCCGGTAAAGGCGTGACCGTGCTGTGCTACGGCGCAATGGTTCATTCCGTTGTCGAGGCCGTCGAAAAACAGGGCGCCGCCGAGTTCGACCCCGAGGTCATCGACCTGCGAACCCTGGTGCCACTCGACACCGAGACGGTCCTCGAATCGGTGCGCAAAACGGGTCGCGTCGTCATCGTCTACGAAGCGCCCAAGACGTGTGGGTACGGAGCAGAACTTTCGGCCATCATCGCCGAAAAGGCGCTGCTCCACCTCGAAGCACCGATCGCTCGCGTCGCGGGACTCGACACGCCGTTCCCGTACACACTCGAACTTGAGTATTTGCCGTCGCCAGAGCGCATTGCCAAGGCAATCGCCGAAACCGCGAGGTATTAAGCCATGGCCCTCGAGTTCAGACTCCCCGACATTGGCGAAGGCGTCGTCGAAGGCGAAATCGTCCGTTGGCTGGTGCAAGAAGGCGACACCCTTCGCGAAGACCAGCCGATGGTCGAGGTCATGACCGATAAAGCGACCGTCGAGATCCCGACGCCCCGTGCCGGAAAGGTGGCCAAGCTCATGGTCGCCGCAGGCAAGCTGTGCGCAGTGGGTCAGGTCATGATCGTCATCGACACCGATGGCACGATGGGCAGCACGAACGCCCCCACCGGACACCTGAGTCAGCCCGCTCCAGCGCCGATTGCAGCGCCCCAAGCAGTCGTGCCAGCGGCTCCGGCGGCCGGTCCGGTGCAGACCGTCTCGGCTGCGGAAGCGGCAGGACGCAAGGTGCTGGCGACTCCGGCAACCCGACAGCTCGCTCGAAACCTCTCCGTCGACATCCGTACCCTGGTCGGCAGTGGTCCCGGTGGCCGCGTGACCCGCGATGATGTCCGTCGCGCATCTACCGAAAAGAGCGCGCCCAAATCGGCACCTGCTCAAGCAGCACCTGCTCAGGCCGCACCGCCTCAGGCAGCCTCAATCCCCGCGACACCTCCGGTTGCTCGTCCGGCTGCGCCTCCCGTCTCGGTTCCCATCAATGCCGAAGACGAGCGACTGCCGTTCCGAGGTCTGCGCAAAAAGATCGCCGAAAACATGGTGCGCTCGAAGCTCCAGACGGCGGACTTTACCTACGTCGAAGAGTGCGATGTCACCGAGCTGGTGGCGCTGCGCAAGCGGGCCCAAAAGCGAGCCCACGAACGTGGCATCAAGCTGTCGTTTCTGCCGTTTCTGATCAAGGCGGTGGTGTCGGGACTGAAGAAGTATCCGATCCTCAACTCGACGCTCGATGAGAGCCGCGATGAGATCGTGCTGCGCAAGAGCTACCACATCGGCGTTGCCGCAGCGACGGACTCGGGCCTGATGGTGCCGGTGCTGCGCAATGCCGACCGACTGTCGCTGTTCCAGATCGCCGCCGCGCTGGAACCACTCGCCGAGCGGACCCGAACCGGCAAGGCCAGTCGTGAAGAGCTAAGCGGCTCGACCTTTACCATCTCGTCACTCGGCAAGCTGGGCGGCCTGTTGGCAACGCCGATCATCAACTTCCCCGAGGTTGCGGTCCTCGGCGTCCACAAGATCAAAGAAACGCCGGTTGTCCGCAACGGACAGATCGTAATCCGCGAGATGATGAACCTGTCGATCTCGCTCGATCACCGCATCGTCGATGGCTACGAAGGCGCGCTGTTCCTCCAGCACGTCGTCGGGATGCTCGAAGACCCGACGCTGATGTTCATGGAGCTGGTCTAGACCATGCGCGGCATTGGCTCGGTAGAGGGCTGCGCACCGTCGATTGAGCACTTTGCGCCGCAGCAGTATATTGCGCCCGACGGCAGCTTTGACCCGGCGCGGGTGGCGGCACTCGGCATTCCCCGCGAGCAACTGATGAAGATGTATCGCGGCATGCTGCTCATTCGCATCATCGACGAGCGCATGCTGACGCTCCAGCGCCAAGGTCGCATCAGCTTCTACGGCGAGGCCCGAGGACAAGAGGCCGCCGTCGTCGGCACCGCCGCTGCGCTGGGACCAAACGACTACGTACTTCCAGCGCTACGCGAGGCTGGAGCCGCGCTGTATCGGGGTCTACCGCTCAGTGCCTATATCGCGCAGATCTACGGCAACGAAAACGACCTCACCAAGGGTCGGCAGATGCCGTGCCATCCCGGCAGCCGAGTCTCTCGCTACGTGACGATGTCGTCGTGCATTGCGACCCAGCTCCCGCACGCCGTCGGCATGGCCATGGCCGCCAAAATCCGCCACGACCCGGTGGTGATCGCCGGCTACATGGGCGATGGCGCAACCAGCGAGGGTGACTTCCACGTCGCGCTGAACTTCGCAGCAGTGTTCAAAGCGCCGGTGGTGTTTGTCTGCCAGAACAATCAGTGGGCGATCTCGACGCCGGTGTCTGGCCAGACCGCTTCACCGACGATTGCGCACAAGGCGATGGGCTATGGCATCCCGGCGCTGCGCGTGGATGGCAACGATGTGCTCGCCTGTTATGCGGCGATGCGCGACGCGGCCGCCTACGCGCGAGCGGGTGGAGGCCCGATGTTCATCGAGGCGCTCACCTACCGGGTCAGTGCGCACTCGACCTCTGACGATCCGTCCCGCTATCGCGATGAGTCGGTGACCGCCGTCTGGAAAAGCGAGCGCGATCCCTTGGTGCGCTTCCGTCACTTCCTGCGGGTCATTGGCGCGCTCTCCGAAGGCGTTGACTCCGCGCTCCATGAAGCCATTGAGGCCGAGATCAAGTCCGCCGTCGTCAGCCAGGAATCCGCCGGTCCGCCCGAACTGTCCTCGCTGATCGAAGATGTCTTTGCCACTCCAACCGCCGCCCTCCGCGAACAGCTCGTCGAAGTCGCCGCCGCCCTCCCCTCACGCCCGCACCCCTAAGCCTCGCTACGCTGGTGTTTCGCCCGATATGGCCGAACCTATGAGTCGGGCGGCTGCCACGCCCTTTGTCAATCAACGATGAGGTGCGTGGCCAGGATCAAAATCGCATTTAGTCCAAAATCATGGCGAATCATCCCCACAGCGGAGCGCTCTCCGATTCGGTAGGCATCCCATAGCTCGCAACCACAGCGCACACAGCCAATGAAATCGCGCTCGTTACGGCTGGTGATCAGCAATCGCACCTGACGATGCTGCTCGCTGATAGTGAGCTGTTCGATGGTCAGTCCCCGTGCCCGCAGAAGGAGCGGTACAGCCTCGGGCGGCGTCACCACCAGGTGCTGCTTGGCGATCCGCTTGAGCTCATACAGCGAACTCAACGGTCCCCTGTGAATCACCATCTCGATGGAGTCTCCATAGAATTGTTGTACTAACTTCATTTCTATCTGAGTTGTTGCAACAAAATGGGAATTTTTTTCCCATTACTTGATCCAATCTAACGAGCCTTCTGGCCCTGTTCGCTGTGGATTCAAATGACTCACCTTTTCACAATGTAAGCCAATTCACACAATCGCTTGACACCGTGATCTGTTCGTCTGAAGACTCGCTCCTCGTCAGTACGGACCAGCGTTTTCTCGGTGTTATTGCGATGTCAGCCAAGACCCCAAACCAAAGCGCCCCTCCATCCGCGACCACGCCCTTGCGGAAATGTATTCGCTGCGGTGCCAAGGCGGTAAAGCCGCGCACGGGCGTGGGACGAACCACGCGCTACCGCACCATGCCGACGCTAGCCATCCCGGCAGACGTCGCCATTCCGGCCTGCGGACGTTGCCAAAGCGAATACCTGGACGATTCCACGAGCGACTCGATCGCGCCCAGGCTCCAGCAGGCCTATCTACAATCGCTGCGAACGCGAGCACGAGTCGCCATCGACATCCTGGCGAAGCACATCTCGCAGCGGCGACTGGAACAGGTTCTGGGGCTGTCACAGGGCTATCTGTCGCGGATTCGCGCCGGCGCGGGCAACCCAAGCCCAGAGCTGGTCAGCCACCTCGCGCTCCTGTGCCAGGATCCGCCGACGCGCCTGGTCGAGCTAGAGCGATTTTGGGCGCTGCCCGACGAGGAATGGCCGCCCATGCCGCAGCCTCCGAGCCGCCGCTCACTCGCTGCCAAGCGAGCCAAAGCGCGACCGGATCAGCCTCTCGCGAGCCAGACCCAAGACGGTGCCAGCGTCGCCCGCTGATTTGCTTTTGACCCGGCCCCAAGGGTCGAATTACCCTCGCGACTACATGACGCTACTGTCTGCCATCGCGCTTTCCAACCCAGCGCCCACCGGCAAAGAGCTGGACCTGTTTCAGCTCGTCCTAAGCTCCGGCGGCGTGGTCCTGTTTGTGCTGTTCCTGCTGATCGCGTTCTTCGTCGTGACGACGTTCGTGATTGGCTACAAGGGCTATCAACTGGTCCTGGCGACGAAGGAAACCGATCAGTTTCTCGACACGTTCTGGCAGGTCAAGCGACTCGAAAAGGTCTACGAGCGCGCCAAAGAACTACGACGCTCGCCCGTGGCTGCGCTGTTTCGTGCGGGCTACTTGGAGCTGATGCGGCTCACCAAAAAACGTGAAGCAGCGGAGAACAACTCGGACTCCGAGAGCGACCTGGAAAACATCGAGCGCGCCCTGCGACGGGCTTCGATCTCGGAAACGACCTCGCTGGAGTCGCTTACGCCGCTGCTCGCCACCGTCGGTTCCTCGGCACCGTTTATCGGCCTGTTTGGAACGGTGTGGGGAATCATGGACTCGTTCCGCAACATCGGCAGCAAGGGCACCGCCAACCTCGCCACCGTCGCCCCTGGCATCGCCGAAGCGCTCATCGCCACCGCGATCGGACTGGTCGCCGCCATCCCCGCCGTCATGGCGTTCAACTATTTCGCCCGTCGACTCAAGGTGCTGTCGGGCGAGATGGACACCTTCCACAACGACTTCCTGAACATCATCAAGCGCAACTACCTCAACTAGTTGCACGCCGTCGCCAATGGCCGCCGCTACTCGATCGACTTGGCGCAGCGGAAGCCGAGCCGGTGCGGCCCGCGATTCGACGGAGGCACGCCGCGTCGCTCGGCCCCACGCATCCGATCGCCGGTGAAGTACCACGAGCCGCCCTTGAGCAGCTTTTCGGACACACCTTTGCAGTACTTCGGTCCGCCACCACACGGCCCTTGCGGGTCGGGACCGTCGCAGGCCGCGCCACACTCGTGCGCACAGCCGTGGTAGCAGTCGGTCTTCCAGTCGTTGACCCACTCCCAGCTATTGCCCGCCATGTCGTACAAGCCATAACGGAACGCGCCCCGAGTCCCGACATCCTGCGTCGTGCCCGTGCCGCAGCCTTTGGCTCCGAGCGGTTCCTCGTACACGGCGAGCTTGCAGTTTGGCGGATCGTTGCCCCACGGATAGGCGTCGCCCTCGGGACCACGCGCCGCCTTTTCCCACTCAGCCTCCGTCGGTAGCCGCTTTCCCGCGTAGTGGCAAAAGTCGTAGGACTGATACCAGCTTACCGCCACCACCGGCTGCTTCGGCTTGACGTACAAACCGAAGTGCTTAATCGGTGGCTCACACTTGCCCGCCTCGACACAGCGGAAGTACTGCTCGTTGGTCACCTCGGTGGTGTCCATGAAGAACGGAGTCACCGTGATCCGCATCTTAGGCCGCTCATCGGGCTTGCCACCATGGTCGTTGCCACGAAAAAACGGTCCGCCCGGAATACAGACCATGCCCGGCGGCGCATCCTTGCCACACGGCACCTCCGTCGTCGCCAGCTTCGTGATCGTCGCCTTGGGGTCACTCTTGTCTGGCTGTGCCTCACCGCTTGCCAAAAATCCCGTCGGGGGTGGCTCATCGGTCGCTGCCTCGGCAAAGACCTTCAGCGTCGCCAGCTTGACCGCCTTGCGTGGACGAGGTTTGGCGGTGGCGGCACGGTGCTCGCAGGACAGGTTCAGCAGAAGCCCCCCGGCGAGCAACCCTACCACCGGAAGTCGCCAGGTCCAGCCCGGACGACAAGGCACTAGAGAAGCAGCTTTCATCTGTGAACTTATCAAAACCGATTCAGCGCATGCCCGTCAACCCCGCTCCGAACCCAGTTTGTCGGCTACACTCGTGCGCGCTGGTAGGAGCAAAGATCACCGCATGTTAGGAATCGCGTTTGAGGGCTGTGCTTGTCGAGCCGCTTTTCACACCGGGGTGGCGGCGGCGCTTTCGGAAGGGAATCTGACCGTAGCTCTCGCTTCGGGAGCATCTTCGGGTTCGCTGTGTGCGGCGGCCATGGCGGCAAACAAAGCAGCCCATCTGCCGACCATGTGGCGAGCACTGGCAGGACGGAAGGTGATCTCGCTGCGACGCCTACTGTGGAACCGTTCGCCGTTCGACATGAGCCACATCGTGCGTAGTGCCATCACCGAAAACCTAGGAAGCCTCGACCTCCGCAGCGCTTCCACCGAGGCGCTGATCGTTGCGACGCGGCTGCGCAATCTGTCCCGGATTGTCTTTTCGAGTCGGCAGGAGCCCGATCTGATCGAACCGCTGATGGGTTCGTGCTTCTTCCCAATTCTGTACGGTCGCCCGGTGAAAGTCGGTGGGGAGTGGCTACTCGATGGGGGTGCGGTCGATAATCTACCGGTCGAGATCCTCGCCGAGCGCGGGGCCACCGAGATCATTGCGGTGGTCACCTCCTCCGAAGGCACCGTCAACAAGACCCTGCTGCACAAGCGCTTCTATCCAATGGTCCACGGGGCCAAGCTCCACATCATCAAGCCGAGCCGACCGCTCGCCGTGCGATCGTGGGATTTTGATGTCGACCGCATGAACTACGCGATCGACGAAGGCTACCAACAAGGTCGAGCCTTCCTACGGTAGTCGAAGCCGCAGCGATATATGAATCATAGTATATGACTAATATATGGCCAACCGGACTCTTCGACCGGGCTGGCACGCAAGCCGGAATCCGCTGCTGCGAAGCGAACCGAGCGACCTCATCACCTTATGCCACCGACGACCGGATGTAGGGACCGTGGAGCTTTGAGCGGCGACACGGTACACTTGCAGCGTAGTTTTCGGGGGATCTGAGTCGTGAGAAGCGCCGCTCTCTGTTCATCGCTCCAGCATGGAGATGTCTACAGTCTGATCTTATTCAGCCTACTCATGAGCGTTCCCAGTGCAGTCGCTGTGGCTGGTGCAAAAGGAGAGCCCGCACGCTCCAGCACAAGTGAGCCCGCACCCAACGGCTACGCAGTAGATGGCCAAAGCCTCGCCACCAAGCTCAACGAGGCACGACGCCTGTATGTCGGAGGTCGCTACTACGAATCGGCGCTGCTCATGGAACAAGTCTGTGCGGTCTCTACGGACCCCGTCCACTTGTTCAACCTTGGCACCGCCAACCGTCGAGCTGGACGCGCCTCCGAGGCGATCACCAGTTATCGCAAGTTCATGGAAGCGGCCCCCCAACATCCACAGGTGCCCGAAGCACGCGCCTATATCCATGACATGGAAGTCCTGCTGCAAGAACGCCAAAAATCCGAACAGGCCGCGAGTCAGCTCTCCTCTCGCGTAGCGTGGACCGAGCAGGCACTGGATGAAGCAAAACAAGCGCTTGCCAAAGAGCGAGAGCAGCGCGAAAAGGAAAATCGTCCGCTGTACAAAAAGGCTTGGTTTTGGGGCGTGATCGCTTCCGTGGTAGTTGCCGGAACGGTCGGTGCTGTCGTCGGTGGAGTGGTCTCAAGTCAGCAAGTGCCACTGCCGCCAGCGGACACTCCCTTTGTAGATTTCTCTTTTAAGTAGGAGCCTAGCGATGCGGACTCCCATTCAGACTCTGTTGGCTCTCTGTTCCAGCGCTCTGTTCAGCACGATGGCTTGTTCGCCGAGCGATGTGGCGGTGGCGTTAAGCGTGACCGGTACGCCACGCACAACCACCGAGCTGCGAACCCAAGTAATCGTAAACGATCAGCTCTCGGAAACCACCGGCATCTTTCTGCCACCGAATGCGGAACAGAGTCCGTATCGCTTGGGAATCAAGCTGCTAGGGCGCACGCAAGGGAGTGCCGCGTTCGAAGTCTCTGCCTGTAATAGTTGTTGTCGACTTGCTGCTGGCAAAGCGACGGTTGCAGACCTGGCGTCAGTGCCAAGTGAGATTCCGTTGTCACTCATTCCACTGAATCCCAGTGTCGATCTTCGCTACTGTAGTTCCAAAGGGCTCGCGATCTGTAACGCCAAATTGTCATTCGATTCACCGATCGGTCAGCCCAAGTTGGTGGTGGAAGGCAGTGGCTTTGAGCCCAGCGACTCTGTTTCAGACTCGGACGCCAACCGGGCCCTGACACCTGTGCGCCTCCTATCGTCCACAGCGATTGAGACAGATGGACTCCCAAGCACGCTGCCAGAGTTCTCTGTTGCCATCAAACACAGCGATGGCACTGCGATTGCGCAGCGGGTAAACGTCGGCATTCCTGGACTGTCCCATGCACAGGCACCGCTTGTCGCTGCCGTGAGTATGGACCCAACCAAAGTTGCGGTTCCACTGCACACCGCCATCGCCGCAGGTGATCTCGACAATGATGGACATGCTGACATTGTGATCGCCGGGGCCTACGCAACCGCGACCGGACTACGAACAGGTTCTGGTTCTGGCTTTGTCGCGATCTACTATGGCGACGGCAAAGGCCAATTTGGCCGCGTCTCTTTGGAAGACAGTCTCGACGCCTTTCCCCGGTCGGTGACGATCGGAATCCCCAATCCGGGGGGACGTCCGGTGCTGTTGGTCGGTACTGCCGGAACCGCCGGTAGCGCCATCGCCTGGTCCAATGGCGAGGTACTGATCTATGAACAGATTTCGGCCCGCAACTTCAGCCGAAGCAAGCTCAGTCCGACGGTCTTCGGTGGCTTCGAGTCCTCTGCTGCGGCAGTTCTACTGGCACCCATCAACGCCGATCAATACCCTGATCTGTTGGTCCTTACCAATGACACCGTGACCACGGGAGCTGGCTATCCCAAAGGAGCGGTCCGCTGGTTCAAAGGGACAGGCACAGCAGGAACTCCGTTTAATAGTCCGACGTTTGTCGATATTGCCTTTGCTGTTCCGGTGGCCATGTATGCGTACTCCGGAGCCGGAGGCCCGTCCGACGTAGCCGTTGCAACGGGTGAGGATTTCTTGGGTGGAGGTCCGGGCAACCTGCGGCTCATCAAAAACAACGGCAGCGGAACCCTGTCACCGGCCTCCCTGATCCAGCTTAGCGGCAGACCTTCGGCGATCATCTCGGGTGACTTTGACAGCAATGGAGAGGTTGATTTAGCGGTTCCTTCTCCCGTCAGTAAGACCGGCGCAACCAACGACAAGTTAGATTTGATTTTGAATCCCAGCCTGAGCCGCAGCAAGCTCGTGTACACCGTGGGTGCCGGATTCGGACTAGGAACCTCCTTTAGCCTTCGCAACGACAGTCACCTCGATCTGCTCTTGGTAAAGAGCACCGACAAAGCGCAAGCGAGCAGCCTGGGGTTTGTGTTTTCCAGCGACGGTAGTCCATTCTTCCGTAGCCTACCTCCGCCGACGACCAGCCTGGGCGGAGTGGGCATTGCACAGGTTGCGACAGCAGACTTTGACGAAGACGGAAAGGCCGATCTTGCCATCGCGGCAGTTGGCGTCGTCAGCACGACCAGCGCAACCAGCGGACTGCTCGATCTGTACTTCGGAAAATAGCGAGCACGTTACTGAATGCGCACAAGTCGTGATATGTAGCGGCGATGAAGCAGACAGGGAGTGCTTGGCAGGTCTTTGGAACGCGCAAGTGTCCGGAAACACGCAAAGCGCAGCGGTTCTTTAAGGAACGTGGGGTTCCACTGCATGAGGTCGACCTCGGCGAGCGCGGGATGAGTCCAGGCGAGCTAAAGTCCGTCGCTGCAATGTCAGGTTGGGTGGCACTCCTCGATCGTGAATCGGATCGATTTAGGTCACGCGGTTTGGCTCACTCTCTGTTGGGCGATAAAGACATCGAGCGGCTCCTGCTGGAAGATCCACGCCTTCTCAAAACTCCGATTGTGCGCTGGGGCAAACGATCGTCCATCGGCTATCAGCCCGAGCTATGGCAGTCCTGGCTGGAAAGCAAATAAGAGTCTTGTCAAAGTATTCTTATTGACCTCTGCGAATGATCAGCGGAACGGTCGCTATTTTGCTTCGGTGGTCATTCGCAGCGCCTCGATCGCTGGAATTGCACCACTACAGCTCTGCTCGTGACAGGCGCGACAGCCGTCGAGTACCCTTCCGTAGGCGGCCCTGGCTTCACTGACAGGAGCGGATTCCAGCGCTTGCACCGCCGCCAGATAGCTCTGCGCGGCGGTGTCGAAGGCCGCATTGCGATCCGCCTGATTGGTCGGCCAGGAACAGCGAATTTTGCGAAAGCGCGGCCACAGCGGGCCCACTTTTTCGCCTTTTTCGATCGCCTCTCGCGCCACTTTCAGATCGGCCTGCATGGTCCGCATAAGCTGCGCCAGCTCGCTGTTGCCGTTCGGATTGATCGTCGAAGGAATCGGATGCCCCGGACTCCCCGCAATCCCCGAAATCAGCTTCGTGTCTAACGTACAGGGCCCATCTGGATCGGCCTGCGGCGGAGCCGATGGAGCCGCCTCGACCGCCTTGGCGACTGTGGCCACTTGCGACGGAGGAACAGCCGGAGTCCCTGACTGTGGACACCCCGTGCAAGCCGAAATCAGAACCATCCCAACAAGCTGTTTCGCGTTCACAGCCCCGAACCTAGCACACAGCGGAAGCGGTTGCAGAAACGGTCGCAGCTTGACCCCAGAACGTGGCAAAAGACATACTCTCCCCGGCACACCCAGAACCTCTCATCGCGATGTCGCTCGACCATCCTGCACCCAAGCACCCCGTCACGCTGCTGTCGACACCGACAGGAACGGCGCAGCAGCCCAGTCCACAGCAGCTCGAGTTTGTCTGTGAAAGCCACGGCCTAAACAGTCTGCTCCGGTTCCTCGGCGGACTGTGCGCAACCTTCGGCCTTGGGCAATGGACGGCGGCGCTGTTTACGTCGAAGTGGCTGCCGCTGGTGGTCTGCGGAGGTCTGCTGCTCGTCGGTGCCGCGATCCTACTCGGGGTGGTTGCGTCGCGGCGCAGGCAGCACGGACGATTTGTCCTTGATCGATCGCTCGGCATGATCACCCAGCACCATGGTGACAAGCTGGTGCGGAGCATCCCGTTTTCGAGCGTGCAGCAGGTGGCCGTACCCATCGACTACACCGATGGGATGCGAGTCGATGCCCTGCCCGAGCTGCCCCGCTGGCTGATCATCCAAGCCGCGCCCGCCATCACCGTGCGACTCGGAAAAGGTACCTTGAAGGAACTCCAGCCAGTCCTCGCTCTGCTCAAGCAGTGGCAGTTCCCCGTCCGCTCGGCGTAACCCCAAAGCATCACTTCGCTTCTCTCGTTGCGTCGCGTTGCGCTCGCAATCTTTTGGAAGCGTGCCCGATAACTTGGTGCAAGGGGCACATTGAAGGAGTAGGGAGCGATGACGTTCTTCGAGGATCTGAGGCCTGATACTGCGGGCGCGAGCCCATACCGCAATGGTGCGGACGGCGAAGCTGCGGGACCGTATGCCTATGCCTCGGCCAACCGCGATCAACATGGCAACGCTCGTGGTTTTTCGACGGGTCTTGGCTTGGCCCATGGTCAGTCGGACGGTGCGCAATACGATGTCTTATCTGCCAACGCCCACCTGGGCGGCTGGCGCGATCAGGGCGGAGAGACCAACGTCGGATTCGGGGCCGATGCCCAGGTCGCCAAGTTTGGCATCCAGCCCGGCGGGCCACTCGGAAATTTCGGCTTTGAGGTCGGTGCTCTCGACGCTTCGGCCAACGGCAGCTTCAACAGCAGCACCGCGCAGCTTGGCGCCCAGGCCAACCTCATCGAGGGCGCGGTATCACATGGCACCAGCGATAGAAACAGCGCTGATGATCGCTTCATCCGCCTCGGTGGATCGGTCGGTGTCGGTGCCGCCGGCCGTGTCCACTACGGTGACGCCGATCACGATGGCCGACGCGAGTACGGCTTCGGCTTCGATGCGGGTCCGGTGTCGTTTGACTACAAGACCGAAAACCCGATCGGTGACCTGCTCACGATGCCGCTTATGGGAACCAACGTCCTCATGAATGGGCTTGGGATGGGCCGATACGCACCCGGATCCGTGGTGCAGCGAGGCATCGAGGGTGCTTGGGACTGGGCAACTCACGGTGGTCCCGGTCGCGCCGCTTCCGCCGTTGGTAGCGGCCTAGCCAGCGTCGGTCGTGGCATCGGCAACGCCGCTTCGGCGGTTGGCAGCGGTCTGTCCATGGTCGGTCGTGGCATCGGCAACGCCGCTTCCACCGTCGGTAGTGGCATCGTAAATGGTGCTTCCGCCGTCGGTCGCGGGATCGGCAACGCCGCTTCCGCCGTTGGTAGTGGCATCGCAAGTGGTGCTTCCGCCGTCGGTCGTGGCGTCAGCAGCGCTGCTTCTGCGGTCGGCAGTGGCATCAGCAATGCCGCCGGTGCCGTCGGTCGCGGTGCCCGTAGTGCCTGGAACGCCATCACGGGCTGGTAAGATCCGCCAAGGGATGCCCTGTGCTCGTTCTTACTGACAAGCTTCGTATCGAAACAGAAGAGCGTGCGGGGCGACTGTACACACGGGCGTTTGTGGGCCACCGCGAGCTTACGCTATCCCAAGCACTCCTTCACAGCTTGCTCCAGCTACACATGGGCCGCGCCATTGATGAGGCCGCGATCCGCGAGCTGCTTTCCGCAGGAGTCCTCCACAACATTCCATCCGAACAGGAGCTGCCCCCACAGGTCGCGCTAAGTCCATACGCAGTGCTTGAGATCGAGCCACAGCCGCAGCGCCATCGTGGCCACTCGGTCAGTCCGCAGTCCTCCCTACCGATCAGTCTGTTTGTACCGCCAGCGATCCTCGACCCTCTGCAACGACTCGCGGC
>WBZP01003764.1_pt1 | contig 16209 bp, 13 predicted proteins | sample 5204301 | NCBI WGS metagenome assembly WBZP01 (sample SAMN12412401, study PRJNA552823) | activated sludge metagenome | isolation source: activated sludge from nitrification reactor of wastewater treatment plant... | place: USA: Pennsylvania | collected 2017
TCGGAGCCGACCACCACCGCGTCGGGCCGGGCGGCCGCCACTGCCTGCGCCTTGGCGACGGCCAGGCGCTCGGCAAGCATGGCCGGCGCTTCGCCCGGCAGCGGAGTCTCGTCCACCTCGGGGGCCCAGATCTCGAAGGGGATGCGCAGGGCCTCCAGCCACTGCCGGCGGCGCGGCGAGGAGGAGGCCAGGATCGGCGGGCCCAGGCGGACGGTGCTGTTGGGATCGAAGCTCATGGTGGGGTTCGGCCCCGCAAGACTAGCAGCAGGGCGCCCAGGCCGAGCAGCAGAAGCAGGCCGTGGCGGACCCAGGCGCTGCGGGCCGGGGTGCGCACGGGTTGCCATTTCAGGGTGAAGGCGTGCTCGGCTTCGGTCATCGGCGCGCCCCAGAGCGCCCAGCTGCCGTCCTCCCGGAAGACGCCGGACTTGCCGGTGAGGGTGCTGCGCAGCAGCGGCACGCCGGCCTCCACGGCGCGCAGGCGGATCTGCACGGCGTGCAGGTCGGTGGCGACGCTGGCGTCGAACCAGCCGTCGTTGGTGTGGTTGGTGAGCAGGTCCGGACCGGTCAGGGCGACGCCCGCCTGCACCCGGTCGGCCATCAGGGCCTCGCTGCAGATCAGCGGGTGGATCCGCAGCGGCCCCTGGGGAGTCGCCATCACGAACGCGCTGGCGGCCGACAGCCGGCCCGGCACCGCCGAGGCGAAACCGAGCTTCGCGTCCAGCCATTCCCGCAGCCAGGCCGGCCCGGGCATCCGCTCACCGAAGGGCATGGGCTCGGTCTTCGCTTGGACGAAGCCGGGACCCTCGGGCGTCTCGCCGCGCACCAGGTTGTAGCCGAGGAACCGGCTGCCCGGTTCGCCGCCTTCGGTGCCGAACAGCCAGGCGATGTTGCGCTGGCGAGCCTCCTCCCGGTGGCGCGGGTCGGGGCGGAGGTCGTTGCGGCCGAGCACGGCGCTTTCCGGCCACAGCAGCAGGGTGGCGACGCCCGTGCGGGGCAGCGCCCGCGCCCGCAGGATCCGGTCGCTGCGCACCCACAGGTCCTCCTCCATGCCCGGACGGCGCAGCCCCGGTTCGAAGTTCGGCTGGACCATGACCACGTCCAGTTCGCGCTCCGGCCCCCGGGGCAGCAGGTGCCAGGCGCCGGCCAGCAGGGCCAGCAGGGCCAGGCCGAGGGCCGGCGGCAGCAGGGCGGCCCGCCAGGGGCGGTTCGAGGCAAGCAGGGAGCCGGTCGCCGCGGCGCAGCCCCAGAGCAGCGCCGAAAGGCCGTAGGCGGTGAGGAAGGCCGCGCCCTTGGCCAGGAAGGGCAGCCCGGCGAGGGTGGCGCCCCAGCCGCATTGGTAGACGTGGAAGCCGTGGACCTCCCAGAGCAGGGCCGCCAGCCCGGCCGCCAGCCCGGCGGCCCAGGCGCTGCCGGCGCGGCGGTGCGCCCAGCGGGCGGCGGCCACCACCGCCAGGAACCCGGCGGCTTCGTAGAGGTAGAACAGGCTGGTGCCGAGCAACGCAACGGAATAGGGCAGGCCGCCCTTGGTCTCGATGGTCCGCGCCACCCAGCTGAAGATCCCCATCAGGCCGAGGAAGATCCCCAGGTAGGACCAGCCCAAGCGGCGGCCGCGCAGGCTGAAGGCCATGAGCAGGAAGATCGCCAGGGCGGAGAACCCGGCCTCCAGCCAGCCGAGGCCGGCGAAGGGGAAGCGGCAGCCGAGCAGCATGGCCGCTGCGACAAGCGCGGTCTCCGCCGTGATCCGCAACCAGCCCTGCTGCGCCTGCCTCAAGCCTGCCTCCGCCGGGCCGCCTCGTAGCAGGCCACCCCCGCAGCCACGGCGGCATTGAGGCTCTCCACCCCCGCCGTGGGGATGGCCAGCCGCTGCACGGACTCCGGCAAGGCTATCTGCGCCCAGCCATGGCCTTCGTTCCCGACCAGCAGCCGCAGCGGCTCGGAAAGGTCGGCCGCGGCCAGCGGCATCGCCCCGGGCCCGGCGTCCAGGGCGTACCAGCGGCCGCCGTCCAGGGGGAGGGTGCTGCAGCGGCGCAGGGTGAGCAGGAAGGCCGCCCCCATGGAGCCGCGCAGGGTGCGGGGATGGTAGGGGTCGGCGCAGCCGGGTCCGAGCAGGGCTTCCTGGAAGCCGAACCCGGCGGCGGCCCGCAGGAGGGCGCCTAGATTGCCGGGATCCTGGATGCCCCAGGCGCCGACCACCCGCCCGCCCAGGGGTCCGCCGGGCTCGGGCCCGAGGCGACCGAGCAGGGCGTGGCGGGGCGGCGTGCCGGCATCCGCCAGGTCGCGCAGGAGGGCCGGACCCAGTTCCCAGGTTTCCAGGCCAAGTTCCGCTTCCAGCGGATGCGGCGGCTCCCCTTCGAGCCGCAGCCAGAGTTCGGGTTCGAACCGGCTGGCGGCGGCCCCCTCGGCCTCCCGCCAGGAGGCGATGAGCTTCTCCCCGAGCAGCAGGGTGCAGGTCCGGCCGGTTCCGGATGGGGCGAGCCGTTCGCGGAGGGCCTTGAAGCGCGGATTGGCCTTGCTGGTGATGAGCACGGTGATCCCTGCCACAGGCGCGAAAGAAGAAACCCGGAAGCCGGGAATTCCACCTTACACTGGGCGCTGCCTTCCTCAGAAAAAGGCCTTCTCTGACTCGAATTTCCTAGGGAGCCCCACCCATGCAACCCTTCGTACCCTCGGACCAGAACATCAAGGAGTTCACGCTCCGGGCCGTCCTCATCGGCCTGGTCATGGCGGTGGTGCTCGGCAGCGCCAACGCCTACCTCGGCCTCAAGGCCGGAATGACCATCGCGGCCACCTACCCGGCGGCAGTGATCGGCATGGCCCTCATCAAGCTGATGAAGGGCACCATCCTGGAAGAGAACATGGCCCGCACCGTCGGCAGCATCGGCGAATCGGTGGCGGCCGGCGCGATCTTCACCATCCCCGCCTTCGTGATCAGCGGCATCTGGCCGAAGTTCTTCACCATGGGCAACTACGTCACCAGTTCACTGATCATGTTCGGCGGCGGCGTGCTGGGCATCATGTTCGTCGCCCTGCTGCGCCGGGTCATGGTCGAGGACGCCGAGCTGCCCTACCCCGAGAGCGTGGCCGCCGCGGAGATCCACAAGGCCGGCGCCCGCGGCGGCAGCGGCACCACCTTCCTGTTCGGCGCCATGGGCATCGGCGCAGTCATCCAGGCGCTGGTGCAGGTGCAGCTGTTCGCCACCGCCTGGGAGCACTTCGCCAAGTTCAAGGTGGCCACCATCACCCTGGTCCAGGGCTGGAAGGCCAAGGTCATGGGCGGCCTGCTGCTCAGCTCTCCCGGCATCAGCCCGGCCTACATGGGCGTGGGCTACATCATCGGGCCCAAGCTCGGGGCCCTGAACTTCTCTGGCGGCGTCATCGCCTGGGGCCTGCTGGTGCCGATGGTGACCTATTTCATGGCCCCCTCGATCCTTCCCGAGAACGCGCCGGAAGGCGACTGGATCGCCCTGTCCGTCTCGGTCTGGAAGTACATCGTCCGCCCGATCGCCATCGGCGGCATGCTCATGGGCGCCGGCTTCACCCTGTTCAAGATGCGCAAGAGCCTGGGCACCGGCCTGACCCGCTCGGTCTCCGACGTGAAGAAGGCGGCCGCCGGCGAGCATGTGGTGGACCGGGTCAACAAGGACCTGCCCTTCACCTGGGTGCTGGGCGGCATCGCCTTCGCCGCCGCCGTGACCTTCGGCGTCACCTGGCAGATCTTCCACGTCTCCCTGATGGTGTCCCTGGTGGCCGCCCTGGTGATGGTCATCCTCGGCTTCTTCTTCGCCGCCATCAGCGGCTACCTGGTCGGCATCATGGGCTCCAGCAACAATCCCATCTCCGGCCTGACCCTGACCGCCCTGGTGGTCACCGCCCTGGTGATGGTGCTGCTGGGCGTGAAGGGCAAGGAGGGCGTCGCCGCCGTGCTCGGCGTGGCCGCCATCGTCTGCGTGAGCGCCGCGGTGGCCGGCGAGATGCTGCAGGACCTCAAGGCCGGCCACATCCTCGGCGGCACCCCCTGGCGCATGGAGATGGGCGACCTGTTCGGCGTGGCCCTGGCCGCGGCGGTGCTGTTCGTGCCCCTGATGGTGCTGCACGAGGGCGACATCAAGGCGCAGGCCTCGAAGCGCATTGGCGAGCTGCAGGCGCAGCAGGTGCAGACCGTGACCGCCCCGGACGGCACCACCTACACGCTGGAGCAGGTGCAGAGCCTGCCGGCCGACCAGAAGAAGGCCGCCCTGTCCCTGGACGCCGGCTTCGGTTCCAAGCAGATCGCGGCGCCGCAGGCCGGCCTGATGGCGCTGCTGTCGCGCGGCATCGTCGAGGGCAAGATGGCCTGGCCGCTGATCATCGCCGGCATGCTCATGGGCCTGGCCTTCATCCTCATGCAGGTGCGCAGCCCGATGCTGGTCAGCGTCGGCATGTACCTGCCACTGGAGACCACCTTCGCGATCTTCCTTGGCGGCCTGATCAAGGGCATCGTCGAGATGCTCGCCGCCAAGCGCGGGCTCAACGAGGCCCAGAAGGTCCGCGTCGAGAACAATGGCGTTCTCCTGGCGGCCGGGCTGATCGCCGGCGAAGCGCTGGTGGGCCTGCTGTTCGCGTCTTTCGCCTTCTTCGAGGTGAAGTACCAGCTGACCCGCTTCATCTGGGGCGCGGGCAACGCCCCCGGCGCCTTCTGGATCAGCCTGCTGATCCTGCTCGGCATCGGCGTCTACCTGGTCAAGGTGCCGCTGGCCAATGCCGGCGAAGCTGACGAGCCGGCGCCGCCCAGCGCCAGCTTCTAGCCGGGGGTTCCGCGCTGCGCGCACACCCCCGTAACCCCCGCGCGCGGGGCCAGCATAGCTGGTCCCGCGCTTTGCTATTGGGTGGGGGTTCCGCGCTGCGCCGGTCCGCCGATGCGGCACACCCCGTACCCCGCGCGCGGGGCCAGCAAAGCTGGTCCCGCGCTTTTCGCTTGAAGAGGCCGGGTCCATGACAGGAGCGGAATTCATGGAACTCCGGCCGCGGCGGCTGCTGGCTTTCGAGGAGGGGCCGGAGGGGCGGGTGGTGGTGCTGCGGCCGAAGGTGCTGGGTCCCCGCTGGCGATGGCTGCTGCGCCTGCTGCGCAAGCCCAATTACCGGGTGAAGCTGGATGAACGCGGCAGTTTCGTCTGGCGGCAGTGCGAGGGGGGCCTGTCGGTCTCCGCCATCGCCGAGCGCACCCGCGCGCAGTTCGGGGATCCGGCGGCCGACAGCGACCGGCGCACCGCCGCCTTCATCCAGGAACTGGCCCGCGGCGGATTCATCCAGCTGAAGCCGGCCGGCCATGACGACTGAACCCGGAACGCCGCTTGCCCGCCGACTGCGGGAGCCGGTCCGCCTGCCCGGCTGGGGCCGGCCCTTCCTGGCGCTGATGGCCGCCAGTGTGGTCGCCCAGCTGCTCCTCATCACCCTGTCGGTGGCCCGGGCGCTGCCCCATCACCGGATCTTCCTGCAGCCGGCCTACCTCTGGCTGGTCGCCTACTGGGCCTGCGGCGGCCTCGGCTGCCTTGTCTTCCTGGGCCTGTTCCTGCAGGCCCTGCGCCAGGCCCGGCGGGCGCACCTGGCCATCCTCGGCATTGCGGCCTTCGCCGTCCTCCTCCACGCCTTCCTCGCTTCCGCCCTGCAGGTGCTGCTCGGTCCAGGGCCGGTCGCCGGACTGGGCCGGGGTCTCTGGGCGGTGTTCCAGCCCGGGCACGCCACCGCCTTCCTGACCCTGGGGATCGAACTTCTGCGACTGGCCGGTGCCCATGCCTTCCCGGGGTACGGCAGCGTGCTGCGGGCCCTGTTCCTGGTGGATGCAGCGGCGGTCGCCGGGCTCTACCTGCTGCTGTGGGCGCAGGCCCGCCCGGCCGATCCTGGCCCGGCCTGAGCATTTTCCGGTAGGGCGGCCCGGGCCCCCGGCGTATAAGTGAACGATGTCTCGGAAGGACCCCAGCGCATGAGGCCCGGCGCGTCCCACCTGGACCTCCTGGTCCCGCCGCAGGCGCGCGCCGACGCCCGCCGGCGCCTCCGCCACCGCGGCATCGCCAAGGCCCTCCTCGCCATTTCCGCGGTGGTCACCCTGCTGTTCCTGGCCTACGTCGCGGTCCGCCAGGACCTTCCCCGCCAGGAGGCCGGGCTGTTCGCCGCGAGCATCCTGGCGCCCCTGGCCGGGGCCCTGTTCATCCGGTTCAGCGGGCGGATCGCGCTGGGCCTGTTCCTCACCAACCTCGCCGGGATCGGCATCGTCGGTCTCTGGTGCTTCCTCACCGGCGGCATCGCCTCCGTGGCCCTGCCCTGGTTCCTGCCCAACCTGTTCGTGCTGAGCACCTTCGGCAGCCGGCGCATGCTGTTCGCCACCGCCGGCGCCCTGCTGGCGGTGCTGGTGGCGCTGTACGCGGCGACCGCCCGGGGCTGGCTGCCGCCAAGCCCGGTGCCCGCCAGCCTCGGGCCCGTCTTCGCCCTGCTGTCCATGCTTTCGAGCGTCGCCCTGGTGGTGGTGGTCGCGGTCATGCTCGCCGGCGAGCGCGAGACCTCGAAGCGCTTCCTGCGCGAGGCCAAGGACGCCGCCGAGGCGGCCAGCCGCGCCAAGTCGGCCTTCCTGACCTCCATGAGCCACGAATTGCGCACCCCGCTCAACGCGGTGATGGTTTCCGGCGGACTGCTGAAGGAGGACCGGGATCCGCCCCTGAGCCCGCCCCAGGTGGCGGCGGTGGACCAGATCCTCCAGGGCAGCCAGGTCCTGCTCGACCTGGTCAACCAGGTGATCGAATACAGCGCCATCGAGGCCGGCAGCGCCGTCGTGAAGGCCGAGCCGGTCGCCCTCGACCGCGTGCTCGCCTCGGCCCTGGCGGTGATCGCCCCCCTGGCCCAGCGCCAGGAGGTCCGGATCAGCTGCGACCCGGCCGCCGGAACCTGGGTCATGGCCGACCCGGTGGCGCTGCGTTCGGTCCTGATCAACCTGCTCTCCAATGCGGTCAAGTTCAACTTCGTGCTCGGCCAGGTGTTCGTCGCCGTCCGTCCGACCCCGGAAGGCCCGGTGCGCATCGAGGTCCGCGACACCGGCCCGGGCCTTCCCGCGGCCCTGCGGGAGGCCGCCTTCCAACCCTTCAACCGGCTCGGAGCGGAGGGCCTGCACATCGAGGGCGCCGGGCTGGGCCTGTCGATCGCCGAACGGCTGGTGCTGATGATGGCGGGGCGCATGGGCTTCAGCAGCGTGCGCGGCGAGGGCAGCACCTTCTGGGTGGACCTGCCGGCGGCGCCGGCGGCTCCGCCTGAAGCCCCAGCCGCGGCCGTGCCGGCCTCCGCCGAAGCGCCGGTGCCCGAATTGTCCGTGCTGGTGGCCGAGGACCATCCGGTGAACCAGCAACTGCTGCGCCGCACCCTGGAGAAGTGGGGGCACCGGGTGACGGTGGTCGCCAACGGGCGGCTGGCCCTCGAGGCCATCGCCCAGCACGGCGGAGATGGACCCGGTTTCGACCTCGTCCTGATGGACGTGCTCATGCCCGAGATGGACGGGCTCGAAGCTACCCGCCGCATCCGCCAGTGGGAAGAGGCGGCCGGGGGCCGCCTGCCGATCGTGGCCGTGACGGCCTGCGCCACCGACCAGGACCGGGCGGCCTGTTTCGCGGCGGGCATGGACGGTTACCTGGCCAAGCCCTTCACTCCCCGGGACCTGGCTGCGATCCTGCGGCAGTTCCCAGCCGCCGGCCTCGGATCCGAGGCACCATGATCGTCGGCGCTGCCTGCCTGCTGCTCGCCGCTCACCCTGCGCAGGCCGAGGAAGGCTGGCGCGTCGGAGCCCAGCTCCATCTTGCGGCGCCCCTGGGCGGCGGGGGTTCCTCCCTGCGCGAGGACCTGCGGGCACACCTTGGGTCCGGAGTGGGGGTCAGCCTGGGCTACGGGTTCGACGACCTGCATGAATTCCGCGCAGCCCTGGACTTCCTCGGCACCCGATCCTCGGCCTGGCCGGGCGATTCCGGGGGGCGGGACCTCAATGACATCTGGCGGACCCTCCGGTTCGGGGTCGAGCATGTGGTGTATTTCGGCCAGGCCTATGTGTTCTACGGTGGCGGCGCCCAGAATGCCTGGGTCAACCGCACCGAAGGTTCCCTGGGGGAGGCGACGTTCCTGGTGGCCCTGTACGCGATCGGCGGCGTGTCGGGCAGCGTCCATTACAGCGTCCACCGCACCGAACTCGACAGCTATTCGGGCTTCGCCACCGCCGGCCTGGGCGTGCCGATGGGAGGTCCTTCCAGTGCCGAGATCCGATGGATCGGCGCGCCCTACCAGCGCTACACCGCGGAGGGCCTGCGCACGATCGGGCCCGCGCCCGCGGAACGCCGATTCGGGCACCAGGCGGTTTTCAGCCTCCGCTTCCGGATGCGCTGATCCCGGCGATCACTCGATCGGCAGCCGGCCCTGATTGAGCCGGATGATGGCGGGAACGTGCAGGTCGTCGGTCATGCCAGAAAGTTCGCCGCTGGGGGTCGGCGGCTGCTGCAGCAGGCGGGTCGGCGTGTGCGGCTGCTCCTGGCCGGTGGGGGCCTCGCCATAGATCCGGGCGCTCAGGGGCTGGGCCGGAGTCGGCGGTTCCACCGGCGGCGCCAGCAGCGGCCGGGACAGGGTCAGCGCGGGCTCCATCCGGTCGAAGCCCGAAGCCAGGACGGTGACCAGCACCTTGTCCTCCAGTTCCGGCGCCTCCACCGTGCACAGCTTGATGTTGGCCGCGCCCTGGTAGTGGTCGCTGAGGAAGCCCATGGCGGTCTGCACCGCGGACAGCTCGACCTTGTCCCAGTCGGCCATGACCGACACGATGACGTTGGTGGCGGGGCCGCTGGAGCCGCGTTCCAGCAGGGGCGAATGCAGGGCGCGCTGGAGCGCGTCCAGGATCGCCTCCTCGCCGCGGCCGTGGCAGGTGCCGATCAGGGCCTCGCCGCCGTTGCGCAGGACCGCCTCGACGTCGGCGAAGTCGCCGTTGAGGATGCCCGGGCGCAGGATCAGGTCGGTGATGCCGCGCACGCCCTGGATCAGCACGCTGTCGGCGACCCGGTAGGCCTCTGGCACGGTCACCCGCTGCTCGCAGAGGCTCAGCAGCTTCTCGTTGGAGACCACGATGACGGTGTCGGCGGTGCTGAACAGGTTGTTGAGGCCGCCCGCGGCCTTCTCCAGCTTGCCGCCGCCCTCCCAGCGGAACGGCGTCACCACCACCGCCACGGTGAGCGCGCCCAGCTCGCGGGCGCAGCTGGCCACCACCGGACTGGCACCGGTGCCGGTGCCGCCGCCCATGCCGGCGGTGATGAAGATCATGTCGGCGCCCTGCAGGTGGGCGAGGATGTCCTCCATGCTCTCTTCCGCGGCGACCGCGCCCCACTCGGCGTTGCCGCCGGCGCCGAGGCCCTTGCGCGACTTCGGCCCGAGCGGGATGTGCACCGCCGCCTTGTTGGAGGCGAGGCTCTGCTGGTCGGTGTTCATGGCGATGAACTGCACCCCGGTCACGCCGCTCTCGATCATCCGGTTGATCGCGTTGCAGCCCGCGCCGCCCACGCCGACCACCTTGATGTTGGCGCCGGGGAGGTGCACAGGGCTGGGAATGAAGGGGATCTCGGCCATGGTTGCTCCGGCGGCAGGTCAGAACAGGTTCTTGAGGCGGCCCAGGAAGCCGCCGCCGTCGCGACGCTTGCTGGCCCCCTCCTGGAGGTCGTGGGCGAGGCTCTTCACCGCGCCGAGGGCGTTGGTGTAGAGCGGATTGGCGGTGACCTGGGGCAGGCCCTGGACGCCGGTGACCCGGCCCAGCAGGACCCGCGGCCGCTGCAGGACGTTCTGCGCCAGGATCGGCAGATGCGGCAGCAGCGAGCCGCCGCCCACCAGGTGCACGCCGCCGTGCAGTTCGTGGATGAGCCCGCTGCGGCCGATCTCGGCCAGGACCATGTTCAGCAGCTCCACCGCACGGGCGTGCAGGACCTCGGCCAGCTCGCGGCGGGACACCTGGCGGGCCTCGTCCTCCAGCTCGATCATCTCCTCCATCGGCACCTGGCTGGGGATGGCCGTGCCGTACACGCGCTTGATCCGCTCGGCCACGCTGATGCCGCCCAGATGCTTGGTGATCTCCAGGTCGCGGGTGAAGTGCATGCCGCCGATCGGGATGACCGCCGAGTGGAACAGGGCGCCGCGCAGGTAGACGCCTAGGTGCGTCAACTGGTCGCCGATGTCCACCACCACCGCGCCGTTCTCCGAATCCTCCCGGGTCAGCACCGCCTCGGCGCTAGCTAGCGGCGCGTAGATCAGGCTGGCGCCCTGAAGTCCGGACAGCTGCATGGCGCGGTTGATGTTCCCGAGCACCGCCCCGGGGGCGACGATGATCCGGACTTCGGCTTCCAGGGTCTCGCCGACCATGTTCACCGGGTTGCGGATGTCGCGCTGCCCCTTGATGTGGAACATCTGCGGCAGCCGGTGCAGGACCTGCTCCTCCTTGGCCAGCTTGCAGTTGCTGGTGGCCTGTTCGAGCACCCGGTCGCGGTCCTGGGGGGTGATGATCTTGTCGACGCTGGCGATGGTGATCGAGTCGCGCAGGTTCTCGCCCTTGAACTGGCTGCCGCCGACGCAGACGCGGATGCCGTCCAGCTTGGTCTGGCCGGCGGTGCGCATGGCCTCCTCGACCGCCCGGCCGATGGCCCGCACGGTGAGTTCCATGTCGTTGATCTCGCCCTGGCGGATGCCGCCCTCGGGGCTGGCCAGGCTGGCGCCGGTGACGTTCAGCGCGCCAGTCTCGTCCTGAACCGCCACGACCGCGACGATTTTGCTTGCACCGAGATCCAAACCGAGAAGTACGGCGGGAAGCACCATGTCGTCGCGTCCTGTTCCTGCACGATGATAGCCCGAACGCGGCTCCTGGCGAGGGTTTGCGCGGAAAAAAAGGACGAGCGCGCGAATTCCGCAGGCGGGCCGGAAGCCCCCGCCGCCAAGCCGGAGCGGGGCCTCCGCCCGCTAGCGTTCCTCCGCCTTGGCGACCGGCGGCCGGTCCAGCGGAAGATCGCCTACAGCCACATAGCCGCCTTCCGCCTCCCAGCGGAGGTCGAAATAGCGGGGCGCCGCAGCCTTCGGCTCGCCGGTGAACTTCGACAGGTACAGGGCCTGGAAATTGGGCACGTTGCGGGCCGGGTCCTCGCGGGACAGGAAGATCGGCGCATCCAGGCCCTCGATGTAGGCCACCGGGCCGCGCTCGCTCCAGCGCAGTTCGGTGACCCGGTCGTAGAAGTCCCGCTGGCGCTCCTTGAGCGCCTTGGCGGCGCGGAGCACGCCAAGGAAGGAGCGGTCCTCCTGGCTGCGGGATTCGGCCACCACCGGGATCGGCGCCAGGTTCCCGGGCCCCACCCGGTCCATGACGATGCCGTCCTCGCTGACCAGGAACACGCCGTTGGCGCGCACCAGCCAGACCAGCGGCCGGCGTTCCTCGACCACCAGGATCAGCCGGTCGGGCGGGTCCTTGCGGATCACCAGCCCGCCGACCCAGCGCAGCGCCTGGATCCGCGCCCGCAGCGATTCGATGTCGAAGAGGAACAGCGGCTTGCCCAGGCAGGCCTGGTCGGCGATGGCCTGCACCTGGGCCTGGCGTTCGCCCCGGCAGCCGCTCACGCTGACCTGCTCGATGGTCAGCCGCTGCAGGCCGAAATAGCGCTGGCCCAGTTCCAGGGCCGCCCAGCCGGCGCCGCCCAGCACCGCCACGACCAGGCCCACCCGGGCCCAGGGGACCCAGGGGCGGTGGCGGCGGGAGGTCCGCAGGATGGCCATTGGAAGAAGATTACCTCCGGTTGCTCAGGGGGCCTCGTCCCAGATTTCGACTTCCTTCTCGAGGGCGATTCCGTGGCGTTCGAGGACCACCGCCTGGACCCGCTGCATCAGGTCCCGGAATTCGCTGGCGCCGGCCTTGCCGCGGTTGACCAGGAAGTTGCCATGCTCGGGGCTCACCTCGGCATCGCCGATCCGCAGCCCCTTCAGGCCCGCCTCGTCGATCAGCCGGCCGGCGCTGCGCCCGGGCGGGTTCTTGAAGATGCAGCCGGCGTTGCGCACCGAGAGCGGCTGGCTGGTGCCGCGCTTCTCCCGGTACTCGGCGACCTGGGCCCGGATCCGCTGCGGATCGCCCGCGGCCAGCCGGGCGGTGGCCGCCAGCACCACCCGGCCCTCGCCGAGCCAGCTCCAGCGGTAGCGGAACTCGCCGGGCTCGGGGACCTTTTCGACCAGTTCGCCCGCCGCGGTGAGGAAGCGGTAGCGGGCCAGCACATCCACCCATTCCCGGCCATAGGCGCCGGCGTTCATGTGCAGGGCGCCGCCGAGGCTGCCCGGAATGCCGCTGGCGAATTCCAGTCCGGAGAGGCCCTCCTGGGCCGCGGCTTCGGCCAGGGCGATGTGGCCGTGGCTGGCGCTGGCGGTCAGCTCCAGGCCGGTGCGCCGGACCGAGCGGGGCAGCGCCAGCCGCAGCACCGGGGTGGCGATGTCGCCCAGCACCACCAGGTTGGAGCCGCCGCCCAGCACCCGGTAGGGAAGCCCGGCGCCCGCGCAGGTGCGGACGAAGCTCGCCGCCTCTGCCTCGGTGGCCGGCTCGAACAGCCAGCGGCACAGCCCGCCCACGCCGAGGGTGGTGAGCCGGGCGAAGGGCACGTCGGTCCGGTGCGGCAGCTTCAGCAGGTCGTCGGGGAGGGGGCGCGGCATCCCGACCAGTATCCGGCGAATCCCGGCTCAGGGGGCCAGGGGTTCCCGGCTGCCGTCCGCCCGCCCCCGGAACAGCCGGTCGCCTTCGCAGATCCAGGCCTCGCCGGGCAGCCCCTCCAGCATCCCGGCGTCGATGGCGTAGACCCGGCCCCCGTGGAAGGCCTGCAGGCGGGTGTGCGGCGTGTGGCCGATGACCAGGGCGCGCACGCCCAGGGCCTTCAGGAGGTCCTCGACCGCAGCGGTGGGCAGGTCCTCGAAGGGCCGCCGCTGGGGGACCAGACCCCGGTACCAGAGCGGCCCCTCCCCGCCCATCAGGAAGGTCACTGTCTCGCTGGCCTTGCGGTCGTCCAGGCCCTGACGGATCAGCGCGTTGGCCTGCTCCAGGCCGAGGCCCCTGGCGATGAAGGCCGGTGAAAGGCCGCCGTGGACGAACAGGTAGGGTCCCAGCTTGAGCAGCGCCGGCCGGGTCCGCAGCCAGCGGCCCATGTCGCTGGCTGGGCCGTACAGTTCGGGCATCGGCAGGTTCAGCGGCCCCTGCAGGAGCTTCCGGTAGTTGTCATGGAGGTAGCGCAGGTCGCCGCGCAGCACCATCGCCTCGTGGTTGCCAAGCAGCAGGTGCAGGCGGCCGCCGGCCCGGCCCGCCTGCACCTCGAGGGAGCGCAGCAGCCAGAGGATCTCGGTCATCTTCGGTCCGCGGTCGAAGACATCGCCCACCACCACCAGGTGGCCCTGGCCGAAGGTCCAGCGGTGGGCGGCGTCGATCACACCGTGCACCCGCAGCAGGTTGACCAGCGGCGCCAGGTTGCCGTGCGGGTCGCTGACCGCCAGCACCTTGGCGGGCAGCGAAAGCACCGCCGGCGTCGCCACCGGCGGTCGGGGAACCAGCTGCAGGGGTTCGGCCGCAAGGCCGGGCAGTTCCAGCGCGAAGGGCCCTTGGCGGACGGTCTCTTCGAGGCGGCCCTCGCGGACCCGCAGCACCCTGGCCTGCGGGCCCTGCCAGAGCACATAGGGACCGTCCTCCAGGGCCGCGGCCACCGCCGCCGGGGCCTGCGCCGCGAGCCGGACCGGGACCGCCAGCAGGGTCAGGAGCAGGAGCAGGGCGCGCAGCATCGTCCAAGCATAGACCGGGCTGGGCTAGTCTTTCTGGGGACGCCTGCGGTGTCCCGGGAGGAAGCCATGGAGGACATCCAGGCCGTGCTGGCCGCCACCGACCTGTTCAAGGGCCTGTCGCCCTCCGCCCTGGACCGCCTGGCGGAGGCCTCGGTCCGCCGCAGCCTCCCGCCGGACGCCTGGCTGTTCCGCCAGGGCGAACCGCGGCGCGCCGCCTGGGTGCTGGAGGCAGGCCAGGTGGAAATCCGCCGGGAGACGGCCGAGGGGTCGGACCGGCTGCTGGTGATGGGCCCGGGGCAGGCCACCGGCGAGGGCGCCATCCTGCGCACCTCCCACCACAGCTCCAGCGCCCGGACCCTGGTGCCCTGCGTGGTGCTGGAACTGGACCGGGAACGGCTGCTGGCCAGCCTGGCCCAGGACGGCGCGGCGGCGGTCGAAGTCTTCCAGCACGTCGCCCTGACCGTGCTGCGGCGGGTCTCCTACGGCGGCCTCGGCCGCACCGGCCGCGACCAGGCCTATGCCTCGGTGGTGACCCGCAGCGAGTCCGACCTGCTGGGGGCGGCCGAGGTCCCCGAGGACGCGCTGTACGGCGTGCAGAGCCTGCGGGCGCTGGAGAACTTCCCGATCACCGGCATCCCACTCGCGCACTTCCCCGAGCTGGTGCGCTCCCTGGCCATGGTCAAGCAGGCCGCGGCCCGCGCCAACGTCCGTTTGGGTCTGCTGGATCCTGCCATCGCCGCGGCCATCGACCAGGCCGCCCAGGAGATCGTCGACGGCCACTGGCACGGCCACTTCCTGGTGGACATGGTGCAGGGCGGCGCCGGCACCAGCACCAACATGAACGCCAACGAGGTGATCGCCAACCGCGCCCTGGAACTGCTCGGCCACCGCCGCGGCGACTACGGCCACTGCCACCCCAACGACCACGTCAACCTGGGCCAGAGCACCAACGACGTCTATCCCACCGCGGTGCGGATCGCGACGATCTTCATGCTGCAGCGGCTGCTGGCCTCCCTGCGCCAGCTCAAGGCCGCCCTCCACGCCAAGGGCGTCGAGTTCTCTCCGGTCCTCAAGATGGGCCGCACCCAGCTGCAGGACGCGGTGCCCATGACCCTGGGGCAGGAGTTCGAGGCCTACGCGGTCACCACCGGCGAGGACATCGACCGCCTGGGCGAGACCGCCCGCCTGTTCCTGGAGGTGAACATGGGCGGCACCGCCATCGGCACCGGCATCTGCGCCGATCCGCGCTACCCGGCCGCGGTGGTGGAGGAGCTGCGCGCCATCACCGGCCTGACCATCACCCTGGCCGGCAACCTCATCGAGGCCACCCCCGACACCGGCGCCTTCGTCATGTTCAGCGGCGTGGTCAAGCGCGCCGCGGTGAAGCTGAGCAAGATGTGCAACGACTTGCGCCTGCTCTCCAGCGGCCCGCGCTGCGGCTTCCAGGAGATCAACCTGCCGCCCATGCAGCCCGGCAGCAGCATCATGCCCGGCAAGGTCAACCCGGTGATCCCCGAGGTCGTCAACCAGGTGGCCTACCACGTCATCGGCAACGACCTGACCCTGACCATGGCCGCGGAAGCCGGCCAGCTGCAGCTCAACGTCATGGAGCCGATCCTCGCCTTCAACCTGTTCCAGAGCATGCAGATGCTGACCGCGGCGGTGAACGTCCTGACCACCAAGTGCATCGTCGGCATCACCGCCAACGAGGCCCGCTGCCGCGAACTGGTGGAGAACTCCATCGGCATCGTCACCGCCACCCTGCCGGCGATCGGCTACAAGCGCGCCACCGAGGTCGCCAAGGAGGCCCTCGAGACCGGCCGCCCGGTGCGCGAGATCATCCGCGCCAAGGGCTGGCTCAGCGACGCCGAACTGGACGAGATCCTGAGCCTCGAGGCCATGACCCAGCCGCGGGCGCAGTAGCTTCAGGGCATGCGAAAATGCAATCAACGCAGAGGCACGGAGAACTGAAAACGCCTTTCATTAACGCAAAGGCGCAGAGGCGCAAAGAAATGCAAAAAACTCCATTTCAGTCCAAGTGCTTTACCTTTGCGCCTCCGCGCCTTTGCGTTGAAAAATCATTTCCCTGCATGCTTTTAACTCCTCTGTGTCTCTGTGCCTCTGTGTTGACTATTCCTGTTCTTCTGCCCTGACCTCCCCATGCGCTGGATGGCCCTCGACCATGGCACCAAGCGGATCGGCGTCGCCTTCAGCGACGAACTGGAGATCCTCTCCACGCCCTTCGAGGTGCTGGCCAACGAGGGCGAGGCGGCGCTGACGCGACTGGCCCGGCTGGCCCGCGAGGAGGGCGCCCAGGGCCTGCTGGTGGGCCTGCCGAAGCACAAGGACGGCGCCGAGAGCGCCACGGCGCACCTCGCCCGCAGCTTCGGC
>WBZP01003765.1_pt1 | contig 16205 bp, 13 predicted proteins | sample 5204301 | NCBI WGS metagenome assembly WBZP01 (sample SAMN12412401, study PRJNA552823) | activated sludge metagenome | isolation source: activated sludge from nitrification reactor of wastewater treatment plant... | place: USA: Pennsylvania | collected 2017
GTGTGCGATACCCGCTTAGTACTACAGCCGTAGATCGGTTTTCTTGAAGTTGTGCGGCGTGTTTGCGCTGGTAGGAGCGGTTGCCGGGGCATTGTTTGCGGTTTGTGAAGACTGAAACGATGCCCGCGGCAGCCGCGGGTTTGAGGGTAGATCACGAACGCTGGCGCGAGAGTCTGGACGCGCTGATGGATCAGATATCGCGACGGTTCGCCCGCTATGACGCTGCCCGCAACGCGGGTGCGTTCCTGTTGGGAGTGCTCTCGGCATTGGAGTCCAAGAACTGCTGGACGATGGCCGAGCTCTCGGGGCATCAAAGTCCGGACAAGTTGCAGCACCTGCTTTCTCGGGCCGTGTGGGAGGCCGATGACATCCGCGACGATGTGCGCCGCTACGTCACCGATGCGTTCGCCGACCCGCAAGCGGTACTGGTGGTCGACGAGACCGGCGATGTCAAGAAGGGCGTCAAAACGGTTGGTGTGCAACGACAGTACTCCGGTACCGCGGGCCGGATCGAGAACTGCCAGGTCGCGGTGTACTTGACCTACACCAGTTCGCGGGGGCACGCGTTGATCGACCGCAGCTTGTACATGCCAGCCTCATGGACTGATGATCGGGCGCGGTGCGCACAGGCCGGTGTGCCCGACGATATCCAGTTCGCCACCAAACCCGCATTGGCCGCCGCGATGATCGCCGGCGCTCTCGATGCCGGTGTGGCGGCAGCGTGGGTGGCCGGTGATGAAGTGTACGGTGCCGACCCGGATCTGCGAACGATGTTGCACGACAGACAGATCGGATACGTGTTGGCAGTCAGCTGCGACCGCAGGGTGCCGACCGAGGCCGGGATGCGGGCGGTCGACGAACTGGCCGCCGCACTTCCCGGACACGTCTGGCAGCAGCGTTCGGCTGGTGCCGGCGCCAAAGGACCGCGGATCTACTCGTGGGCGTGGATCGCGACCACCGAAGCGCCCGAGGTCGGGTCGTGCTCGGTGTTGATCCGCCGCAACGACACCACCGGCGAACTGGCCTACTACCGCTGCTACACCCCGACAGCGGCGACCCTGGGCGACCTGGTGAGGGTCGCCGGGCGGCGGTGGACGGTCGAGGAATCCTTTCAAACCAGCAAGGGTTTGACCGGCCTGGATCAGCATCAGGTGCGCACCTGGACGTCCTGGCACCGCTGGAGCGTCCTGGTCATGCTCGCCCACGCGTTCCTGGCCGTGCAGACCGCTACCCAACGCGAAACCGAGAATCCCAACCCCGACCTGATCCGATTGAGTATCAACGAATTCCGACGCCTGTTCATCGCCCTGATCCTGACCCCGCTGCGCCATCGAGACCGCGTACTGGACTGGTCCCTCTGGCGCCGACGACATCAACAACGAGCCCAACAATGCCACCAAAACCGCAGGTCACAACCACAATGAACCCGATCTACGGCTGTAGTACTGATATGGGGGACGTTTTGTCAAGGGGGCAGGGTGAAGCGGCGGCCCGCGACCGTCGCCGGGGCCGCCGCTTCGTGTTGACCGGATGAGTCGGTATTCAGGTGTCGAGCGTGTCTGTCGACGCGTTGTCAGTCTGATATACGCGGGTTGGTTACCGCAGGACGGGACTTTCGAATCGGAGTTGGCCGCTGTCTAGAGATCGAGCGTAAACCGTTGCAGGACAACTGGTTTGCTCATAGAACCCGCGCGGGTAACTCCCATACGCTTGCCGGCATCTGGTTGCTGGTCATCCGGACAGTTGTGTGCTGCTCAGTCGGTCATGACTGCCAGCGACCAGCACCAGCCGGCCAATTCCCGCGCGATCGCCGCGTTGGCGATCACGGGGCGTTTCTTGCGGGCGTCGAAACCCGCCCAACGGCTGTGCAGGCGGTGGTTGGCCGCATGGCCGCGCTCGCGTACGGCCACCGGGGCGGCGTCCCACCGTTTGCGAAGGTCGCGGCTGGGCCGGTACCCGGGCCGGTGATGCCAGGCCGCCTCGATCAACAACCGCCGCGCGTGGCCGTTGCCGGTCTTGGTGATCGACCCCTGGCTGCGGGTGGCCCCCGAGGAATACTCGGTCGGCACCAACCCCAGGTAGGCGCCGATGGTGCGGCCGGTCAACCGGTCCCAGTCGCCGATCTCGGTGGCCAGCCCGAACGCGGTCAGCGTGCAGACCCCACGCAGGCAGCACAACCGGGTCACGACCGGGGTGAACTCGCTGTCGGCGGCCATCGCGACAATCGCGGCATCGAGGCGGTCCCGGTGATGCACACAGGTCACCATCGCATCCAGCGCGGACTCATAGGTCAGCGTCAGGGCAGGGTCATCGAAGTGCTGCCCACGTAGCCACAGTTCATGCTTACCCGTCCAGGCCTGCCCGCCGTAATAGACGATCCCTTGCCGTAGAAGGAATTTCGAGATCCGATGCCGAGTCGTCATCAGATCCCCGCGGCAGTCCTCCCGGGCCCGCACCAGATCCCGGGCCGCCTCCTGGGACACCGTCGGGACCGTCACCTCCACGATCTGACCCAGATGCAGCAACCGGGCCAAATGCGCGGCATCACGAGCATCGGTCTTGACCCGATCACCAGCCGGGCGCTGCAACTTCGACGGCGCGGCCACCAAACACATGATCCCGGCAGCGATCAGGAACCGGGCCAACCCGAACCCCGTCGGACCGGCCTCATAGGTCACCGCGACCCAGCCCGGCAACGACCGCAGCCACTCCAGGATCTCCCGATGATCCGGGGACAACCGCCGCTGGAACACCTCACCGGTATCCCCGTCCAACGCACACCCGACCACCGATCGTGCGTGCACATCCAAACCAACACTCGTACGATGACGTTTCACTGGGGCCTCCATCCACATCTGTGGCTCTACCGGCCAGGACCCAATTCCTGACGGCAACCCACGATCACATGTGGCGAGGCCCCAGCCCCCCATACCGTCTAGCCGTCAGTGGCGACTGGGTGTTGAGCGCGGTCAGGTAGTCGGTCACCGACGTTACAGGGATGCCAAATTTCTGGGCGTTCTTGGCCTTGCCGGACATCGAGGCAGGGTCGGCTGCCACTAACAGCTGGCACTTCGTCTTGGTAACCGACGTCACCGGTTCGAGGTGATGTTTCCGAGTGAGATCCTCGAGGTCTTCGCGTTCCATCGGCTCACCGTTGGACCCTTGCGCGTTGCCGGTGAAGCAGATCCCCATGCCAGGTTGAAGGTCGAGGGTCTCGGTCATGATGCGGTATGGGTTGGTGCGTGTGCAGACCACAGCGTCGTCTAGGTCCAGCAGCGCTGCCGTGCGGCAGAGTTGATCGAACTCGTCATCGGTTACGACTCCGTCGTCGAGAGCGGCATCGATGAGCCCGTGCAGGAATTCCTTGTGCGCTCGTGCGCGGCTGTGTTCGCTGAGGCCGAGGTCCTCGGCAAGCAGTGCCAGCTCGCGGCGCTCGTCGGCGTCAAACTTGAGATCCGCCACGGCGTAGTCCCAGCAGGGTGATGTAGGGCGCAACATCGGCAGGGCTGTGCAGACCACTAGCCAACTGCAGAATGTAGGGGCACTTGATTTCCCCTGCGGTGAATCCATTTCGGGTCAGTACTCGCGGGACTTCGCCTGCCAAGGGGTAGGCGGCTCCTGGGCGGCAGCCTTCGAAGGCATCAGCGACCCTGAGTAGAAGATGGGCGGTAGCGCGCGCGTCGTTCAGTGCGCAATGTGCGCCGTGCAACGGGATCCCATAGTCCGCGCAGGCGGTGCCTAGCTTGCAGCCGCCGACGGCTCGCAGGGTATCGAGACCATCGCCCCAGTCAATGTCGATGCCGCATCGGTCGAATTGGTAGGCCAGCAATCGGCGGTCGACGTGAAGATTATGGGCGGCAACCACTGCGCCGTCGAGTAGTGCCGCCAGGTGCAGCGCAATGTCGTCAAACAGCGGTGCGTCCCGCAGCATCGACGGTGTAAGGCCGTGCAGCCACGTCGGACCGGGGTCACGCATCGGATTGGTCAGGCACTCGAACTCATCGACGATGGTTCTCAATGAGACGGGCCGCATGTATGGGGTCGCCGAGGAACACGCGACTTTCGCCAAGTCGGTGGTGGAACAACTCGAAACGGCCGGCTACACGACCGGCGAGATCGATGACATCACCCTGCTCACCGCCGCTCAGCGGGCTGCGTTGTTCGGGACCGTCGCCGATCGACCGGGCATTCGACACCTGACGATGGTGTGGGCCTTCGGGCGCTGGATATGGGGTGGAGTCCGACCCGTGTCCGCGACACGCAGTGGCGGCCGCCGGTGCACCCACCCAAGCAGGCGCAGGCCCTGGAACAGGATGATGCCGCTGGCGGTCGTGAGCACCGCGTCGTCCATGACAGCGGCGGCGCCCTCGGCCGGGTGGTCCTGCAGCCGAGGAACCGCCGCCTCTACGCCGAACTACGTTGGCAGGTCAACCAAAAGCAGCGCAGCCAGTACCTCTGCGAAGTTACCGCCGACACACGGGCAGCCAACCTTGCAGCCGCATGGCGGAAGTCGCACGATCGAGGCTTGACCACCGCGAGCGGTACCGCCACACGTCAGGAATAGCAACACAATCCGAACTCTGCATCCATCGCAGTAACACCCGCCTCGGTCAGGCTCTGAGCGGATATCTGAGGAAGTCTTGGATGAGCCCGTGACGGAGTGCGTCATCAGCTACGGCTTCGCCGCGAGCCTCGGTTAATGTGTCTTCCCGGCCGCCCCGCAGCCGTCGACGAGCTGGGGGCCTGCGGGTGTCCGGATCGCCGCCTGGTCCGCCTCCGGCGTCGCGAGATGCAGAGCGCCCCACCGCCGATGGCATCACATCGTGATGTCGACCGGTGTGGGCCGGGCTGACAGGTCATAGCCGGCCAGCCCGAAGACCACCGTGAGGATCACCTCGGCGATACCGTCCCACGGCGTCGCCACTACAGAATCCGGGGAGGCGAACGGCAGCACCACCGCAGTCGCGGTGCCCGCCCCGGTGGGGACGGGCAGTTCCTCCCGCGGGTCTCCGTAGATGCCTGAAGTCTGTGTCTCGTTGAACATGTCGTTGATCCAGCCGGCAGCCAGCACATCGGATGCCGCGCTGTTCTGCGGCTGCGAGAAGCCCGCGATGACGTACTCCGCGAACTGCAGCAGCGGGTTACCACCCCGCGCGCCGTCGATGTGCCGGCCACCAACCAGCATCACGCCGTTAAACGCACCTGGACGAGCTTGCTCGAGTATGTCGCCGACCGCGCCGTGCAGGCTCCACACGTAGCGTTCCGAGGACACGTCGTACACAGGGCGGTAATTGTCGCCGCTCAGCGTGGCGAGCGCCTCGGGGACAGTGGTGCCGGTGACATCGACCCCGTCGAGTAACACCACACCCTTGAGGGCGTCGATGGCCCCGTTGTTCACGGTGTAGCCGGCAGCACCGCTGACCAACGCCCCGCCTAGTGAGTGCCCGACCATGACGAACGAGTCAGGCAGCGTCACGTGGTGCCCGGCTGCGGCGCTGGCACTCTCGGTCAATTCCGCGCGGTCCCCGGCAAATAGGTCGGCCACCGACTGCTGCAGTTGTGCCCCACCCAGCCAATTGCCGTGGGCGTCGAACGGATTCGACGACAGAGTCGGGGCCACCACGATGCTGTTGGTGTGTTCCGCCAGATATGCCGCCGTGTAGCTGTACATCGGCCCGGTAGCCATGAACCCGTGCTGCAGATAGATCAGTCGCGTGGAGTCGTCCACCTCGTCCGGGAAGTACCAGTCCGCCCGCACCAACTGCCCGGAGTTCGGCAGGGTGAGCGTCGAGGTGCGCACGGTGACGTTGCTGCCGGGAGGCAGGTTCGCAGGTCCTGAGATCACGTGCATCGCGGCACCGATGATGTTGAACAGCAATGTCCCCACGACGTTGACCACATTGCCACCCAGCGGCTGGCTGAATTGGCTGGTGATCGCGGCGGCCGACACCACCGGATAGGCGGCTGGGGTGCCCTCGGAGCTCTTGACGAAGTGCGTCAAGAGCGCCCGCCCTTTTGCGGTGATGTCATCGACGAACTTGCGGATAGCGTCCAACGGTGTCGGTTTGGAGTCATCGGCTGCACTGTTGACACCGGTGGTGCGTGCCTCGGGTGTGGTGAGCGTGTCCAGCACTCCGAGCCTGTCCAGCGCATTGGCGACTGAAGGGGTGACCTCGGTCTCGAAGGCCAAGTCATGGGTCGCCTTGGACGGCCCTGCGATCGACTCATCGGGTTGTACCGCGTTCCCCTGCACGGCCAGAGGTGGTCCGGCGTCGACCGTGCCGACAAGCCGGGCCCGGGCTGCGATTTGGTCCAGGACCGCGCTCAGCGCGGTCAGCGGACGCTCGACTTTCTCGATAACCTCGGCCGTCGATGGCTGACCATCGTCGATCTCGACGTTGGGCGGCTGTTGAGTGCCTCCCACCTCCTCGGCGTCGCGATGTTCACCGGTGGCCGGGACGACCTCGGTTGGCGCACCCGCAGCGGTAGGTGCGGACTCGGTAATCCCCGTTTCGCGGGTGCCGGTTGCCGCCGAGCGGATTCCATCTCGCCACGCGCGCAACGGTGTGCCGGGGCGACCGAACCGACTCCTCGACCCTTCGGCGTCTGCCGCCGATTTCCCAACAGACGGATCTGACTGCGCCGAATCCGCCTTCTTGGCCGGCGGCCCATTGGTCCCGAGGTTCGCGGATGCGTCCTGCTGCCCGATCTTGTTGCTGCGCTCTGAGTCTCCTGGCGCGTCCGACTGGTCGCCGGCGGACGGACCGGGCCGCTTACGTGTGTCGGCGGACCTGCGCTGGGAGCCAGGTTTGTCCGAGGTGCCACTCGGCGCCGAAGCCGGCTGCGAGGAGTCGCCACCGCCTGAATCGTGATCGGGCGCGGCCTGCGCCGGCGCCGCAACACCCGCCCACAGGGCGAACCACAGCATGATGGCCACCAGTGCCAACCGGATCGGCCAGACGGCCACCGCCCCACCTGCACCGCGATTCCCGCTGACTCGCCGCTGCATCCCCAGCACTCCATTCATCTCTGACCGACGTTGGACCCGCGGGCACGTTATCCCGGGCGTCGAGTTCCGCGCGCGAAAATGACAGATTCGCTGCTTTGTTCTTTATTCAAACGTCACCGCAGGTGCACACCGTCGGGTCCCTTGTCCACCGAGCGCGCCGCTTCGGGCATACTCGACAGGCGACGCCGCAGCCGATGCAGGACCGATGACCTTTGCCCACACCAGCACGCCGCCCGCGGGGACGCCCGGTGGGGGGTGGCGATGCGCCCGAACACATCCGGCAGGCATTCCTCGACGCCGCCGAGCAGCTTTTCACTGAGCGCGGTTACGGCGCGGTGTCGATGGAGGCCATAGCGCGCCAGGCCGGCTACTCCCGGACCGCAATCTATCGACAGTTCCCCACCCGTCGTGACCTGCTGACTGTCCTGGTGCAGCGCACCACACAGCGGCACGTCATGGCATTGACGCAGCGACTACCGGCCGATACGGGCGCGGTGCAGATGGTGGTCGAGGCGCTGGTCATCGTCGCCTCCGAGTTGATCCGCGATCCCCTGATTCGCACCGTCGATTCACAATCCCCCGAAGGCACTGTGGCGTCATTGATCGCCGGCGACCCGGCCTTGACGCAGTTGGTGAGAGCCACCATCGACGGTCTGATGAGTGCGGAGGACAACCCGTTTCGGCCGGGGTTGGATCCACTGGACCTGGCGCAGTTCATCATCGCAACCGCGATGACCCTCCTACTGAACGTGATCCCGGGCACCGACGACCCGGACGTCGCGCGCCGCTACCTCCAGACGTTCGTACTGCCCGCGATCCTGGCCGACCCGCCTCAGCCGAAGCGGGTGTTTCCCCCGCACCGTACTAAAGGGCCGTGACCGCAAGGGATCTCGGTGATAGCGCCGTAGTGGCATTCTCGAAATCACCTCAAATGGCCTCGTCGCAGATACGTCGTGGGCCGCGAGGGCCTGGAACCACCGTCTCCGCCGATGCCGGTAGAACTTATCGGTGGGCGCCTTTCGGTCGAGGACTCGCCTGCCCCATCCCGGAGGCACGCCCCCGTCACCACCGACTTGCCAGCGTATCCCAGAACATCATCCACGATCACAGCCCGTTTGATGGCGTCTTCCAGTGCGGAGAACATAATGTCTCTGAATCGAGAACCAACATCATCGTGCCAGGCAGCCGCATTTGAGCGTTGTCGACCCGGCATCTGAGCGCTGCGGCACGACAGCACCTGTTGCTGCGGTAGCGCGTACGCTCTTGCACTGTGCGCAGCTTCGTCGTTCCCGACCCCGCACCGGCCTCCCAGCCGGCCAGGTGTCGCTAGGCCGGCGACACGATTTCGGTTCGCAAGCTTCGGAGTTGGCTTGCAACGAACTTTGCGAGCAGTACGTCGTGACCCGGAGCGTCACTACGCATCGTTGTCAATAGTGCGTACAGCCCGAGCAGGAAGAACACCGCGCTGTGAAACGCGTCGACATCTGAGAAGACTTCGCCCCGGTTCCGGGCGCGGATGATCTCTGCGGCGAGTAGAACGATGGTGGGGTGGTCTGTCCACTCGTCGTCCACCGGCCGTGTCGGTGAGAAGTACAGCCCGATCACATCGCGGTAAAGGGCGCTCCCCCAGCGGTCTTCGAAGTCGACGACCAGTCTGACGATCTCTTCGAGCACCGCTGGAAGGTCGTGCGGGGAGTCGAGGAATGTGGCGAGCTCTGCTGCTACGCGGGATTCTTCGCGCTGGATCAGTTCGGATAGGACGTGTTCCCTCGTGGGGAAGTGGAAGTAGAACGTTCCGCGAGACACGCCAGCCGCCTTCACCACGGCATTGATGTCCGCTGCGGCGGTGCCTGCTCGTTTGAACTCGACGACGGCGGCGTCCAGCACCCGTTCACGGGTCTTTCGCCGCTGAGCCTCATGTTTGTTCGTCGTCGCCTCCACCATCGACATTGTGCACCATGACCTGCAATCGGCTGACGAACGTCAGCAATTACTGTCGGATGTTAGCAATTGGATGCTGCCCCCGTACGGCCGGTCGCCGGTGGTTGGTTTCCATATCTACCACCTGAACTGGACTTATGATTTGCGGTCCATCCCCTGCCCAAGCGCGCCACATGCAGCATATCGTTGACAGTTATCAACATTATCGGCTAGACATTCCTCGCAGACCGAGACGGAGGTCACCGCACCGCACGTGCTGTCCGGGCCACCCGTTCGAGCAGGGAGTGACTCAGATGACCAAGCCGCAAATACGACCGTCGAGCGATGAGACGAACGGCAGCGGCGGTTCGCGACTGATCGTCGGGCTGTGGTGGTTGTTCGGAATCGGGGTGGTGATCCTGATCGGACTGCACGGCCAGGTCGGTGCCAGCGAGTCGCGCATTGCGAACCCAAGTGTCACCGAGGAAGCGCGAAAGTCCGTCGAAGGTATCTCGAGTTGGGCGTCGCTGTGCAATGTGTGGACCGCGGTGATGATGGCGGTCGGCGTAACCGCATTCATCGTCAGTTGGCGTCGGCACCCCAAACATCCCTACCTGCTGCTGATTCTCGCGGGCACGGCGCTGGTCTGGCTCGACCCGTTCGCCAACTGGGTGTCCTTCACGGCGTTCAATCCGGACCTGTACCACTTCCCGGTCGACTGGCCGTGGGTATCCATGGCGCCGGTGGTCGAACCGTTCGTCTGCATCGCGTACGCATCGGTGTTGATCGCGCCCACCTTCGCCGCCATCGCAGTCCTGCGGCGGCTACAACGGGGCCGTTCGCAGGACAGCTTCGTGTGGCGTCATCCGTTGATCACGCTCAGCGCGATCACCTTGGTCATCGGCTTCGCCTTGGATGCCGTGGTCGAAATCTTCTGCGTGAGCAGGCGTGTGTACATCTTCACGCAGGTGCCGGAGTTCGGGTCGATCTTCGTCGGTCAGTACAACCAGTTCCCGCTGCTGTGGGAAAGTGGCCTCGCCACCTCGATGATGATCGCCGCGTCCATCTCGGTGTACCGGGACGACACCGGCAAGACGTATGCGGAGAAGCTCGCTCAGCGGCTACGCCTATTGCCCACCCGGCCTGCGCTGGCCACTTTCGTCGTCATGCTCAGCGCGATGAGTCTGGCGTATGTCGTCGTCTACGGAACCGGATTCATGGCACTGCGCGCCGGCAAGCTCTCGACCTCGGTGGCCTGCCCGTGGCCGTACCCCGAGGCGAAGGTGTACGACCCGCAGGGTTTCTACGAGATGGCCGGCCACCCGGGACCGTTCTATGAGGGGAAGTGGAACACCTGGATGTCTGGGCAGCCGGACGGACGACCGGTGATCGAGGGACCGGTACCGCCCGGTCGATGTGGTCCCGGCCATGACTGACGGCCGCCAACGACTGCCGTCCCCCGGCGCCGCCGGATTCATCGAGCACTTCGAACTCCTGGCATCGGCGGCTTCCGGAACGGCGCTGCGTGTCGCTCGCGGGAGGTTCGGCGACCCGCCATGGACGGACGGGAGAATCGTCTACGTCGATGACACCATGAGTGAATCCGAGCAAGTTGCCGCGATTCTCGTGCAGGCATCGTTGGTGGCGGCGGGCAGTCTGGAGCCGGATGTGTTGCGATCGCTCACCAGACGCGGCTCGCTCGCCGAGCGCTACCTCGCGGTGGAGGCGCATCGGGCGCTGGTGACGAACAGCGCGTTCCTGCCCCCGATGATGCATCCGCTGGTCGATCGCGCCGTCGCGACACGTGCCAGTTCGGCAGCCCAGTCGCTATCGCTGGCCAGGTCCGGAGAACACGTTGCCCCGCTGCCACGCCTGTTCGGAACCCTCAAACCCAAGGCGGTCATCGCCGCTGCAGCGGGGGCTTCAGAAGGTGAACAGCACCACGCGCCGAAGCAGCGGCATCAGGCGTTGGAGGACCTGGACGACGATGACTTCGACGACGGCGACGCGGGTGCGGCAGTCGACATGTTCTCTGCCGGCGGGGCGTCGGGCATTCTCGGAGGCCTGCTGAGGCGCTTACTCAAGTCAGCGCGACGCCGTGAGCCGGGCGGCGGTACACCCGGCACCGACGCGGCAACGCGCCTGTCACGTGGACTCGCTCAACGCCCGGTACACGGCGTCCTCTCTCAGGCGACAATCTCCGCGACGGACGGCGAATCACCCCGCGACGGCGGCACCAAGTACCCCGAGTGGGATGCGACGCGAAAGGTGTACCGGCGAGACTGGTGCACCGTCAACGAGATCGAACCTCCCGTCAGGGATGTCGGTGAAACGGCGTTGCCCGACACCGCCCGCCTTCGTCATTCGCTTGGACGGCTCGCGCTCGGCCTCGACCAGCGCCGCCGGCGATCACACGGTGACGACATCGACTTCGACGCGGCCATCGAATCCCACGTTCAAGCCAAGGCGTCATCGACGCCCGACGAGAACGTCTACATCGACAGTGCGCGCCGCCGACGCGATCTGTCAGTGATGGTGCTGCTCGACATCTCGGGCTCAGCGGCCGAACCCGACGGTTTCGGCACAAGCGTGCACGACCGCCAGTGCACCGCAGCAACCGCGATCACCTCGACACTCCACGACCTCGGTGACCGAACCGGCCTGTACGCCTACAACTCGCAGGGACGCTCGTCGGTCCAACTGGTCCCGGTCAAACGATTCAATGACCGCTTCGATGCCGAGACCCTGCGCCGCGTTCACAGTCTGACACCTGGCGCATACTCACGTCTGGGGGCTGCGATACGTCACGGTGCCGCAGTCCTGGAATCGCAAGGCGGGACGTCGCGTCGACTGCTCATCGTGCTCTCCGACGGACTGGCCTACGACCACGGTTACGACAAGCACTACGGCGCCGCCGATGCACGCCGGGCACTCACCGAAGCCCGCAATCGAGGGATCGGTGCCTTGTGTCTGACCTTTGGCACCAACACAGACGAGGACTCGCTTGCCAAGGTGTTCGGAACTGCCGCTCATGCAACGGTTTTCAACCACGCCCAACTAGCCCCCGTGGTGAGCGCACTTGTCTATTCGGCGCTGCGATCAGCCGACGTTCGCCGACGAGTGGCATGACGAAACGAGAAGGAAGCCGATGACCACAGTCGACAACATCCACCCCGTGACCGACCCGACGACGCCACCCGACCGGCGACCCTTCTATGTATCGACCGGAAACGAGGAGCAACTCTTCAAGGCCGCCTACCGGCAAGGCTTATCCATCGTCCTCAAAGGTCCGACGGGTTGCGGGAAGACACGCTTCGTCGAGGCGATGGCACACGACCTCGATCGACCGTTGATCACCGTGTCGTGTCACGACGACCTCACCACCGCCGATCTCGTCGGCCGTTTCCACCTGCGCGGCGGGGAAACCGAATGGGTCGACGGTCCGCTCACCAGGGCCGTCCGCGAGGGAGCCATCTGCTACCTCGACGAGGTGGTCGAGGCCCGACAAGACACGACCGTCGTACTGCACCCCCTGGCTGACCACCGGCGCCAGCTCCCGATCGAACGACTCGGGATCACTCTCAATGCAACCGACGGGTTCGGGCTCGTCGTGTCCTACAACCCCGGCTACCAGAGCGTTCTCAAAGACCTCAAAGACTCGACACGCCAACGGATGGTGGCCCTCGAGTTCGGTTTCCCCGCACCCGAAACCGAGCAGAAGATCCTCATGGAGGAAGCCGGAATTTCCCGCGATGGCGCCACCACGCTCGTCGGGTTGGGCCAGGCGATACGACGGCTCCAGACACCAGGACTGCGCGAAGTCGCATCAACCCGCGTCCTCATTGCCGCAGGCAGACTCATCGCCGTAGGCCTCACACCACGTGAGGCCGCACAGGCAGCCATCGCCGCACCACTCAGCGACGACCCGTCCGTGCAGGCAGGACTAATGAAGATGATCGAGACCTACCTCTGACGTCACCGGCCGCTAGCGTACTGAGTCGTTAATTCGTTTGCAGTAGTTGGCCTCTTCGCTGTCTCCGACGCATTTACCCACACCTGCTTCCCCGCCTCCGCTACCCCGCTGCACCGCACGCCGCCGCGCAAAGTGCTGACCCGCGACGGATTCAGCGATGTCACCCTCGAGGTTCCCCACCTCGCCGAGCTGGCCCGCGGCGTGCACGCCGACACCGACGTTGCCCCGTACGTGACGCTCCTGGACCGTGCTGTCGCCGACCTTCAGCTGACCCCCGAGGAACACAGCGAATTGGCCGCTCTCGCCGGTGAACTCGGTCTGGATAGCCGTCGGCGCGAACGGGCCCACCGTGAGTTTCTCAACGGCTTGATCGACGCCGCGTTGGAAGATTCGACGATCACTGACTCCGAACTCGACCAGCTTTGCCGCGTCGCTGCTCTGCTCAATCTCGACGTCAAGCTGGTCACCCGCCGCACCGATCCGTACCGCGTTGCCCATGACACCCTGGTTCTGGCGCCTGGCCTCAAGGTCTGCTTCACGGGAGCGGCTCTCGATGAGGCCGGCAACCCGATCGACCGCAAAGCCGTCCTGGAAGTGCAGGCCCGCGAACACGGCCTCGACCCGGCCGGCTCCCTCACCAAATCGTGCGGGTTGCTCATCACTGCCGACACCGCGTCTCAGTCCAGCGAGATCGAGGCCGCGCGACGCTACGGAATCCCCGTGGCCGAGTTCGGCGACTACCGGCGGGCCTTGGCCAGCGGTCAGCCCGTGAGCGTCACCCGAATTGCGCACCCCGGTATCGCCCAGGTGTGCGGACAGTGCGGTGAGTCCTGGATGACGGCGCGCCGCTCGTCCAACCCCGTGTGCTCCTTGTGCCGGGGTTGGTCCTCTAAGGGCGGTGGTGCGCCGGCGCCCGGTCGCTCGTTGCGGCCTGCTACCACCGTGGCCGCATCGCCTCCTCAGATCGAAACGCTGGTTTGTACGGCCTGCCTCGAAACATGGGAACGGTCACGCAGCCGAGGCCGCCGACCCCAGCGTTGCCCGGACTGTGTCGGCGCTCCCGAAGGGGTCTCCGCATGATGCTGCAGATCGTCGCCGTCGTCGACGCCCGGGCCGACACTGTCGTCATCTGGCATGTCGACGCCGGCCCGGAAGGTCCCGGCCTGAGCCGCATGTGCGGGGCGTGGACATTGACCGACGAGCCTGACAAGGTCGATCTGCTCACCCGGGACCGTCGTCGTCGCCACACCCGACGGCGCCATCGCGCTGCAAGCTGCAGGCAGCGCTACCAGCGGAACCGTGGACCTCGCGCAAACTCTGAAACAGGTTGCCGCGGAACGGGATCGGCTGCAAAGGGTGTACGCCCAGCTCACTGCATCCCGTCGCAAGACACTGGTCGCTCCCCAATGGCCGAGTATCCCCGAACTCATCGACCTCGCAGATCCGCCCACCGCCGAAAACGCCCCAAACCCCGCGGTCGGCGCAGCCCTTGGAATCGCGCGATTTGTCGACCAGCTCGCTACCGCTTGGGCTGACATCGAACGGCAACGGACCGCACGCGCCTACCTCACAGACGGCACTCCCGGCAGGCCAACCGAGGTTCGCCACCTCCCGTTGGTCTCTCAGCCCTAGCCTCCAAGCGGACTCATGAGTGAAGGAACCACAAAGACTTAGCCACCTGTGTGACGATTTCGAGAACCCGCGTCCGAGCTGCACCCGACTGGTCACAGCCAGGAACGAGGATCGAGCGGATCAGCGCCTATCCCGGATCGACCGTGCGCGTGGCTGATTCAACGGTGTGCGGAGCGACGGCGACTGGCCGTTCATCGCCGTGCTTTGGTTCGACCAACGCGACGGGCGGCGCGCGGATTCATCTGGCGGCATGCTTCGTCTCGGGCTGCTCGGGGTGCGGCGGTGAGTGTGTTGCGGGGCAGGTTGATGAGCTGGCGACCCGCGTCGCCTGTGGAGGTTATCGTCAGCTGGGCCAGTAGTGCTGCGGCTGACCAGGTGTCGGGCCGGCTGAGCACTGCTGCTGCAACTGCGATTCCGGTAGCTATCCGTTGGACTGTCGGGGTGGAGTCGGCCCGTGGCGGTCGCGCGGGGTCGGGGGGTTGACTCGGAATGTCGATGTCGATCGGCAACATACGACCCTCCAGGCGGACATAGTCGATCGTGGAAATCGCCCACCATGCAATGCTTTTAATGTCGCTGAGCACCTCCACCGGGGCAGGCTCCGCCGAGCCGTAAAGTGACAAGTGGCTGGGCCTGGCCGCCAAAAGGTCAAGTATCTGGTCCTGCACGGGCAGGAACGAATCACGCACGAGGAGAACAGTATTCGGATTCGCCGCTGTCAGGTCGGCGTCGCACAGCCGGACTGACCCAGCGGCTGCCTTTTGTCTTCGTGCGCAATGACCGGGGTGCGGAACCAGATTTCGCGGGTGGAACTGTTGGCGCTGCGACTCGCCACACACCGGGCAGGTGTCGGTCAACAGTGTCCGATGTTCGCGACAGGCCACCAACCAGTTCAGTCGCCAATCCAGCCGCCATCGTCCGCCGGACTCGGCGAGGCATCGCGGGCAGAATCGCGAGGAGGTCTGCCATCCCCATATCGATGAGTGCATCGGACCGTTGGCCGGCGCGGCGCGCGCTCGGCTCTCCTTCAAGCCCGTTGTGAGCGCCTCCACGTCCTCGAGATCACGCCTCGCCGCGTAGGCGATGCCGTGGAGTTCGTTCGAGCACACGAACAGTCTCCCAAGGTGACGGGAGGACTTGATGCCGCAGCGGCGCAGGATGTCTGTCAATGGCCATGTAGAAGTCCCCGTTGGTGGCCAGGAAAAGTCCCCACCCCGATGCGGGTGTTTGGCTAACTCGGTTTGGCGGCTCCCTTCTTGTGGTCGGCGTGGCGCATCCGGTAGGACTCGCCGGAGGTGACCACGATGGTGGCGTGGTGCAGCAGGCGGTCGAGGATGCTGGCGGCGGTGGTGTGTTCGGGCAGGAACCGGCCCCATTGCTCGAAGGGCCAGTGTGAGGCGATCGCCAGGGAGCGGCGTTCGTAGCCGGCGGCCACCAAGCGGAACAGCAGTTGGGTGCCGGTGTCATCGAGCGGAGCGAACCCGATTTCATCGAGGATCACGACGTCGGCGCGTAGCAGGCTGTCGATGATTTTGCCGACGGTGTTGTCGGCCAGGCCGCGGTAGAGCGTTTCGATGAGGTCGGCGGCGGTGAAGTAGCGGACCTTGAACCCGGCAGCCACGGCAGCGTGACCGCAACCGACCAGCAGGTGCGATTTGCCGGTTCCGGGCG
>WBZP01003766.1_pt1 | contig 16204 bp, 14 predicted proteins | sample 5204301 | NCBI WGS metagenome assembly WBZP01 (sample SAMN12412401, study PRJNA552823) | activated sludge metagenome | isolation source: activated sludge from nitrification reactor of wastewater treatment plant... | place: USA: Pennsylvania | collected 2017
GCTGGGCCGGCCGGAGTTGGGGGGGATATCCCGGCGGGCCCGTTGGGTGACTACATCATGACGGTGAGCAACGTGATCTGCACCACCATATGGTAACGAAACAATAACAAATACTCAAGTGGTCAGGTCCGACCGGTCAGGTGACGCTCAGGCGGGAGCCGGTTCGCCGGTGCGGCGCCATCGGATTCCCGACTCGATGAACTCGTCGAGTTCCCCGTCCAGCACGCTGCTCGTGTTGCCGGTCTCGGTGCCGGTGCGCAGATCCTTGACCATCTGGTACGGGTGCAGCACGTACGAGCGCATCTGGTCGCCCCAGGACCCGGAGGCGTCGCCCTTGAGCGCGTCCATCTGCTCCTTCTCCTGTTGGCGGCGGAGCTCCAGCAACCGCGACTGCAGCACCCTCATGGCGGCGGCCCGGTTCTGGATCTGGGACTTCTCGTTCTGGCACGACACCACGATGTTGGTCGGGATGTGCGTGATGCGCACCGCCGAGTCGGTGGTGTTCACGCTCTGCCCGCCGGGACCCGACGAACGGAACACATCGATCCGGATGTCGGTCTCGGGAATCTCTATGTGGTCGGTCTGCTCGGTGACGGGCAGCACCTCGATGCGGGCGAATGAGGTCTGTCGGCGGCCCTGGTTGTCGAACGGCGAGATCCGCACCAGTCGATGTGTTCCCTGCTCCACGCTCAAGGTGCCGTAGGCGTAAGGGGCGTCGACCTGGAACGTCGCGGACTTGATGCCTGCCTCTTCCGCGTAGGAGATGTCGTAGACCTCGTATTTCCAACCATGGCGCTCGCAGTAGCGCGTGTACATACGCAGCAGCATCTGCGCCCAGTCAGCCGCATCGACACCACCGGCGCCGGAATGCACATGGATCAGAGCCGAACGCTGGTCATACTCCCCACTGAGCAGGGTCCGGACCTCCATCTCGGACATGGCCGCCGCGATCGCGTCCAACTCCCCCGCCGCCTCTTGGGTGGTGTCGGTGTCGTTCTCGGCTTCGGCCAGTTCGAACAGCACCAGCACATCATCCAACCGCGATCGCAGGGACTCGACCTTGCGGATCTCCCCCTGCAGGAATGACAGTCGGGATGTCACATGCTGCGCGTTCGCCTGGTCGCTCCACAGGTCCGGGTCGGCGGCGCGGCGTTCGAGTTCCACGATCTCGCTGCGCGCGGCGTCCAGATCGACCACGGCCGCAATGCTGGCCAGGGTGCTGTCGAGTTCACTCAGTCGCTGCGTGATATCGGGATCTGCCACGCAGTCAGACTACTGGCCGTGGTCGCGGATACCGACCGGCGAGACCAGCGGTCACTCCAGATGCCGCAGGCTGGCCGAGCCCGTGCCGGTCACTTCGACCCGCGGACGCACCACCCATCCGGACATCAGTGTGACCTCACTGCCGACGGTCACAGTGATGACATCAGCTGCGACCTCGAATCCGGTGATGCGCCAGGGGGGTCGGACATACCGTTCGGCCAGCCGGCGCGCCACGACAGGATCCACTGGCAGACGGGGACCTGGCGACCCCTGGTAGTAGGCCGTCAGGTCAAGCGCCTGGACCGCGGCCCGTGCGGCACCGTCAGCGGTCAGGTCCGCCTGACGGCGCCGCAGTGACAGTGCCGCGACATCGGCAGCCACCAGTAGGACAACCACCACCAACACGATGACACCGACGCTCAGGATCAGCACCGAGCCGCGGTCGTCACCGCGGTGCATAACGGTCCACCACCTGCGTGTTGTGCTGTGTCACGGTCACATTCCCGGGCCAGAGAGGCACAGGGACGTCGACGGTGACCGTCACAGTGACCGTCGACCCGGGGCGTCCACATCCCGGTGCGCAACCGACAGCGCTGGTCACCGCGCCGGGCCGGTCCCAGTGGGATCGGACCAGCTGTTGCGCACGGGCGGGGCCACCTCCCTCTCGGGCCAAGGTCACAGCGGCCGCAGCTGCCGCAGCCGAAGCGGTGACCTGTTCGACGTGGATGCGGACAACAGCAGCCAGAGCCAGCGCGACAGGCACGGTCAGCACCAGCGCCATGACGACGAACTCAAGCACCGCGGCTCCCCTGTCGCGTCGGCGCGGGCGTGCCGGCGCCGTCATCCGGGCTCCACCGGCACCAGCGCGCTGACGGATCCTCGCACCGGTGTCGGCCAGTCCCACAGCCGCAGCGGCACCCCCAGTTCGACGATCACCACGTCCCCGTCCCCGTCACCGCTGCCACCCTGCGTTCCAACCCGCTGGCGACCGACGCGAGCCGAGGCGTAGATCCCCGCCGGCAACTCGCGCCGGAGGACCTCCCGCGCCACCTGCATGCGGTGGTCGTCATCGCTGTGAGTGGCGGCGGCCTGACGCGCGGCCGCGAACGCCACCCGGTGGGCACCGGCAAGGGAGACCACCCACATCCCGATCTGGACCACCGCGAGACACAGTCCGATCACCAGCGGGGCCACAAGAGCGAAGTCCACCGCAGCGGACCCCCGGTCAGCGCGAGACCGACTCGATGGCCTGTTGCAGCACATCGCTCAACTGGTCATCGGCGACGATCCACAACGACGTGACCAGTCCCGCTGTCATCACAGCGACCAGCACCCAGCCGGGCACGTCGCCCCGCTCGCTGACGGTCACGACCCGTGCCCATCGACGCAGGAGTCTTCTCCTCATGCGTTTCCCCCTCATGCGTTTCCCCCTCATATCGACATCAGTGACAGGAATCCTGGGTACACGGCCACTGCCACAACACAGGGCAGTACCAGAAAGACGATCGGCACCAGCATGACGATCTCGGATCTTCCGGCACGTTCCAGCAGCCGTGCTCGGTATTGACTGCGGTCATCGGCCACCTGCGCCATCAGGGTCGCCGCCAACGGGGTGCCGCGGTTGTTCGCGGTCGCCACTGTGTCGACCAGCCGAGTGAACCCGGGTACCTGCATCTGGGCCGACACTCCCGTCAGGGACTGTTCCAAAGACCGTCCGCTGCGCACCTCGGCGACCACCTGATCCAGCCATGGGCGCATCGGCTGCCCCATCTGACCCGCGGATCGGTCGAAAGACTCGGCAGCTGTGAGTCCCGCTGTCGCGCACAGCGCCAGGTACTGCGACAACAGCACCGTCTGGTCGCCCAGCATCTGTCGCTGCCGGGCGGCTCGATGATGCAGCCCGAACTCGTGGGCCGCCAGGGCGGCGGGTACCGCCGCGAGAGCCCACACCACTGCGGTCGGGGTCACGCCTCGAACCAGAATCGCCACTGCTACCAGGCATGCCAGACCACCGACTCTGATCTGCTCCGCGCGGTGGCTCGTCCTGTCGCGGCGCAGGACCAGCAGCGCCCCCCTCTGCCACTGGGAGCCCATCCGCGCGTCCCAGGCCCCCAGAAGCCGGTCGATGATCTGGGGTGGGTTGCCCAGCGTCCGGTTCGGATGGTCGGCGGTGGCTCGCACGATCGGGTCAGGCCGCCGAAGAAGACCCGAGCCCGCCAGCCAGAGGCCACCGGCGGCCGCGATGATCACTAACGCGATCTCGCCCTTCATCGGGACTCCCCGACAAGGCCCGTCACCCGGCCCGCCCGACTCATGACCGCGTACGCCACGACGGTCACAACGGCGACCACTGCCAGGAGGACGGTGCCCACCGAGCTCGAGTACGCAGTTCGGGCTGACGGCTGCACCGACAGGGCTGCCACCGTCAACCACGGTGCCAGCACGGCTACACGAGCGGCAGACACATTCCAACTGTGGCGGGCAGCCACCTCTCGCTGCTGGGCAAGGTCTGCGCGGACGAAGGCCGACAGGGACTCCAGCACCCGTCCGGTGTCGCTGGACCCGATCTCATCGGCCAGCACCAACACCGGGATCACGCGCCGGGCCACCGGGTCCTGGCCACGATCGAGGTGCTGGACGGCTTTGGCGAACGAATCCCCCATGCGCAGCCGTCCGGCCGCGGCGCGGAACTGGACGGCCAGTTCCTGCGGCGCCCGGTCGGCGCTATCGGCGATCGCCTCGGGCAGAGTGGCACCGGCTCCCAGCACGGCCCGGATCATGTCGATGGCGTCCGGCCAGACAGTCGCTCGCCGCTGCGCCGCCAGCCGTGCCACTCGCCGTCGCGCTAGTGCCGGTCCCGCCACCCCACTCAGGGCCGCGACCCCGGCGATCGCAGGAATGCCGAAGATCAACCAGGTCACTGCACTGGCAGCCACAGCGGCGGCGCTCCCCACAGCAACATTGCGCTTGCAGGCGAGAGCGGCGCATCCGGGAGCGACCAGGAACCCCGCTCCGATAGCGGCCATCACGGTAGCCAGGACATTCATGCTGTTTCCTGCCAGGCCTGTGGGATCTCGCCGCCGGCCCGCTGAAGCCCAGCCCCGGTGTCGCGGAAGAGGTGTCCCACGACCGGGCCGTGTGCTCCCGGCGCCACGGTTGCGATCTGATCCACGCGCCGCTGCCCCTGCGCGGTCACGACCAGATGGATCACCAGGTCGATGCATGAAGCCACCGTGCGCGACACGAACTGCTCCGCGATGTTGGGTCCGGCCAACAGCGGAAGACCCGTCAGGCGATCTACGGCATCGGCCGCGGAGTTGGCGTGCAGTGTTCCCGCCGCCGGAACCCCGCAGTTCATGGCCAGCAACAGGTCCAGCGCCTCGGCCCCACGTACCTCGCCCACCACCACGCGCTGGGGTCGCATGCGGAGCGCCTCGCGGACCAGATCACGTAGCGCCACGGCACCGGTTCCCTCCAGACCGGGATCCCGGGTCTGCAGAGCCACCCAGTCGGCCACGGGTAAGCGCAACTCACGTACTTCTTCACACGTGATCACCCGTTGCCCGGGAACCGACGACAACAGCGCGTTGAGCATGGTGGTCTTGCCGGTCTGGGTCCCCCCCGACACCACGACGTTGGCGCCGGTCTTCATCGCCGCCCCCAGAACCGCAGCGGCCTCTGCGGGCAGCGTTCGTGTGGCGACAAGATCGCCGAGTCCCGTGGGACGCACGACGTATCTGCGGATGTTCACCGCCCAGTGGCGGGAGGTGATCGGCGGGATGACCACATGTAACCGACTGCCGTCGACCAACTGGGCATCCACATACGGCTGCGTGGTGTCGATCCGGCGGCCGCACGTGGAGACCGCACGAAGCACCATGGATTGGGCTTCGGCATCGCTCAGAACGATGTTGGACAGTCGCGTCTCGCCGCCCTGTGAGTAGAAGACCCGCGCCGGATCGTTCCACCAGACTTCCTCTACCAGGGGCATGTCCAACAACTCCTGGATCGCACCCCAACCAGTCAGTGCGGTCACGAGTTCGGCGACGAGATCGCGACTGCGGGGCGCTCCTCCGCCGGCGAGCACTGAGTCGACGACTTCGCCGACGGCGGAGCGCGGCGAGGTGGTGGTCAAGCCACGAGCGGCCATCTCACGGCGGCAGGTATCGACCAGGATCGGCCAGTCGCCGTAGGTGCCGGCGCCGAGCGGTGAGCCGATGTGACTCGAGGCGGTCGCCGCCCGCGGCAACACGTGACCAGGCACGATGTCTCCCCCTTCACCCGCCTCCCCCGACGCGGGCTACCACGACCGTAGGTACTCCGACCCTTGGGTTCAAGCGTGGGTCCGGTGGACAAGATCACTCCGCTGCGGCGCAGTGTCCGAGGGCGAGCACACAAAGTGACGACCGGGGCAGTGAAGCGCGGACATTGCGGCTGCCGGCATCCGGCACAGTGACCAGGGACACGTCGGCCGTGACGTCCTGTTCCGCCGCCGGAGCGGGAGACCGACGGCACCCGACTCAGCCCAGCGTGCCGATCTTGAACGACGCGAGTTCCTGCTCGGGCTGCGACTGCCCGCCATGTTGGGCGTCGAAAGCAGACGTCCCGTCCGTCCCGCACAGGCCGATGATCACCTGGGCGCCGCCCGGATGCAGACCCTCCCACGAGGTCAGGTCATAGACCTTGCCTGCGATCGTGGTCCAACAGTCCGAAGCTGTGGAGTGGCCCTTGACCTGGGCCATCGTGATCGCACCCGTCGCGGCGGCACCGGACGACGGTGTCGGCGAAGGGGTCGCACTTCCCTCAGTACCGGACTCGGACTCCTCTTCCGGGGTGACTGTCTGATCGGCGCTGCCGCCGGCCTGTGTGGCGGCGATCTCCTCGGCCCAGACGGCCTGGGCACCGGAATCGCCCACCCGGTAGGTCTGGAAGGTGGCACCCAGCGCCACCACAACAGCAACGATGCCGAGAAGAGTCACCAATACCGGCGTGGAGCCATCATCGGCGGCAGACGGGGAGTCCGAATTCCGATCCAACAACCGGTCGGCGACCACCAGGACCGTGGTGGCGATGAACATGACTCCAGCGAACAGCGGCAGGGTGTCACCCAACTCGGCGTGCACCTCCGGTTCGCCGATGCGGGCGGCCAACTGCTCACCGGATTCCTTGGCGGCAACGGCACAGGCCAGGGACACGGCGGACAACCCCACGACCCACCAACCCAGGGTCTTGCGCCACTTTCTGCGTACGACGATCAGGATGGTCCCGATCATGGTCAGCGGGATCAGCACGACGGCCGCATGGACCACGAGCGGATGGACAGGCAGGCCGTTGAAGAGATCGAACACCCCGAGAGTGTGGCGCAATCACCGGCCAGATGCGAACCTTCGGCCCGCCGCCGGTGCCAAGACGATGCGAAGAATCCACTGCGCCGGGTGGGCGGGTCGGACCGAAGCCCTTCCCGCCCACCGGTGAGTGGCGCCGGATCGTGCCCGGATCTGCAGCGAACGCTGCGTCCGTCCCCCAGATGCCCGACCCGGCGCCCTGTTCCCCCCGTTCACCCGCCTCCCCCGATGCGGGCTACGAAAACCGTAGGCAACGAATTCCGCAGAACTCAAGTCAACAGGCGGTGCTGAATCTCACCCGCCCACCCCGGTGGGTCCCTGCGCCCGCACCCAGGGTGAGAACCCGCGGTACTGCCGGCCCCCCGGGCTTCGGGCCGGTCGTACGGGTGACCGCAGTGGCACGAGCCAACAGAGGTCCCGCTGCGGATGGTGTCAGCCGCGCGACTGCGCCACCAGCGTGCGTAGTGCGCGGAGCGCCACGCTCAGCGATGCCAGATCGTGGCCGCCGTCGACCGTCGTGATGTCCTGCAGAGTGCGGCGGACACGCGAGACCTCGGCTTCGTTGGCGGCCTCCCATTCGTCGACCCGCTGCATGGCCTCGGCGCCGGGCTCGGTGGAGCGCACGACCTGCGCGGTGAGGGACGCCAGGGCACTGTACAGATCCGATCGCATCGCCTGACGTGCGAGGGCCTCCCACCGACCTGCGCGCGGCAGGGTCGAGATCCGGGTCAAGAAGTCGTCGACGTTGTACCGCTCGCTGAGTGCGAAGTAGACCGATGCCACATCCTCGGGCGGCGCCTGTGTGCGCTCCGCGATGCGTGTGACGTCGAGAAGCTGGAACCGGTACAGCAGGATCGCCGTGTCGACGGCGATGTCCTTGGGGATTCCCACTTGGATCAGGTCGTCTGCCAGCGAATCCATCCGGGCCCGTTCCGCTCCGCGCAACATGGCCGGCAGCAGCGGAGTCAACTGCGCCACCACAGGCCCGTAGCGGCTGACTTCGGTGGACAGGTCGAACGCCGAACTGTGTGTCTGAACCATCCAGCGGGTCGAGCGATCCAGCAAGCGTCGCGCTTCGAGATACACCTTGCTCTGCGACTGGGTCGCGACTGCGTTGTCCAGGTCACGGACTCGGGCCCACAGGTGAGGCAACTCGAACACATCTCGGGCGAACGTGTAGCCCCGAACGACGTCCATGGGACCGGCGCCGGTCTCTTCCTTGGCGCGGAATGCGAAGGATATGCCGCCGTGGTTGACCAGGTCATTGACCACGACGGTCGTGATGATCTCCGGTGCCAACGGGTGATCGACCATCAGACCGGCGTATCTGTGAGTCAACTCCTCGGGGAAGTACTGCCCCAGCACGGGCGCGAAGTAGGGATCGGCGGCCAGGGTTTCGCCCGGCACCGCGGCGGCCAGTGTCATCTTCGAGTACGCCAGAAGGACGCTGAGTTCCGGGGACGTCAATCCCAGACCGTCGGCCATTCGCTCGCGCAACTCCTCGTCGCCGGGCAGGAACTCCAGTTCACGATCCAGTTCGCCCGCAGAGGCCAGTTCGCGCATCATGCGCTCGTGGACCGGGAGCAGCGCCGAGGCCTGCGACCGGGCATTGCCCAAGACGACGTTCTGGTCGTAGTTGTGCCGCAGCACGAGGGCTCCTACCTCGTGTGTCATCGAGTGCAGCAGTTCGCTGCGCTGCTTCATGGTCAGGTCGCCCCGGCGAACGACATCGTCCAGCAGGATCTTGATGTTGACTTCATGGTCGGACGTATCGACCCCCGCGGAGTTGTCCACGGCGTCGTTGTTCAGTTGGACCCCGTGCTGCGCAGCTTCGATGCGTCCCCGCTGGGTGAACCCCAGGTTTCCGCCCTCACCCACGACCCGGCATCGCAACTGCCGGCCGTCGACGCGCACCGCGTCGTTGGTCTTGTCGCCGACTTCGGCCTGAGACTCGGTCGACGCCTTGACGTATGTACCGATGCCGCCGTTCCACAACAGGTCGACCCGGGCCCGCAGGATCTCGCGGATCATCTCGTTGGGTGTCAGGGCATCAACTGTTTCGCCGATGCCCAATGTGGCCCGGACCTCTGGCGTCACCGGGATCGACTTGGCCGACCGTGGGTAGACCCCGCCGCCGGGTGACATCAGATCGCGGTTGTAGTCAGCCCATGAGGATCGCGGCAGATCGAAGATCCGACGGCGTTCATCGAACGACGCTTCGGCGTCGGGATCCGGGTCCAGAAAGACGTGCCGATGATCGAACGCCGCAACCAAACGGATGCAGCGGCTCAGCAACATGCCATTGCCGAACACGTCACCGCTCATGTCCCCGACCCCGGCCACGGTGAACTCCTGCGTCTGAGTGTCGACGCCCAGGTCCAGGAAGTGCCGCTTGACCGACTCCCACGCTCCCTTGGCGGTGATGCCCATGGCCTTGTGGTCGTACCCGTCCGAACCGCCCGAGGCAAAAGCATCGCCCAGCCAGAATCCGTACGACCGCGAGATCGAGTTGGCGAGATCCGAGAAGGTAGCCGTGCCTTTGTCAGCCGCCACCACCAGGTACGGGTCGTCCTCGTCGTGTCGTTCGACGGCGTCAGGTCCGACGACTTCGGAGCCCTGACGGTTGTCGGTCAGGTCGAGCAGCCCGGAGATGAACTTTGTGTAGGCGGCACGGCCAGCCGCCTGGAAGGCATCGCGGTCGGAAGGATCGGGCAACTCCTTGGCGAAGAAGCCGCCCTTGGCCCCCGCAGGAACGATGACGGTGTTCTTGACGGCCTGCGCTTTGACCAGGCCCAAGATCTCGGTGCGGAAATCCTCGGGTCGATCACTCCAACGCAGCCCCCCGCGGGCGACCTTGGCGAACCGCAGGTGAACTCCCTCGACCTCGGGTGAGTAGACCCAGATCTCGAACAGGGGCCGCGGTTCGGGGAGCTCGTCCATGAGTCGGGGCTGGAACTTGAACGCGATCTGGAACGGATGGGCTTCGGCCCGGTAGTAACTGGTGCGCACGCAGGTGGTGACCAAGGTCAGAAGGAACCGCAGGATACGGTCGACGTCCAAGGACGACACTGCGTCGATGCTGGCCAGGATCCGGTCGCGGATGGCCTGCTGCGAAGCCTCACGGTCGGTGCGGCCCGGCTCGAAGCGCGCGTGGAACAGATCGACCAGTTCGCGGACAAGACGTGGATGAGCCAGCAGAACCGACTCCACGTAGTCCTGGCTGAACGGCAGTTTGGCTTGCCGCATGTACTTGACCAGAGCCCGAAGCAGCGCGGCCTCGCGCCAGTTGAGCCCGGCGTGAAGGACCAAGGCATTGAAGTCGTCGACCTCCGCCGCTCCCCGCCACGTTGCCAGGAAGGCGTCCTCGAACCGGGCCTTGAGCGATTCCTCGTAGGGCACGTCGATGTCGGGGAAGACCAGCCCCAGATCGTAGATCCGGTATGGCGCCCCGTCGACGTCGGGCACCGTGAACGGGCGCTCGTCGGTCACGTCGACCCCCAAGTGCTGCAGCACCGGGAGAATTCGGGACAGCGACACCGACTCGCCTGACCGATAGATCTTGAGACGGCGGGTGCGCTCCCCCGCGTCGTAGGGCCGGTACAGATTCAGCTCGGTGGCCCCGGCAGGAAGCCGGTCCAAGTGCCGGATGTCGGCGACTCCGGTGCGCGCAGGGAATGCCTCCTTGTACGCCTCGGGCACTGCGGCAGCGAACCTCGCCGTCAGGCGGACGGCGTCCTCCTCTCCGGCGGCCTCGATCAGGTCGTCGGAGAACGAGTCCTCCCACGACCGTGCCGCCGCGGACAGTTCCCCTTCGACCACGGCCTGGTCCGGCTCGGGCAGAGGTTTGCCGGGCGCCACCCGAACCACGAAGTGCAGCCGCGCAAGCACGCTCTCGGTCACACGGGTCCGGTACTCGATGCTCTCGGCGTCGAAAGCGCTGCGCAGGATCGACTCCATGCGCAGACGCACCGTGGTGTTGTAGCGGTCCCGGGGCAGGTACACCAGGCACGAGACGAAGCGTTCGTAGGGATCCCGACGCCAGAACAGCCGCGTCCGGCGGCGCTCCTGCAGGCGCAACACGCCCAAAGCCGTGTCGAGCAATTGGGCCGGAGTTGCTTGGAACAGTTCGTCACGAGGATAGGTTTCGAGGAACTGGAGCAGATCCTTGCCGCTGTGCGAATCGGGCGCGAATCCGCTGTGCGACATGACCGAGTCGATCTTGGCCCTGAGTACCGGTATGTCGCTGACACTCTGGTTGTAGGCGCCTGCCGTGTACAGGCCCAAGAAGCGGTCCTCTCCCGCCACCACCCCAGCCTCGTCGAAGATCTTGACGCCCACGTAGTCGAGATAGGCGTTGCGGTGCACCGTGGAACGCGAGTTCGCCTTGGTCAACACCAGCGGGTCGGGCTCCAGCGCCCGACTGCGCACAGCCTCGGGCATGTCGCCGAGCGGGCGCACGTGACCGTCACCGCCGCGCAGGATGCCACGACCACTGCCCGCCACGACCGCCAGGGCCGTGCCGGCATCGGTCTCCACCAAGTCATAGCGGCGGTACCCCAGGAAGGTGAAGTTGCCGCCGGCCAACCAGGTCAGGAAGCCCGCTGCCTCGTCCTGCACCGCGGCGGACACTCCCGGGACAGGCCGTCCTGCCAGATGTTCGGCGAGTCTTTGCACCTCTGCCACCATCGGCGGCCAATCCAGCACAGCGTCGCGCACGTCGTCCAGGACGCCGGTCAGGATCTCGGTCAGTTCATCGATCTTCCCGGCGTCGGACTCCCGGTCGATGTCGAAGTGGATCCAGGACTCGGTGACGACGTCCAAAGGCTTGGAGTCGTCAGTGCCGTGATCGACCGAGCCGAGCTCCAGGAGCTCGCCGTGTTCGTCGCGGCGGACGTCGAACTGGGGGTGGATGACAAGATGGATCGCGCGGTCGTTGGCCGACAGCGCGGCGGACACGGAGTCCACGAGGAACGGCATGTCGTCGGTGACGATCTCCACACAGGTGTGCCCGTTGCTCCACCCGTTCTCATCGATGGTGGGCGTGTGCACTCTGATCACACACTCCCCGGTTTCGCGGTGCGCGGCGGCCTGCCGATGACTGAGAGCAGCCCCCAGCACATCCAGTGGATCCTGGTCGACCAGATCCTCCAGCGCCACATTGGCGTAGTACTGATCGACGAGGTCAGCCAGCCCAGGCACGCTGCCGGCCCCCAACGCCGGGGCTTGAGCCACGGCCGCTGCGAGCAGGTCAGCGCGCAGACGCTGTTCGGGGTCGGTCGGGTCGGACTCAGTCACAGACGCTGCACACATGATGCTTGAACCTTATCCGGGCGGCCCTGCAGCCGTCCCGTTGTGGGACCGCTCGGACCGTCCTGCGGGACATTCCCTCTCTGGTGCGGCAAGGTATTCGATGTCAGCCCGACGCCGGAGGCAATGTGAGCACCAAGATCGACCAGGTACAGCACTACACGGTCGCGCCCGACGAGGTGTTCGCCATGTTGAGCGACCCCGCCTTCATCGAGCGCAAGTGCCTGGCCAGCGGCTCGATCGAGGCATCTGCCGAGACGATGGCCGAGGATGCCGGGACCACCATCGTCAGCCGCCGGGTGCTGCCCGCCAAGTTGCCCGGCTTCGCCAAGAAGTTCGTGGGCGAGACGGTGACGTTGGTGGAGACCCAGAAGTGGTCGGACCCCAACGGCGGCTCCCGCCGCGGCACGTTTGTGGTGGACTTCGGCAACAACCCCATCTCGTTCAGCGGAGACGTCACGCTGGTGCCCGAGGGCGATGGGACCAAGGTGGAGTACATCGGTTCGATCAAGTGCACGGTTCCGTTCGTCGGCGGCAAGATCGAAGGCGTGGCGCTGGAGTGGATCACCAAGTATCTGGACAAGGAGCAGCGAGTCGGCACTGCCTGGCTCGACGGCGACCGCTGACGTCACTGTTCGGGCAAGTTGTCCTGAGCCCACAAGGCTGCCTGGACCCTGTCGGCGACACCCAACGCCGAGTAGATCTGGGTCAGATGCGCCTTGACGGTCTTTTCACTGATCCCCAGTCGTCGCGCGACCAGGCGGTTGGGAAGGCCCTGCGCCACCAGGCGGAGCACCTCGACCTGTTTGCTCGTCAGCCGATGTGACGCCGCTTCACCGCGCTGGCGTGATTCCACGATCATGCGGGCCACCCGAGGGTCGATCGGAGAACCGCCCGAGGCCGCGGCTCGGACGCCCTCCTGCAGCACCTGCGGTGCGACATCCTTCATCAGGTAGCCCACAGCACCCGCATCCAGACTGGCAAGGACACGGTCTCGATCACCGAAGGTGGTCAGCACCACCACCGCGCTTCCAGGGACACGTCCCGTGATCAGGCGGGTCGCCGCAATGCCGTCCGTACCTGGCATCGACAGATCCATGAGCACGACGTCCGGGCGCAGTTCCTCGGCCAGCGCGACCCCGGTGGCTCCATCGTTCGCGGACCCCACGACCGTGACGTCGTCGAGTTCGCCGAGCAGCAGCCTGAGCCCCTGCACGACGACCTCGTGGTCGTCGACGACCAGAACCGAGATCATCGGATCGGTACCCGGAAGGTCACCGTGGCGCCACGGCCCGGAGCGCTGTCGACCACGAGGTGGCCGCCGACGGATTCGGCCACGTCCTGACTGATCCGCAGTCCCACGTGGCCCGACCGGATGGACCCAGGGTCGAATCCCCTTCCGTCGTCGGTGACCGTCAGCACCATGTCGCTCCCCTCTTGGTCTTGTTCCAGCGTGACCGATGCGCGCCGTGCCGCGGAGTGTTTGGCGACATTGGTCAGGGCCTCCCGGGCTATGCGGTACGTGGCGCGGGCCACCTGCGGATCCAGACCTGGCAGATCCGCTACCGACATCTCGACCTCGATGCGTGGCTGCAGGGCGGCCGCCTGGTCCGCCAATGCAGCTGCGAGACCCGTTTGGGCCAGGTTGGCCGGGTAGATGTCGACCAGAAGACTGCGCAGGCCTCGGACCGCGTCCCTGGTTTGCGCCGCAGCTGCATCCAGTTGATCCGCCTGCTCGCCGGCCCCCGCCCCCCGCGATCGTGCTGACAGCCCGGCCAAGGTGTAGGACAAGCCGGCCAGATCCTGCACCGTGCCGTCATGGAGTTGCGCTGCGATGCGACGGCGTTCCACGTCCCCCGCCTCGACCGAACGTTGCAGGAGGCCTTGGCGCACCGCCAGGTCGGCACTGATGCGCCGCGCCATGCGCAGCGCGAGCATGCCGAGCAACAGTCCCACCAGGATCAGGGATCCGACCAGCACGGGGGCGAACGCCCACCACACGTCACGGGCGTCTTCCTGGATGGTGTCCTGCAGTTGGTGGACCTGGAACAGGTAGGGCTGGCCGTCGGCGCCGACGACGGGGACGCTGACGTCGACGATTTCCGCATCCGGGTCCAAGTAGCGGTTCTCGGGCCGCGTGATATCGGCCGGCCCGGCCACCAGCGGGGCGCCGGGTTCGAATCCCGCAGCGATACCGGCCAGGTCGAACGTCTCGCCGATCACCCGGGGGTCGTCGGCGTAGATGATGACGCCATCGCGGTTCCACACCCGCAGGCCAACGACGTCCGAGCCCTCGGAGGTCGTTTCCAGGGCCTGGTCCAGGGCAGTGATTTCCGACGGTCGACCGGCCACGAGTTGTTCGCTGAGCCGCGGTTGCACCACCGAGCGTGCCAGGAACTGGGCAGTCAATGTCGCGTCGCGCATGGACTGTTCACGGGCAACGGCAACGGCGACGGCCAAGCTGACGAGAGTCAGGACGATGATGCCGATCAGCGCCGGAACCGCGAACCGCAGAACTTCACGGCGTACAACAGCACGCTGGCCCATGTCCGGCGATGCGGTGTCGTGGTTGTCCGCGGCCATGTCTCATCGTCCCCGGACCAGTGGCTGGGTGTCGCCGTCAGTACGACAGCGCACCGCTGCACGTCTCTTGGGACATCCTGTTGCGTGCCACGAACGTATAGGTGTCGACCCCGGGCAGATTCGGTGTCGGACGCGCGGCGTGCCTGCCCCCGCCCGGTCGTCCGGTGGGGATACGGCGGCCATTGTGGGTCGCCTCGATTCGCCAGGGCCCACGGCCTCCCCTGATGCTGATGACAAGCACGATGCCACGGTTCTTGGCCCGTGCTGCCATGATCCAGCCACTGGACCCGGAGCACCTGCCCGAACTGACGATCGCGTCCCCGCCTCCTGCCGGATGCTGACGAGCGCCCTGAGCGGGTGCGACACCGACTGCCGCGGCCAGAACCCCGCACAGCACCGTGACTGCGATCGTGGTTCGGCGGGCCATGACAACTCCTCTGATCCGCATGGTGGGCAGGTGGGCCTCTGTGCCGAGCCTGCCCGACACCCCGCGGTGCTGGCAATCGGACCATGGTCGTAGGACCGGCTTACCCGGTTGACACTGGAAGCGGGCACATCGACGTTCGCGCGCTGTTTGGGCCATTCGCGCAACGACGGTGTTGCCCCGCCCCCGTGATGAGAGCATGGGCCGGTGTCCACGATGAGCAGCGCCTTGGGACGTTTCGGAGCGATCGCGATCGCCTTGATCTGCGTCCAGTTGGACTACTTCGCGTTGGCGCTGGCGCTGCCCAATATGGCCGAAGATCTGCAGACCACTCCGGAGAACCTGCAGTGGACGGTGAGCGCCTACATGATCGCCATCGGCATCGCGATGGTTCCCGGTAGTCGCCTGGGTGACCTCATCGGTCGCAAGAAGGTGGTTCTGATCGGCCTGACGATCTTCGGTCTGGCGTCGCTGTGGTGCGGCTTGTCGCCTTCGGCCGAGTCCGTCGTGGCGGCCCGCATCGTGCAAGGCATAGGGGCTGGACTGTACTTCCCAGTGGCGTTCGCACTGGTCAGCAACGCGACCAGCGATGCCGAACGGCCACAGGTGCTGGGTTTCCTGAGCGGTATCGCGGGGATCGGGACGGCGGCCGGACCCATCATCGGTGGCGCGTTCTCTTCGACCATCGGATGGCGTTGGGTCTTCTTCGTGAACGTCCCGATCGCGGCCGCCGGTGTCATCTGGGGCATGTTCCAACTCAAGGAGCAGACCGACCCGGGCCTGGCCGGCAAGCGGATCAGGAACCTCGACTTCCTGGGTATCGCGCTCATCGCGCTTCTCGTCTCGGGCCTCTCGTTGGCCCTGGACGATGCCTCCACATCGGGGGCTTCGTTCTGGTTGACCATCTTCCCTGCCCTGGTCGGGGCGGCGGCCCTGATCGGATTCATCCTGTGGGAGCGCCGGTCCAGCTGGCCGATTCTGCCGCCGCAGTTGTGGCGCAATCAACGCTTCACGGCTTTGGTGATCGCGGCCACGATTGCCAACGCAGGTCTGTGCGTGATGATCTTCCTGGCAACGCTCTACCTGCAGCAGACCAGAGGGCTTTCGGGGCTGACGGCTGGTCTGATGTTCATCCCCGCCGCCGTCGGGTTGTCGATCGGTGGACCCGTCAGCGGACGGCTGGCCCCGCGCTTCCCTGGTCAGCGGGTGATGACGGTGGCGATGATCAGCGGAGCCCTGTTGCTCATGGCATTGGCCTTCTCGCAGAACCTGACGGTCTATC
>WBZP01003768.1_pt1 | contig 16200 bp, 16 predicted proteins | sample 5204301 | NCBI WGS metagenome assembly WBZP01 (sample SAMN12412401, study PRJNA552823) | activated sludge metagenome | isolation source: activated sludge from nitrification reactor of wastewater treatment plant... | place: USA: Pennsylvania | collected 2017
GCGCACGAGGTCGACGTCGCCGGCCCGGGCCGCGGCCACCGCGCGGTCGGCATCCTTCGCCGCGACGTCGAGGACGACACCCACCTGGTTGCTCGACCCGCTCTGGTCGACGACGCCGGGATCGGCGACGAGGGCGCCGGCCAGCACGAGCGCGGGGAGCACGGTCACGGCGTCACCACCGACGGACGCGCCGTCCTTCGGCGTGACGTAGACGTCGACGCGCTCGCCGCGGGCGAGGCCGGGAGGGGCGTGCAGGGCATCGACCGGGACGGTGACCAGCCGGCGCGGCGCGGCGTCGCCGGCCGACAGCGCGGCCGCGGGAAGCAGCTCGTCGGCGCCGACGTCACGGGTCAGGCGCTGCCCGGCGACGTCGGTGGTCGCGAGGACGTAGGCATCGGTCGCGTCGAGCGCGACCGCGACCGCGACGACGTCGTCGGCCGCCAGCGCGGTCCCCGTGGCGAGGGGGGCGCGCAGCGCCCAGACCTGCACCCGGTCGCCACCGGAGCTGACGACCCGCGAGCCGATGAGCACGGCGAGGAGCACGAGCCCGACGCCGAGCGCGAGGCGCAGGTCGCGGCCGCCGCCGCGCATCCGTCGGGCGCGCGGGGCGGAGAGGCGGGCGGAGATCTCGGGTGCGACGGTGTCGGCGGCAGGCATGTCGCGCAGTGTGGCCATACCCAGGAGGCTGCGTCGGCGCGTCGTCCACAGGCTCGACGACGTCACCCACTCGGTCATCAACGGATGCCAAGATGCTCGGGTGGCTCCACGCTTCCTCACGCTCGCCGACGTCGCCGAGACCCTCAACATCTCGGCGTCGCAGACCTATGCGCTGGTCCGCAACGGCGACCTCCCCGCGATCAAGGTGGGCGGCCGCGGGCAGTGGCGGGTCGAGGCCACCGAGCTCGAGGCCTATATCGCGCGGATGTACGCCGAGACCGCCGACTTCGTCCGCACCCACCCGCTCAGCAAGGACGACGAGGACGGCGACGACGAGTCCGGCGATCCCGAGGACGCCGACTCCGTCGAACCGGCAGGCACCACGACCTGAGCACCGCCGAGCGCTCAGCGGCTGACGACGGCGATCGCGGCGTAGGGCAGGGCCACGGTGGCACCGCCACCGGTCGAGAGCTCGAGGTGGTCGGCGTACGCCGCGGAGGCCAGCCCCGCCACCACCTCGCCCTCGGTCAGGAGCACCGACACGTGCGAGCGGTCGCGGCACCAGGAGCGCAGGACCGAGCCGAGCGTCCGCTCCGGCAGCCGGCCCTCGTCGCGGACGAGCGGGCGGCCGAGCCCGCGCACCGCGACCACCGATGCCACCACGACGAGATGCTCCGCGGTCGCGCTGCTGCTCCCCGGCGGCACGTGCAGGAGCACCACCCACCCGTCGCCGACCTCGCCGACCCGGCCCGCGTGCCGTCCGCCGCCGCGCGTCGCGAGCTCCACCGGCGCGTGCGCACCGCGCAGCCGGTCGGCGAGGGTGAGGGCCGAGCGCTCGATGCGGGTGCGTTCGGCGACCTCGGCGTCGCGCTCGAGGTCGGCCTCGGCCGCAGCGAGGTCGCGCAGCTCGTCCTCGAGCGCGCGTACGCGGTCGTCGTCCACGGGGTCTCCCTGTCGCCGGACACACCGTAGGACCGCAGGCGCGGCCGATGCTCGGTGCCGCACGCAACCCGGGTGACCGCGTCCCGTGCGTCGCCTAGCCTCGGGTTCCGTCATGAGCCGCATCCTGGACGCCGTCGCTCCGCCGCGGATGGGGTCCAGCTTCCGCTGGCTGCTGGCGTCGTCGTGGGTGAGCAACATCGGCGACGGGCTCGCCCTCGCCGCCGGCCCGCTGCTCGTCGCCTCGCAGACGAGCAACGCGTTCCTGGTCGCGATGGCGGCCGTGCTGCAGCGCGTGCCGTGGTTGCTCCTCGGCCTCTACGCCGGCGCGATCGCCGACCGTGTCGACCGCCGCCGTCTCGTGATCGCCGCCGATGCCGCACGCGCCGTCGTGGTCGCCCTGCTGTGCGTCGCTCTCGCGACCGGCCGCGTCAGCATCGCGCTGGTCCTCGTGGCGATGCTGCTGCTCGGCGTCGCCGAGGTGTTCGCCAACACGACCACCTCGACGCTGCTGCCGATGCTCGTGGAGAAGCAGGACCTCGGCGTCGGCAACGCGCGCCTGCAGGCGAGCCTCCTGGTCGGCAACCAGATCGTCGGCCCGCCGCTCGGCGCGTTCCTGTTCGCCGTGGGCGCGGTGTGGCCCTTCGGCGCGCAGGCGGTGCTCGTCGGCCTGTCGGTGCTGCTCGTCGCGCGCATCGTGACGCCGAAGGGGCCGGTGCGCGACCTCGAGGGCACGCACATCCTGCGCGACATCGTCGAGGGCGTGCGCTGGCTCGGGCACAACGACGCGGTCCGCACCCTTGCGATCGTCATCGTCTCGTTCAACATCACGTGGGGCGCCGCCTGGGCCGTGCTGGTCCTCTACGCGCTCGACCACCTGCACCTCGACGCCGTCGGCTACGGCCTGCTCACCACGGCCGCTGCGATCGGCGGCCTGGTGAGCACCTTCGCCTACGGCTGGATCGAGCGTCGGTTCGACCTCGCGAACGTCATGCGCGTGTGCCTGCTGCTCGAGGTGCTGTCGCACGCCGCGTTCGCCCTCACGAGCAACGGCAACGTCGCCATGCTGATCATGGTCGTGTTCGGCGCGTACGCGTTCGTGTGGGGTGCGGTGTCGACGAGCGTGCGCCAGCGCGCGACGCCCATGGCGCTGCAGGGGCGCGTGAGCAGCGTCTACATGGTGTGCGTGTTCGGCGGCGTCGTGATCGGCCAGCTGCTCGGCGGCTGGATCGCCGAGCGCTGGGGCCTGACCGCCCCGTTCTGGTTCGCGTTCGTCGGTGCCGGCATCACGCTCGCGCTCGTCTGGCGCCAGCTGTCCTACGTCGCGCACGCCTCGGCCGACCCGGCCGAGGGCGACGGTGCGGGGCCCGCGACCGGGCCCGCGGCGGGGCTCATCGACGGGATGCCCTGAGGCATCACCAGGTGGAGTCGCCGCGGATCACGACGTCGCTGCCTCCGTCGACGAAGACGACCTGGCCGCACAGGTGCGTGTTCTCCTCGCTCACGAGGAACGCGAGCAGGTCGGCGACGACCTTCGGCTGCGCGAACCCGTTGAGCGGCATGGGGACGACCTGGGCCATCATCGCCCGGCCCTCCTCGGTCGCGAGCATCGGCTCGACCATCGGCGTCACGATGATCCCGGGCGCGACGGCGTTGAGCGGGATCGAGGCACCGGCCCACTCCGGCGTCGCGGACGAGCGACGGATCCACTGCGCGAACGCCTTCTTCGTCGACGCGTAGATGAGGCCGGCAGTGGCCGCGTCCTCCGCGAGGACCTCCGCGCGGGCGCGCGCCGCGGGCTCGTCGCCGGCGGTCAGCAGCGCGACGAGCTCGTCGTCGAGCGGCATCAGGCTCGCCATCGACGAGACGCCGACCGCGCGCGGTGCAGGAGAGCCGATCAGCAGCGGGCGCAGGCCCTCGAGGGTGCCGACCATGCCGAAGTAGTTCACCGACACGGTGTCCGGCGTCGGGGTGGCGAGCCCCGCGACGGCGACGACCGTGTCGAGGTGGCCGCCCGCCAGCCGCTCGACCGCCGTCACCATGGCCGCACGACCGTCTGCGGTGCCGAGGTCGGCGACGACGTCGGCGTCGTGGACATCCACGCCGATGACGTGGTCGCCCCGGCTCAGGAGCAGCTCGCGGGTGGCCTTGCCGATGCCGGATGCGGACCCGGTGACGACGTGGGTGCGACTCATGGTGACGCCTCCTGGTGCGTCGAAGGACCTGTCTCGACGCTAGGCCGACCGCACCCGGGAGTCGCGGCGAACGAGCCCGCCCCAGGAGGCCGCGTCAGCGGTTCGCGCGGCGCTCGAAGAGCGAGCGCGACCACAGGAACGACGCCGCCGTGATGACCAGGCTCCACCCGATCGCGAGCACGAGATAGCGGGTCTCCATCGACCCGAGGAGCAGGCCGCGGACGGACTCGATCACGGGCGTGAACGGCTCGTACTCCGCGAACCAGCGCAGCGCGGTGGGCAGCGACTCCGTCGGCACGAACCCGCTGCTGAGGAACGGCAGCAGGATCAGGACCATGGGGATGTTGCTCGCGCTCTCGACGGTCTTCGCCCACAGCCCGACGGCCACCGAGAACCAGGTGAGCGCCAGGGTGAAGAGGGCGAGCACGCCGAGCGCACCCACCCAGCCGACGAGTGCGGCCGACGGGCGGAACCCGATGAGCAGCGCCACGAGCAGGACGAGCAGGAGGCTGCCGAAGGTCTGCACGAAGCTGCTGACGGCGTGGCCGGTGAGCACCGCCGACCGCGTGATCGGCATCGTGCGGAACCGGGCGATCAGCCCCGACGCCATGTCCATCGCGACCGAGATCGCGGTGCCCTGCGCCGCTGCGGCGATGGTGATCACGAGGACGCCGGGCGTGATGTAGCCGGCGTACGCGCTGCGGCCGGCGTCGCCGAACCCCAGACCGGCGCCGAGGGTCTGCCCGAACACGAAGACGAACAGCAGCAGGAACACCACGGGCATGCCGACGAGGAGCACGGTCATGCTGGGGTAGCGGGCGATCCGGCGGATGCTGCGCCGCGTCATGGTCGCCGAGTGGGAGAAGGCGATTCCGGCGGTGGACATGGTCAGCTCCGGGAGGTTCGGTCGGTGAGGACGAGGAAGACGTCGTCGAGGTCGGGGAGGTGCACCGACAGCTCGTCGGGCTCGACGTCGAGCCGGTCGAGCTCGTCGAGCACCGACCGCAGCGAACCGGCCCGGCCGTCGCTGGGGATCTGCACGCTGAGGTCGACCTCGTCGGCCAGCGAGCGCGGGAAGGCGCGCGCCACGGCCGCGAGCTGATCGCCGTCGGCGAGCTGCAGGCGTACGTGACCGCCCGGGACGAGCCGCTTGAGCTCGGCCGGCGTGCCCTCGGCGACGATGCGGCCGTCGTCGAGGACCGCGACGCGGTCGGCGAGCTGGTCGGCCTCCTCGAGGTACTGCGTGGTCAGCAGGATGGTGATCCCCTCGCGCGAGAGGTCGCGGACGATGTCCCACACCGCGCGTCGCGACCGCGGGTCGAGGCCGGTCGTGGGTTCGTCGAGGAAGAGGACCGCAGGGTCCGACAGCAGCGTCATCGCGATGTCGAGCTTGCGGCGCATGCCGCCCGAGTACGTCGAGGCCGGGCGGTCGGCGTCGGCGGCGAGGTCGAACCGGTCGAGCAGCTCCTGCACCCGAGCCGCAGCGGGCGCGGCGTCGAGCAGCGCGAGATCCGCCATGAGCCGCAGGTTCTCCCTGCCGGTGAGCAGGTCGTCGACAGCGACCGACTGGCCGGTGACACCGATCAGCCGGCGGACGGCGTCGGGCTCCGTCGTGACCTCGTGCCCGCCCACCTGCGCCGACCCGGAGTCGAGCGGCAGCAGCGTGGACAGGATCGACACGAGCGTGGTCTTGCCGGCGCCGTTCGGCCCGAGCAGCGCGAGGACCGTGCCCGGTGCGACGACCAGGCCGAGCTCGTCGAGCACCCGCCGGCCGTCGTAGGCCTTCACCAGGTCGACGACGCCGATGCCGGGACCGGCGGCCGTCATGACCCGTCACCGTCCACGACGAGCGCGCGGACGACGTCGATGTCGCCGGCGCCGGTCTGGGCGTCGACCTCGACGGTGCGGTCGCCCGATGCCGGACCGTCGGTCGCGTCGAGGCCGTTGCGGACGGCACCGAAGGAGGTGCGCAGGCCGAGCTTCGCCGCCGTGCCGTACGGGATGCCGAGCTCGATGCGGCCCAGCGACGTCCGCAGCATGACCTGACCCTGGTCGACGCAGCCGATGCGCAGGTCGCCGTTCGCCGTGGTCGCCATGAGGTCGCCGCGGGCGCGCTCGACGGTGATCGTGCCGTTGGCCGACTTGACGCGGGTCGAGGGGCCGGCGTCGCCGATCCAGGTGTCGCCGTTGGAGTTCTTGACCAGCGCGTTTCCTCCCACACGGGAGATGCGCACCGTACCGCTGCCCGCGGTGCACCGGGCGTCGCCGTCGACCTGCCCGGCCGACAGGGCGCCGAGCCCGGACTTCAGGTCGACGACGCCGGCCTCCTGCACCGTGACGTCGCCCGCACCCGTCTTCGCACCGACCTCGGCGAACGGACCGTCGGCCGTGATGACGCCGAGCGAGGTCTTCGCCTCGAGCGCCGAGCCTGCAGGCACGCGGACGGTGACCAGGACCGAGCCGCTCTTGCGGGTCGGCCCGATGAGGGCGCTGTGCTTGGGGCCGACGACGTCGAGCCGGCCGTCGGTGCAGGTGACGCGGGTCTGCTCCGCCGTACGCCGGTCCTTCTCGCTGCTCGGGTCGGTCGGGGTGACGTCGACGACGCTCTCGCCCTCGGCGTCGGCGACGACGCGGATGTCGCCGAGCTCCAGCTCGATGCGGGCGCGGACGGGGGTCGGGGTGGGGAAGGTGGTCATGGTCGAGGCCTCTCGTCGGGGAAGGGCGGTCAGCGGACCCACCCGCTGAAGCGGGTGCCGCCGGGGTAGCTGGGGCCGCGCCCGGTCGGCGTGCCACGGGTCAGGCCCGCGGCCGCCGAGCGGACCAGCCAGGTGTTGACCGAGACGCCGGTGCCGCGAGCGGCCTCCTCGACCCGGTCCTTGAGGTCCTGCGGGAGCCGCAGGTTGATGCGGGCGAGCGGTCCCTCGTCGACGACGAGCGGCTCCTCGGGAGCCTCGACGGGCGCCGCGAACGGTGCCGAGACGACGAGCTCGGGGTCGCGTCCGCGCAGCCGGACGTCGACCGACGCGGGAGCGAGCTCGGCCGTGATCTCCGCGGCCGCCGCCGAGAGCACCTCGAGCAGCGCCAGCCGGATCGCGGACTCCAGGCTCGTGGCGAGCCGGTCGGCGAGCGCCCTGCTGTCCTCCCCGCCGGCCTCGGCGGCCGTGAGGAGCTGCTCGCGCACCTGCGTGACGTAGGGGGTCAGGTCCATGGCTCCATGGTGATGCCACAATGATGCCATGTCAAGTCATTTGGCATCGTCGTGGTGCCATATGGCGTCCTCCACAGATGCTCTTCTTCCCTTGCCAGTACGTGCATCTCTGCGCTGTCCTAGTCAAACGTAGGTAAACGCACGTAAGGAGCAGCGATGGACAGGCTCGGTCTCGACGTGGCAGTGGCGTCAGCGGTCGCGCTGCTCGGCGCCCTGGCACTGCTTCCGGTCGTGCGCGCGGGCCTCCGAGCCCTCCGACGCGGTGCCTCGACGGCGCGTCGCCGGCTGACGCGGGTCGCGTTCCGGGTGCGTCAGGCGGGCGCCGTCGTCGTCGCCCGCCGTGCGGCCGCGGGGCTGCTCGGATCGACCTCGGCGGTGCTGGCCGTGGCCGCACCAGCGCGAGCCGCCGTCCCGGACCGGACGACCGTCGCCCCGGCAGCCGGGACCGTCGAGCACACCCGGGCGCTGGTCCTCCCCCGCGGCGGCCCCGCAGCCGCCGACGAGGCGGGGACCGTCGTCGTCCGCCGCGGCGACACGCTCTGGGACCTGGCCCGCCGCCACCTGCCCGCCGGGGCGACCGACGCGCAGATCGCCCGCGCGTGGCCGCTCTGGTACGCCGCGAACCGTGCCGTGATCGGCCCGGACCCCGGCCTCCTGCTCCCCGGCCAGCGCCTGCGCGTGCCGGGTGCGCGACCGACAGGGACGTCGTCGACGCCGCACCACCGCTCCCCCGTCCCGGCCCAGGGTCCCTCGACCTCGATGCCGGCGACGTCCCTCGACCCCGACCGACGGTGATCCGATGACCTCGACCCCCGCCGTCCGCGCCCTCGTGCGCGGCCCGCGCCCGCTGCACCGCACCATCCGGACCCGCCCCGCCGCCGTGCAGGGCACGCTCGCCCTGCAGTGGCAGCTGCCCGGCGACCTCGACGCCGAGCCCGTTCCCGCCGCGTCGCTGCGGCTCGTGACGCGACCGCCCGCGCTCGACGCCGACACCGACCCCGCTGTCGCCGAGGTGCCTACCTCGCGCGTCGACCTGCCCGACCCGGGCACCTGGACCGCGCAGCTGGTGCAGGCGGTGCTCGAGGTGCTGGCCCAGGAGCGGCCCCGCCACCAGCTCGTGCGCTGGCTGGCTCCCGAGGTCTACGCCGACCTGGGGCTGCATCTGGCCGCACGTCCCGGCGGACGCCCGGCCGGTCCGCGTGCGCGGCGCACGGTGAGCTCGATCCACGTGTTCGAGCCCGCTGACGGCGTCGCCGAGGCGACGGCGGTCGTGGTCGGCGGCCCGCGTGCGCGGGCGATGGCGCTGCGCCTCGAGGGCTGGGACGGCCGCTGGCGCTGCACCCGGCTCGCGATGCTCTGACGTCCCGCACCTGCCTGGCGGGGCCCGCCGAGGTGAACAGCAGGGGAATCCCGCCCGGGTCGGGACTATCGCGCGATAGCGTGCGGCGCGATGGAGCACGAGCTGCACGTCCCCGGGGGGACCCTGCACGTCGTCGACGACGGCGAGGGTCGTCCTGTCGTGCTGCTGCACGCAGGCGTCGCCGACTCGCGGTCGTGGGACGCGATGGTGCCCTTCCTCGTCGAGGCCGGTCTGCGGGCCGTGCGCTACGACGCCCGCGGGTACGGGCTCTCGGTCACCGACGACGTCGAGTTCTCCAACGTCGAGGACCTCGTCGCCGTGCTCGACCACCTCGGCATCGGCAAGGCACTGCTCGTCGGCAACAGCCGCGGCGGCCTCATCGCCTTCAACGCCGCGCTCGACGTGCCGGACCGGGTCGTCGGGGTGGTCGGCGTCGCCGCCGCGCTCGGCGGCTTCACCGGCGCCTCGACGCCGCTCGAGGAGGCGATGTTCGAGGAGCTCGACCGGCTCGAGACGGCGGACCCGCCCGACCTCGAGGCGATCGCGGCGCTCGACGTCGCGATGTGGGTCGACGGTCCCGGCCAGCCGCCGACCCGGGTCGATCCGGCGATCCGCGACTACGTGCGCGAGATCGACCTCGCGCTCTACGACCCGGCTCGCGTCGCCGGCCGGTGGACCGCGCCCGAGCGCCCCGCTGCGGAGCGGCTCGACGAGCTGACCGTGCCCGTGGTCGCCGTCGTCGGGCTGCTCGACGTCACCGACTTCGTGCAGACGGCGGAGCACCTCGAGCGGCACGCCCCGGACGCGGTCGCGGTGCTGTGGCCCGACGTCGCGCACATGATCGGCATGGAGGTGCCCGAGCGGCTCGCGTCGCTCGTGGTCGACGCCGCCGAGCAGCTCGGCGACTGGTCCTGACGCCGACCGGCTGAGCCCGGCGGGATCAGCCGGCCCCGCTCACCCGCGCAGCGCGGCGGCTCCCGCGGCCGACACCAGCTCGTCGATCTCCGGCGGAGCGCCGGCGACGCCGAGCGCGCCGACGCACTCGCCGTCGACCAGCAGCGGGACGCCGCCGGGGAGCGGCGTCCAGCGCCCGCCCGCCGCCAGCGCGATACCCAGTCCGTACGTGAGGTCGACGCCGGCTCCGGTCGCACCGGTCGGCTTGCGCATCGACGCCGCGGTGGCCGCCTTCGTCGTGGCCGAGTGCACGGTGTGCGCCGCCGCTCCGTCCATCCGCTCGAGCACGAGCAGGTGGCCGCCGGCGTCGACCACGGCGACCGACACGGGCGTCGAGGAGTCGTCGGCGCGCGCGACGGCTGCGGCCAGCACGGCCCGCGCACCTTCGGTCGTCAGCGCGCGTGCGGGTCGCAGGTGCACGGCAGGACCTCCACGTCCGGACGGGGTGCGCGCCACGCTAGCCGCGCTGCGACGGAGCACTCGCCGACGCGTGCCGCCGAGCGGACCGCCGGACCGCGAGCGCCGGTGCCGCGCCCCGGACGCAGGACGCCCCCGCCTGCGCGCTGCAGGCGAGGGCGTCCCTGACGTTCGGACCAGGTCAGCGGTTGCGCTCGTCGCGCTTGCGCTGCGCCCGCTCGGCACGACGGCGCTCGGCGCGCGAGGCGTCGGGGCCGACCTCCGGGACCTCGTCGAGGTCCTCGGCCTTGCGCACCACGCCGGCCTCGCCGTCGACGGTGGGGGCCGAGTACTCCAGGCGCTGCGGCCGCTGCGGGCCGAGGCCCTTGGCCTTGATCGCCGGGGCGTGCGGCGCGTCGGCGGCCGGCTCCGCGAGCTCGGCCTCGACCGAGGGCTCGGCCTGCGCGGCCTGGGCCAGCGCACCGAACTCCGGCGCGATGGTGGGAGTGAGGGCCGGACCCTGCTGCTCCTCCTCGACCTGCACCTCGACGTTGAACAGGTAGCCGACCGACTCCTCCTTGATGGCCTCCATCATGGCCTGGAAGAGCTCGTAGCCCTCGCGCTGGTACTCGACGAGCGGGTCCTTCTGGGAGTACGCGCGCAGGCCGATGCCCTCCTGCAGGTAGTCCATCTCGTAGAGGTGCTCGCGCCATTTGCGGTCGAGCACCGAGAGGACCACGCGGCGCTCGAGCTCGCGCATGACGTCGGGGCCGAGCGCCTTCTCGCGCTCGTCGTACGCCGCGTGCGCGTCGGCCTGGAGCTCCTCGATGAGGTACTCCTGCGTGATGCCGCCGTAGCCGCCGCCGGACGACTCCGCGACCTCGTCGGCGGTGACGCCCACGGGGTAGAGGGTGTGCAGCGCGGTCCAGAGGCGCTCGTAGTCCCAGTCCTCCGGGTAGCCCTCGCTGGTCTCGGCCTCGACGTAGGCGCGGACGGTGTCGTCGAGGAAGCCGCGCACCTGCTCGTGCAGGTCCTCGCCCTCGAGGACGCGACGGCGCTCCTCGTAGATGACGACGCGCTGGCGGTTCATGACCTCGTCGTACTTGAGGACGTTCTTGCGGATCTCGAAGTTCTGCGCCTCGACCTGCGTCTGCGCCGAGCGGATGGCGTTGGTGACCATCTTCGCCTCGATCGGCACGTCGTCAGGGACGTTGAAGCGACGCAGGAACGAGTCGACGATGTCGCCCTTGAACAGGCGCATCAGGTCGTCCTCGAGCGAGAGGTAGAACCGCGACTCGCCCGGGTCGCCCTGGCGGCCGGATCGACCGCGCAGCTGGTTGTCGATACGCCGCGACTCGTGCCGCTCGGTGCCCAGGACGTAGAGGCCGCCGAGACCGACGACCTCCTCGTGCTCGGCCGCGACCGACTTCTTCGCGCGCTCGAGGGCGGCGGGCCACTCGGCCTCGTACTCCTCGGGGGTGTCGACCGGGCTGAGCTCGCGCTGCGCGAGCTCAGCGGCCGCGAGGTACTCGGTGTTGCCGCCGAGCATGATGTCGGTGCCTCGACCGGCCATGTTCGTCGCGACCGTGACCGCGCCCTTGCGACCGGCCTGCGCGACGATCGCGGCCTCGCGCTCGTGCTGCTTGGCGTTGAGTACCTCGTGCGGCACACCTCGCTTGCGCAGCAGCGCGGACAGGTGCTCGGACTTCTCGACGCTCGTCGTGCCGACGAGGACGGGCTGGCCCTTGGAGTGGCGCTGCTCGAGGTCGTCGATGACGGCGCTGAGCTTGGCGTCCTCGGTGCGGTAGACGAGGTCGGGCTCGTCGGCGCGGGCGAGCGGGCGGTTGGTCGGGATCGGGATGACGCCCAGCTTGTAGATCTGGTCGAACTCCGCGGCCTCGGTCATCGCCGTACCGGTCATGCCCGAGAGCTTGCTGTAGAGGCGGAAGTAGTTCTGGAGGGTGATCGTGGCGAGGGTCTGGTTCTCCTGCTTGATCTCCACCCCTTCCTTGGCCTCGATCGCCTGGTGCATGCCCTCGTTGTAGCGGCGGCCGGCGAGGATGCGGCCGGTGTGCTCGTCGACGATGAGCACCTCGCCGTTCATGACGACGTAGTCCTTGTCGAGCTTGAAGAGCTCCTTGGCCTTCAGCGCGTTGTTGAGGTAGCCCACCAGCGGGGTGTTGACCGACTCGTAGAGGTTGTCGATGCCGAGCCAGTCCTCGACCTTCTCGACACCTGCCTCGAGGATGCCGACGGTGCGCTTCTTCTCGTCGACCTCGTAGTCGCCGGGGATGCCCTTGTCCTCGTCGCCGCGCTTGAGCCGCGGGACGAGCCGCGCGAACTCGGAGTACCACTTGGTGGCGGCGTCGGCCGGGCCGCTGATGATGAGCGGCGTGCGCGCCTCGTCGATGAGGATCGAGTCGGTCTCGTCGACGACGGCGAAGTTGTGGCCGCGCTGCACGCGCTCGTCGATCGACCACGCCATGTTGTCGCGGAGGTAGTCGAAGCCGAACTCGTTGTTGGTGCCGTAGGTGATGTCGCACCCGTACTGCTGGCGACGAGTCGCGGGGTCCATGTTCGCGAGGATCACGCCGACCGTGAGACCGAGGAAGCGGTGGACGCGTCCCATCCACTCCGAGTCGCGCTCGGCGAGGTAGTCGTTGACGGTGACGACGTGGACGCCGTCGCCCGACAGCGCGTTGAGGTAGGACGGGAGCGTCGCGACGAGGGTCTTGCCCTCACCGGTCTTCATCTCCGCGATGTTGCCGCGGTGCAGGGCCGCACCACCCATGATCTGGACGTCGTAGTGGCGCTGGCCGAGGGTGCGCTTGGCCGCCTCGCGGACCGTGGCGAACGCCTCGGGCAGCAGCGCGTCGAGGGACTCCCCCTCGCGGTAGCGCTCCTGGTACTCGGCGGTCTTCGCGCGGAGCTCGTCGTCGGTCAGGTCGACGAAGTCCTCCTCGAGCGCGTTCACCTGGCGGGCGATGGACTCGAGCTTCTTGAGCTCGCGGCCTTCGCCGGCGCGGAGGATCTTGTCGAGGATCGACACGAGGGCAACGTCCTTCGTCGGTCAACGTGCGCGGGCGGGCAGCCCGCAGCGGCGGGGAACTCCCCCGCACCCCGGTCATGGTAACCATTCGGTCACGGACCTACCCAGCCCGACGCCCGGAGAGGGCAGCGAGTTCCAGCTCCGGACGAATCCGCTGGTCAGCGGCGTACGAGGGCTGGTTGGGTTCGGCCATGGACGATCCCACTCCCGCGGACGTGCCCGTCGCCGCCACCACCGGCTTCCCGCCCCGCCGCGACCTGACCGACGGCACGGTCCTGCTGCGGGCGCCGCGACGCTCCGACGGCCCGGCGATCGTCGCCGGGGCGACCGATCCCGAGGTGGTCCGCTACACCGTCGTCCCCTCCCCGTACCGCGACGAGGACCTCGACAAGATCCTCCAGATCGCCGACGAGGGCTGGTCGGACGGCACCGACGCCGTGTTCGCCGTCTGCGACGCCGCGCAGCCCGACGAGCTGCTCGGGCTGCTCGGGCTGCACGGCGTGGAGGTCGGCCTCGACCCGGGCGGCCGCGCGGAGATCGGCTACTGGATGCGGCCGGAGGGCCGGGGGCGCGGCCTCATGACGCGCGCCGCCGTCCTCGCGACGTCGTGGGCCGTCCACGAGCTCGACCTCGCGATGCTGTCCTGGTACGCCGTGGTCGGCAACGAGGCGTCGCGGCGGGTGGCGGAGAAGGCCGGCTACACCGTCGAGGGGACATTGCGCCGCGGCGCCAAGCACCGCGGCGTGCTCGTCGACACGTGGGTCGGCAGCATCCTGCGCGAGGACCTGGCTCGATGAGCGAGGGGCCCGTCGTCGCGGACCCGACGACGGCAGCGGGTCCGGTCGCGCCGACGGCCGACGAGGCCCGCGCGCGGCGCGCGGCCGCCCGCCGCGGCGCCACCCGCTTCCTCCTGGGGCACGGCGACCTCGCACCCTCTGCCTGGCTCGCCGAGCTCGCGGCCGCGACGACGGAGGAGGACCTCGACCGGTACGGCGAGGGCGGGGACGTCGAGGCACTCGAGCGCGAGGTCGCGGAGCTGCTCGGCAAGCCCGCGGCCGTGCTCATGCCGAGCGGGATCATGGCCCAGCAGGCAGCGCTGCGGTCGTGGGCGGACCGCTCGTCGACGGATGCGATCGCGGTGCACGGTCTCTCGCACCTCGTCGTGCACGAGCTCGACGCCCTGCCCGAGCTCCACGGCCTGCGCCTGCAGCGCCTCACCAGCGAACCGCGCCAGCCCACCGTCGCCGACCTCGACGCGCTCGCCGGACCGCTCGCCGCCGTCACCCTCGAGCTGCCGCTGCGCGACGCCGGCTACCTGCTGCCGACGTGGGACGACCTCGTCGCGTTCAGCGAGGCCGTGCGGGCTCGCGGCGTACCGCTGCACCTGGACGGCGCGCGGCTGTGGGAGAGCACCGACCACCTCGGCCGAAGCCTCGCCGAGGTCTGCGCGCTCGCCGACTCGGTCTACGTGTCGTTCTACAAGGGGCTCGGTGGCATGGCGGGTGCGGTGCTCGCTGGACCCGCCGATCTCGTGGCCGAGGCGCGCCGATGGCAGCGCCGTCACGGCGGGAACCTGTTCGTGCTGCTGCCCTACGCCGTCGGCGCGCGTGACGGCCTGCGCCGTCGGCTGCCGCTCATGGCGTCCTACGCCGCACGGGCGCGGGAGCTCGCCGCGGGGCTCGCGGCGCTGGACGGCGTACGCGTGAACCCAGACCCGCCGCACACGAACGCGTTCCAGCTCTTCGTCGACGTCGCGCCCGGGGATCTCGCGGAGGCGGGGCTGCGGATCGCGGAGGAGACGCGGACCGCGCTGGTGCTGGGATGGGACGCCGCCGACGTGCCCGGCTGGGCCTTCACCGAGATCACCGTCGGCGACGCGACGCTCGCCTGGCCCCTCGACGAGCAGCTCACCGCGCTCGCCGACCAGATCGCTCTCGCCCGCACCCTCGCCGCTCCTCAGAGCTGACGCTCCGACCTCGCTGCTCGGACGCCCGGTTCCCGCGGCGTCACTGCCGCAATGCACGGTTTCGGCGCCATCTCCCGCGCATTGAGGCAGTGACGTGGACATGGGTCACCGTCGACGCGGCCCGCGGCGGGTCAGCGGTGGCGGCGCTCGCACTCGGTCTTGAGGCCGTGGGCCTCGGCGGTGACGTAGCTGCGCACGAGCTTCCCGGCCATCAGCCAGACGCCGGCGGCGGTCGCGCCCTCCATCCGCACCGAGAGGGTGACCGTCGAGAGACCGCCCTCGCGCGGCACGACCGTGTGCGTCGCGATGGTGCGCGCGCCCGAGGCCTTCGTCTCCCACGTCCACGACTCGCCGGGGACGATCTCGGTGACGGTCCACGTCGCGGTCGACAGCTTGGGCTGGGTGATGCGGGCCCTCGACCCCACGACGAGCGGGCCCTTCGGCTCGAGCACCACCTTCGTCATCGAGGTGGACCAGTCCGGCATCCGCTCGACATCGGTCGACACGAACCACACCTGCGACGGCGGGGCGTCGACGTCGAACGTCGTCTCGAAGCTGGGGGCCATGCGGCGATCGTAGGGCTCCGGCTCAGCCGGCGAGGGCCGACCTCAGCGCCGGTGCCGCGGTCTCGGGCACGACGCGGTCGACGCGGATCTCGTCGCACGCGACCCACGACGCCGCCTCGCGCAGCGCCGCGGCCGTGCCGTTGACCGACGACGCGGGGACTCCGCCGCGGCGACCGGTCTCGAAGGTGACCTGCCGCGCGTGCAGCACCCCCTTCTCGCGCTTGGGGTCGACCCGCGACACGAGGCGACCGCCGTGCAGCACCGGCATTGTGTAGTAGCCGTGCACCCGCTTGTGCTGCGGGACGTAGAGCTCCATCTGGTAGTCGAAGTCGAACAGCCGCGCGGTGCGGCCGCGGTGCCACACGAGGGAGTCGAACGGCGACAGCAACGTGGTGCGCGACCGCGCCGGCGCGAGGTCGGAGAGCGCGGCGGGGTCGGCGTAGGCCGTCTCCGTCCAGCCCTCGACGTCGACGCGGACGACGCGGCCGTCGGCGACGAGGTCGTCGAGCACCGCCTCGAGCATCGGACGGGTGAGGACCACCGACGGTCCGAGCCGGTGGACGTCGACGACGTCGGCGAAGGTGCCCACGCCCATCACCCGCACCGACCGGGCCAGCAGCTCGCGCAGGCAGGTGTCGTCGTCGGGTCCGGACACGCCCTCGTCGTCGACCCAGCGCTCCGCCGCGGGCGCGGCGCGCAGCTCCTCGGGCACCGCGCGCTCCGCGAGGTCGTAGACGCGGCGCCAGCCGACCCGGCGGACGCACACGACCTCACCCAGGAAGAGCAGCCATTCGACGGCGACCTTGGTGTCGCTCCAGTCCCACCACTCGTCGCCCTTCTTGGCGCCGCCCATCTGCGTGGTGGTGAGCGGCCCCTCGTTGCGCAGCAGCCGGCGCACCCGGGCGATCTC
>WBZP01002862.1_pt1 | contig 16198 bp, 12 predicted proteins | sample 5204301 | NCBI WGS metagenome assembly WBZP01 (sample SAMN12412401, study PRJNA552823) | activated sludge metagenome | isolation source: activated sludge from nitrification reactor of wastewater treatment plant... | place: USA: Pennsylvania | collected 2017
AGGTTTTCTTGGATGAGGCTTCAAAAAATCCTCCAGACAAAGTTAGTACCGATAGCTCACCTAGTACGTCACCGCCGAAAGGCAGCCTCACACTTAGTGCCGAGAAGTCCTCTGCAACCCACGTGACTGTACTCACAAAAATAATGGACATAACTGATGGTAATTGTGAATTAGCAGTGAGCAATGGTACTAAAAACACGACACAAACTGCGCCTGTTATATTTCAGCCCGAGTTTTCTTCTTGCGCTGGGTTTAGCGTGCCAGTAAGTCAGCTTGGTACCGGACAATGGGTTATATCTGTAACAGTAAAGCCAGTTTCGGGAGATAGTATTAATAGTAAAACTGAACTGAGAGTTGATTGACATGAAAAAGCTATTGATATCAGCATCACTAATAGCCTTTGTAGTTGCATCAAATACTTTACTATTCACTTCTCATTCCCAAGCCGTTACGGCTAGCGATTGGAAGGCAGGTCTAATTATTGATGACGGCGTTTTTACTAATGCCAATGATATGTCTGTTGCAGATATCCAATCATTTTTGAATAAAAAAGTGCCCAATTGTGATACTAACGGCACGCAACCAGCAAGTGAATATGGTCGGTCGGATATCACACACGCGCAATACGCTGCACTTAAGGGCTGGGCGGCACCGCCTTACGTGTGCCTACGCAACTATTATGAAGTTCCAAAAACCGCGCCCGGCCCAGGCATACCCGCAAATAACTATAGCGGCTCAATTCCTGCTGGCGCCATCAGCGCAGCGCAAATGATATATGATGCCGCACAACAATACCGTATTAACCCTAAAGTGCTACTAGTTAAGCTTGGCACTGAATCTCACGGTCCACTGACGTCTGACTCCTGGCCTCTGCGATGGCAATATACCTTTGCTATGGGAGCACACTGCCCAGATAGTGGCCCGGGTGGTAGCGCAAACTGTGACACGAACTATGCTGGTTTCTCGATTCAAATGCGCGAGGCGGCTTCACTCTTGCGCTGGTATCTCGATGGAATGACACAGTCATGGTGGCAATACAGAAAGCCCTACCAGGTCAATAGTATTTTGTGGAAGCCGGTTGTATCTGGATGTGGCGCCGGAAACGTTTACATAGAATCGAAAGCAACGGCCGCCCTGTACACGTACACCCCATACCAACCAAATCAAGCAGCACTTAATAATATGTATGGCACGGGCGATGGTTGCAGCTCGTACGGCAACCGTAATTTTTGGCGTGTATACAGCGACTGGTTCGGCTCAACACGATATGGTAATTTAGTACGTACTAACGGTGGCGGTGTATACCTCATAGAAAATGGCTACAAGAGAGCCTTCCCGAGCGAAATTGTGTTCCAAAGTTATTCATATAGCTGGGCAAAGGTAGCTGTTATTAGCCCCTCAACACTCGCACTCATACCCGACGGTGCAGCGGTGCCATACAATACGAGTTTCAGAGAGGGCAGATTAGTATCCGCCCCCGGGCAAGGTGTATATCTGGTTGATATCGGCCTAAAACGTCCCATAAGTAGTGAGCCAGCTTTCCTGAGCTATAAATACAAATGGTACGACGTCCTGAGTATTACACCGGCAGAGCTGGCGCTGATCCCTGACGGCGCAGTGATTTCGTACAATACACACTTTAGAGATGGTCAACTAATCAAGACGCCTAGTGGCGGTATCTACTTAGCCGAGAACGGGCTGAAGCGAGCCATCCCTAGTGACACAGTATTCCTAAGCTATGCCTATAAATGGTCTGATGCATTAGGTGTCAGCAATGCCGAACTTGCATTAATTCCTGATGGCACAATGCTTTCATATAATTCACATTATAGAGATGGAAAACTTTTGAAGTCCTCTAACGGTGGTGTATACCTTGTCGAGAATGGGCTAAAACGACCATTCCCGAGTGATACTGTTTTCCTGAGCTATTCATACAAATGGTCTGATGTTCTTAGTATTACAGCGGCAGAGCTGGCGCTGATCCCTGACGGCGCCATTATGTCAGCTAAATAATCCCCAAACTAACGTTGACGCTTAATTAACTTTTTGTGAACTTTTCTGACAATTTTCTCGCCAGTTAAATAGACACCGTCTCGACTTATGCTCTCTATAAATCTAAGATTAATATTTTTAAGCCTGCTAGGTTGTTTAACGACTACAGATTTCTCATCCAGCTGAAATTCCTTATTGAGAAAATCATCTGCAACTTTCTTTAACATAGATTCGTATTCTAGAGTTATCTTCTTAAAATCTGCAACCGTTAATTTGCCGCTAGGCTCTAGGATGTGCTTGGTATCTGTACCCTCGCCAAGTACAACTTCAATTAATTTATCCCACTTCTCGAAATACTTTTCCAAGCTAAACCTTTCGACAGACTGTAACGCATTCTGCGACATCTCAAAGTATAATTTCTTATCTTGGATAGTTCTATCGATATCTTTAGCTAGGCCAACGTAGTCATCACTGGGCCTTACCCAAGCATTGTGTCCATTCTGGAGAAGCTCCTCAATACCTAGGTACTCAAAGCTAGCACAAGGCAACCCCTTGGATAATGCTTCAAGGAAGACCATCCCGAAGCCTTCGCATCTTGAAGTCAATATTAGGAAACTGGCATTATTATAATATCCAGAAACATTCTCCTGCTCACCCCAAAATTCAATATTATCAACGGGGATATCTTGCTCGGCAATAAATTGCTTAAGCGTAATATTATCCCGATTTGGAAGCTCAATATCCATTGGGCAATAGCCGACCACGTCTAGATGATACTCTGGATCAATTTTGTGTATTTCTTTGTAGACTAATAAAGTTTTGTCTATTTGTTTAATCTCGTCATCAAACCTGCCGACCGCTAGGATTTTTTTGTTAGCTGTTTGCTTTGGTTCAGCCAGTTTATCAGTTACTGAAGGATTGGGTATAAACACGCCATTATCGTTCTCGACATTGTACAGGTTACAAGCCACTTGAGTTAGCCAGACTACCTTGTCTGCCGATCTGTAGGCTTCTTTAGTCTTAAGTGCTACTGGGTACAAGTATTCACCACACATGTACGGTAAAAAATAGTATCCGTGATTATATGCGATACTCTTGACTCTAGTCTCTTTAAACATCTCGTAAACATTTAGGAACGCTTCAGATATGTTTGGGTTACCGACGAACAGGTCAATGTCTAGAGTCGATGCTAAGTTCATTAGCTTTGCGTTATCGCGGTGATAATTAATTTTTATATAAGATACTGATTTAGGTATCTTAAACCCTAGATTATTATCAAAGTTGTCCTCATTTATCGCCAGGACGCAATCATATTTGTCTTTGAAGTAGCTCAGCATAATTGAAAGGACTCTCTCGATTCCACCTTTGTGCCAAACGTTACTATAGAACATCAATTTCTTTTTAGTACTATTTTTACCTATCCATCCAGGTTGAACTAGATTACCTATTTCTGATGTAAAAACTTCGTTAAACTTGTCTGGATTGTTTTCTAAATAGTACCTTAGGATATATCTAAGCATCATCGATGCTGTCTTTTTATAACCATTCTGTTTGTAGATGATGTAGTTTTCCCAGTAACTTGCTATATTGTTTTGCTTGGCATTAAAAAACTGCTCGAATCGTTCATATGGTATGTCATCTAGAAAGTCATAGTGAAGTTTATCACCGGCATCGAAACACATTTTCTGTTTCTGTACGCTGTCCTGGCCATCGTGTCTTCTGGAAATGACGAGATTTTTCTCTAGCAAAACGAACTTGTTGTTATCTTTTAGTCTGAACCACAGATCGTAATCTTGGGTAGCCGGCAGATTAGCATCAAAGCCACTGCTCTCAACCAATGCTTTCTTGGGTATCAGAAGCGCGCACCCATTTATTCCAACAACTGCAGATGTTGCTAAAAAAATATCTATGAACCTAAAAGTGTCTGTATCAATAAACTCATTCTTTTTTATGCCATTCGGAAATAGTACTTTGGCATTACAAGCTACGATCACATTATCACCATCAAATGAACGTAGCACTTTTACCTGCTCTTCAATTTTTGTCTTTTCGTACATATCATCATGGGAGAGCCACGAAAAATAAGCACCTGTCATGTTTTGAATCCCATAATTCAGTGCTGTTGCAACTCCACCATTCTTCTTTGGGAAATACCGTATTTTATCACCGTAGGACATGGCGATTTTTTCGGTAGCACCATCATCTGTAGAGCCATCATTCACGACAATTATTTCAAGGTTTTTATAGGTCTGAGCAAGAGCACTATCTATAGCTTCGCCCATAAAATTAGAACCGTTATACACAGGTATTACGATGGATACTTTTGGGTTTAGCTCCTTCATCATGGCTTATTGTATAACCTTTTTGCTTTATGATAAGTTAGCTTTGCTAAGGTACCACCAGTTTTCAATGCACCCTTCTTTTTTATCGACTTATGCAACCTAGTATAATTATGTTTTGTACGTCCAGATATGAAAGAAATAGTACTAACATATTTCGGCTTTAGCAGCTCTGTCCTGTCCTCGTGGTTAACCACAATCACTTTGCCAAGCTCATCAAACAACACTCTACTGAAATCTTTGTAGTCCTTAACTTGATAGCCGAGAGTTTCCTTTAGCTTCCTATCGGGCTGATTAGTCTCGAGTAATGTATTCACTAGGTACTTCCACTTATTGCCTACTACCTTTTCATCAAATCTTGTGACCATTCTTCGAGCATTCTCGCCAAGTTTATTACGCAATTGTTCATCGGACAAAATAAGACTAACATCTTTGGCCATAGCTTCAATATCGTCCTGATCGGGTAAATAACCATTTTCTCCATCCGTGATCAGATCTTCAAGGCCGGGTATTTTATTGCAGACTGTTGGCACACCAAAACACGCCGCTTCACTTATAACCATACCAAAACCTTCGCTACTGGACGTCATTAGTAATAAGCTGGCCTGAGAGTAGTATTTTTCCATATCATTCACTTCACCTACAAATACCACCTTCTCTTCATCTATGTGAAGCTGTTCCATGAGGTCGTTGATAGTAGTTTCGTCATTCGGCTTTATCGATACATTGCGATCACATTTACCGACCAGCATCAGCTTTGCGTCAGGTTGAGTTTTAGAAACAATACTAAAGCACTTGAGCATCCGATCAACTCTTTTTATGTAGTCATTAAACCTACCGACGCACAGGATTATCTTTTTATCACCGCTGGTCGTATTCTGAACCTTATAAGAGTTTAGGTTTGGCATCAGGTAACTGTTGTCACCTACTAAACCATATGCAGCAGCACTAAAATTAGTTAGCCATAAAGTTGCATCCAATTTCTTGAATATATCTATCCTGCGCTGAATTAGGCCATAGTAATATGGGTTGTGGTAAGGATAGAGATATATCTCATTATTGGAAGCAACCGTCTTTATTCTGGTACCGTCACAGATTTCATAAAAGTCCAGCTGGCCATTAAACAAATTCATGAACCCAATAGCAATGTCGACATCAAACAATAATGCAAAAGCTAGAGCTGTTTGGCTATAAGCGTCATAAAACAACTCATTCGACATTTTAATGTGTGTAACGTAGCTAGGCAGATCTACCTTACCCTGTCGGCCATCATACGCAGTAAGTAAAAACAGATCATAATCGTCCTTCAATTGACCAAATAAATTGGATAGCACCCTCTCCATACCCCCAGTAAGCCAGTGGCCCGTACAAAACATCAACCGCGGTTTATTGGATTTATTGGATATTTGTGGCAGATAATAGCTCTCTATGCTATTCTCATCTAACCCAGTAGCTTTACCAATTAGTTTCGTACTCAGAATACCGGCAGCTTCCTTTGCTTTGCCAGAGGAAACCATCTGCTTCAACACATTTTCAATGTAATATGCAGCTGCTCTTTTCTGGTCTTCTGAAACTAGTAGATCATAAACTTCATGGGCAGTTAATACATTTTTAACACCATCCTTAGCGGCATCATTGGTCTGGGCAACCTCAATCAATTGTTGCCTGTAGTATTCAACCGCACCTGCATATGGGGTTTGTCTAGCGAACTTTATCATCTCAACATAGAAGTGTATCAGGCTACCTTCTGCTTTTATCTTTTCACTATCCGAGAGTTTGCTGACCATGTTTATCCATAGTATATTGCCCTCACTAATGACTCTGGGGCTAGATTGAGTGTCTTGTTTTGAATGTATTCTGGTTGTAGAAAGAATGTCATTTAGATGTACGAACTTGTAAGTCTTCATCATCCTATACCACATATCGTAATCCTGGGTGCAACGAAGAGATTCGTCAAACTCTCCATACTTATCAAATGCAGCTTTGGGAACCAGCATAGTTATGCCGTTGACATTGCCTCTTAGGAGACCGTAGACCTGAGTTCTTTCGAGCGTGTCATGGTTAAATTTGCACTTGCCCGTATATTTACCGTTTTCGTCAATCAAATCATAATTTGAGTACAAAATAATATCTTTATCTTCAGCCCTACTTAGGAAACTGATCTGCTTTTCAAGCTTGTCTGGTTTGTATTTATCATCATGGCTTAGCCACGAAAAGTATTCGCCTGTCATCTTCTTGAGGCCGAGATTTAGTGCGGTTGCTACACCGCCGTTCTCTTTTCTATAATACTTAATTTTACTGCCATAAGACTTTGCGACTTTCTCTGTCTCACTATCATCATTTGAGCCATCATTAACAACAATAATTTCAATATTTTTGTATGTTTGCGCCAAAGCACTATCAATAGCCTCGCCTAAAAAATTAGCACCGTTGTAGACTGGTATTATTATGGTGACTTTAGGATTCATGCTTTTTGTTGATTCGTCGCAAGGCGCTCTTAGCGACTCCTCTTGGTCCTTCTCTGTAGGCTTTTCGTAATATTCTATAAGGGACACTCTTCTTGTATTTAGGCGTAACCATTGCATTGCCCTCATTGGCTATCTCGATAGTTGGTATCGGTATGACTCTCTGCTTTTTTAGATTAATTTCCAAGCTGCTATTCTTGAGAATTGGGGTAATAAAAGAATTAATATCTCGTAATAGTACGCCTTTCGGAATTATGAAATTGCCGATTGAATCGACAACGTCTTCACTGTCACCACCGGCTTCTGGACCAATATGGTATATGGCATCTTTTTCGATAACCTTTTCAAACATATCACTTTCGTAAATACCTTGTGGATTTGTGACTATAAGATATTCACCGTGTATCTTGTGTAGCAAATCATACAGGACTGTATGCCTCATTTCATTAGAAGATTGTATGTATTTCACATCTTCTACCGGTTTACCAACAAATTTTTTATCGGAATGCAATACAACAATTTCAACATTCTCCACTGTTTGTTTTTGTATTTGTTCAACCTGCAATTTAAGTTCTTCAAGACTCCAATAGTGCATGACAATCGCGGTGTATTTTTTACCAAGCGATTCAATAATCTCAAGATGCTTGGTTTCCGGCCTGATATAATTAATTAAATTCGTTGGAGTAACGGTGTACTTATCATTTAAACCTAAACGCTTGTACTTTACGTCACTAACAATATCTATCTCCCCGAGTGCTTCTGATTTCTCACCCTCTTTTAGGTGATACACAATACTGTCTTTTGCAGTAATGTGGTCAACACCAAAACCCTTTAATTTTTCATAAAAGTTCTCGTCACCATAACTTTTGATCTGGCTAAAGTCTTTCCCAGCAATGTTGCCTTCTGGGTATAGACCAGCCAATACAGCAATATCCTTATACAATAAACATGGCATATATGCCCCGCCTGATGTATAGCCCGTCTTGCTGATTTTGGAGGCAAACTTCATGAATTCTTCTTCTTGATAATCTTCTGTGGTTCTACCAAAATTCTTATGAATTGCACAAGGAAATACTCCGAACTTGTCATGGCCAGGTTCCACTAGGGTCGAACAAACTACCTTCTTATAGTCTGAATATTTTAGTAGGTTCTCTAGCCAGTCTTCAGAGAAGAAATTATCACTATTTATTAATACAACCTTTTGTCCCTTGGCATTCAATATGCCCTGATTGTAGCCCTGGTAAACCCTCCTCATATACTCTGGGGTCCCATATCCAAGTTTATATAACTCTTTGTCTGATAAATGATCGTTAGCGTTAATAATATACGGGTAGCCCTTTGAGTCGAGGAATTCGACCAATTCTTCAGTTGGGTCATTCGCAACGAAGAAAAATTCAGCTTCTCCATTTTTTAATTTTGGTGTGTGTTTGTACAGGGACTCGTAAATTGCCTCTGCTAATTTACTAGACTTATATATGAGACTAATAATAGAGATTTCTACCATTTGACACCTTTTCGTTCAAAAAACTCAATCCACTTTTTTTTAACACTTTTCCTATCCCATCCCATAGAAAACACATCATCCCGAGGAGTTTCTGAGGGGTAAAACTCCCTTTCAGCGTTTCCAAAGAATACAAAAGGTATGTTCGTAGCCATAGCCTCCCACTCTGACATATAATATGGGCTTAGCTGGCTAGTAGACAGGAAAAAATCGGCGGCATTCAAGAGCTCACAAATTTGATCTTGCTTTATTTTAACGAAATTGTGTGTGTTACTAATCTTGAGTTCTTCCATCTCCCACTTCCAGATTATTACCAGTTCTACCTCCGGGTTAAGCGCTGCATACTCAAGCAGCTTCGACACACCCTTCATCGGGTGATAGGTACCTATCCAGACACCGATCTTTTTGTTCTTTGGGAGATTGTATTTCTCGCGTAATGCACCCTTATTCTTTAGGGGCCTGTATAGGCTAGTGTCCACACCTATTGGTATTACCACAACCTGTCCAAATTTTTCATAGTTCTTAGCTGTCAGGGTAGTAGCAACGGACCTATAGGTTGAATACCTAGCAGTATTTTCAACAAGGCTTGCACGATCATCAAAGCAGGCGGTATTAAAATACTCTTTCATTTCTGGGTAAAGTTCCCAGCATAATGCCATTTGCTTACCTTCAACAGGCAGAAAACCTAGGGTTGAATACCTAAGTATAATGTCATCATCATTTAATTTCTTAGGTATTTCAAAACTAGAGTTAGGGAATTCCCTACGAAACCAAGTCCAAAAAGTATCTTCACCTAAACCACTTTTAACTTCACAATTCAAATAAATCATAGTACCTTGCTGACTTGGGTGTTAAAATATATCATCATTACTTCAACCTTCTATATAATATTACTTTTTGACTAACCATAGTGAGCCGCCATTTAGAATTTCATCATCATGATTTGGAAAAGATTTTTTCACTAACTCTGGAAAATGATTTGTTATGAAGTTTGTCATTAATAAAACATTGTAATCGTAATTATTTGTTAAGTATGCGCGTAACAAATATGCTTCATTCCAAGCCCATCCTTTATCTAGCCATACTTTTGGATACTCAAAGCCCTCAATTATGTCGTGAAAGTGAATAATGACGCCTTTCTTTAGCTCCGGTAAAATATCAAATATTTCATAGTTTACATCACTGTTAAACTTTGAAACGTGTGTTGAATCTATAAATAAAATATCATCCTTTTCTAATTGTTTAAAAACATCCAAAGGCACATCTTGTACGCCAGTTGGTATAACTTTATATTTTGACTTATCTCCTTTTTTCATTCTTTGATTAAGTATTGCTGGATAGGGTTCAATGAATGTTATTTTTATTTTACTGTTAAAATATTTCTCATTTACTTCCATCATTAATCCGGACGAAAAGCCGGATCCAATTTCAACTATCCTTTTTGGTTTTTTATCTCTAATCATAGAAAATATAAGTAGAGAATCCATAATTGGTAAAGATATATTTTTATGATAAAACCGAGACGCCCCATCTTCTTCCTCAGGAAAATCAAAGTCTTTGAAGTATTTTTTTAACATATTAAATTCTTTTAGTATATTTTCCTTCGAGAAGCCTGGGATTGTATTTGCAAACTTACCCTTGGATCTGTTTAATACTTTTTCATAATCTTTTAGATCATCGGTACTATGCACCGGCGAGTAAAAGTGTCCTTTTGGCCAGCCAAAATTATAATCTTTTTCAAGTTTTTCATTTTGTAGTTTTAAATAATGATTTTCTGTAATAACATAATCAAAATTAGTAATTTTTTTTGCAACTTTTACTGTTAACCTGTAGGGTTTGTAAAATAATTTTTTCATTAATTCTTCTTCCACACCGTTCTGTTGACATACCCGGTGTAGCTCATGATTATCCGAACGACTTTTTGGGCGACATTATCGGCGTCGTAGTCCGTTACGATTGGCATTCGAGTGGATGTCACGATCTTAATTGAATCTAGGATAGTATCCTTATCGAGGCCAGTCATTATGAGCGTACCCTCGTCCATGCCCTCTGGTCGTTCGTGCGCCTGACGCACGGTAATAGCCGGGAACCCTAGCAGTGACGATTCTTCGGTAATGGTGCCACTGTCAGAGATAACACAGTAGGCATTCTGCTGGAGCTTAATATAATCCGCAAATCCAAGAGGTTTCATTGGCTGCACTAGTTCGTGCAGCTTGATGCCCTTGGCGTCAATAAGCTTCTGCGTCCTCGGGTGAACCGAGAAAATGACCGGCATCTTATAGGTTTCGCAGATTGCGCTGATAGATTCAATAAGGTCAGTGAAGTTTTTTTCGCTATCCACATTCTCTTCACGGTGAGCGCTAAGTAAAAAATATCCTTTCGGGCTTAAACCTAGCTGATCTAGCACATTACTATCGTCAATCGATTGTTTATGCTTGGATAGTACTTCTTTCATACTAGAACCAACTTTAATAACTGTTTCTGGACGAATACCCTCTGCGACCAAATATCGCCTGGCATGTTCGGTTAGTGTCATATTAATATCACTTAAGTGATCCACCACCTTTCGGTTGAGCTCCTCGGGGACTCTTTGGTCAAAGCATCTATTGCCCGCCTCCATATGAAATACAGGTATTTTGTTTCTTTTTGCAGAAATGGCTGCTAGGCAAGAATTTGTGTCGCCATACAAAAGTACGGCGTCTGGCCTATGTTCTTTAAATATCTTATCTGACTCAATAATCACGTTGCCTATTGTTTCAGCTGCATCTTTACCTGCGGCATTCATAAATATGTCTGGCTTTCTAATGCCCATACCATCGAAAAAGATTTCGTTCAGTTCATAGTCATAGTTCTGACCGGTGTGAACGAGCACGTGCTCGGTGTATATATCGAGTTCTGGGATGACGCATGCTAACTTGATAATCTCTGGCCTTGTACCAACTATTGTCATGACTTTCATTTTGTTACCCTCTGACTTTCGCTATACAGGGACTCGTGTGCGGTAACCCAGTCAGCCATTTCTTCCACCATCTGAGCATAGCTCGGTATTTCAAAATCAAAATCTGTTGTCCTCATCAAGCTTTTATTGCTTACGTAATCACTTTTACGATTGATGATAATGTCTTTATTGAAACTCTCTTTGAACAAAGAAATAAGGCTAAATTTATCTATCGTTTCATTGTTCACCGCATGCCGGAGGCCGGTGAGATTATTGACGATTGCTTTTTCCATACATTTTGCAAATTGGAGTGTGGTCACCCCTGTCCAGATAACTTTGTCGAATCCATTGGTTTCTTTTTCTTGGTTCATAAACCACTGGAACAGACCAATTCCATTTTGGTTTACATCTGGGCCAACTATTGACGTACGGAGCGTTACGCTCGACTCATTATTCGTTTCACCGAGGCCCTTAGACCGTCCATAAAAGTCATTTGCATTTCTAAAGCTGTTTTCGGTGTACTCGCCCGCCTTGCCGTCAAAGACGCAGTCGGTTGAAACATGCACAAATTTTGCGCCTTTAGCTCTACATATGCCATCGACATGGTGCGGCAGATAGCTATTGATGAGGACCGCCAGTGGCTTGTTGTCTTCTGCCACCTTGTTCAATATACCAATACAGTTAATGACGGCGTCCGGTTTAAAATCCTCAACAAATGCTTCAATATCGTTCATATTTTTTGTGGCATCAAATATGTAATCGGCGCCATCGAACCGAGACGTCCCTCGTACGTCATGACCCTGTTCCTGGAAATACAAACGTACAATGTGGCCAAGCATTCCATCAGAACCTAGTACAAGTAATCTCATGTTTCGACCTCCCCCATTTTTATTAGGAGCTCGATTGTCCCCTTTTCGTCCAATCGTTCGGTAACATCGGAGCTATACGGTCGGTATTCTTTTACTTCACCGCTACCCTCCGGGTAGAATGTATTGTAGTTCATGTCGCGGTTATCCATGGGGATTCTGAAGAAATTACCCATGTCTTCGCTCTTCGACATCTCTTCGCTCGTCACGAGTACTTCGTGTGCCTTTTCACCATGTCTGGTTCCGATGACTACGGTCTTGGCATCTGAATCCTTGTAGGTCTTTACGGCTGATGCGAGGGTCTCGATGGTCGCGGCGGGTGCTTTTTGTACAAACAAGTCCCCCTGGTTGCCATGCTGAAATGCAAAGATGACCAAATCTACCGCGTCAGCCAAGGTCATCATAAATCTTGTCATGTTGGGGTCGGTTATCGTAAGTGGCTTCTTGTCTGCAATGAGCTTATAAAAGAGAGGGATTACCGAACCACGGGAGCCCATGACATTACCATACCTGGTAAGACAAATCGTTGTCTTTGCTCCCACGCCGAGCTGGCGAGCCTTGGCGACGATAATTTTTTCCATCATAGCCTTGCTGGTGCCCATTGCGTTTATCGGATATGCGGCTTTATCGGTACTGAGGCAAATTATCTTTTTTACACCATGGTTTATGGCGGATGTGAGGACATTGTCTGTGCCGATCACATTCGTCTTTACCGCTTCGAGTGGAAAGAATTCACAAGATGGTACTTGCTTTAGAGCGGCCGCATGAAATATATAATCAACCCCTTTCATCACGACATCAACGCTGCTCATGTCTCGCACGTCGCCGATGTAAAATTTGAGCTTCGGGTTGTTATAGTGCTTTCGCATGTCATCTTGCTTTTTCTCATCGCGCGAAAAGATTCTGATTTCACTTACATCAGTATGCAAAAATCCCTTCAGCACTTCATTGCCAAATGAGCCCGTGCCACCAGTAATTAGCAATACCTTATCCTTAAACATCTTTACTCTCCCTACCATGTCTACCGACAAAGCTAGTACGTTATTTGATACCTTCAATTATACCCTTTTTATTTTATCAGTTACAGCTGTATATGTGGTGCAACCATAAAAAAATCTTTTTTTGCAATTAGTCGTCAAACCATGTGACAAACGAATATTTCATGGCGGATTCTTTCTATGTAGTCATATCAATATAATCGTATTCAAACCTCATAAGTCCGCCGACTTCATAGCCATAATCATCTTCTACCGTAAACCGCCAACCTTTTTGAACAAACTCTATAGCCTTCCCAATGTCATCATATATTGCAATCGTCAAGTGATATACACCTGGGCCTAAATTTAGTTTAACGGTATGTTTAATAGAGTCCCCTTTTACTCCCCTGTCACCTGTATTACTTCCAAAGATATATTCATCTTTGCTATTTAGTATTGCTACTCCGACTTTTCTAACGTCAAAATCTTTAGGCCAACTAATTTCTAGCTCCATGGTGTCATTTGGCTTATACTTTGCTTTACAGCCAGCCAGTGAGGTATACCTATGCTTTTTATCGATTCCAGCTTCGAGATTCTTAGGGGTTTGTTCGTCATTACTCCGTAGATATGCTTCTGAGACCTTTTTGACGCTACCAATACACTCTATCTTACCGTCGGATAACATCAGTGCCCGTGTACATAGATTACGTACACTTTCCATGCTGTGAGTAACAAGAATTACTGTCTGCTTGTTTCTACGGTACTCTTCAAAAATTTCCATACATTTCTTTTGGAATGCGGCATCACCGACCGCAAGGACCTCATCGAAGATAAGTATGTCGTTTTTGGCTTTGATGGCGATGGAGAACGCAAGACGGACCTGCATGCCAGAAGAATAGTTCTTGAGCTTCTTATCCATATGCTCGTGGAGTTCAGCAAAATCTACAATTTCATCGTACATTCCGTCTACGACCTTACGCGGATAACCAAGCAGTGAGGCGCTAAGATACACATTGTCTTTCCCGCTGAGTTCGGGGTTGAACCCAACACCAAGTTCTATAAAAGGAGTAAGATTCCCATTGATTTCGACCGCACCACTATCTGGCGCATATACACCAGCGAGTATTTTTAGCAGCGTGCTTTTGCCACTACCATTTCGGCCAACTATACCGAAGAACTCGCCTTTCTTAACCTCAAAGTCAATTCCATCCAACACTTTTTGGCGCTGTTTTATGTGCTTTTTGCCAGCACTTACCAACAGCTGTTTTATGGACGTGTTCTTACTTTCTGCAATCTCAAAAGTTTTATGTAGATTATGTACTTTAACTGCTATATCGTCAGTCATCTATATATTCTCCGCAAACAATCTTGCTTGACTCTTGAAGTAGATACTCGACAGCACTACCGATATGGCAACTATAGCAAGGGGGATCAGGCCGAACCATAACGGGGCTATCTGCCACACATTAATAGCATCTGGAGTAACTAGCACATACCGCGCATCCTGAATAATTTGCGTCATGGGATTAAGGAAAAAGTACTGGCGATACTGTTCACCTACATACGTTAGTGGGTAGAGAATTGGGGTTGCATAAAATGCGGCCTGTAGGCCAACTTCCCAGATGTATGTAATGTCTCGGAACTTTACATACAGTGCCGACAAGAAGAATGCCAAAGCTGTTGAAAAAATAAACAATTCCGCAAACGGAAGTGGCAACAGTAGCCAAAGCCAAGTTGGACTGACTCCATTGATAAATGCAAAAAGAATAACCACCACTAGGTTGATTCCCAGATTGATTAGTGCTGACGCAGAAGAGCTCAAAACCGTCAGGTAGCGAGGAATTGCTATTTTTCTAATCAAGTCGCCCTTGCCGACCACCGCACTCATACCAATAATCGTTGACTCCGCAAAGAAGTTCCAAATCACGATTCCCAGAAGAAGGTAAACGGGATAGTGTGGTACGCCCTTGCCTATCTTAAAAATGTAAGTAAAAACAACGTACAGGATCACAAATAGAAATAGCGGGCGGAGCACCGACCACAGATATCCAAGCGCTGAGCTCTGGTACCTCACCTTAAAATCGGCGCTCACCATTTCACGTAAAATAGAACGGTTTTTGACTGAAAGATATCTCATATGCTCCAGTGATTATACCACTGATTAGTCATAACGTATTAGTGGCCCCCCGCACGCTATTTGCTATCCCCTCCCCATGGGTCATACTATGTACTGATGAAACGAGTTGCACTCATCAGAAATTCATACTCCTACGACTTCGGTGGGGCGGAAATTTATCCCATTAACTTAGCGAAGCTGTTGCCCGCCCATGGCTACAAACCAATAGTGCTTTCTGCAAACAAAAAAACACTAACCTATGCCAAAGATGCGCACGTAGAAACTGTTCGTTCGCCTTGGTGGTCATTCCAAAATTTTAGTGGAACAGGACTGCTACTATTCCCTCTCTACGTTTTCTGGCAGCTTTTTGTGACCTTGTGGTACGTTGTATTCTTTTTGTGGAACCACATCGATGTAGTCCACGCCCAAAGCCGAGATGATTTCATCACAGCCACCCTTGCAGCTAAAATCCTGGGCAAGAAGGTGGTTTGGACCGATCACGCAGATCTGAAATACATATATATGAACCATAATAAATGGTACAAGAATCCTGTTGGAAAGTTAGTTTACCTAGCGGGTAAATTGGCCGACCACATCACAATAGAGAGTCATAGCGAGAAGAAGCTCATCGAAGAGTCTTTGGGTAGACAATTGCCTAACAACTACTTGGTTATCCATCTTGGCGTAGTAGACAAATACAAGCCCGCTACGCGAGACCGCGACACAGTAGTTTTGGTTTCCACTTCCAGACTAGTCAAGGCCAAGGGCATCGCAGAGATGATTGAGGCATTCAAATTAGTCGATGATGCGAATGCTAAATTAAAGATTTGCGGGGATGGCCCCGACGATTCTTATTTTAGATCCTTAGCCAGTGGAGTAAGTAACATTGAATTTATTGGCCACGTGGAAGATGTAGTTCAGATTCTGCGCGAGTCAGACATACTAGTACACCCTAGCTATCATGAAGGTTTTGGGCTCTCTTTAGTGGAGGCGGAGATGTGTGG
>WBZP01003769.1_pt1 | contig 16197 bp, 19 predicted proteins | sample 5204301 | NCBI WGS metagenome assembly WBZP01 (sample SAMN12412401, study PRJNA552823) | activated sludge metagenome | isolation source: activated sludge from nitrification reactor of wastewater treatment plant... | place: USA: Pennsylvania | collected 2017
GGCCGCTGTACCCTTTGCCTTGGTCGGCGGCGTGTTGTCGTTGGTGATCACGCAGACCCATTTTAGCATTTCGGCTGCAGTGGGAATGATTTCGACATTGGGAGTTGCGATACTGGGGGGCGTGTTACTGATCTCGCGTATCGAAGAGTTTCGATTGGCCGGGCTTGGTCTTCGGCAGGCTGTGATGCGCGGTGCTGATGTTCAAATGCGCCCGATCTTAATGGCGACCTTGGGAGCGGCGATCGGGCTGCTGCCGGCTTCTCTTGCAACAGGCATTGGATCTCAGGCGCAGAAGCCGCTGGCACGTGTCGTGGTTGGAGGAATGCTGACGGCGGCTTTCTTGATTCTTGTGGTTTTGCCGGTCCTCTACGAAATCGTCCATCATCGTGATAATCTGGACGAGCGGGAATAATTGGATGTCTCCGGCAAGCGAAAGAGGAGAGTTACTATCGTGAACCAATCGCATGTGTTTCGACTGGGAGTGATCGGGTTGCTCGCTGTGATGGGTGGGTCAGACCCTCTGCACGCATGGGAGGAGCAGAGTAGAGTTTGGAGCGTTCAGGTTCCCTATGAGGGGCCACCGGCCAACCCAGATGTGCCGGATGTTTCGATTCCTCCCAATACGACACCGCTCGGCCCGGAAGAGCTCAAGCGAGCCGAGGCCTTGCTGCCGTTGTTGGAAGGGAAACAAGAGTTCTGGGCGATGGGAGAATTCGTGCATTTGGGTGAATCGTCGGTTCCGGTGTTGATCAAGGCCTTGACCATGCCCAGCCCTAGAATCCGGTACAACGCGATTGAAACGCTGTTGATGATGAAGGGAGTGGCGGGCGTGCCTGCTCTCATCGAGACAGCGAAGGAGCCGAGCGAACTGTCACGCGTGCGGGAACATGCGTTACGGGTGGCCGTTCGTCTGGATGCGGCCAAAGCCTCCGAAGCCCTCGACGTCATGGCCAAGGATCCCAATTCATCAGTAAGAAAGGCAGCCGCGTTCGAAGCGCGGTATATCCGTCAGAAGGCTGTCATCCCGACCCTGATTTCCATGGTGGGCGATGACGAACGATTCGTGGCGCTGTCGGCATTGCAATCGCTCTGGATTTTGACTCGCCATGAAACGGAATTTCACGATTGGGATACTTCGAATAAACAGGATCGTGCGGCCTGGTCGAGCGAATGGGTCGAGTGGTGGGACATCAACAAGGAGACCTTTGAGATTCCGGAACCGCGCCGCCCCAAGCGGAATCTGTGACGGGACGTTGAGGAGGTTGCGGCCTCGAAGACGGCTATGTTACGAATATCGCATACGTTATGAAATTGAAGACCGGAACCATGCTGAAGATTGCGAAGCTCGGAAATCCGATCCTCCGGAAAATTTCGGCGCAAATTGATCCACGAGAGATTAAGTCGTCGGAGATCCAGCGGTTGATCGATGACATGTTTGACGTGATGTATGACGAGCCCGGGATCGGGTTGGCCGCGCCGCAAGTCTCACGTTCGATTCAATTGGTCGTCATGGGCTGTAAAGGGGAAGGAGGCTTTCCCGAGACGGTCCTCATCAATCCGACGATCGTCTATTATGGACCAGAACAGGTCGAAAACTGGGAAGGGTGTTTGAGTGTCGATGGGTTGAGGGGGAAAGTCACCAGACCGTCACTAGTGCGAGTCAAGGCGTTGGACCGGAAGGGCAAGTCCTTGGATTTTGAAGCTACGGACCTGTACGCGGTTTGTATCCAACACGAGCTTGACCACCTGATTGGTAAAGTCTTTCTCGACCGGATGGCCGATATGTCCACTCTCACGCAACTCGAAGAATTTTCTCAGTACTGGCAGAAAGAACCCACGAACGTAATTTGAGACCTGCCTTGTTGAACCATTTGTGAAAGTCCTTCTTCGTGTCCTGCAATATCTTCGACCCCATCGTACGCTTGCCGTTCTGACGTTGCTTTGTGCCGCCGGTGCGACGGCGATGGAGCTGGTGCCACCCTGGGTCATCAAGATCATCATCGACGATGTGATTCAGGCGAAGCAGGCCTCGTTATTGCCAGGGGTGATCGGGCTTCTGGTCGGTGCCTATCTGCTCAAGAACCTCTTTGCTTCGTTGCGGATCCGACTCAATAATCAATTGGAGCAGACGGTGGTGCACGATCTTCGCCGTCATATCTTCGCCGCGCTGCAACGCCTGTCGATCACCTATTTTGAGAATCGCTCGACGGGCGAAATTATGTCTCGCGTGACGAATGATACCGAACACGTCGAGCGGATTTTTATCGATGGACTTGAGGGGATGATGACGGCCTCGTTGACCCTGGTCGGCATCACGGGACTCTTGTTCATGCTGAATTGGAAACTGGCGGCACTCGCGCTGCTCCCAATCCCGCTGCTCGCTCTGTCGGCCAGCTGGTTCACCTCCAAAGTGCATGGCTACTACCGGGAGACTCGTCAGAGCGCGGCAGAGCTGAACGGCTACCTGCAAGATGCCTTGTCTGGGATTCGGGAAACGATGGGATTTGGGCGTCACGGTCATGAGCAGGCTCGCTTCGACCGACTCAGCCAAGCCTATAGTGACAGGAATCTTCAGGCCATGGTGCTGTGGTCGATTTATTCACCCGCAATGATCTTGGTTGGGGCCTTCGGGACGGTCTTGATCCTCTGGTATGGGGCCGGTGAAGTGATGGATGGGCGATTGACGCTCGGCGAGTTGGTACTGTTTCTGTCGTATTTGGCGATGTTCTATGTGCCCATTAATCAGATTCACTCCGTCAATCACATGTTGCAGCATGCCTTGGCCGCGAGCGAGCGGGTGTTCGATGTGTTGGATACGGTTCCCGACGTGGCCGATCGTCCAGGCGTACTCGCTCCAGGTCATCGCGCACAGGGTGACGTGCGATTCGAGCATGTGCGGTTCCACTATCGGTCGGATGTGTCGGTCCTTAAAGGATTCTCAGCCAAGGTCCCAGCGGGAGAGCGTGTGGCTTTGGTTGGAATGAGCGGAGCAGGGAAGAGCACGCTTGTGAAGTTGTTGATGCGGTTCTATGACGTCACAGAGGGGACGGTGTGTATCGATGGGACGGATGTCCGCGATCTACCGATTGCGTATTTGCGACAGCAGATTGGGTTTGTCCAACAGGAACCATTCTTGTTCAACGGCACCGTTCGGGACAACCTGCTCTACGGCGATCTCCAAGCAGATCAGAATCGACTGGAGATGGCGGCACGAGCCGCTCGGGCGCACGAGTTTATCGCTGCGTTGCCGGAAGGCTATGAGACCTGGATCGGGGAACGGGGTGTGAAACTCTCCGTTGGGCAAAAACAGCGAGTCTCGATTGCCCGGGTCTTGCTCAAAGATCCGCCCATTGTTATTTTCGATGAGGCGACATCCAATATTGATACAGAGACGGAGGTCAAGATCCGGGAGGCCTTGAACGAACTGACCGCCGGACGCACCACCTTCATCATTGCCCATCGTTTATCGACATTACACGATGTGGATAGGATTCTCGTGCTCGACCATGGTCAGTTAGTTGAAGATGGTCGGCATGAAGAATTGCTGACCCGAGGCGGGGTGTATGCAGGTCTTTATGAAGCCCAGTTCCAAGTGTGACAGGATGCTCTGGAGTGTCAAGATCTTCCAGCGTCTCGTATAAGAACCCGTTGAGGATAGTGTCTGCTTGGTCCGAACACGCGCGGGGTGTGAACTGGTCGTGACCTCTGTGGTTGCGGCCAGAAATCAGGAGTCGTTATACTTCCGAAGAAGAACGAAGGAGTGGGGAGATTTATGGTGCTGGTATACGAGAGTGATCCGCTGGATGACGAGCATGCTCGTGGGCGGTTTTACCATGTCTGCCGAGGGCGCATCGATCGAACGCCGTTAGAAGTGCCTCCCGAAGATCGCCCGCATGAATGTCAGCAATGCGGTATCGACCTCGAAGCCGAAGATTTCTTTATGGCTCTCCAGAAAGGATCGGTATAGACCTCATGGCTTCAAGTACAGGACGAAAAACCGTCGGAGTATCGCGCGGCTTGATGATGCTCTGCGACATCTGCTATGCCCAGGTCATTGCGGATAAACTCACGGACGAAAAGAATTTTGTCGCAGACGCGGACACGCTCTTCGATACCATCTGTTGCGGATGCACAGACATCAACCGTCCTCTCATTGATGATATGGCCGGCAGCGGGGAGTAGATTCCTTCTGTGCCGATCGCTCCATAAAATCATCAAGTCGGACTTGACGGCTAGGCGGTGTCTCTAAATTTATGTACGTATATGTGCTAGATTTGTGCCATAGGGTGGGGCTGGGAACGTATCTGTATTCTGACAATGCCGAGGCTGCGTGATGGGCTACTTCTCTTCCCCTTCCCGCACATGGTAGGGTCTGTGTGACGATATTCCTAACTTTTGTGAGACTCGCTCTTCAGGTTCAATAAGTAACTGGTCAGGTCGTTCAGATCCTTCTCGTTCAAGGGGAACGACGGCATGATGGAACCTGGAGATACGGATTGAGGATTGCGCAAGTGCCTGATGTGCCACTGGCGGTCAGGCCGCCGATCAGCCACATAGGAAAGGTCAGGTCCGACCATGCCACCGTCTCCGTGAATGCGGTGACAGGCCACGCACTGATGCTGAGCAAAGATGGCCTTTCCGCGTGCCACCGAGGGATCTGTTTTGGGTAACGCGTGCAGATTCCATAGCGAGACTCCCAGCAGTGCGAACACGACGAGTAAGAAGGCTCCCCCCGAGGCCAGGGCTATCGGTCGGGAACTTGGCCGCCGTTCTGGATTGTGGTCGATCAAGGGCCACAGCAGCAGTCCTAAGATGAAAAGTCCCGGAAGCACCCACGTCGCCAATGGTTCCAGCGGGCCCGATATGTACTTCAGAAACTGATAGAAAAATAGAAAATACCACTCGGGAACAGGGGTGAACGTGTGGTCGGCGGGATCGGCACGATCAGCCAGTGGGAATTCCACCGTCCAAGCCAGTGTGGCAACCAAGAGAAATACGCCTAGCATGACCATGGCATCCATGTAGACCTGGCGCGGATAAAATGGCTCGCTCCGTTGCCGCGCTTGCTCGAGGCTCCATGGACCGGCTGGGCCAACCCGACGCAAAAGAAAGAGATGAACGGCGATGCCGAACACAATGAGAGCCGGCAAGAATAACGTATGGACGGCAAAAAATCGCGAGAGGGTCAAGGCTCCCAGGGTGTCTCCACCACGCAGCACACGCACGAGTACATCGCCGACCAGCGGGACCGAGGCCACCATGTTCGTGCCTACCTGCGTTGCCCAGTAGGCGTTCTGATCCCAGGGTAAGAGGTAGCCAGTAAATCCAAATCCCATCATTATAAGCAACAGGCAGACTCCGACCATCCATAGAAGCTCACGCGGCCGTTTGTACGCTCCGAATAGATAGACTTGCAGCAGATGAAGTCCGATCGCCACCATCACCGCTGATGCGCCCCAATGATGCAGTCCTCGGACAAACCATCCGAACAGCACCTCATGCTGAATGAATTGGACCGTGTCATAGGCGGTGTCCGGCGAGGGAACGTAGTAGAGGGCGAGAAACATGCCCGTCGTGGCCTGGAGACAAAAGAGAAAAAGAGTGGCCGATCCGAACACGTAAATCCAACTCACGCCGCCGGGGATCGGTTCATCCAGAAGCGTGTGGCTCAAGGACGTGAGCTTCAGTCTTGCATCAAGCCACTTGTAGAGCTTCTCAGCCATCATCTTGATTCCTTTGTGATACACCCTCGGAGGTCGCCTGACGGCATGCACATAGACAAGCGAAGCCCACGCGCCTGCCGGTCATAATTCTACAGGATGGTCGAGGCCTGACTTGAATTCCTTATACATAACTAACAGGTTTCCCTGTTCGACTTTGGACGGCAATATATCCAGGGAGCGCGGTGCTGGCCCTGCAACTACTTTGCCCGTTACGTCATAGACGCTGCCGTGGCATGGACACTTGAACGCACGCTCGACCGAATCCCATCGAAACCCGCAACCTAAATGCGGACAGATGGGAGAGAACACGACCACTGCGCCAGTCGGCTGCTTGACCGCCCAAATCGCTTTTTTGGCCGTAACTGTTCGCCAGCCGTCCTTGACAGTGCCGGCATAGTCAAGCTCTGTCGGTTCGCTCGTGCGTAAACGGTCGATCGTTCCTACTGTAGCCCAGGATGACTCCCGCCGTTTCAGTGCCGGGGCAATCACATAGCCTGTGAAGGGAACGGCTAAGCCTAGACCGATTAAACTCGTAGCTAAGCCGGTCATCCAGGCAAAAAACGAACGGCGGGTTTCCGTCGGCTCTGTTGTTATGGCCATATGCGTATCCTCTTCATCAGGGGGGAGTTATCAGGAATCATCAGCAACCGCCTCACTCGGCTGTGCCCTTAAGGATAGTTTCCGCCTTCAACCAATCCTCCAAGGCGTGTCCATCGAGACACCCTCGTTGTTCGTACAACTCATAGGCCTTCATCGCAATGCGGTTCCAGTCTTTCGTGGTCAACGCATCCGGAGCGTGGGCAGGATCGTTTCTAACGGTGTTCGTTCGAGTCGGTGTGGTGGCGCGCTTTTTCACACAGAGCCTCCTTATGTGGTTTAATGTGCCTTCTGCCTTGACATCGCAATTCTAGAAATCACATAGATCCCATTCCTGTGTACGGCAGCCTAGTCGGTCGATACATCTTCCATTCGGTCATGTATTGGTTGGTTTTAGCGAGAACACTCGATGCCAGGAACCGTTCATCGTATCAACCAGTCACGCGCGTCATCTTATTCGACGCGTTCAACGCTGCCACCTTGTAACATTCCGCAAAGGTGGGATAGTTGAATACCGTGTTGAGAAAGTAATCGAGGCCTCCATTGAGCGCCAGGACTGCCTGGCCGATATGAATCAGTTCGGTCGCGCTCGTGCCGATGGCGTGAACACCCAGTAACCGATGGTCGTCGCGGTGAAATAAAAGCTTGACCAGTCCGCTGTTGTCTCCCAGAATTTGACCGCGAGCAATTTCCCGATACCGGGCGATCCCTGTCTCGTACGGAATTGTTTTGGCCGTCAATTCATGCTCACGATCTCCTACCGTCGAGATTTCTGGAATTGAATAGATCCCCACCGGGAAATGGGTGCCCATGGGCTTGGACTCCACTCCGAATGCTGAGCAGGCAGCCAGACGGCCTTGCTCAGCAGAGGTCGCCGCTAAGCTGGGATAGCCAATGACATCCCCGGCCGCGAAGATATGCGGCACTTGGGTGTGAAGCTGCGGATCGACGGTCAGCAGGCCGCGAGGATTTACAGTCAGTCCTGCCGCCTCGAGATTCAACTGCGCGGTCGCTCCGGTGCGTCCGGCAGAAAAGAGGACAAGATCAGAAACAATCAGTTTGCCGGATTCCAAGTGAATGATGACTTGAGGCCGGGAACCCTCGGCGACTTCCACGCTCTCTACGGCTTCGCCAAGTCGGAATGTTACTCCATGATTGCGCATTTGGTGCATGAGTTCTTCAACGATTTCTTCATCCACAAATTCGAGCGGGTGTGCTCGTTTATCGATGACCGTCACGTCGAGTTCTAACGCGGCAAACATGGAGGCGTACTCAATACCGATCACACCAGCTCCCACGACCGCCATCTTCCGAGGCAAGTGCTTGATGTGCAATATCTGAGCGCTGGTCAAGATGAGCTCTCCGTCCACATTTATACCGGGGGGTACTGCCGGTTGGGTGCCCACCGCGATTACAATCTTATCGGCCGTGACTCTCCTTGACCCCTCTGGGGACGCTACTATCAGCGTATGGGGATCGATGAACGAGGCCTCTCCTCGTAGCAACTGAACATCATTGCGCCAGAGCTGGTCTTGCACGACTTGCGCCTCACGCTGAATGACACTGTTCACACGCCGAAGTAATTGTTCGGCAGTCGGACGGCCTTTGAATTGATGATCAAGATTTCCGTCGAGCAAGCTGCCTTGCGTCATGAATGACAACACGGCTTCCCGGAATGTTTTGCTGGGAATTGTGCCCGTCGCAACACAGACTCCCCCCACAGTCTGCCTGCGTTCTACTATTGCTGCTTGTTTTCCGAGTTTTGCAGCTTGAATTGCCGCGCGTTGGCCGGCCGGACCACTCCCGAGACTTATCAGATCGAAGTCATAGAACTGCGGCATTCATCACACTCCTTGTGTTGTTGCGATGGGGTACCCCTGGGCCATCTGCGTCTACACGTGTGCGATAGTGATATCGGTATCGCACATGGCCTTTATCCGTCACGTAGGCCTCGAGCGTATCTCTGACTCGGAAGACACCACCCTCCAAGTGTGCTGTTTCGTCGACCTGCAAGCGCGCGTCCTGACGAGACCTTTGGCGAACGATGTCGTACTCCCTCTCGGTTTTCATCACGTCACCTTCCACAATCTTGGAGCCCGGCCTGGCCATGGTGTCCGATACAGTCATGTGGATCATGGAGCGAACATGTTTCCGTTTCGAACGCAGATAGGCCATTTGTAAGACCCGCATATGTTTTTCCATGAACAGGACTTCATCTCCTCGTTAGAAGTCGGTCTTGGTAAAAGATGATACGCAATGCCACGACGCATTTTGAAAAGTCTCTGAGCGTAGACTCCGCATGGCTGGGAGAAAAGTCATAGCTATTTGTGTGAGTTGCCTGGGTGGGAGGAGCGTCTACTTTCCGATGAGCCATGTGCGACCTCAATCCCTGAAGGGTCAGGTGTCAGTATGTTGTGCCTGGCTTTCCATGTTCTCTTAGGGACAGCCGCTCACACAGTCTCTGCCATGTAATGCCAACGTCGTCGTCATGTTCATGCGATGAGATTCGCCGTTCGGCAGTTGCTGAAGTCCCTGGAATTGGGTTAAGAGATTCCAACGATGATCTCCGAATAGGACAGAAGACGTGTCTCTAAGAGGTACCACTGGGATTGTTTGGATTAGGTTGCGCTCACTGGAGAGAGAAGAGCTCTGGAATTCCTGAACTGGTCCAATGGTGGCAGTTGGTGTATAGGGAGTAGAGTATGTTGAGCGCTTGCTCTCCAGAGGAGACGTTCGTCTTACGAGCACTGATTTCATGCCGGTGTAAGGGAGTGTCGCCACTCCCAGGGTCTGCCTTTTCGAGTTGGCCTTACCGATAGGGGTGAGCGCGGTGCGATCGACGCGTGCCATCTTCACACCATTCAGGCTGGGACAAGTCGTGAGTGTGCTGATTCCACGGATACCCATTTTCCCCAAACCATATTGAACGCTATTCATGTATGGGGCATACCCACAGAAGCAATTCCACGCCAGTGTAGGAAGGAGTTCATGAATGGGTGAGACGATTATTTCCCAATGTGGCCGATCTTCGAATGTCACAGTCTCTTCATTGACGAGGCACCCTGCTGCGCGTACTAGACTTGTGGGTTGCAGAGTTGCCATGACGACCGTTGTGACCAACAGACAGCCCACCAGAGGTGAGAACCACAATGGCTTCATGTGCGGTCTTGCCTGAGCGCCGTGAGTCATCATGAGATCCTCCTTCTATTTCTGATCGCATGGTGGCATTACATGCTATGGCTGCACAGGACAGGATCAGAGGGTGCCCAATCTTGAGATCAGATATTCATCAAGCATGGTGTAGGATAGAGCCTACATGTCTTGAAAAGTTCTGGGATCAGAAGAGTACGGGGTCAGCAGGAAGGATGACTGTGTAGACGATTGGGTGGGTCCCGAAGAGAAAGCGACGGGAGGTGTGTCTCGCCAAAATGGATTGTCTCGTGCCGTGGAGGATCGGTCGAGAAGGAGCGGCCTGACTTGTGAGCTTGGCACATTGTTCTGGGGATTCACCTGAGCCTGGTATTGGTCCAAGCTGTATCAATTCGCCCACCGGCGGCGGGGTATGAGGGCGAATCGTTCTAAAGTGGACTAGGTCTTTCGAAAAGAGCACATCCAAGGGCCAGTCCAAGGCGACCAGCACTTTCTTCTCAAATCGCGGCACCTTCAGCAAATAGATCGTTCGCCAGAGCCACCATGCGAGGAAACCGGAAAAATTCACCCCGAGGATATTGGCGACGCCAGTTCGTTTTCCAATCGGAGCTAGGAGTCCGATGGTGGAGTAGATAAACAGTTTCTTCCGTCCGCCCCCAACGACGGCCAGGATATTCTGCGCCGCCACACGCCCTTCTCGTAACGCGTGCTGGGCCGTCGGCGGATGCGATCCTCCGGTTGTGTGATCCGGGACAACCGCACAGTCCCCCAAAGCCCAGACGCCTGGCCACTCGGGCACTTCGAGGTATTCATTGACGAGGACCCGGCCCTTCGCCTTTTGGCAGGGCAGGGTATTTAAGAGGGCATGGGGACTGATCCCAGCCGTCCAGACAAGCGTATTGGTCGTCAGCGTCGTACCATCGCTGAGCGTGACGTCGTGGCCGGTCACGGCGACGACTTTACAATTCAAGCGGATGTCCACCTGCTGTTCGGACAGCTTTCGCTGTGCATAGATGCCGAGCTTCTCACCAAGTTCCGGCAAGATGATCTTTCCCGAGCTGACGAGCGTGATCCGCAGTATCTCTTCTCGTAGGTGCGGGAAAAACCGCACTGCCTCCCGCAAAAAGTCATTCATGGCCGCGATGGTTTCGACTCCCGCGAACCCACCTCCGGCTACCACGAAATTCAGGAGGGGCGCTCGGGGTGCCCCACAGGCATAGTCAGCCTCCTCCAGATTCGCAATGAGATGGTTGCGCAACGCAATCGCATCGCTCAGCGATTTCATGGTAAACGCACAGTCGGCTAGTCCGGGTATATCGAAGAAATTCGTGGTGGACCCAAGGGCCAGCATGAGATGATCGTACGGCAATGCGTGGCAATGGCTCTCATGCCCATGCGAGACTCCGACTCGTCGATGTTCGAGATCAATGGCTTCGATCTCGCCATGAAAGAAGGTCACTCGGCGGAGCAGCCGACGGATCGGGCTGACGATATTGGTGATATCGAGGTCGCTTGCGGCGACCTCGTGTAGCATCGGAGTAAAAGGAACAATTATCATGGTTGATAAGGGTGACGTCCAGGTCGGCACCACGCGCCAACACACGTTCAAGTTCTAACACCGCATACATCCCACCGCACCCACCGCCTAAAATCAGCACTCGCGAGCTCTTGTCAGATATATGTCCTCACTGAAATAAAAGATGGTCTGCGAAGTAGGGGAAGGGGCAAGGCTGTTGCGATCAGTGGTCCGTGTCTTGTCTCGCAAAGAATCCGATCTCATTGGTTGGCGCATTTCAATGGCAAGAGATGCTCGCCGTTGAGGTCCTTCGGGTTGCCGCTCGTCATCGTGCCAGGCAGGTTGTCATGTCTGGTATGGGGAAAGTGTCGAAAATCAGCCGAGCGAAGATGTTCTAACACATCGTGCAACCGGACGACTTGATCTGCCTTACTGATATAGATTTGCTCTGGACCTCCGCAGTCGCATGCGCGCAGTGTCTGAGTGACGGTCGGTGAATCCAGGTATGTCCAGGGCTCCACGGGCTGAGGTCCGAGCTTCACGATCGTTCCTGTATATTGAAGGTGAGTTGATAGGTGCTACCTATTCGAGAGAGCGCAATCAGCCGCTTGCGGCTCAGGCGATCGACGGCGAAAAACAGTTCGGTCCATGTGATGTCTGGTTCCCCGATAGCCTGAATTTCGTCCATCATCATGACTCTATGTTGTTGAAGCATCTTCAGGATGGTTTGTTCCGTCTCACGATGTCTCATAGCCATGGGTTACCCTCTTCGAGGCTATCTGCCAACCAGTTCTGGTACCTGTATGCTTTTGTCGGTCATCCTCTGGTCCATCGCACAGGCCAGCATATTCAGCAGAAGGTCCGGAGCGGTTGATTTCCAAATCCATGAAAATGTTCCTAGATATATATCCATATCACATTTAATCCAGTCGACTTCCGAGAAGAGAATGACCGGTATCTCCGGCCACGCCATCTGCAGTTGTTTTAGGATGTTGAGCCCAGCGATATCAGGGAGGGGATAATCGGCGACGACCGCATCAAAATGACGGCACTGCATCTCGAAGCGTGCCTGAGCTTCATCCTGTGCATGCACAACGATAAATCCCTCGTGCTCAAGCATCGTGGCGAGTGAAGCCCCTCGTGCTCTCGTATCATTCAACAACAATACACGTTTGCCATAGCCGATCATGGTGCTCTCCTTTCCGATGTTATGGGGTCATCCGTTCGCTCCAGAGGATTGGTCTTCTCTTCTGGCCGAGAACCTATCGGACTTGAACCCTCGATGTCGTCACAATGGCAGTAGGAGCCTTCAAAAATTGTCTTTTCACAAACCAATGCGTCCCTAGCTCAGTTGCTGACATTCCTCCACAACGCGGACAGCTCATCCTACTTTTCCCTTCTTTTTCGGATTCATCACCTGTGGAGGGTTCCTCATGTGGTCATCATCCAGTGCAGGAGGCCCTTCCCACCGAGCATCTCTGTAGGACAGTAAACCTCATTCCCCCATTCAAGAGGATAGGACCGGAGCCTTCATACTTGTGGGAATTGGCTGATGCGGTTTGCAGGAGGTATCTGACACAAACAGGCCCACATCCTGTAGGCGTTCATTCCTGCCGGAAGGCGCATCAGTCCCTGGCAGGCCCAAGCGGGAGCTCTCATCGATGGCAACTGACTTTGTGCCCTAGGCAGTTCGCCTGTTTATTGTCGCGTAGGGGGCGGTTTCTGCCTCTCTCGTCGATATTGTGCGCAGGCTCCAATGAGGACATACCGGCTCTTCTCCGCGGGTGTCATCCAGATTGGATTGAGATGAATTGATGGTCAGGCGTATGACATGTGGATTCCAGAGCCGCACAACAGTATTCTGCGATCTGCGATGTGGGAGCGTCACCAAAATCTTTGACTGAGCCCGTCATGATGTCGAGAAACTGCCCAATCCCTCGAAAGGGATCCGGTTCAAAAAGTGCAACCAGGGTTTGTGTGTTGTGCGGCAAGAACGCGATTAGTTTGCCGTGATACCAGAATCGACACGCCACCTCTCCCTGATCCAGCTCGGTCGTCAGGATTGGCCTCGCGATTGTGTAGCAGGGTGCTGTGTGTCACGCAATCATTCGACCGTCTCTGTGACCTGCAGGTGAAGGGTTGTGTCGGTTTGCGCATCAGCGAGATCTCATGTCTCATCCATCGATGATTTTCAGGGATTGACGATGAGCGGTACCTTCATATGCTCCGGCAGAATGACCATCTTTGCATTCGAACTGTCATACAACTTGTATTGGAGATAGGCTGGCGTCAGTGTTTTGGTAATGGTCTCCTGGGCCTGCGCCTGGCCCACAGCCCGAATGCGGAGCCCCTCGGCCTCACCCTCAGCTCGAATCCGGATCGCATCGCCTTCACCTTTCGCTCTGGTACGAGCAATATCGGCATCCTTTGCGGCGATGGTGAGCTCAAATTCCTTTTGTTCTTTCTCCTGTTCCTTCGCCTGCTTCTGCTCAATAGCCCGCAGTACGATTTGCGGAAAGTCGACATCGGAGACGGCGATGTTTTGGACTTCTAAGTGCCGACCTTTCAGATTATCCACCACGACCGCTCTCACTTTAGCAGCGATCTCCGTACTCTTTTCCGGCACCGAGACCATGTTATAGCCGGACACGACGCTTCTTACTGCGGCCATGAACTGGGGTCTGACCACACGGGTGTAGTAATCATTGCCGAGTTCTTGATTCAGGAAATACAGCTCGTCCGCGATCGGCCGGAGGATAATTGCCGCTTTGATGAGTACTTGGAGATCATCTGCGCTTAAGGCGTCAATCTCCTCGGTATGGCTTTGCCAGCGGACGTCGTAGACATAGACATTGTTCCATGGCGCACGCCAGTAAAAACCATCTTTTAGAGGCGTTTGGGAAAGTCCCTGGCCGAGCGGATGCCAGAACAGCCCTCGTTGACCTGGATGGATGGTGGTACCGCACGCTGTGATCAACAACAAGAGCGCGGCGATAAAACAGGTCAGGGATGTGCGTGCCATAGTTTCCTCCCCATAGTGCCACTCTTAGTGTGGCAAGTTAACGAGCTTGCGATCGGCCGGTTCATGAAAAGACCGACCGTTCACGAGTTTCAGGTGCTGTTCGGCAAGTCGGTCTTGTTCTTGTGCTATTTCTTGATAGAACTGGACTAAGAGCGTGGTGCCGGATACCCAGTCGGACTCTCGTCCAAAGAGTTGCGCATACACTGTGGCCTGATTGGCCAACTCCTCGGCTTGTTGACGTGCGAGCATCGCTTCATGGTGGTAGTGGTACGCGATTGTCTCATGATCGCCTCCTGGTTGGAGCGTCGTCATCTCCAGCGGAGGGGTAGGTGTGGCGCCGCAGCTTACTTGGAGGAGGACGCCGAGTAGGAGGGAACTGAGGGCAGAGGGTCTCATGAAGTTACTTCCGATGTCTTCGATGGAGTGATAGTGGACGATGCCGACGAAGAGTTCGGAGTCCACCATCGTATAAGAAGCAACGATGCTCCCATGCGTGTGATACCCAATGAGCATTGCAATGCACGCTGTCTCTTGCCGATGGCCTACACCTTGATCCAATACGATCTGTTGCCATCCACCGTTCGCCATACCTGCCTGCTTGGGGTGAGGTGACTGACCGGGATGATCACCTGATCATAAGGTGAGATCCAGGCAGATCTGTCCCATCCCTTTCGCCCTGGTACCACGTTCCCTGTTGTTGCGGCACGCAAAGAACCTGTTCAATATGAACTTGATGGATGACCATAACTCTGGTCATCCTGTCCCCTCGAATCGATGAATGGGTAGGGACACATCTCGTTGCATCTCCGGCATCTGCCCGATGACATGCGCCTGAATCGTTCCGTGGCATCCGTACATCGGTTCCCCTGGTTACCAGCATTGGGGTGCGAGCCGTCGCATCACAAACGGGCCTGTGCTATGAGCCATCAAGGGCATACTTCACATAACGGTCGCTATTCATGGACGAGGATCCAACTGGCTTGTTCTCAAGACAGATCGTGCGTTCTTCCGGCTTATATTGGACCGAGCTGGAATCGGAAACCCAGTACTTGTTTTTTACCCCCTCAGTATCCCAAATGTGGAGGCATTGCGCCTTCAGATGCGGCAGTACCCGTGGTGCGCCGCCGAACATTTCTGGGCCGGCTCGGTACGTTGTGCCGATTATAAAAAGCCGATTCCCCGTTTGTAATAATCTCGGCTCCACGGACCCTTCGAAGGTGACGGCAAACCAGGGTGCGCCGTTCTGTTGATCGTTCGTTGATCTCGATGCAAGATGGGTATCAAGTGGTCTCTCTTCGGCCAGAATGACCAGTCGATCTGATTTCTGAATGACTCGTATGATCTCACCGGCCAACTCTACCTTGTGTGGAACAAATGTGGTGTGTGAGGGCTGATAGGCTTCCTGCTCCCAGGCCTTGGCGTCAAAGCTGTTGGCCTCGACATCTTTCGTCACTTCGGGGGGAAACATCGGAGTACCTGAGCACGCACCCAACCACAGACTTATCACGATCAATCCAATGATACGCATGGGTGACACTCCTTTCTTTCAAAGATAGGAGGGAGCTCCCGTCGGCGATCGCAGTTCGAGACCATTCATGGCGAACGTGGGATCGGTGTGGCCTCCATTGACGAGACAGTATGTATGATCACTTCCCGAAGAACATCGATCAGCTTGCCCGTATTCACTGGCTTCGGTAGACATGCGGCAGCTCCCTCCATCATCGCCAGTTGAACGATCTCATCAGCGAGACTCACGGACATGAGAATCACGGGTAACTGTGGCCACACAAGGTGACATTGGCAGAGGAGATCAAAGCCATCAAAATACGGCACAGAGAGATCGGTAATCACGGCGTCGAACGGACGTTCGTGGAGTAGTCTCAAGGCCTGCAATCCATCTTCCACTGCCACCGAGGCAATCGAGTGCCGCTCAAGATGCTCAATAATGAGATGGCGCACCGTTGCCTCATTGTCGACGACTAGCACACATGTGCTCTCTCCTATCATCCTGTCCTCCCGCTATCCTGGTGACACAGGAAGCGTCGTTGTCCAGTGTCGAGCAATTGGCCGGAGGTCGGCTGGCCCAACACCTGTTCGACATCCACTACTGTTGCATGAAGTACACCTGATTCCCCCATTCAAGAGGATCGGACAGGGGCCTTCATACTTGTGGGAATTGGCTGATGCGG
>WBZP01003770.1_pt1 | contig 16194 bp, 10 predicted proteins | sample 5204301 | NCBI WGS metagenome assembly WBZP01 (sample SAMN12412401, study PRJNA552823) | activated sludge metagenome | isolation source: activated sludge from nitrification reactor of wastewater treatment plant... | place: USA: Pennsylvania | collected 2017
TGGCATTGGTCAGGGCTAAAGTAGGAGCCGTGGCTTCTTTTAAAACGGTAGTAACCGTAAAAAGGCTTCCGAAAACCCGCTCCGGTAAGATTTTACGTAAAACCATGCGGATGATTGCCGACGACAAGTCATTCCAGGTGCCATCGACCATTGATGACCCGGCAATTTTGGAAGAAATCAAAGAAATATTAGTGAGCCATAAAATAGGTTTAGTATCAAAAAAACAATTTTAAACTATCAATCAAAATAAAAAATGAGAATCAGGACTATCGAAGAGTATCACGAGGCGTACAAGCATAGTGTAGAAGATCCCGAAAGTTTTTGGGCCGATGTGGCTCAGGAGTTTATCTGGAAAAAACCCTGGAAAAAAGTATTGGAATGGGACTTCAACAATGAATACAATGTAAAGTGGTTTAAAGGTGGTAAATTAAATATCACTGAAAACTGTCTAGATCGCCATGCTGAACACAAGCCCAATCAACCCGCTATCATCTGGGAGCCCAATGATCCGGAGGATGAACCCATTGTGTTGACATACAAAGTGTTGTTTAACAGGGTTTGTAGTTTTGCCAATGTTTTGAAGAAAAATGGCGTAGAAAAAGGCGACAGAGTGTGTATTTATATGCCTATGGTGCCTGAGTTAGCTATTGCAGTCTTGGCTTGTGCTCGTATAGGAGCTATTCATTCTGTAGTTTTCGGTGGCTTCTCAGCTCAATCTATTGCCGACCGTATCAACGATTCACAATGCAAAGTGGTGATTACAACTGACGGTGCGGTTAGAGGTTCAAAACATCTTCCGATGAAAGATACCGTTGATGATGCACTTATCGGATGTCCATCGGTGAAGAAAGTCATCGTGTCAACCCATACCCGTACGCCGGTTTCGATGATTAAAGGCCGAGATGTATGGTGGGAACAGGAGATTAAGCATGTTGATTCCTTTTGTCCGGCCGAAGAAATGGACGCAGAAGATCCTTTGTTTATTCTTTATACATCGGGTTCTACCGGAAAGCCAAAAGGAGTAGTTCATACAACGGGCGGTTATATGGTTTACAGTACCTATACTTTCCAGAATGTGTTCCAATATGAGCCGGGGGAAATTCATTTCTGTACAGCGGATATCGGCTGGATTACGGGTCACTCTTATATCATTTATGGCCCATTGGCAGCAGGTGCCACCACTTTGATGTTTGAGGGCATTCCAACTTACCCTGATGCGGGGAGATTCTGGGATATCATTGAGCGTCATAGTGTAAATATTTTCTACACCGCTCCTACTGCTATCAGATCATTGATGGGCTTTGGAGAGGAATTTTATCAGGAGAAAGACCTTCATACCTTAAAAGTTCTAGGCTCTGTGGGTGAACCTATCAACGAGGAAGCCTGGAACTGGTACAATGAGAATATAGGGAGAAAAAGATGCCCGATTGTGGATACCTGGTGGCAAACCGAAACAGGTGGGATCCTGATTTCACCATTGGCCAATATCACCAAAACCAAGCCTTCTTATGCTACGCTTCCTTTGCCTGGTGTGCAACCGATGTTGGTAGATGAAAACGGCGTAGAAATAGAAGGAAATGGGGTAAACGGCAATCTGGTGATTAAATTCCCATGGCCGGGAATCATTCGTACTACCTGGGATGACCATGAGCGTTGTAAAAATACTTACTTCTCTGCTTATCCGGGATTGTATTTTACTGGCGACGGTTGTCAGAGAGATGAAGACGGGTATTATCGTATCACAGGTCGGGTAGATGACGTAATCAACGTTTCCGGCCATAGAATTGGAACTGCCGAGGTTGAAAATGCCCTCAATATGCACACAGGTGTAGTTGAGTCGGCAGTGGTAGGTTATCCGCATGATATCAAGGGACAGGGTATTTATGCTTACATAATTTGTGAAGAAATGCCAGACGAGCCTGAAATGACCAAGAGAGATATTTTGATGACGGTTACCCGTGTGATTGGGCCAATCGCCAAGCCGGACAAGATTCAGTTTGTAACCGGTTTGCCAAAAACCCGCTCAGGTAAAATCATGAGGAGGATATTAAGAAAAGTTGCTGAAGGAGACGTAAGCAACCTGGGAGATACTTCTACGCTTTTAGATCCGGCGGTAGTAGATGAAATCGTAAAAGGAGCCGGTCATTGATAGTCTTCAAAATTGAAAACAGGGAGCCGATGGTTCCCTGTTTTTTTATGTTTTAATTGAAAATTCACAAACAATTGAAATTGAGTTATTTATAATGCAAATTGGCTAATTGGTAGTTATATATTATAGGTAAAAATATGATGTTTTTGTTTTAAATTATAGGTAAATGAAATCTAATTTCTTTGAAAATTGCTATCGAAGATATACTGAAATGTAATATCAACAGGCTTTTTATATTGAAAAAATTAAAACATATCCTTACAAAGTTTTGCTTAAGGGGGCAAATGGCCTGTTTGATCCGACAGCAGTCGGAGAGTAGTGAGCACCCGACCCCGGTTATGAGGCGATAGCCAAATAACCGGGGATACGCCTAAATATTTTTATCTCAGCATCCCTTCCGGCATGTCTTTTTCAAGGAGATATTTATAAATAAAACGGTTTTTGAGGTTTTCGAAATGGGCTCCTTTTGCACCGCCCCAGCCGTGTTTTCCGCCGGGGTAAAACATCATTTCAAATTCTTTTTTGCTTTCCTGTAACTTGTCAATGAGCTGGATGCTGTTTTGCAGGTGCACGTTGTCGTCCATGGTGCCGTGTACGATGAGCAGCTTGCCCTTGAGATTATCGGAGTAGGTCAGAACGGCTCCTTTTTTGTAGCCTTCAGGGTTTTCTTCAGGGGTATCCATAAACCGCTCAGTGTAGGCACTGTCGTATAGTTTCCAGTCGGTCACACTGCCACCCGCCATGCCATGGGTAAATACATCGGCACCCTTTGTGAGAGCGAGGCATGTCATGTAACCGCCATAGCTAAAGCCCGTTATGGCTATTTTTTTGGGATCGGCTATGCCTTTTTCTATAAGGTATTGCACCATGGTTTTGTAGTCTTCGAGCTCCCATTCGCCCAGATTTCGGTGCATGTAGGCTACGCCCTCTTTGCCAAAATGCCCACTGGCCCGGTGGTCGAGGCTAACTTGTATCACGCCTTCTCTTGCCAGCCATTGACTTTTAGGAGACCATGCCCAGGAGTCGGTCACGGTGCCTGCGTCGGGGCCACCGTATATGTTTACCAATACTGGGTATTTTTTACCTGCTTCCATGTTTTCGGGATATACTACGGTCATAGGAAGGTCAAATTTGCCATCTTTGCTTTTTACCCTGAGAAGTTCGGGCGTGTTAATTTGATAAGTATCATAAGCCGAACCCCGGGCACTGCCCAGCTCTTTGATAAGCTTTCCGGTATTGTCGATAATGGCCATAGCGGCGGGCGTATGGGTGTTGGAATAGGAAGTAACAAAGTATTTGAGGTCTGGTGAGGAATCTATTTTTCTATGATTGAAGTCTCCGAAAGTCAGTCGTTTAAGGCCTTTGCCATCGAGGCCTACTCGGTAAAGGTCAAACCTGGCGGTATTTTCAATGCCTCTGGCATGGAAGTAAACTACTTTGTTTTTTTGGTCTATACCGATCACTTCTTTTACAGTAAATCTGCCCTGAGTAATCTGGTTTTTTAGTTTTCCGTCAAGTCCGTAAAGATATAAGTGCTTCCAGCCGGTTTTATCGGAAATGAGCATCATTTCTTTTCCATTATCGAGTAGGGTCAGCCGTTCATCAGCCTCGCTGATATCCACCCAGGAATCCTGTTTTTCTTCATAAATCAGCGTTTTTGTGCCTTTTGAAGGTGAAACATTGAAGAGTTTGAGGTGGTCGGTGCCTCTGTTGGCCCATTGAACCATCAAACCTGTGCCATCAATTGTCCATTCTGGCCAGCCGAAATATTGATCAGTTTTTTCGTCAAAATCAGCCCAGGTGGTTTGGTTGCCATCAGGGTCCACAAAGCCTATTTTAACGGTAGGATTGGGGTCTCCGGCTTTTGGATAGCGGGTTTCTTCTATAAAACCATGATGTCCTTCCGAGCTGTAAATTGGGAACATTGGTACTTGTGATTCATCAAATCGCATGAAAGCCAGTTTTTTACTGTCAGGACTCCACCAAAACGCTCTGAAAACGGTTGGGCGACCAAAAATTTCTTCCCAATAAACCCATGATGCATAGCCGTTTAGCGTGGTTTTACTGCCATCGATGGTGAGTTGAGTCTCACGTTTGGTTTTGAGATTGAAGGTGTACAAATTGTTGTTTTTGGTATAAGCTACATATTGGCTGTCAGGCGAAAAGGTTGGATTTTTTTCTATAGAAGAAGGGTCGCTAGTGAGTTGGGTTTCTTCAGATCCGGACTTTAGAAAAATATCGCCGTTTTTTAGGATAAGTTTTTTCGCTGTTACTGAAACCGCTTGACTTTTTGAATCTTCTTCGATTTTTCCGGTTTTCAAATTTAGCACCACATTTTTCATGGTTTCATTTTCTGAAGGCTTCATGAAAACCTGTACCCGGTCTTCATCCAGCCATTTGTTGACTGAGGGTAAGGCCTGCAAGAAATTTTCAGGTGATTTGTTACCAATCAATAGTTGGCTATCAATAGGTTTTTTTTGAGAAAATACGTTTGTAATAGTAGTGATTCCTGCTAAAACCAGTAAAATTTTTTTCATAATTTATTGATGTTTATAAGCGTTGTCAATCAAAGTTTTTTAAATGAAAATTAGCAAAATATTAATTCGAAACCACCGGCTCTTTGGGCTTGGGAGGTCTAATTTTCTTTGCCCATTGCATCGATGGTTTTTCGATCACGAGATAGAAAATATAACTTAAAAAAACACTTACTCCAATGATCAGAAGTCCTACTGCAAGTTTCTCCCATTGGCTGGTATTCGGGAAATAATGCACATAGAAATTTCGCATGAGCTCCATACCCACTATCCAGTGAAGCAAGTATAATGAATAAGAGATTTTTCCCAGGAAATACATGAATTTTAACTTAATATCGACATTATACATAATCAAAAGCATTGTAATCAGAGAAAAGATAGCGTAAGCTTTGTAATGATAATAATAAGTAAAACCAAGAGAGATTAGTACTATTGGAATAAAGAATACATTTGAGATGGTCTTGGTATATTTCTTAAATGCCGCGATTCCAAGAACAAAAATGTGAAAATAATGTACCAGATGTACTTTAGCAGGGGTTAAGTAGTATCCCAGAGGACCACCAAGAACTAACAATAAAAGAATCAGGAAGTAATTACCATATTTTTGATGCATAATCAAAGGGAATAACAAACCTATCGTGATGTAGTATTGGAATTCCACCGCCAAAGTCCAGAAGACCGGATTAAGCCAATTGTAGCCTGTGAAAACATTGAGGTATCCAAAATGCAGGAATAAAGCCCCCCAATCCAGTTGATAGATTTGGGATTTTAGGAAATAGGTTGAAATATAGGCAACAATCACCGATAATATAATTGCTAGCAAGTATGGAGGTTCGAGGCGGGTAAGCCTTCTAAACATGAAATTGAAAAAATTAGAAACCTTATAATGGTTTTTCCACATGGAATATGGAATGATAAAGCCTGAAATCACAAAAAATACCGGTACCCCGAGTCTGCCCACAATGCTAATCGGGAATATATATTTCTGAAAAAAAACATCTTCTTTTGAGAAAAAATCGAGGGCACAAAAAATGTGCATTTCAACTACCCCAAAAGCGGCTAATCCACGAATCCAGTTGACTGAACGAATTTGATCTGTGGGGTTGTTTTTTTTTGTTTCTGTTGACAAAATTTTAAAATTTTAAATCCAGTAAGCCCATTTTCAGGTAAAAAACAAAAATAACAGTTTGGCGGGTCTTAATTTTCAAAAAATAAAAAAAACTGTGTTTTGTTAAGTATTTTCATGCAAAATTTCGAAACATTCAACGATATAAACTGGTTAAATTGAAATTGTAAATTTTCCTTTAATAATTGTTACTATGAAAAAAAATCTGTTGATAATTTTATTTGCCTTCGGTTTTTTTGCTTCCAGAGCCCAATCTGAAAGATTTTTATATGAAATCTCTGGAAACGGACTTACCAAACCTAGCTATCTTTTTGGTACATTTCATATTATTTGTAAAAGTGATTCGGTCGTAAATATGGCCGTGAAAAATAAAATTTTTCTTTCTGATCAGGTTTTCCTTGAACTTGATATGGATGACCCAAAGATGCCGTTACAACTATTCAAACTTATGAGAATGGAGGGAAAACTCGCTGACCTTTATTCCGAAAGTGAGTATAATTTTATCAAAAGCTATTTGAAGGATTCAGCAGGTATTCAGCCTTTTGTTTTTGAAAAAACAAAACCTTTATTATTATATTCTTTGATAATCAATAAATTGTCAACTTGTGAAATGGAAGTGCCCGAAAACGTAATCATGGGTTTTGGTAAAAAAGCCGGTAAAGAAATCAATGGACTGGAGTCAGTAGAATACCAAATGGGGGTTTTTGATAAAATTCCGCTTAAAGAACAGGCCAACTATTTTTTGGAAAGCATCAGAGACAAGGAAAAAACGAAAAGGGAGTTTGAAACCATGCGAATGGCTTATGTCAAGGGGAACCTTGATGAAATGATGGAGATTATGGAAAAAGAGGATGAATTCTCAGATAAATTTAAGGAAGATTTACTTGAAAAACGAAACCAGAACTGGGTTCCGGTGATAGAAGAAAATATCAAACAAAAATCCACCTTTTTCGGAGTTGGTGCCGGACATCTCGGTGGAAGCTACGGTTTGATAAAATTGCTCGAAAATAAGGGCTACACCATCAAAAAGCTTTGATTACTTTTTATCTTTTTTGCCGAATAAAGAAAAATGCACATACCTTTTTGGGTTGACTTTCATATCAGAAAGGAGCAAATTCAATGAGGCGGCAGTCCGATCCAGATTAGTATATAGGGAGTCATCGCCCGTAAGCTTGCCCAGCGTGCCCTTACCGGCATTGATCTGATTGAGTACATTTTGCAGATTTTTTACAGTGCCGTTCAGGCTATTGACGGTGGTTCCCAATTGCAATGCTGACAGGGAATCAGAGAAGCTACCCGTCTTAGTTAAAATAGGTTTAATTTGCTGATCCAGACTTAGTGCAAGATTATTTAAATTTTTGGTTAAAACCGCAGCATTGGCAGTGATTTGCCCGATGTTTTTTGAATTGCCAGCTACCAGTTGATTTACGCCATTGGTCGATTGCGTGGCAGATGCAAGCAATATCTTGAGTGCCTGCCCTGTATTGTCAAATTCATTCACAATCCTGGTAAGCGTTCTGGTCAAAGAATCTACATTTTTTAAAGTAGGATCAATTTTTTGTTGCATCACATCTACCAGTCCAACTTCTAACATACTTTTCAGATCACCATCTTCATCAACGGGCTTTCCGGGTACGATTTTTAGCTTTATCAATTTTCCACCGATTAAGCCATCATCGGCAAGAACTGCAACGGAATTGTCGGTCAATTTTACATCTTCACTTATAGTCAACTCCACTATTACTTCGCCTTTGTCAAATTGCGGTAAAAGGTTGGTAACCCTGCCTACATTAACACCATTAAATGTCACCGGATTTGAAACTTCCAGGCCCATTACATCTTTAAAAGTAGCCTTGTAAGTGTTTGAGGTTGAGAAAATTTCTGATCCTTTTAAAAAAGTAAATCCAAAATAGAGAATTACTAAGCCCAGCATCCCCAATAATCCAACTTTTACCTCTCTTCCAATTGCCATTTTTTATCTCTTTTAAAACTTCCTGCAAGTTAATATTTTATTTTTCAAAATCAGTTTTATACTCTTTGAATGCCTTGTAAATAGCAGTCGCAATTTTTTCTCTTCCTGAATCTGAACCCAGTAATGCCTTGTCGGTCGCGTTGGTCAGATAGCCTGTCTCTACAAGGACACTCGGCATTGTAGTTTCCCAAATCACAATAAATCCTGCTTGTTTCACACCTCTGCTGGAATGTCCCTGCTTGGCCATGTTTTTTTCTACTTTAGCGGCAAAATCCAGGCTTTGTGACATAAAAGCATTCTGGTAGTTGGCCAACATAATATGGGCCAGCGGTGAGTTTGGGTTAAAGCCTTTGTATGATTTTTTATAGTTATCTTCATACAATATTACATTGTTTTCAGCTTTGGCAAGATCAAGGTTTTCCTGAGTTTTGTGGAGTCCCATTACATAAGTCTCGGTGCCCCGCAAAGATTTGGAATGCGGGTTGGCATTGCAATGAATTGATATAAACAGGTCTGCCTTATTACGGTTTGCAATAGCTGCCCGCTCGTGCAAGGGTACAAACACATCGCTGTCTCTTGTATAAATCACTTTCACGTCCGGGTAGTTTGCTTCAATTTTTTTACCGAGTTCCAGGGTTATGTCGAGTGCATACTTTTTTTCCATTCCATTGCCGGCACCCGGGTCTTTTCCTCCATGTCCTGCATCTAGTACCACGGTTTTCAATCGGTTTTTTGCGGGTAATATCATGCTGGTAGTTGCCACAAAAACCACCAGAACCAGCATTTTAAAGCTTAAAGTATTAAGGATTTTTAACTTCATATTTTTTGGAAAACTATAGAATTATTATCTTTTTTGAACCCTTAAGTTCGTTTTGGTTGTAGTTTCTGGTTAATTTTGCAATACAAAAATAATGCTTTTGTTAGAACAGAAAAAATATCTGAATATTGTCCTGGAAATTTCGCACAAAAGAATACTTTTTGGTAAAAAAATAGCTCTATTGAAAAAACAACGAATTTTACTTCTTTCAATTAACCTGATTTTCGGGATATTTTTCCTGCAATTTCAGGCCAACGCTCAGCAACCTTTTGGAAGAGGTTTGGGAGGAAGACTTCCTACAGGAAATTCGGGTCAAACACAAAGACCCACTAATTCACCTAACCGGGAAAATAAAGCCCCAATAAAAAAAGTTCCCAGAGTTAAACGGGATTCGCTTTCGGTGGTTATACCAGATTCCCTTAAAAGTGCTGAAAATCAGATAGAAACTACAGTTGAGTCTTTTTCTTCAGATTCTACTGTGCTGGATGTCGAGAATGAAAAATATCATCTTTTTGGAAATGCTAAAGTGATTTACGGTGACATTGAGTTGACTGCCGATTACATCATGCTCGACTGGAATAAAAGTGAAGTCTATGCCCATGGCATGCTCGATACTACCAAAAAAGTAGGAGAGGCCATCAAAGGAAAACCCATCTTTACCGATGCCGGGGAGTCTTATAATTCTGACACCATCAGGTATAATTTTAAATCAAAAAAGGCAATTGTAAGTCATATTGTTACACAGCAAGGGGAGGGGTTTGTTCAGGGAGCAAAAGTAAAGAAAGACCCCGAAGATAATATGTACCTGCTCAATGCCAAGTACACAACCTGTAATCTGGCCGAGCCACATTTTCATATTAAAGCTAAACAGATTAAGTTGGTCAATAAAAAATCATTGGTTTCAGGACCATTTAATTTTGTGTTAAGCGATATTCCTTTGCCTATTGGGCTACCTTTTGGTTTTTTTCCTATTCCCAAAAAGAAAGAAATCGGAACTTCCGGGTTTGTAATGGGTACTTATGGAGAGGAACCCAGCAATCGGGGATTTTATTTTCGTGACTTTGGATATTATCATGCTTTTAATGAAAGAATCGGTGCAAAAGTTTTAGGTCAGATATATACCAATGGCAGTTTTGGGGTAGGTGTACAGTCCAATTACATCAAAAGATACAGATACACAGGAAATTTAAATTTGCAGTTTAATAGAAATGTGTCAGGAAAAATCGTAAGAGATTCATCTGATGTTCCTAAACGGGATTTTAACATTACATGGTCGCATTCTCCGCAAAGCCGTCGTCCAGACAGAAGTTTTTCGGCAAATGTTAATTTAGTTTCTAACGGTTTTAACAGGAACAACCGACGTTTAGACGAAATTGACCAATACACCAATAATACTTTTGGTTCTTCCATTCAGTTTTCAAAGAGTTTTGGGAAGCTGGTGAGAACCTCCTCGGGTTTTCGTGTGGATCAAAACGTTTCCACCAAAGTCATGAACTCTTCGCTGGACTATTCTCTTGGGCTTAATCAGTTCAATCCATTTGTGAAAGAAAAAAACATGTTGGGCAATTGGTACGATGCGTTCAGAGTAGGACTTGATTTGAGCGGAGGCTATAGAGTTTCCAATGACATCACCAGCCGGAGCAGATCCACAACTTATACTGACTACAATATTGTTGGAGTAGAAAACCGTCCTCTAACCAGTGAAGAATTACGGCTTCAATCTCTGGGTTTGTCTGCTAATCAGACGGTTATACAGTTGAATTCTGCTGATAATATCAAATATATTTTATCCGAACTTGGTCAGTTCCGATCTTCATTTTCGGTGCCAATTTCATTGCCAAATTTCAAGATTGCGAAATATCTTAATTTTACCCCGGGCTTTTCATATCGGGGAGATATTTATACCAAAAGGTTAACATATGAATATGTTGAATCAAAAGACGCAGTAAAAATAGATACCCTTTCTGCCCGGGAGGAGGGAGTGCCATTCTTTACCTCAGGTTCCTGGAATACTTCGGGAAGTTTAAATACCCGTATTTATGGTACCTATCAGTTTAAAAAGCTGGGAAGAATTCAGGCAATTCGCCATACTCTGGCACCTTCTGTGGGCATTAGTTACGCTCCTGATTTAAGTAAAAACGGCAATTTGTATCAATATGTAAGAGTGAGAAAAGATGACATATCTGAAAGGTATATGCCTCGCTTTACCGAATTAGGAACAGCCTCCGGTGCCAGTGGAAGTTTGAACTTTAATTTGACCAATCAATTAGAAGCAAAGGTGCGGTCAAAGTCTGATACCGCTGAGAATGCCTTTCAGAAAATATCACTTCTTGATAACCTCAATATCGGGGGTAGCTACAACTTTTTTGCCATTAAAACCCCCTTCAAGTACTTATCTGATACCCTTACAGGCGGATTTAATCTTTCTAATTTTAACATGGGGACCAACACAAGTCTGTTCAAAAATCTGATAAATATAAACTTCAACGCATCTTTTGATCCGTATGCTTACATCGAAGATTCACAAAATACCTCTAATCTTGCCGGAAGAAGGGTGCCGGTGTACAAATGGAAGCATGAGGGGTATTCTGGAAGCTATCTGACTTCCATGAATGTTTCGCTTAGTACGGGATTAAATGCCGACAAACTTAAGAAAAAGAATACCCCTGTGCCGCAGACGGGTATCGGGAAAGAAGACGATGTAGCCAGGAAAGCCATGCAACAATTTGTGCAGTCCAATCCACTGGCATACGTTGATTTTAGTATTCCATGGAGTGTAAATTTTAGTTACAATTTTAGTTATTTCAAACAAGGGCTTGCCAAGCCCCAAATCATACAGGCCGTTCAGTTTACCGGGGATTTGAGTTTGACACCAAAATGGAAAATGAATTTTAGTTCAGGCTGGGACTTTGTTTATAAAGGTGTAACCTTGACCAACATCGGGATTATGCGGGAGCTACACTGCTGGGATATGAGCTTTCAATGGACCCCAATTGCCGGTAATAACCTTAGAGCAAGTAATTATAGCTTCACACTTCAGCCTAGATCCTCATTGCTACGTGACCTGAAACTGTCCCGAAGAAGGGTTTATTACGATAAAGGTGGATTTTGATTTTTCTTTTAAATTATTGATTATTAATATTTTATATATTTATAATTATTTATAAAAATATTTAAATATAAAATTATTAAAATAAAAAAAAGACACCTTTTGATGTCTTTTTTGAATTGGAAAAAATATTTTTTGGTTTAGTCAATTATCTCAAAACTTGCCAATTGTACAAACTCCATCACCCGATTGTTGATTTCGGTTTGAGAAAGGTACTGGATACGTTCTGTCCCAAATTTTTCCACACAAAACGACGCCATAGCCGAGCCGTAGATAATCGCTCTTTTTAAATTATCAAAACTTAAATCATCTGTTTTGGCAAGATAACCAATAAAGCCACCGGCAAAAGTGTCACCAGCACCTGTTGGGTCAAAAACTTCCTCAAGTGGTAAAGCCGGGCAATAAAAGGTGCGGTCATCCTGGAAAAGTAAGGCTCCGTGCTCCCCTTTTTTGATAATCAATGTTTTAGGGCCCATATCCATTATAGTTTTTGCAGCTCTTTTCAGAGAATAATCGCCCGAAAGCTGCCTGGCTTCAGCATCATTAATGGTAAGGCAGTCTATATCCGCCAAGACTTTTCTAAGATCATTCATGGCTATATCCATCCAAAGATTCATGGTGTCCAGCATCACAAACTTTGGTCTGTTTCTAAGTTTTTTTAATGTGGCATGCTGAATCGCCGGCACCATATTTCCCAGCATTAGATATTGTGTGTCCTGATAGGATTCCGGAATAGTTGGTTCCCAATTTTCAAAAACTCCCAGTTGGGTATCTAAGGTGTCACGATTATTCATGTCCTGGTGGTATTTTCCATGCCAGAAAAAAGTTTTTCCTTCGGGATCTATTTCCAGCCCGTCAGTATTTACGCCATGTTCATTAAAAATCTTTATCATTTCTTCCGGGAAATCACGTCCCACAATACCTACCAAATTGTTTTTTGGGGTAAAATAAGAGGCTGTCAAAGCAATAAAAGTTGCTGCACCTCCCACTATTTTGTCAGTTTTGCCAAATGGGGTTTCTAATTTATCAAAGGCTACTGATCCTACCGTTAATAGACTCATTTAAAGTGTTTTTTTTGCAAAAATACCATCTAAAACTTAATTTCACCTTAAAAAAAAGCATAATTAAGAAAATAAGTAGGTATATATTTTTTATCTCAATGAAAAAAAATTTACTTTGCATTTATCTTAATGGGGCAAAAATCTCCATTTAAAACTTAAATTATTTTTCAGGCAAAATTTCTCACAATGAAAAAGAGAGAAGGATTACTTAAATTTTTTGTCGGAGCTTTTACTTTCTTGGTAATCAGTTCCAATGTTTCTGGTCAGACGCCATGCAGTACTGGTCTACATGAGGTTTTTGGTGAAAAATCATCAGAAACACCTGTGGTTTTGGAAAGATTAGGAACCAGTCCTCAGTTTGGCGAAATTCCAAAACATACTGCCGAAGCCGCCTACAACCATTTGAAAAAAGTACATGCCAAAAATTTAAAGGGTAGTAAAGTTGAAATCGATAATTTTTTAAAAGCTCTCGGTTATCAGGGATTTAAAGATCCCGGGTTTTCTCAAAGCAAAATTGAACCTGCTGTTTTACCTGCCGGAAAAACTGGTTGGATGGGTGCCTACAGTAAAGGGCATAAGTACAAATGGTCAGTACTGGGTAAAGATTTTGAAACCTTCAAAATTATTTCTGCAGATGGCTCTTGTCATGCTTACATTATGAAAAAATGCGGTAATGCATTCTATGATCCGGGTGAGCGTTGTATTCCATGTACGCCATGTGATCCCAATGTGAACGACAAAACAAAATGCCCTCCCGCCGTGGTTTGTGCTACACAGACTTTGAATTTTGCCGGGAAAGGAAAAATTCAGGCTGGCGATGTGATAAATACAACCAAAAATATTCCGGTTGTAGCTTCCTATAATGGTAAAAATCTTTGTGTGGGAGATTATCAGGTGCCGGTAAGACTTACGTATGACATGAATGCAAGTGGGGAAGTCAATTATGCCAAAACTGTTAAGGTTTGTGATTATGGTCAGGGCGTACCTTCTAATGCTTCCATCAATCTTCCCGTTAATCTGCTTTACAATGTAGCTTCTTCTGATGTGGCTGTGGGAGAAAATGGGAAAATGATCATGGCCGTAAATAGTAAGCAATTCAAAACCTTGAAAAAAGTTTACAAAGAATGTCCTGCTTCTGAAAGTGCTTCTTCAAGTGTGGCTTCCAATAATACTAATAAGGTTAACACAAAATCAGAGGCTTCACCTGCTTCTGTAAGTGGTGGTGGCGATGGTAAAAATTGCGTTAAACAAACACTTACACTTAATGGCTCAGCAGTTACTGAAGACGTAAGTTCGAAAGTAGGAACCAACGAGGTTACGATGATCGGGGTTTATAAGAAAACTGGTAAACTACAAAAAGGAGAGACTGCTAATAAATATAAATGTTTGGGTACTTACAGTATTCCAGCAAAGAGTTCAGTGAACTATTCTCTTAAAGCCAATTCTTCTCTAAGTCAGATTATCGAAGTATGTGATGATGGTACTGTAAAACCGATAGAAGAGGTGTCAGTTCCGATGACGCTCACCAATAACTTCACCAAGCAGGAAGTAGTTGTGGGTGATTATGGAAGGATTTATGTTCCGTTGAGTAAGTCAGAATATAAAAAACTTGGAAAATCGTTTAGCAGATGTTGCAGTGACGGTTCTTCAAAATCTAAATGTTATTAACAAGAAAAGCCTCGGAAACGAGGCTTTTTCTTTGATATATAATTTTTTGTTTGGGTGTTATTTTTCGGGATAATTCAATAACTTTTCAAATGCCACTCTGGTCTTTTCAAAATTAAATTGACCAATTACTTCAGTCATCATTCTTTCAATCTGGTCATTGCACAAGTTTCCAATACTTCCTTCGAGCGTATGGTTCAATTCTTTGTTTGGTGTAAATTCACCTGCCTCAATCTCAAGACCAATTTTTCTGTATGCATCTCTGAATGGCAAGCCTTTCAAAACTTGTTCATTAACGTTTTCTACGCTGAACATCGGATCATACTTTTTATCAACAAGCAGATTGGGCTTTACCTGAAGATTTTTTACCATAAAGGTAGTTACCCTAATACAATCCAATATTTCATCGATGGCCGGAATAATAATTTCCTTCAGAATTTGAAATTCGCGATGATATCCGGAAGGTAGGTTAGATTGCACAAAAGCAATTTCAGCGGGTAAACCTTTTAATCGGTTGGTTTTTCCTCTAAGCAACTCTGCAACATCAGGATTTTTCTTATGTGGCATAATACTAGATCCGGTGGTCATTTCTTCTGGTAAAGACAGAAAACCAAAATTTTGACTATTATAAAGGCATACATCCATTGCCAGTCTTGAAATAGTTGCAGCAAGACCTGCAATTCCCTGAGAAAGAACAAATTCGGATTTCCCCCGGGTCATCTGGGCATAAACAACGTTATAATTAAGGTCATCAAATCCGAGAAGCTCTGTGGTCATTTTCCGGTTAAGCGGAAACGAAGAGCCGTATCCTGCTCCCGAACCCAGGGGATTTTTATTAATTACCTTGTAAGCTCCCAATAGTAACTGAAAATCATCTATCAGACTTTCTGCGTAAGCCCCAAACCAAAGTCCGAATGAAGAGGGCATAGCAATCTGGAGATGCGTATAGCCTGGCAATAAGTCGTTTTTATGTTGATTGCTTTTCTTAATAAGATTTTCAAATAATTGATTTCCTTCTAAAACTATTTCTTCAATCTTATTTCTTAAAAACATTTTCAGGTCAACTAAAACCTGGTCATTTCTTGATCGTCCACTATGTATTTTTTTTCCAATGTCTCCAATTCGTTGTGTCAAAAGGAGTTCTATTTGAGAGTGAACGTCTTCAATTCCGTCAGAAATTTCAAATTTTCCTTGACTTATATCATTATTATATATATTCTTGCATTCTTTTAACAATAAATTCAGCTCGTGCTTCTCTAATAATTCGATGCTTTCAAGCATAATCATGTGAGCCATCGAACCCAATAAATCAAATGTTGCCAAGTGAATATCCAGTTCACGGTCTTTCCCGACTGTAAACTTTTCGATGATTTCATGCGTTTTTTTGGAATTATCTTTTTGCCAGAGTTTCACTTGAAAAAATTAAATTTTTGTGACTGCAAAGTAACAAAAATATAGTGACTGTATAAGGCTTGTGCAGTCAAATAAAATGTGTAAAAAATATCCCGGGCAAAAATCGAATGTTTTTAGCATGATTTTTGCTCAATTTACAGTAATATGAATTACTTCGAAAACATAAATAGTCGCATCAACCCATCAAAATCAATGATTTTGGGGTTAAAAGAGACCTGTTAAAATTTTTCCTAGTGATAAATAATTATTGAAAATGAAGATTTCAAGCACGAAAAAATAAATACAAAAATTGTGCCAACTTTTATTTTTGATAGTTTGAAAATATAGAAAAAGTAAAAATTTTTTAAA
>WBZP01003771.1_pt1 | contig 16193 bp, 12 predicted proteins | sample 5204301 | NCBI WGS metagenome assembly WBZP01 (sample SAMN12412401, study PRJNA552823) | activated sludge metagenome | isolation source: activated sludge from nitrification reactor of wastewater treatment plant... | place: USA: Pennsylvania | collected 2017
ACGACCGCGCTGATCCCCCCGTTGGGGAACGGCAACGTGAGCAGAGCACTGATGAAGGACCCCGGGATGGCCACCAGGACGATCGCCGTCAGAGTGCGGGCGCGGCGGTCATAATCCGGATCTCCGGAGTCGAACGCCATCAGCGATGACAGCCAGCGCCGCATGGACGCATCGTGTCACCGGTTCCTGGCGACACGCCCGTCGCGCGGTCGAGGTGACGTGAACTCAGCGTGAGCAACAGGTAAACGGTTACCCTACGTGCGTGTCCGCCAGTGAGGCTCCCGCCAGGGCCCGCATTCTCTCCCCACGAAACATCATCGCGGGGGTCTCTGTCGGGGCGTACATGATTCCGCAGGCGATGGCTTACGGGTCACTCGCCGGGGTCTCGCCATCGCTGAGCCTGTCGATCGCAGTGGTTCCGCTGGTCGCCTACATGATCTTCGGGCGCAATCCGTACATGTCGTTGGGTCCGGAGTCCGCCGTCGCGCTGATGGCGGCTGCCGCGGTGGGGCCGGTGGCGTCCGCTTACTCCATCCCATGGAACACGGCCCTGGCCATCACGTCCGCACTCGTGGGGGTGATCCTCGGCGTCGGCTGGCTGCTGCGAGCGTCCTTCCTGGCTGACCTGCTGTCGTATCCGATCCTCACCGGATACCTCACCGGCGTCGCCGTGCTCATGATCATGTCGCAGTTGCCGAAGATCGTGAACTACGGGCTCAACAGCGACTCCGTGCAAGGCCTCATCAACTCGTCTTGGCAAGTGCCCGACTGGCAGACCGTGACTCTGGCGGCCATCGTCGTCGTCTTGTCATTCACCATCAATCGGTTGTCGCCACGGATTCCCGGGCCTCTAGTGGGTCTGATCGTTGCCACTATCGTCGGTCTCTTCATGGACGTCCCGAGGGTCGGTGCCGTGAGTCTGGAACTGCCGGTCGTCGGCCTCGACGGGCTGTCCCTGGAAGTTGTCGCAGCGCTCCTGGTGCCGGCCCTCAGCATCGCGGTGGTCTCCTTCACCGACGTGATGATCACCTCCCGAGCATTCGCAGGCAAGACCCGGCCGGATTCGGGGACCGAGATGAGGGCGCTGGCCGCCGCCCAACTGGCGACCGGCGCGGTAGGCGGCTACCCGATGTCCGCCTCGTCCTCTCGCACCGCCCTGGCGTTCGCATCGGGCTCGACAACACGGTTCTACTCGCTGTTCGTGGTGGCCGTGCTGATCGCCGGCCCGCTATTGATACCCGGCGTGATCGCGCAGGTGCCGATCGCGGCTCTGGCCGGTGTGATCGTCTACGCAGCACTGACCTTGGTGCGACCCGCCGAGTGGGCCGCGCTTCTGCGATTCCGGATCTCCGAGTTCGCCATTGCCGCGGCCTGCGCGGTCTCCGTGGTGCTCTTCGGGATCCTGACAGGTGTGATCATCGCCATCGCCTTGTCGATCGCCGAGTTCATGGCCCGTCTCGCGCGACCCCACGACGGCGTTCTCGGTTTCGTCCCCAACTACGCAGGAATGCACGACGTCGACGACTACGACACCACCACAACCATCCCGGGCATGGTGGCCTTCCGCTACGACGCCCCGCTGTTCTTCATGAACGCTTACGACTTCTACTACAAGGTGACCGGCGCCCTTGAACCCGACACCAAGGTCGTGATCCTGAACATGGAGGCCAATGTCGAACTCGACACCACGGCGCTCAACGTCCTCGAGGAACTGCACGACACTCTGGCTGCTGACGGGATAGACCTGTGGCTCGCCCGGGTCAAGAACGATGTCCTGACCCCCATGCAAGACCACGGGGTGGCGTCGGTGGTCGGCGAGGACAACATGTACCCCACCATGGGCGAAGCGGTGCGTCGCTACCGGCAGCTGTACCTCGCGGGCTGAGTTTCACCGGGCCAGCCGTACAGGACCACCCGGGAAGCAAGTGAACACCTGGGAAGGAAATGCACGTTGCTCATCCTTCCCAGGTGTTCCTTTGCTTCCCAACTAGCCGGGGCCAGGCCGGTTGATCCTCAGATCCGCGCGACACGTTCCAGGAACGCCCGCGTCTGCTCCTCGACAGGGTCTGCGAACAACTCCGCGGGCGGCCCCTGTTCGAGTACCCGGCCATCGTGCAGGAAGCACACCCGATCGGCGACCTCCTGAGCGAAACCCATCTCGTGGGTCGCCATCACGATCGTCATGCCTTCGTCCTTGAGTTCGCGGATCACGTCAAGGACCTCCCCCACCAGCAGCGGGTCGAGGGCGGATGTGACCTCGTCGAAGAGCATCACTTCCGGCTTCATCGCCAGCGCACGCACGATGGCCACGCGCTGCTGCTGGCCGCCGGAGAGACGATCGGGATAGTCGTCGGCCTTGTCCAGCAGGCCGAACCTGTCGAGCAGCCCACGGGCCGCCTCGTCGGCATCCGCGCGCTTCATCCCGAGGACCTTGCGCGGGGCCAGGGTCACATTGTCGAGGACCGACATGTGAGGGAAGAGATTGAACTGCTGGAACACGATGCCGACGCGTTTGCGGACCTCATCGAGGTCGACGTCGGGTGCGGTGACCTCGATGTCGTCGACGCGGACGAAACCTGCGTCCACCGTTTCAAGGCCGTTGATGCAGCGCAACAGCGTCGACTTGCCCGACCCGGAGGCTCCGATCAGCACCACGACCTCGTGCAGTCCCACCTCGAGGTCCATCCCCTTGAGCACCGCAAGATCCCCGAACCCCTTGTGCACGTCACGCACCTCGAGCAGCGTCACATCGCACCAGCCATCCGCCGCTTGCTGTCCCGGCGCTGCAGCCAGTCGGTCAGCCGGGTCAGCGGCAGAGTGATGGCGACGAAAAGCAGGGCCGCCACCACGTAGGCCGTGTAGTTGAAGTTCGACGAGGCGTTGATCTGCGCGGCCCGCAGCACTTCGATGGGCCCAAGCAGCGAAACAAGCGCCGTCTCCTTCTGCAACGCGATGAAGTCGTTGAGCAGCGGCGGCACGACCCGGCGAACCGCCTGCGGCAGCACCACGTAGCGGGTGGTTTGTATCGAGGAAAGGCCCAGGGATCGCGCAGCAGCCCGCTGGGACGGATGGATCGACTCGATCCCCGCACGGTAGACCTCAGCCACGTACGCCGTGTAGCTGAGGATCAGCGCAACGGTCCCCCAGACCACCGGCGAGTTCGTGACGCCCTTGAGCTGCAGAGCGGGCACCCCGAACCCGAGGAGCAGGATGACCAGGATCGTCGGTACACCTCGGAAGAAGTCCACATAGACCGTGCAGATGATCCGGATCGGCAGGGCCACCGGGGCCCGCAGTCCACGACCCAGCGCGATCAGCAACGACAGGATCAGGATGAAGAACTCGGCGACCAGGAAGATCTTGATGTTGAGGACGAAGGCCTTGATCAGCGTCGGCCACGCCGCAACGGCCTCATCCCAGTTGAAGAACGTCTCCTGGACCTTGGGCCACCCCGGCGACGAGGTCACCAGATAGCCGAGCACAGCGAAGACCACCACCGTCGAGAGGCTCGCGATCAGCCCGTCCCGTCGCGCACGGCTGCGCGATCGTGCCCGCCGCTGCGGATCGACGTACGGGATGACTGGCGCCTCGAGCGGCGCCTCAGCCGGCGTGGTCATGCGTCATTCGTTGAAGTACGGAGCGTCCTCGCCGACCAGCCACTCGTCCTGGATCTGCTGCAGTTCGCCGGATTCCTTCAGCGAGGTCAGCGCCTGGTTCACGCAGGTCACAAGCGGGCTGCCCTTGGCCATCAGCAGGCCGAACTCCTCGCCGCCCTCCTGCGCCGGGAACTGACCGACGATCTTGGCATTGTCGAACTCGACCGCGGTGACGTAGTACGCCGTGGGCAGGTCGACCACGATGCCGTCGATCTGTCCGGCCTCCAAGGCGCTCTTCGCGTCATTGGTGTCGTTGTAGACCATCGGCTGCTGGGTCGGCTGGATGTCCTCGGTGATGAAGTCGAGGCTGGTGGTCCCCACCTGCGCGCCGAGCTTGGCCTCCTGCAACTCCGCGAGCGTTGTCGCGTTGGCGATGGGCGAGTCCTCGAGGGCCACGACCGCCTGGTTCACGGTGTAGTAGCCCTCGGAGAAGTCGACGGCCTTCTGCCGCTTCGGCGTGATCGAGATCTGGTTGATGTCGAAGTCGAAGTCCTTGGCGCCAGGTGCGTACGACTTGTTGAACGGCACCGTCACCCACGTGACCTGGTCCTGCGCGAACCCGAGCTCGTCGGCCACCGCGTAGGCCACGGCGGATTCGAAGCCCTTGCCGTTGCTGGGGTCGTCGTCCTCGAAGTAGGGCGGGTACGCCGGCGAGTCGGTACCGATGGTCAGGGTGCCCGGCGTCAGAGTCTGCAGCGACTCCGGCGAGCAGTCGACGCTGGCGCTCGGCGACGGCGAGGCGCTGGCGGTCGTGTCGGCCTCACTCGCACAGCCGGCGAGGGCGAGGGCGGCGACGGCCGGCAGGGCCGCGGACAGCAGAAGTGAACGGCGCATGTCTTTCCAATCAACTCGCGGTGCCCCTATCGTGCCGCATCCCCGTCGGTCACTCGCCGACGACCCCGCCATTGCCGTCGTCGTCCCGTTCCGCGAGCGCCTCAGCCACCACAACCCGATCGCGTCCCTCGCTCTTGGCCACGAGGAGGGCATTGTCCGCGCGTTGCAGCACAGTGCGCGTCTTCTCTCCCGGCACGAGCAGCGCGGCGCCCACACTGATGGTCACGTCGATCGGCTTACCGTCCACGATCACCCCCCGGGACACCCGCTCCCGGATCTTCTCCGCGACGGCGCGCAGGTCGTCTGTCGACGCCACACCGTCGAGCAGCACCACGAACTCGTCGCCACCGAGCCGACCGACGTCATCACTGCCGCGCACCGCCGCGGCCAACCTGCTGGCGACCGCGGTGAGAACGGTGTCCCCGGCGAGATGGCCGTGCACGTCGTTGATCTCCTTGAGCCGGTCCAGATCGCAGAACAACACACCGACGCTCGTGGCGCTCTCGCCGCGCGCCAACCGCTGCAACCGCTCGATGAACCACCGCCGGTTCGCGACGCCGGTGAGGGTGTCATGAGTGGCCATGTGGGTGAGCTCCTCGCGGACCTCGCGCTCCTTGGTGACATCGGAGAAGAGGTGAACGAAATAGACCTCGTCCTCGGCGTGCCCGGACACCTCGCGCACATCGTGCTCGATCCAGGCAGCGCCGTCCGCAAGGTCGAGCCGATGCTCATGTGGTGAGACGGGTTCGCACGCGCCGGCCTGCACCTGATCGAGGATGTGCGCCATGCGTCGGCCCACGAGTTCCTCCTCGGATATACCGATCAACTGGCAGAACTGCCGGTTCACGTCGACGAGCACCCCCGCCTCGTCGGTGATCACCAGACCGTTGGGTGCGGCATCGACCGCGAGACGTAAACGCTGCTGCACCCTCGCCAGGGCCTCGCGGGCCTCAACCTCGGCGGTGACATCGCGCAATCCGACGATCACGCCGGTCACCACGTCGTCGTCATCGGTCATCGGATGAGCCATCGCCGACAGCCAACGGACCTGCCCCGAGGCGGTCATGAACGCGAGGTTCTCCCCGCCCACGGAGTAGCCGGAACGGATCTGGTCACCGCGCACCGCGAGCAGTTCGTCCTGACCGGGAGCCATGATCGAAGGGGCGGGCTCACCGATCAGTTGCTCCGGGTCCCACCCCAGGACGTTCTGAACAGACGGCGAGATCCAGCGGATCGCCCAGTCGGTGCCCATCTCGTAGACGATGTCGGAGGCGTTCTCGGCCAACTGCCGGAACCTGCGGACGGTCGTCTCGAGGGCGTCGGCGTACTCCACCTCGGCTGTGACATCCACCATCTGCGCGATGAAGTGGTCGACGGCGCCGTCATCGCGTCTGGCCGCCGCGACCGACAGATCCACCCAAAGGATCTCGCCTCGTGCGTCCACGTAGCGCTTCCGCAGTGACATCTGATCCACGTCGCCGTCGAGGAAGCGCATCATCATCGCCCGACTCGCGTCGACATCGTCAGGGTGCGTCACCGCATCGAAGGTCATCCCGACAAGTTCTTCCTGGCTGTACCGGAGCATCCTGGCCAGCGCCGGATTCACGTGTTCGAACGTGCCTTTCAAATCGGTGATCGCCATGCCGACGGCGGCCCGATCGATGGAGAGTTGGAGTCGCTGTGCCTTCTCGCGCTCGCGCTGAGCGATCTCCTCCTGCGCCAGAACGGCTGTCACATCGCGCAGACCGACCAGCAGCCCCCCGGTCCAGTTCCCTTCGGCATCGAGGTCCCGGCTGACGACAGCGACCATCGGGATGGTCCCACCATCCTTGTGCAGGATGTTGAACACGCGATCCTGTTCACCGTCCGGCACCCATTCACCGCTGTACGCGGCTGCCCTGTGGTCGGCGTGTGAGGCGAATTCCTCCGGGGAGACCATGTCCTGGGCGGTGCGACCGAGCAACTCATCCGGCGACCACCCCAGCACCCGCGCTGTGCTTGGTGAGGCCCACACGATCGCGCCACCGGCATCAGTGCGGTATGCCATGTCCGTCGTGGCCTCGGCCAGGTTTCGGTACTCCCGTTCGGCGTCAGCGAGCGCTTGGATCCGGTTGTGCCGTCCCGTGACGTCGCGCCAGGTGTAGACGATGCTGTCGCCGAGCGCCACCCCCCGGATGTCGAAGTGGACCTCCTCCCCTCCGCGGATTTCGAGGGGGTAGACATAGTCGTCGAGGATGAGCGGTTCGCCGGATTCGATCACCGTGCGATACATGTCAAGCAGGCCGGTGTCTTGATGCCCGGGCAGGAAGTCCAACAGGCGCATGCCTACAAGTTCCTCGTACGGCCGCCCGTTGTACTCGCACGCTGCGGCGTTCGCGTCCGTGTACTCGAAGTCGACGATCTCCCCGGAGTCGTCGCGCACCGCGGTGAGCACGATATGGGGGTCGAGCAGGCTGTCGAGAGTGGCACGCAAACGCTTGGCGGGATCCACCGAGCCACTCCCGTTGGTCGTCACTGCACCATTATCGGCACACCGGCGGTCACAACGCGTGCCTTCAGGAACTCCAGTTCCGCTATTCGGTGACCTTCACCGTGTAGACGAGGGCGTCGCCGCCCTCGGTATCGGTCAACGTGACGGTGGCTTCACCGACGCCCACGGCCTCGCCACCGGGGTTGAACGTCGCCCCGTCGCGCTCGCCACCCTGTTCGACGGTCACCACCGCCTCGTTGTCGCTGGAGATCTCCCATTGGCCTGGGTTGTCGCCGACATTGAAGTTGAGGAAGCGGCCCACGGTGGCCTCAACCTCCGTCTGCGACGGCTCGACCATGATGGGTCCGATCATGCTTGCCTCCGGACTGGCTGTGGCGGCCGGCGTGGTGGCGGCGGGACTCTCCGCTGTGGAGTCACTCGAGGAACAGCCGGCAAGGGCGAACAGTGCTGCCGCACCCGCGGCGGCCAGGGCGGTCTTCATGTCACAGATGTTAGTGAGCCAGGTACTGCGGATTCACCGTGATTGCTGGCCCTCACTCTGCGTGACCGGACAAGTCCACTGTTTCAGTCCGACTCGAAAGCCAACTGCCCGAGCTTCATCCGCGGGCGGAAGACATCGACGTCGAGTGCAGAGTTCAGGGTGTTGGCTTCACCCTTGGCCAGACGCAGTTGCGCCCTGAGCCATCCGTTGCGTTTGACGTTGGACAGTTTCAGCAATGTGTGGCGACGTGCGACGCCGGTGAGCTTGACCGATGCACTCTTGCGTTCCAGATCCACGACCAAGTCGTCCATCTGGAGTTCCCTGCCGTTTCGCGTGAGCGTGAGGCCGCCCTTGGTCAGCAGCGTTTTCGTCCCGCGCATCACGGCCGGCATCGCGAACGACCGAGCCGCCTCACCCGTGGTCTCGCACGTCGCTCCGGCCGCCGGGCCGTCCTCAATGCAGGGGCAACACGCACTGAGCTGGGCCTGGCTGCGCGGAGGACCACACGGACAGCACTGGCCGATCGGTTCGGCCTTCCCCGTCGCCGTGACCACCACCTCCGACGTGATGGCCGCCCACGTTCGCTTGTCGAACGTGATGGATGCCGTTCCTGAGCCCCCGTCCGCCGCAGCCGGCGTGATCATCGCGGCTCCCATCACGGATCCCAACACCAGCCCCACCCACATCGTCGCGCGCATGACTCATCCCTTCGACCCTTTCAAGATCGACATCATGCAGCCCGAACTTGACCGTGAACTGGTCGCGCGGTCAAGGGCTCTGCTCAGCCACCCCGTCAGGTGACGATCGCCCAGTTGAACTCCGGGCCGCCCTGCACGTTCATCACCTGCAACCACATCGGCATCAGCATCTCGACACCGCGCGCGGTGGCGATTCCCCCGAGGTCGACGATCTGCTCCCAGCCGAAGGTTGCCAGTAGATCCGTCACCGTCTGCTTGGCGTCCGGGCTGTCGCCGGACACGAACACCGCCGACGGAGCGCTCAGCCGCCCAGGGTTCAGCATCAGCCCGGCATTCATGGTGTTCAGCGTCTTCACGACCATGGTCTCGGGGAAGGAACGTTGGATCCGTTCACCGAGGGAGTCGGTGTCCTTGACGAACAGGGTCGGCGGAAAGCCCGCTGAGAAGTCCAGCGGGTTCGATACGTCGATCAGGACCTTGCCGCGCAGGTTGTCAGCACCAGCAGCTTCCAAGGCCAGCAGGCTGACGTCCCCCGAGGTGGCGTTGACCACCAGGTCGGCGGCCGCCGCTGCCTCGGAGAAGCCCACGAGCCGAACTTCACTGTGATCGGCGAGCCATGCGGAGATCGCGGGATTGCCGAAACGATCGGGTTGCGTGCGGGCCAGGGTCGTGTGGGGGTCACGGGTGCCGACCTGGACGTGGTGTCCGGCACTGGACAGGCCCTCCGCCAACGCGCGTCCGACCGATCCGGTTCCGAGGATTCCGATGTTCATGACCTGATCCTCCCCCGCACGGTTGCGGGTCGTCCAGCCTCAGATCCCGGAGGGTGCCGGTGGCAGGTCCTCGTAGATGGGGGGGCGCTTCTCCCCCTTGGCCGCGAAGGACTCCATCATGTCGGCGGGCTGGAAGGCACCGGTCTGCCACAACGCGATCTGATGCAGTGAGTCCGGGACGGAGTGGTCGCGTGCGTAGACCAGCGCCTCTTTCGCCCCCCACAGGGTCAACGGGCTCTTCGTCGCGATCTCCGCGGCGATCTCCAGGACCCCGGCCACCAGCGCCTCGTGGTCGTCGAACACCTCATTCACGAGCCCCACTTCGAGGGCACGCTGGGCGCTCATCCGGCGACCGGTGTAGACCATTTCCCGGGCCACTCCGTCCGGGACCAGTTTGGGCAGGCGCTGCAACGTTCCCACGTCCGCGGTCATCCCGATGTTGGTCTCCTGGATCACGAAGTAGGCGTCAGCGCTCGCATACCGCATGTCGGCTGCACACACCATGTCCACCGCGCCGCCGATGCAGCCGCCCTGGACCGCGGCCAGGACCGGAACCCGCGCTCGCTCGAGTGCGGTGAAGCTCTCCTGGAGGCGTTTCACCAGGAGCATGAAGGTCGCGTTGCGCCGTCCGGGCTCACCGTCCAACGACAACCCACTACTGGTGAACACCGACAGATCCATACCCGCGCTGAAGTGCTTGCCGGTGGAACTGACCACGATCGCCCGCACGTCCCCGCGATCACTCAGCTCCGCGATGACCTGGGGCAACTCCGACCAGAACTGCGGGATCATGGTGTTAAGCGCATCCGGCCGATTCAGACGGACGTGTCCGACCTTCTCCTCGACCGTGACATCGAAACAGGTCCATTCCATGGCGACCCCTCCTCAACGAGACCACCTGCAGCATTGCACGCACCTCGCCGGCCGCCGCTACGACCCGGCATCATCGGGCAACCATCACTATCCTTGCCGGGTGTCGGCAACCACCGGTCCGCCATGACCGGTTTCCTCTACCGCCTCGGCCGTCGCAGCGCAGAGCGAGGCTGGCGGGTGATCGGTATCTGGCTGCTGGTCGCCTTCGTGCTGATGGGAGCCAACCGGGCGTTCGGTGGCGAGTCGGCGGACTCCTTCATCCTGAAGGGCACCGACTCCTCCGCGGCGCAGGACCTGCTGAACCGTGCCTTCCCCGGCTCGTCAGCCGAGGCCACCCCGATCGTCCTCTACGACCCGGACCGCGATCTCGGTGCTGCCGGGCAGAGTGCGGTCGATGACATCGCCGAGCAGTTGCGTGCCATCCCGGAAGTCACCTCCGTCACCGACCCCGCGCAGCGTGACACCCTGCTGTCCGACGACGGCCACACCGCGATCCTCTCGGTGGTCGTCAATGAGCGGTTCGCGACTGAGGCAGGCGTCGCACAGGAGGTCCTCGACACCGCGACGGCGGCTGCACCGGACGGGATGACCGTCACCATCGGCGGCTTCATGGGGCGACAACTCGCCGAACCAGACACGCATATCAGTGAGGCACTCGGGCTCATCTCCGCCGTGTTCATCCTCTTCGTCACCCTGCGCCGCTGGGGTGCCACATTCGTGCCGTTGATCAGCGCGGTCTTCTCGGTGGGACTGGGCCTGGCCATCGTCGGACTGCTCAGCCGCCTGGTGTTCATCCCCGATGTCGCCCCGACCCTGGGCACGATGCTGGGCCTCGGGGTGGGCATCGACTACGCGTTGTTCCTCATCACACGCCACCGCACACTGCTCCACCAGGGCTTCGAGGTCCCCGACGCCGTCGGTCGCACGGCCGGCACCGCCGGCGCCGGCATGGTCTTCGCTGGAAGCACCCTGATCGCCGCCGTCTGCGGACTCGTGCTGACCGGGATCTCCTTCCTGGCCTGGCTGGGCTACGCCGCGGCCATCGTGGTGGCGGTGGCCGTGCTGGCCTCCATCACCCTGGTTCCCGCGATCCTCGGCGTGATGAAGTACCGGGTCATGCCCAAGAAGGGCCTGAACGCCCACACCGACGAGGACCTCGACACCACCGGTTGGGGCCGACTGGCCGACGCGGTCACCAGCAAACCTTGGCGCTTCGCGATCGGTTCGGCCGTCGTACTGCTGGTGATGGCAGCCCCCACCCTGACGCTGACCCTGGGGCACAGCGACAACGGGATCCTGCCCGAGGAGACCTCCGCCCGGCAGGCCTACGACCTCATCGATCAGGGGTTCGGACCTGGCGAGAACGGGCCACTTGCGGTGGTGACGCAGATGTACGCCATCGCGGAAGCCCCCGAAGACGCCGACGTGGAGTCCGGTACGGATCCCCGCACGCAGGACCCAAGGCTGCTGAGCCTGCAGGAGTACCTGGCCGACGCACCGGGTGTGGCGTCGGCCGCTGCTCCGGTGGTCAGCCCCGACGGCGGGGTGGCGATCGTCCGGGTCGTCCCGCAGTGGGAGCCGGCCGATCCACGCACAGAGGACCTGGTTCACCAATTGCGTGACGGCGTCCTGCCGATGGCCGTCACAGGTGCGGGAATGGGCGCCCACGTCGGTGGCGTCACCGCGGCCGTCACTGACTTCTCCGAGATCATCGCCGCCAGGACCCCGTACTTCATCGCAGGTGTCGTCACACTGTCCTTCCTGCTGCTCATGGTGGCGTACCGATCCCTGCTGATCCCGCTCAAGGCCGCCGTCATGAACCTCATCTCCATCGCCGCGGCCTACGGCGTGGTCACTGTCGTCTTCCAATGGGGCTGGGGGGCCGAACTGATCGGCCTCGACGGACCCGTCCCGATCGAGTCCTATGTGCCCATGATGATGTTCGCCGTCCTGTTCGGGCTCTCGATGGACTACGAGGTCTTCCTGCTGACCGCGTTCCGCGAGCACTGGGAGCGCACCGGGGACATGACGGTGGCCGTCCGGCGCGGGCTGGCGGACACCGGACATCTGGTGACGGCTGCCGCGGCCATCATGGTGGTGGTCTTCGGCAGCTTCCTGCTGTCCGACAACGCCATCGTGAAGATGTTCGGGGTGGGGCTGGCGACGGCCGTCGCGGTGGACGCCACCATCGTGCGATGCCTGCTCGTGCCGGCGATCATGGTCCTTGCCCAGAAGGGCACGTGGTGGCTGCCCGATTGGCTCAACAGGCTCCTTCCGGAACTGCACGTGGAGGGAGATCCCCGGGCACTGGACGCTGCCGCGGCCAGCGTGTCTGAGATCCCGTCGAGCCGGACTCCGTTGGCCGTCTACCGGCCTGCTCCGGTGATCGGTGCAGTCGTCGGCGTCACGATCTCGTGGGTGCTGACCTCAAGGCTGTCGTTCATCCCCGACTCCGCTTCCACCACGGTCGCGATGAGCGCGGTTCTGGGCGCTGTGCTGGCACTGCTGCCACGCAGTGTGGGAGGTGGGCGCGGGACCTTCCTGATCCGCGCCGCGAGCTACACGCTGGGGGTGGTGCTCGCATTGATCGTGGTGTCGATCATCGCCACGCTCGTGCCACCGGCGAACCTCCCGAGCGCGCCCATCACGGCCTGGGCAATCGTCGCCACCGCCCTGCTGGCCGTCCTGGTGGTCGGGCGCAGCGTCGCTCTGCCGTTGGTGCTCGGCGCCGTGGCCATGGCGGTCTCCTATCTGCTCACCGGACCGGATGCAGCACTGCAGGCCCAACTCGGCGCAGCCCTCGTGCCGGCGATGGTGACGATCCTGATCGTCAGCGTGTTCGCCAACCTTTTCCCCGGACGAGGCGACACCATGGAGGATGCGGCAGAGGAGCCGGAACCGATCCGAGTCGGGAGACCCTGATGCGACGACACGTGGCGGCCCCACTCGCCGTCGGTGTCGCCCTCGCTCTGGTCGCCGCGCCTGCCTCCGCGAAGCCTGAACCGATCCTGGTCAACGAGGAGCTCGTCGTCACCGAGGTCGATGCTTCCGGCCTGCCGCAGGACGCCACTCTCTACAGCCGACTGGTGGCCCGCGACTACCCGGCCGGACCGGTCCGGGATCCCTCGTCGACCAGCGATGTCGAGTATGTGGACCGTCGGGGCACACCGCAGACCGACGGTGACGCCGTCGTGGTGGACATCGGGGGTGCCGGGCAGACCACAGTGACCACGCGAGCGGCCTTCGACAAGCCGCTGCCCGTGGCACTGCACGCCGAATATCGACAGGGTCCCGAGGTGCTGGCCCCCGACGATGTCGACTCAACCCGGGGGCAGCTGCGCATCACCTACACCGTGACGAACACGACCGCCGAGCAGAAGACGATCCGCTACCGGGATGCACAAGGTCGGTGGACCGTGGACAAGCAGCCTGTGTTCGCACCGTTCGTGGGAACACTGCTCATCACGTTGCCCACGACCCTCACCCTGCTCGAGGCGCCGGGGGCTGTGCGCAGCACCACTCAGGACGGACGCACGCAGTTGCTCTGGAACCTGGTGCTCTACCCCCCGATGGGCGACTACCAGCAGACCGCGCAGGTGCTCGTCAGCGGCGATCCGCTGGCCGTGCCCGGACTCGCGCTGCAGGTCGTGCCGGTCACCTCGGGGCAGGATCCGATGCTGGGATTCACCACGGACCTGCTCGCCAAGAGCGTGGAGGGCAACGCGGAACTGGCCGATGGCCTCTCCACCATCGATGACTCTGCGACCGCGCTGGCCGAGGGGGCCGGCGATCTCAGCGAGGGACTTCAGGAACTGGGTGTGGGCACTGCGACCCTCACGCAGCAGGTGAACGAATTGCTCGTGCCCGGCTCCCAGGAACTGGCACGGGGTGCCGAGGATCTGGCCGACGGACAGTCCGAGGCCGCCAAGGGCGCACGTGAACTGTCCAAAGGCCAGTCGGAGGCGGCGAAGGGCACGAAGTCCGCATATGAAGGCGCGCGGTCGCTGGAGGAAGGCGCGACCGCCCTCAGCGACGGGCTGCTCGACCTGTATGACGGCTTGCAGAAGCTCCTGGAACCCTCTGCTCTGCCCGCAGCCCGGGACAGTTCCGACCAGTTGGCCCAAGCGATCCTGCGCCTGCGCGACGTGATCGGCACCCCGCAGGACTCCGCGGCGTCCTTCCCCCCGTCACAGGCGAGTACCTTGATCTCCGCTGTGAAAGCCATTCAGCAGGTGGCCGGGATCAGTTCAGCCGGCGCCGACCGCGTGGGTGGTGAACTCGATGACATCGCGAGCGCGCTCACCGCGCTGTCCACCGACAGCGCGCAAGCAGCACTGCTGGCGGCTTCTGCGCAGGCTCAGACAGCCCTGGTGCACCAGCAGGCATGCGTCGACGCCGTGATCCTCAACCCGGCCCAATGCGCCTCGTTGCAGCAAGCGATCGACGATGCGGACGCCGCGCGACAGACGGCCACGGACACCGGCGTCGGGGTGGGACAACAAGCGGCTGCGGTCGGTATCCAAGCACTGGCGGTCGAGGCCATCGCGCTCGCGCTGAAGGGCATCACCGCGGCGCTGTCCGGTGTGGACACGGCCCTCGGACAGATCTCGGTGGCACTGGTGAGCGGCAACACCGACGCCCCCGGCGTGTACGAAGGTCTCGACGCCCTCACCGACGGACTGACCGCCACTATCGACGGTCTCGTGAAGTTGTCCAACGGCGCAGCCGAGTCGGCGGGGGGCGCGGATCAACTGGCGACGGGAACGCAGGACCTCACCACGGGTCTCGACGATCTCGCGCAGGGCAGCACCGACCTCGCCCAGGGCGCCAACGACCTGGCGGACGGTGCACAGCAACTGGCCGACGGCGGTGACGCCCTGGCCGACGGCACCCAGCAACAGGCCGATGGCACGGCTGCCGCGGGTGAGGCGCTCGGCCAGGTGGACTCGGGCGTCGACAGTGCCGGACAGGGGGCGGAGGCGATCGCGGACGGCGCGGGACAACTCCAGAAAGAGGGAACGTCGCAGGTCCTCAAGTCCGTGGTGAAGGCCTCGAAGGACCCCGCCTTCGCCCGGGCCTATCTGGCCGCGAGCCAACGTCGAGCCGCCGACGCCCTGCCCTACGGCGCACCGGAGGGTGCGGCAGGCCGCGTCTCGTACATCTACACGATGCCCGGGTCCGGAGAGACCAGTACCGGAAGCAGCCTGGCGGGGTGGGCTCTGCTCGCGGTGATCGCACTGGCGGCCGGGGCCGTCGCCTGGCGTCGGCTGCATCCGGTGACTGCAGCGGCGGCGCCTACGGATGTTCCGGACGAAGCACCCGAGGAACCCATCGAACCGGAGCCGGCCGACCCCGCCCGCGACGACGACTGGTTCTTCCGGCCAGAGAGCGACGAGCAACAGTAGGCTTTATTCGATGACGAACAATCCTTCCGAGCGTCTGGTCTGGCTGGACTGCGAGATGACCGGGCTCGACCTCGAGCGCGACGAACTTGTGGAGATCGCGTGCGTCGTCACGGAGGCGGATCTCACGATCCTCGACGAGGGCGTCTCCTTCGTGATCAGGCCGTCCGCCACAGCCATGTCGCACATGCCCGATGTCGTCCAGGAGATGCACACTGCATCCGGGCTGCTGCCGGAGATCCCGGACGGCATCACGGTGCAGGAGGCCCAGAGCAAGGTCCTCGCCTACGTGAAGTCCCACATACCGACCTCGCGCAAGGCTCCACTGTGCGGGTCGAGCATCTACGTGGACCGCGGATTCCTCGCCAAGTACATGCCCGACCTCGACGCCTACTTGCACTACCGGGTCGTCGACGTCTCAAGCATCAAGGAACTCGTGCGCCGGTGGTACCCCAAGACCTACTACGGCGCCCCGGCCAAGACCGGCAATCACCGGGCGCTCGGGGACACGCTGGACTCGATCGCTGAACTCGCGTACTACCGGCAGTCCGTCATGGTCCCCCTGCATCACGACTAGGCCGCGCCCGCGTCCATCCGTTAGTCCCCGGTCCATCCGTTAGTCGAAAACAGCCGTGAGCCTCTCACCGGAGTGCATAACCTCTCACGAACGCGCACGGGACTAACCAACACACGACTAAGCGGCCGCAGCGCCGCATCCGTTAGTCCCCGGTCCATCCGTTAGTCGAAAACAGCCGTGAACCTCTCACCGGAGTGCATAACCTCTCACCGGAGTGCATAACCTCTCACCGCAGCAAGGACTCAGTCGGGCCGCCCCGAACCTCCGATCCGCAGAATCCCGCCGGAGGCCCCGATCGACAAGATCGACCCCGTGGATCCGATCGACAACAGCGACCCGGACGACCCGATCGACAGCAGGGACCCGGCCGATGCCACCGAGAGAACCGAACCCGCCGACAACGCGCTG
>WBZP01003773.1_pt1 | contig 16188 bp, 6 predicted proteins | sample 5204301 | NCBI WGS metagenome assembly WBZP01 (sample SAMN12412401, study PRJNA552823) | activated sludge metagenome | isolation source: activated sludge from nitrification reactor of wastewater treatment plant... | place: USA: Pennsylvania | collected 2017
ACACGGTCACGATCAACGATGGCCACGGCGGATTGGCCACGCAGGTCGTGACGGTCACGATCGTCGGCACCAACGATGCGCCCATTGCCGACGACGAGGTCAACACCACGCCTGAAGATACGCCGATCAGCGTTCCGGCCGCCTCGGGCTTGCTCGTTGGCGACACGGACGTCGATGGCGGGCCGCTGGTCATCACCACGTTCACGGTGGATGGCGTCGCCGGCACGTTCGCCGCGGGCAGTACCGCCACTATTCCCTCCGTCGGCACGCTGCAGATCAATTCTGACGGTAGCTACACGTTCAATCCCGCGCCCAACTACAACGGCCCGGTACCGGTGGCGACGTACACGGTTTCCGACGGCTTCGGCGGCACCGACACCGGCACTCTGACGCTCAATGTAACGCCGGTCGATGATCCGATCTTCATTGACATGCTCAATCTCGAGGGTCCGGATCAGACGGTCTTGGAGGCCAATCTGCCGGCAGGGTCTTCACCGTCTCCGGCGGCGCTGACGCAATCGGGTACATTCCACATCTTTGCCGGCGACGGCATCGGCAACCTGACGATTGGCGGCCAGCCTGTCATCACCAACGGCGTCTTTGCGCCGGCAACGATCACCTCGCCGCTCGGCAACACCTTGCAGATCACGGCCTTCAATGCGGCGACCGGTTTCGTCAGCTACTCTTACACGCTGAGCGGCGCTGAAACGCACACGCAGCCCGCCGATGATACCTTTCTCACCGAGCAGTTCCCGATCGTGCTGACGGATGCCGATCCGGTGCCCGATACGACGAGCGCGACGCTGACGATCGAGATCATCGACGATCAGCCGGTCGCCAAGCTCGACACCGACGCCGTGCAATCGGGCGGTACGGCCACCGGCAACGTCATCACCGATGCGGAAGCGAACGGCGATAACGGCGCCGATACGGCAGGGGCTGATGGGATTGCCTCTATCTCATGGGCCGGAGCTGTGGGGAGTACGGTCAGCGGCGCGCTTGGCACGCTCACCGTCGGGGCTGACGGCAGCTATAGCTACAAGGCCGACCCGAACGTATTTGGCACAGACACCTTCACCTACACGATCACCGACGCCGACGGCGACACCGCAACAACCACGTTGACGATCACGGTGACGAATGGCGCACCGCAGCCGCGGCCAGCAACCGCGACGGTCAACGAAGCCGCACTCGATACCTCGCTCGATCCCGACGACGTCGATGTCAGTACGGTCACCGGCTCGAATCCGGCACTCACGACGGAATCGGTTTCCGGCACGGTGGTGATGGGCGATCCCGATTCTCCGCTCATCACCAACATCGCCGGCGTCAATAGCGCGCCGGTCGCCGGATCGCCGGTTTCGGTGCAGGGCACATACGGCGTCCTTCAGATCGATCAGAACGGTAACTACACCTACACGCTCCTTACGCCGTTCGACACGACGCCCGATGCCGACAACGGCCCGCATTTGGAAGCAGCGAAAGATGTCTTCACCTACACGGTGACGGATTCAAACGGCAATACCAGCACATCGACGATCACCATCGACATTATCGACGACGTGCCGACCGCCGTGAATGACACAGACAGCGTGACGGCTCCTGCCGTGCAGGTTCTAAACTTCGATGACGTCGCCCTGTCCAGCGGCGGAGAGGCGCCGCTTGCAAGCCCTTACGGCGGCTTCACTTGGCTGCAGACCGGCGTCTATCAGCCGGATGGCACGCTGCCCGGCTATGTCGCGGGATCGGGACCGAACCTCGCCTTCTTCGCGTTGAACGGCGGTGTCGGCTATGCACCTGCCGGTACTCCGGCGACGGCGTCGAACGGCACCTTCACATTCCTTGGCGCGACATTTGTTGCTCCATTTACAGCCTCGCTGCCGATCACGGCATTCGCGGTCGACAACGGCGTCATCGTCGGCACGTACAATTTCACGGCGTCGCCCGGCGCACCGGCCTATGTCGATTTCTCGGGCGTGGCTGGCTTCTCCAACATCGATGAAATCCGGTTCTCGTCCGGGGACTTCTTCGGCTTCGATGACTTCACGACCGTTGCTGCGGCGCCATTGATTTCCGGCAACGTCATCACCGACGCGGAAGCCAACGGCGACAACGGCGCCGATACGCTTGGCGCAGACGGCTTTGGCAGCATAGTTTGGACAAGCCTTATCGGCCAGTACGGCACGCTCTCGGTCGATGCCAATGGCAACTATTCGTATCAATTGAACAGCGCCGACCCGGATATCATCGCGCTGAGCGGCACCGAAAGCGTGACCGAAACCTTCGAGTACACGATCACTGATGGTGACGGCGACACCGATGTCGCGACGCTGACCATCACGATCAACGGCGCCAACGACGGCGTCACTCTCACCGGTCTCAATCCGGCCGCGAGCGGCGGCGAGGCGACGGTGGATGAGGACGATCTTGCGGCGCGCGGCACGGAACCGGCGGGTTCCTCGCCCAATGCGGCTGCGCTCGAGGTCCCAGGTACGTTCCGCATTTCCACGCCCGACGGCATCGACGATCTGATCGTCGGTGGGCAAAGCGTGGTGACCAACGGCGTGGTGACGCTGCCAGGGCCGATTGCGACAGCCTATGGCCAGATTGAAATCACCAGCGTCGATCTGGTCACCGGCATCGTCAGCTACAAGTATACGCTGCTCGACAACACGACCGCGCACGGCTTTGGCGACAACGGCCAGAATGCCGTGTACGAAACGATTGGTGTGACACTCACGGACCGCGACGGCAGCACGGCCTCGTCAAATCTCCTGGTCAAGGTGATCGATGATGTGCCGACCGCGTCGGACGAGCCTCTGCAGTTCGTCAACGAGGGCGCAACGCTCTCAGGCACGCTCGACTTCGTGCAGGGTGCAGACGGCGCGACGGTGACGGCAATCAATGGCACAGCGCTCGTATTTGGCGTCGACGGCTTCTCGCAGGTCATCAATCTCGGCAACGGCGCAATCAAGGTGAAGGCGGATGGTACTTACGAATTCACGGCCGCCAACCCGACGACGTCGCCAGTGCCGCAGATCAACGGCACCTACACCGTCACCGACGGTGACGGCGATACCGACATCGGCGCTTTCGCCTTCCAGGTGACAGATGTCAATGCGCCTTCGCCCGGCAGCGCCACGGCGTCGGTCGATGATGACGGGCTCTCAGGCGGCAACGCGCTCAGCACCAACGGCGATCTCGCCGATCCCAACCTTGATGGCGATAGCGACGAAACGACATTTAGCGGTACGCTCGGCGGCAGTGTCGGCCTCGACACGCCAGGCGTTTTCAGCTTCATCGGTCTTGATGGCACGTCGGGTTCTGTCGGCCAGGAAACCGTCGGTTATGCCTGGAACGACACGACAAAGACGCTGACGGCGACGATCAACGCCGGGCCACGCATCGGCCTTGATCTCTTCACGGTCACGATCACGGATCCGGCAACCGGCGCGTTCGACGTCAAGTTGATCGCTAACATCCTGCATGACGACGGGCCGAACGACGAGAACGACAACACCGTCAATCTCGCCTATTCGATCACCGATTCCGATGGCACCACGGCGCCCGGCGCCTTGACGATCACCTTCGACGACGATGCGCCGACCGCCACCGACGATGGTTTGACCAACGTTGCTGAAGACGGTGCTTCGATCGGCGGAAACGTGCTCCTCAACGATGCGCCCGGCGCGGACGGCGCGACCATGACGCGGGTCAATATCGGATCTGGTTTCGTCGCCATCGCCGCCGTTGGCACCACGACGTTGTCGAATGCGCTTGGCACCTACACCTTCGATGCGGCCGGCAACTGGACTTTCGATCCCAATACGAACCTGAACAATCCGGCCGGCGCCAATGCCAGCTTCCAATATGAAATCGAGGACGGCGACGGCGACACGGCGACTGCGTCAAATTTCATCACCGTCACGGATGGCACGAACCCGTCGGCCGGCGCCGCCATCACGTTGCAGGTCAACGAAGCGGCACTCGGCACAGCCGGCGCGACCGGATCGAGCCCGGCATTGACGAGCGAAGTCGATGACGCGCCAACCGTGTCGTTCACCGCCGGCGCCGACAACCTGACGATTTTCGCGCTCAACGGCACGGCAGGGCTCGTCACCGATTTGAACGGCGATGCGGCGCAGGATATCTTCTGGCAGCAGTTGTCGCCGACGCAGATCGTCGGCTATCTCGATGCCGCTCACACACTCACGGCCGTGACGCTCGATCTGACGGCACCTCTAGGCGGCATCGCCGCGGGAGCGACGGGGTCGGTCACGGTGGCGATGACCTTGAGCGACAACCTCAAGCATCAAACCGCGCTCGGCGCCCAAATCAGTTCGATCGGCTCGGTCGGCGTGGTGGCGACGGATACGGACGGCGATGCCGTGACCGGTACCGTCAACCTGGAGGTTCAGGACGATCTGCCGTTGGCCAACGACGATGCCGTGCCCGGTACGGTCACGACCGCGCCGGTTGATATCAACGTGTTCGCCAACGATACGGCCGGCGCCGACGGCGTCGATCTTGCGACGGGCGTGACGCTATCGACCGGGCCGTCTCACGGCACGGTGACGTATCAGGGCGGCGGCGTGTTCCGCTACACGGCGGCTGCAGGGTATGTCGGTAGCGACAGCTTCACCTACACGATCAGGGATGGCGACGGTGACATTTCAACCGCCACGGTGACGCTTGACGTCAACGCCAACACGCTGCCGACCGGCGGCGGTTCGGTATCGCTGCTGTTGAACGAGGCGGCTCTCGATACGACGCAGGATGCCTCTCCGCCGCCGGCAGATCTGCAGCCGGGCGTTGTCACAGGCAACAATCCGTCGAGCCGGGACGAAACGGCTCAGGCGACCAGCGGCATCACGTTCAACGCCACGGGCGAAGCCTTGACGGTTGCGTTCGCCAATCCGGTGGGTGACCCGAGCTGGGTGGCCCCGGTCGTCGCCGCGCTTGCCGCGGGCTATTCGATCGACTGGCGCTTGAGCGGCGGACAGTTGATCGGCACGCTGATGCAAGGCGCGACCAACCTCGGAGACGCCATTTTCGTCGGGCTCACCGGCACGTCGGCCGCGGCTGGAACGTCGGTCACTCCGACCGTGACGGCGACGCTGACCGATCAGCTCGAGCACGCGCTGGTGCAGGGCACCAACGACGTGACGATCACCGGACTTCGCGTCGTTGCAACGGATACGACGGGTGATGAAGTCTTCGGTACGGTCAACCTCACGGTGCGCGACGACGTTCCGATCACCTACACCCCGTCGGCGATCTATCTTGAGAACGCCGCCAACGTGACGCTCACCGAGCAGATCAACTTTACCTCGAAAGCTGGTGCCGATGGCGTCGGCGATGTGGTGTTCACGGTGACTGAGGGTCAGGCCGTCCTCGACACGACGGGCGCGACGCTGCTCCGCAACGGCGAAGCACTCTTCTATCACATTGTCGATAGCCACACGATCGAGGCCCGCAGCTCAGCCGCGAACGGCAGCGATCTGGCCTTCACGATGACGCTGGCGCCCGGCACAGATACCTGGACCATGACGCTCGCCGGCACCATCTTCGCCGGAGCCCAGTTCTCATCGACGAACTTCACGCCGAGCGGCGGCAATAACCAGGCCGTCGTTCTGAATTCGGCGGCGAACACAAACGAGCTGCTTGTCACCGCCAACAGCCCTAATTTCGTCAACACCAGCACGGGCAACTGGGGTGTCGATGGCGGCAACAGCATCACCAACGGCGAGACCATCCGCTTCGACTTCGTGACGGCCGCAAATACGACCGGAACGATTGCCGGCACGACCTACACCGGGCACTACGAGACGGCGAGCTATACCCAGGGCATCACCAATGCCACCGGTGGCGGCTCGCCCGTCAACCTGCGCATTCGTGCGGTCAATGCCGACAACGATCTTGTGTTTGTCGGCGACGCGTCTGGCGAAACCACGGTGACGGGACTTGTCGTCACCGTGAATAACCTGTCGGGCGGCGCTGTGCCGACGGTCACGGTTAACGGTGATGGCACGGTGAACATCAATGGTCTCGCAAACGGCGATACCTTCACGGTGCTGTCGAATGCGGATCCCTTTAGTGCGATTGAGATTTCCGGCCGGCCGGGCACCGTCGACTTCAAACTTGGGCCGCTGACCTACACAACAGCGAATGCAGTGACGCCGTTCGACGTCGCGGTGCCCATTCTCGGCACCGATGGAGATGGCGATACGCAAGCAGGCACCGTGGTGGCGCATCTCTCGCCCGATGCCAGCACGCGTCAAGGCACGGCTGCCGGTGAACCGCTGAGTGCCACGGCGACTTTGACCACCGTCCTGGGCGAAGACGGGGCCGACGTGCTCACGGGTCTTTCCGGGCAGGCGGATACGCTGTCCGGCGGCCGGGGTGACGATTTCCTGCTTGGGTCGGGCGGCGCAGATATCTTGTCCGGCGGGTCGGGTGCAGACACGTTCGTCTATGCCGCGGCTTCCGACAGTCCGTCGCTCGCCGGCGCCGATACCATTCTCGACTTTGACGAGAACCAGGCTGGCGAGCGCATCGACCTGTCGGCGATCTTCGGAGGCACTCTCGGCTTCCAGGCCACCCAGAATGCCAATGCGGTGGCGAACACGGTGACGTGGGTGCAATCGGGCGGTGATACGTTCATTCGTGCCGACGTCAACGGCAACACCACCGCCGATCTCGTCATCAAGCTTTCGGGTCTGCATACGCTCACTGCCGGTGATTTCATCCTCTGAAGCCGCCGTCATGGACGAGGCCTGCAGCGGGGCGCGAATCAGTTCGGGCCCTGGTTTCTTTCCGCTTTGTCAAAGTGGCTGTGGCGTCTTGGAAACATCCACATGATTAACGAGGGCTTGCCGGTTCGCTAACCAAGTTAGCTGTGCAAATGCCGCTATGATCTATCGACAGATTTCACATGTTCGTGCACCCGAAGTACTTCGGAATATTTTGTGCAGGTAGATCATCATGGCTATCCGTTCCATTGCTCCCTATGTGATGAGCGTTCTGGCGCTAGCTGCTGTATCGCCGGCCGCGCTGGCCGATATGGGCCGCGCACCGGTGGGTAACGAGGGGAGCTATGGCTCCCTCGAGGGCGGATACCTGCTGCAGCAGTCCGATGATGTGATCGGACACGGGGTTCAGACGGCGCCGGGCGTCGTCGATGATGTCACCGTTTCGGCCGATAGCGGCTGGTTTGTCGGCGCGATGATCGGCATCGCCAATCGCGAGGCGATTATATCGGGCCTGCCGTTCCACCGCGTCGAACTCTATGGCCTCTATGGGCGGACCGACGACGATGCGGCAGATACTAATCCACCGGCGGCCGACATTCTCCTGAAAAGCGTTGATGGCAGCGCGCTCGGCGTCGGCTTTGGTGATGCTTCGACATCGACGGAACGCCGGACCATCGAGGGCGGTTTGCGCTTCGAGTACGATGAACAGAACCATCCGACCTGGTCGCACACCTGGATCGTCTCGCCGTTCATCCGCAATATGGACGAAGAGACGCGCACGGTCTGCAGCTCCGCCTGCGGGTCGGCTGAACGATCCGGCGATGTCGAGACCTGGATGTACGGCATCATGTTGGCGTTCGAGCCCGAGCATTGGATCAATTCCAGCGTCGCGCTCGTCGGCCGGATCGGCGCCGGTATCTACGGCTATGACGCCGATGGCGATTATCGCTCATTCTCTGCCGTCGTTCCGGCATTCAATGCCCAGTTGAGCGATGGCGATTCAGGCGTCGGCTTCCGTGGCCAGTTGGGAGCGGGCCTGAAATTCAAGATCAGCGAGGACGCCAACCTCGAGACATTCGCCGAAGCCGATTACTTTTCCGACGCCGGTACGGCGAATATGCCGAACAACCAGGCCGGTGACGCAACGCCGGCTTCCACGTCCACCACCGATCTGTGGGAACTGCGCGCGGGTGCACGGCTGACGTTCGCCTTCACCAGCGCCAACTAAGCGCGCACGTCGCGCAAACCCGTGAAAACATGAAGAGCGGCCTGCCGATACGTTTCGGCGGGCTTTTTTCGTTGCCGGGTCTTCGTTTCGCTCACACTCTTGACCGCTGCGGCATGAGGGCTTCAATGGCGGGTCGGGTGCGCCCGCAGCTTAAAGGAGCCGATGATGACGCCTTCTCACCGGAAGCCGCGGGCGCGGGATTTGAAGCTCGATCTTCCAGGTTTGCCCGGCCCCGAAAATGCGATCACCGACGTCCCGGGGCTCGCTGTCGGCGTCACCACAAAGATCGAGGCCGCTCCCCGCCCCGGCCGGCCGCTCCCGGTCCGGACCGGCGTCACCGCTATTCTCCCGCACGCCGGCGAGCGCGATCCCATGCCCGTGTTTGCCGGCATTCACCGCTTCAACGGCAACGGCGAGATGACGGGCAGTCACTGGATCGAAGACGGCGGTACGTTCCTTGGTCCGGTGCTCATCACCAACACCCACAGCGTCGGCATGGTGCACCATGCGGCTGTGGCCTGGATGCTGAAGCGCTATGCCGGCGTCTATGGCGGCAAGGACCATTTGTGGATCATGCCGGTGGTTGCCGAGACCTATGATGGGATGTTGAATGACATCAATGGTCAGCACGTGACTGCGGAGGACGTGTTTCAGGCCCTCGACACGGCAACGGCCGGCGCCGTACCGGAAGGCAACGTCGGCGGCGGCACGGCCATGATCACCTACGGTTTCAAGGGCGGCACAGGCACGGCGTCACGCGTTGTCGAGATCGCCGGAACGCGCCACACCGTCGGCGTTCTAGTGCAGGCCAATCATGGTCAACGCGATTGGCTGACGATCACCGGCATTCCGGTCGGGCGCGAATTGGGAGAAGGGACGATTGAGGAACCGGGGCGCGAGCGAGGCTCCATCATCGTCGTCATCGCCACCGACATTCCCATGGCGCCACATCAATTGAAGCGGCTGGCCCGGCGCGCCGCCATCGGCATCGGCCGGGGCGGCACGCCGGGCGGCAACAGTTCGGGCGATATTTTCCTCGCCTTCTCGACCGGCAACCGGCTGGCAATGGCGCACAAGGCGGCGCCGCGCGTTGCCATCGACATCGTCAACGACGAGATCATCGATCCCGTTTATTTGGCCGCCGTCGAGGCCATCGAAGAAGCGATCCTGAACGCGCTGTTCGCCGCCGAAACGATGGGCGGCACGGCTGCCGATCGCTATTGCGTCCGCGCCCTGCCTGTCGATGAGACGCTCGCCATTCTCGCGCGCCATGGGCGTTTGAAAGCGTGAAATTCGCGCCCTTCCCTTGACCGGGTGCGGCCAACGCCGTAGGCAACGTCCGACTTTCGGACAATACTCGGACAATCGAGGGCTCAGAACTCATGAAACTTGTTCGGTTTGGCGAGGCAGGCAAGGAAAAGCCCGGTCTCATCGACGCTGCAGGCAAGATCCGCGATCTCTCGGCGCATGTCGCCGACTTTCAAGGCGAGGCCTTGAGCCCGGCGTCTTTGAAGCGGCTTGCGGCCTTGGACCCAAGCGCGCTTCCCACAGCCCCTGCCAACGTTCGCCTCGGTCCGCCGGTTGCGGGCACGCGCAACTTCGTCGCCATCGGCCTCAACTATGCCGATCACGCCAAGGAGACGGGCCAGGAGCTTCCGGCAGAGCCGATCCTGTTCAACAAGGCGCCGACCTGCATTTGCGGGCCCAACGACGACATCATGTATCCGAAGAACTCCGACCGCATGGATTGGGAGTGCGAGATTGCCTTCGTCATCGGCACGCGGGCGCGATACGTGGAGGCGAAAGATGCTCTTGCCTATATCGCCGGGTATACGATCTGCAACGACGTGTCGGAGCGCCGCTTTCAAGTGAAGCGCAACGGCCAGTGGGTCAAGGGCAAGTCGGCCGAAACGTTCGGACCGCTTGGGCCCTTCCTCCTGACACCCGATGAAATGCCCGATCCGCACAATCTGGCGATGAGCCTCGACGTCAACGGCGAGCGGATGCAGAGCGGCTCGACCGCGACCATGATTTTCAAGATCCCTGAACTTTTGGCCTACGTGACCGAGTTCATGGTGCTGGAGCCGGGCGACATCATCACCACCGGCACGCCACCGGGCGTCGGCTCGGCCAAAAAACCGCCCCGCTATCTGCAAGCCGGCGACAAGCTGGTCTTAAAGATCGAAGGACTGGGCGAGCAGCATCAGACGGTGGTGCCGTTCAAGGCCTGAGGATACGCCTTGCGTTCAACGAAAACGGTGCGGAAGCTACTCCGCACCGTTTTTCGTCTCTTAACTGTTGTCGCCGCCCTGGCGCGGGGTGAAGCGGTTTAGAAGATTGCGCACATCCGAATTGTATCCGGCAGCGAGCCGCATCTTGATCTCTTCCCACGACTGGGGATTGGCGAGATTGAGTGTGCCCAGACCTTCGCGCACGTATTTCAACTGATCTTTCAGGCGCTGTTCGCCCTGCTGAAGGCCGTCGTCGGCCTGGGCCGCACTCTCGATATCCTCGATCAGATGATCGATCAACTGCACTTCAGGAAACAGCATGTAGAAGGCTAGATCATCGCGTATCTGCGTATCGACGGCGTCAAGGATCGGCCGCTTGCGTTCATCGCCGCCGATCTCGCGCACGAGCGCCGAATACACTTCGCTCAGATCGCGGTCCTGAACGTTCTGAAACTCGCGCAGCACCTGGCCCAGCAATTCATTCTTTTTTCCGTGGGCGTCGAGCGCCTTCCAGGCCTGAAGCATCGCTTCCTTCGAGCCAGGGGCCGACAACCGCTGATCGACGATCGCGCTTGATAGTCCAATCGCTGAGAGCAGTTCGTCACGATAGCGGCGCGCAAGATCCGCCTGTTCGGCCTGCGTCAGGCGCACGATCTTCGGCAATTGCGTGCGCGGTGCTTCCAGCTCAGCCGGACGCGGTGTTTGCGGGATCTGATCGTTATCGACACGCAGTGCGCCCGCGTCGATGGCCGGGGCGTTCTGAATGCCGAGGTAACGGCGCTTTTCATGCTCAAAGTGCGCCGATTCCGGGGCCGTGGCGCGGATGGTCAGCAGCTGCTCGTAGAGCGCCGGACGGATGTAGTAGATGTCGTCGAGCTTCAAGTCCGGGGCAACCGCTTTGACTGCAGAGCCGGCGTTCATCACCCGGCGTATGACGCGAGCATCGTATGGGTCGTTGATCTCCGTCAGCGTCACTTTCGACGTGAAGCCTTCGACTTCACGGATCGGTTCCAGGGAATGCAGCACAATTTCAGCGTGCTCGCGCGGGTGGGGGGCGAGAGCGGCGCTGACAAGCTGGTCGAGCCGGGCCCGATCCTTCGCGGCGCTGTCCTTTTTGAAATGCTTGTCGCAGACGGTCGAGAGATATTCGCGAAGCTCGCTGCGGACCCGGTACTTCTCCGGATTGACGCTGATCGCTTCCACCGCGCCGATATCGGCACCCGCGGTCAATACCATGCGGATCCGGTCCGCGGCCGATCGCTCCATGGCGCTCAAGTCGGCGAGAGCCGAGAACCCGTCGGTATTCGTTATCGGCCGCAACGAATTGAGTGTCAGCCACGCGGTTTCATAAGGATGAGGGCCAAGCGCAGCGTTGATGGTCGATTCAAGCTGGGCGCCGGAGCGGGCCTTGTTCGTCGGTACGTCCGAAAGCGGTGACCGCACGGCGTTTGCGCCGAACAGGCCGGAGAGGAAGATCAGGCCATCCAGACCGACGGCGATGGCGAGCGCCAGATAGGCGAGCCTGTTGCCATCCTGGAAGGCATTGAGCGTGACCACGAACCGGTGGGCCTTGTCATCCCGCGACAGCTCGATGTGATTGATCTTGGTGCGCAGCGCGTCCGTGTCGTTGCTCGGCAGGGCGCTGTCGGCAAGGCAACGGCGCGCGAAGGCGAAGAGGTCGTCAGCCCCCTTGTTGGCAACAAGCTTGTCACCGCCGACACAGGTCTGGCCGAACACCTTGATGCCAGCCTGCAAGGCGAACAGGCCGCCCGCGGCGTCTGCCGTGGCCTTGGGGTCGCAATCGATCCCTTGAACCAGCGATTTCGTCGCCGGAGTTGACGACAGCGCGCCGTAGATATCTCCGCACATGCGCTGAACCTCGGCCAACCGTTCGGCAGTCGGACCGGCGCGGAAGTCGGACTTGGCGCGCTCGAACGCGGGCAGAATGCGGGACGGATCGAGCTTGGGTCCGTCGTCACCCTTGGCCGATTCTTCGGCCAGCTGGATGCGCTGCTCGGCGGTTTCGGCTTCGCCCTTGAGTTTCGCAAGGTCGCCATCGATCATCGCCAGCTCGCGGTCGATGGTGGCAAGCCTGCTCTCGGTGCCGTTCAGACGCTTCTGGGCATCCTTCATCCGCTCGTCGGCGATCTTCAGAGCGTTCTGCAGAAGATTGAGTTCGGACATGCGCTGGCGGTAGACCGGCCCGCGGCCTTCCTTGCCGGTGCCTTCGACGCCCTTGTCTTCGGCCATGGCTTCGACGCGCTTGGCATCGACCTCCTTGGCCTTGGCGTCATACTCGCTCTTCTTGGCGGCGTATTCGGCGGCAAGCTGTGGCCGCTCGCCGGTCAGCCGCGATTTTTCTTCCGTCAGAGAGGTTTTGCGGTTGGCAAGACCCGCCTGCCCAGACTGGGCCGACGCCATGCGCTCCTGCTGCTCCTTCACCCCCCGGCGCCGCTCTTCGATCTGTGCGTTGACGTATTCGGTGATGGCGGCCTCCGAGGCGGCGGCGACCTTGGCAATGTTGGCGAGTTGGCCTTCGTACGCGGTCCACGATTGGGTGGTGAACAATTCCTCGGCCTGCGCGGCCTGGCGGCTGGCAATCGTCTGCTCGATGTCGGCAATGACGCCGGCAACCTGATTTTGGGCTCTCAGTTCGGCAGCGCGCACCCGTTCCGACTGGGGGAAGATGGCGGTGAAAAAGCTGTCGAACGAGAAGAAGACGCTGGTCGCCATACACGCCAGAAACATCACCCACAGCATCGAGTTGCGAACGATGACGCGCGCGCCCTGCAGATAGGGCTTGACCATGTCGCTCGCCGCATAAAGCGAGAACAGGGCGACGAGCAGCAGCCCGGTGCCGAAGATCAGGAATTTGTCGCCGGTCTGCGACCAAGACATTCCGTCAGGCGAGGCATTGCGGATGTCGGTCTGGCCGGTCCACTGCAAGAACAGCATGAACAAGGCGATGAACAGCAACAGGCCGATGATGCCGCCGGCGACGTTTTGCGTGGTCCGGTTGATCCGACTTTCGCCGCGCTGGGCGGTCACGTTCATGCCGGTGGCGAAGCTTTCGCCAATGAGCCACGCCACAATCAGCATGATGCCCTGGATGCCGAACGTCACCATGGCCGAGAGGAGCGGCTCGCCGGTGAAGTTATACATGCCTTCCCAGGTGCGCCAGCCGGCCGCCATCGACAGGACGATGCCGGTGGTCGCCAACAGGCCGAGCTGCCAGTTGTCGAAAAAGGTTTTTTCGATCAGCGCCATCAACCGCTTGGCCGGACCTGACCGCAAGATCAGCGCAATCGTAAACAGGAGGCCCAACGCCATCGCCAATGGACGTCCGTTGGCCATGAGCCCGTCGATCATCGATTTAACGTCCATCCCGCTGTCATCCTTAAAGTTGCGTGGTGGGCGAGCAAATTATGGTGATTGCAAATTTGCGCACAAGACCCGGCCGATTGGCGGCAAGAATAAGACCAATTCAAGCGCCGGGGATGAAATAATGTCCAGAATGCCCGTGTTTATGATTGCCTGCCGGCCCTGGGCTGACAGACGCCAGCCACTCAAGTGGCGGAGCCAAGGCGGCTCATCAACGATCTTGCCGGGTCCTCCCCGCCGCCGCGCCGCCAAACCCGCTTAAAGACATGGCTGGCGCGGAAGTGTTATAGTATTCTGCTTTGCGCTTGCGGGACCAGCTGGCTCAGCTGTCAAGGTCCCGGTCTAGCGGGAGCGACATTTCCGCTGCCCAGGCTCGATCTCAAGGACCCCTCCATGCCGCCCCATTCCAGCGAGGAGCATCGCGCCAAAGATCGCGTCAAGTCATCGCTCGATCGGGCGACGCAGATCTTTGAGGAAAAGAACCTGCGGTTCACGGAGCTGCGCCGCAAGGTGTTTGAGGAGATCGCATCGACGACGGCGAGCGTCGGCGCCTACGAAGTGCTCGACCGGCTGGCAAAAAAGGGCACCCGCCTCGCGCCCATCTCGGTCTACCGGGCGCTCGATGCGCTTTTGGAGGCGGGCGTCGTCCACCGGCTTGAGAGCAAGAACGCCTATTTCGCCTGCCGTCGCCTCCACAGCCCGCGCACTGGGCGGCGGCCGATGTTTTTGAGCTGCGAGACCTGCGGCACCGTGCAGGAAACGGACGGCGAAGACATTTTCGGCGCCATTGACCAGGTAGCGCGGTCGGCCAAATTCGAGCCGCGGGTCAAATTCGTCGAGGTGTCGGGCACGTGCCACGAGTGCGCGATGAAGCGCAAGGATTGAGCCGCCCCAGACCCGGCCTCCGGAGAGCCATTACATTGCATAAACCGCATCAGGGCGCTGGCTCAGACGTTCATGAGCATCAAGGTGGCGCAGATCATGAACGCCGTCACAGTCATGACGGGCATGCTTGTGCCTGCGGGCACGAGCACATGGGCCCCGCCGATCCCGATGCGCTCATTTCCGCGCGTGGCCTTGTCTATCGCCGCAACGGACGCACCTTGATCGATCACGTCGATCTCGATGTCATGCCGGGCGAGATCATCACCCTCATCGGGCCGAACGGGGCCGGCAAGACCACACTCGTCAAACTGATGCTCGGCATCGAGCGCCCGGACAGCGGCGAGATTTTGCGCCCCGCCGGAACGGTCGTCGGCTATGTGCCACAGAGCTTCGATGTCGATCGTGCCATCCCCATGACGGTGCAGCGGTTTTTGACACTGGGAGGGGAAGCGACCGCCGCGGCTTCTGGTGCGGCATTGGCCGAGGTTGGTGCATCGCGCATCGTTCACCAGCAGCTCTGGCAGCTGTCAGGCGGTGAAATGCAGCGCGTGCTCATCGCGCGCGCCTTGTTGCGCAACCCCAATCTGCTCGTCCTCGACGAACCGGCGAGCGGTGTTGATTACACCGGCGAGGCCGATCTCTACGACCTCATTGGGCAACTGAGCGAGAAGCGGCACTTGGGCGTTCTGCTCATTTCCCATGATCTGCACGTTGTCATGGGCAAAAGCGACCGTGTCGTCTGCCTCAATGGTCACGTCTGCTGCTCGGGCAAGCCCGAGGCCGTGGCCCAACATCCCGAATATATGCGGATGTTCGGGCCATCGGTCGCCTCGAGCTTCGGTGTCTATACCCATCACCATGATCACGCTCACGACATTTCCGGCGCGCCAAAGCCGATCGGTGAGGCGAAGCGGGGCCCGGTGACACCGTGATCAGCGATTTCGCCCAACCCTTCGTTCTGCGCGCGCTTGCCGCCGGCATTGGCCTGGCCATCATTGCCGCGCCGCTCGGCTGCGTCATTGTCTGGCGGCGCATGGCCTACGTCGGTGAAACTCTGGCCCAGGCAAGTTTGCTCGGCGTGGCTCTTGGCCTCGCTCTCAATATCGATTTGACGCTTGCCGTCATTCTCGCCGCAGTGGCGGCCGCGGCGCTCCTGACAGGCTTTGGTCAGCAAAAACTATTGGCGCTCGATTCGGTCCTGGGGTTGATGCATCACGCCACGTTGGCGCTGGGTATCGTCGGCATTTCAATGCTCAAGGGACCTTCCGTCGATCTGATGAGCTTCCTGTTCGGCGATATCTTTGCCGTCACATCGCGCGATCTGATCTGGATCTTTGCCGGTGGGCTTGCGGTCCTGGCCGTCATGGCATGGCTCTGGCGGCCACTGGTGCGCCTCTCGGTGCATGAGGACTTGGCCACTGCCGAAGGCGTCGATCCGCGCATCCCGCGCGCCGCATTTGATTTCATCCTGGCCGTCACCATTGCCGTTGCCATGAAGATCGTCGGCATTCTGCTGGTCATGGCATTTCTGATCGTGCCGGCGGTGGCCGCGCGGCCTCTGGCGGCGACGCCCGAGAGAATGGCTGCCATCGCGGCCCTGGTTGCGGCCTTGAGCGTCGTCGCCGGGCTGTCGCTGTCGCTCTATACCGATGCGCCGGGCGGACCCAGCATCGTGCTCGCCATGACGGCTGCGGCACTCATTTCTCTACTG
>WBZP01003776.1_pt1 | contig 16183 bp, 15 predicted proteins | sample 5204301 | NCBI WGS metagenome assembly WBZP01 (sample SAMN12412401, study PRJNA552823) | activated sludge metagenome | isolation source: activated sludge from nitrification reactor of wastewater treatment plant... | place: USA: Pennsylvania | collected 2017
TCAGTTATGATCGGCTATCGTCATGGTGATGCCGTAGGAGCCTTCTACAAAATGACCATCAACACCGGGAACCGGCGGCTGGTATTCTGAATGGAAAAATTTCCGGTAGATCAATCCAATACCGTAAGCATATTTTTCCTGACTGTAATTGATTTCTGAATACAGGGTTGGATCATCGGGGAAACCGATCACTTCATCACGTTCATTAACGCTGATGGTTTTGTCAAATGAAAAAGTACCGATCTGCAATGGAGATGCAACACTATCGTAAATATAATCCCAATCGTCAAGATACCTTACGGTTGAATTAGCCGAATAGGTATCTATGTATGAATTTCCTTTCCAGGAATAATTATCCTTTATTGGCTGGCTCAGTTTAACGAAGCGCATATTATTTTCTATAAACTCAAAAACATTTCCTGTATTTACTGCGGTAAAACTGTTGTCGGGAACCCAGGCTGCTGTTGGTGTATTGCGTATGTAGCGGAATATGCGGTATGCGGGGCGGCCGAGATTATCGGTAATGGCGGCATCTACCTGGTATTTTACCTGGTAGCTGTGGATAGCAGTTGCCTGTCCGAAATTCACAAAAACAGTAGAATCCAGGTTGTACACGATATACTTTCCAACTTCTAAAGGAACATAATCACTGATAGGAGTGGGCTGAAAATCTTCGGATGATTTTTTGCACGCACTGAAACCAAGTACCAGCATGGCAACAAAGGCAGGCAACAGATTTTTTTTCATACAATACAAGATACGATTTTATACCTTATTTATGATTCAGCGGGATGAGTAAATGCTGCTTACTGTTGGGGTAAATGTGGTTGGTAGCGTTGAATGATTCCGCCACCGATTACATCCTCTCCTTCATAAAACACAGCACTTTGCCCGGGGGCTACGCCCTTTACATATTCATAAAAACGAACTTTCACGCCGTTTTCGTATGTATTCAGGTTGCTCAGCGCCCCTTTATCTTTATAGCGTATTTTGGTTACCGCTTCCATGCCTTCGGTGAGGCCTTCATATTTCATCCAGTTAAGCTGTCCAACCTGCATATCGGCACGGTCAAGGTCTTCTTCATTACCCAATACAACTGTATTGGTTTCGGGAATGATCTCGGTTACAAAAGCAGGTTTACCGAGGGCGATATCCAGCCCTTTGCGCTGGCCTACTGTATAAAAAGGATAGCCTTTGTGTTTACCAAGAATATTTCCGGCGGGATCAACAAAATTGCCACCGTTTACTTTTTCTTCCAGCCCTTCAACCCTGCGTTTGAGGAAGCCGCGGTAATCATTATCGGGAACGAAACATATTTCGTAGCTCTCATTTTTCTTTGCCAGTTCGGGGTAACCGAAATCATGTGCCATCTGGCGGATCTCTGTCTTACGGTACGTGCCTAAAGGCAAAAGAGTACGGCTCAGCAGGTCCTGCTGTAAACCCCACAGCGCATAACTCTGGTCTTTGTTATCGTCCAGTCCTTTCCTGATGAAGAATCTTCCGTTGGTATGTTGTTTAACCTGCGCATAATGGCCGGTAGCAATAAAATCGCAACCCAGGGCATCGGCTCTTTTAAGCAATGCCCGCCATTTAATATGTGTATTGCACATCACGCAGGGGTTGGGTGTTCTGCCGGCGAGGTATTCTTCTACGAAATTTTCGATCACAAAATCACCGAATTCTTCCCTGATATCGAGAATGAAATGCGGAAACCCATGCTGTACAGCGGCCAGGCGGGCATCATTGAAACTATCGATATTGCAGCAGCCGGTTTCCTTCTTCCCGGAGGTACCCACGCTTGTTGCATAATCCCATGTTTTCATGGTGATCCCAACCACTTCATAACCTTCTTTATGCAGCATCAGGGCAGCAACGGTACTGTCAATACCCCCACTCATCGCCACCAATACTTTGCCTTTTGTACTCATATCGAAATTTGTCGATGCAAAGTTAGGATTTTACCGGCAGCGTCGTGGTGCCGGTATTTACGAGATAAGGAGTTCCTGCAGCAGGTTTATTGCTGAAAGTTATAAGCGGAGGAGATATAGGTATTCCATAAACCAGTATGGTAAATCAATCCCTGGCTCCCAATTTATAACCTTCAACTCATAACCCTCAACTTCAATCCCTGAATAACTTTTGTCTTCCGTCTTTTGCCTTTTGACTTATTTTGCACCCATGCAACAATACTTACAGTTACTGGATCACATTATAAAAACCGGTGTTGATAAAAGCGACCGCACCGGTACAGGTACCCGCAGTGTTTTCGGTTACCAGATGCGTTTCGATTTATCAGAAGGCTTTCCGCTTGTGACGACTAAAAAAACTCACTTAAAGAGTATCATATATGAATTGCTCTGGTTTCTGAAGGGAGATACCAATATTGCTTACCTGAAAGAAAATAACGTGAGTATCTGGGATGAATGGGCCGATGAAAACGGCAATCTCGGACCGGTGTATGGCAAACAATGGCGCAGTTGGGAAGGTGCAGGGGGAGTAGAGGTTGACCAGGTTACAGACCTGATTCAGCAATTGAAAACAAATCCCGATAGCCGGAGGCTTATCATCAGCGCCTGGAATGTGGCAGATCTGCCGAAGATGAAATTAATGCCCTGCCATTGCCTGTTCCAGTTTTATACATCAGCGCCCGGAGAAAATGGTAAAAGAAAACTCAGCTGCCAGTTGTACCAGCGAAGTGCTGATGTATTCCTTGGGGTTCCTTTCAATATTGCATCTTATGCATTGCTTACCCTGATGATCGCACAGGTTTGTGATATGGAGCCGGGTGAGTTTGTTCATTCTTTCGGTGATGTACACTTATACAACAATCATTTTGAGCAGGCTGAATTACAACTCAGCAGAACGCCTTATCCGTTGCCGCAGATGAAGGTTAACCCGGCTGTTAAAGATATTTTCAGTTTCAGGTTTGAAGATTTTGAGTTGCTGAATTATCAAAGTCACCCTGGTATTAAGGCGCCTGTTGCTGTATAAATCCTGTTTGCTGTCTTTGTGGCTATATTCTTTGCCACCAAAACACTAAGGCACCAATTAATATAAAGTTCTACTATGCTCTCTCTTATTGTCGCTGCATCAGAAAATAATGCCATCGGAAAAAATGGTCAACTCCTCTGGAGCCTGCCAAACGATATGCGCTTTTTCAAGAATACAACCTGGGGAACAACGGTTGTGATGGGACGCAAAACTTATGAGTCTGTCGACAAACCCCTGCCGGGCAGGTATAATATTGTGATAACAACACAACCCGGCTGGTCTGCCAACGGAGTGATCGTTGCATCCGGTTTGCAGGATGCTGTTGAAAAAGCAAAAGCTACAAACTGTAATGAAATATTTATTATCGGGGGAGGAGAGATATATAAACAAAGTATGGATATTGCCGACAGAATTTACATGACTCGTGTGCATGCCCAACTGGAAGGCGATACCTATTTCCCGGTAATAGATGATAAAGTATGGAAACTGGTAAGCAATATTGATTTTGATAAGGACGACCGGCACGCCTATAACTACAGTTTTCAAACATGGGAACGGAAATGAATGCAGTCAATTGAATGATTGATTTTGCTGCATGAAGATTTTATATTCATTCAGTACTGTTACATTCATTATTTTACATTTTACATTTTATATTTCCATTGTATTCATCTTTTCAATTAGGGATCAAATATCTTAAATACTACCTGTCTGCTTCCAATGGCAAGGGGCATGGCATTCATTCTCCTTTTGTTTTTGATTTCGTGAAGCATGTGCTGAATGATACAAAAAGCTACACTGCTTACAATTCAGTTGAAAAAATCCGGAAAGAACTCCTGCAAAATCACAGTAACATAGAAGTGGAAGATTTTGGTGCCGGGTCAGCGCTTAGCAAAACAAATACACGGGTTGTAAGCAGGAGCGCAGCATCATCCCTGAAATCAAAAAAATATGCACAGCTTTTGTTCAGGATCGTTCGGTATTACCAACCGGGAACTATCATTGAGTTGGGGACTTCATTCGGAACAACCACCGCTTACCTTGCATTCGGGAACACCGAGGCATCTGTATATACACTGGAAGGAGCCACAGCAATAGCCGCAATCGCAAAACAGAACTTTGAAAAAGCCGGGTTGAAGAATATACAGGTTAAGCAAGGAAACTTTGACATCACGCTTCCCGGGCTGCTCACTTCGATACCCGCCATTGACCTGGTATATATCGACGGTAATCATCGCAAAGAACCAACGCTGCATTATTTCGATCAGTTCCTCAAACAGGCACACGCATCAACCATATTTATTTTTGATGATATACACTGGAGCAAAGACATGGAAGAAGCCTGGTCGGCCATCTGCGGTCATCCCCGCGTAACGCTGAGCATTGATCTTTTTTTCATCGGCCTCATTTTTCTTAATCCCGATTTTAAGGTGAAACAGGACTTTACCATCCGGTACTGATTTTTTCATAACTTCGGAGTATAATTGAAGTATGATTATTGCTGTATTAAAAGAACCAGCCTCCGATACGAGAGTTTCACTACTACCCGAGCATATCCCCTCTCTTAAAAAATGGAATGTTGATGTAATCATCGAAAACGGTGCAGGCGAAAAAGCTTTTGCATCTGACAAAGCATATACTGATGCAGGCGCAAAAACGGTAAGCCGGGAATCCGCCTTACAATCTGCAGATCTTGTTTTATCCATTAACCCTTTTACGGAAGAGGATATCAGTAAGTGCAAAGCAAAAGTTTTATTCGGATTGTTTCAACCGCTATACCAGCCCGCTGCCATCAACGACTGGGCTGCACTGGGTTTTACTGTTTTCAGTATCGACATGCTGCCCCGTACCACCCGTGCACAAAGTATGGATGTACTGAGCAGCCAGGCAAATATTGCAGGTTACAAAGCAGTACTTGCAGCAGCAAATTTGTATGGCCGTTATTTGCCGATGTTCATGACTGCCGCCGGAACCGTGCCTCCTGCAAAAATGCTCATACTGGGCGCTGGCGTTGCCGGTCTACAGGCAATTGCAACCGCAAGAAGGCTGGGAGCTGTAGTTGAAGTGTTTGATACAAGACCTGCAGTGAAAGAAGAAGTGATGAGTCTTGGTGCAAAGTTTGTTGAAGTGGAAGGCGCTGCATCGTCTGCGGGGGCAGGAGGTTATGCAGTAGAACAATCAGAGGCTTTCATGCAAAAGCAAAAAGCAAAGATCGCAGAAAGTGTGGCGAAGGCAGATATTGTGATTACTACGGCGCAGATCCCCGGGAAAAAAGCCCCGGTTCTTATCACAACCGAAATGATCGAAACCATGCGTGCCGGCTCTGTGATTGTTGATCTGGCTGCCGCAACAGGCGGAAACACCGATCTTACAAAAAATAACGAAACGGTTGTACACAATTCAGTCAGCATCATCGGTAACTCAAATCTTCCTGCAACCATGCCGGGAGATGCCAGTAAAATGTATGGAAAAAATATCCTGAATTTTTTACAGCTGATCATAAGCAAAGAAGGTGGCCTGAACCTAAATTTTGAAGACGATCTTGTAAAAGGAACCTGCATTGCCCATGACCGGGTAATTGTAAATGATCGGGTAAAAAGTTTAATAGCCTGATGAACGTATTGAAACACTCAAAACAAAAAATAAACAGAACATCCCATGGAATCAATTCTTAACTGGATATCTGCGAATCAAAGCATCATCTACATCGTAATACTGATGGTATTCGTTGGTATAGAAGTGATAGGTCGTGTGCCCAGCGTTTTGCATACGCCACTGATGAGTGGTGCCAATGCGATTCATGGGGTAGTGATCATCGGCGCCATCATCGTAATGGGTAAAGCAGAACCGGATAATTACCTGGCGCTTATCCTCGGTTTCCTGGCAGTGATACTGGGCACTTTGAATGTAGTTGGCGGGTTTGTAGTCACCGACAGGATGCTGGAAATGTTTAAAGGGAAGAAGAAGTAAAGAAGAATTGATAAAATGTAAAATGAAAATGGACAGGTTATAATTTAATACACGAGTTGTTACAATATATGAGTGAACACATACTTACCATCTGCTACCTGGTTGCTTCGGTAACATTTATACTCGGACTGAAAATGCTGTCGCATCCCGCCACAGCCAGGAAAGGAAATCTTGTTGCCGCGGCTGGTATGAGCGTTGCCATTATCGGAACTATTTTTCTTCCTCAACCGGATGGAACAATTCTGCATAATTATGGATGGATATTCGGCGGACTGATGATCGGTGCGGTCGTTGGTACACTCGCCGCCAAAAAAGTAAAGATGACTGCCATGCCGGAAATGGTAAGTCTTTTTAACGGAATGGGAGGAGCCTGTGCGGCATTGATATCGTTGGTTGAATTCGATCATGTATCCAAAGAACTGGCTGCTGATCCTTCGCTTGATATCAGTCACATACAAACCAAGATACTCATCATTGTGCTCGGGCTCATCATCGGGTCAGTATCATTTGCCGGAAGCATCATCGCATGGGGAAAGCTTAACGGTAAAATAAAAGACTTTAGCTTTCCCGGCCAGAACATACTGAACCTTGTACTCCTTGCATTGGCTCTTGGAATGGGAGCTTATCTTGTTGCAAATCCAGCACACAGTTTTATTTTCTATGGAATCTTTACATTGTCGTTAATCTACGGGATATTGTTTGTAATGCCGATAGGCGGAGCCGATATGCCGGTGGTTATTTCTTTGCTCAATTCATTTACCGGGGTAGCCGCAGCATGTGGCGGGTTCCTGTACGACAATAAAGTAATGCTCACAGGCGGTATCCTGGTAGGTGCAGCCGGAACCTTGCTCACAATACTCATGTGTAAAGCCATGAACCGTTCGCTCAAGAATGTACTGATCGGTTCCTTCGGTGCCAACAATGCAACGGGCGCATCTGCCGGTGCAGCAGGAGGACATTATAAAGAAGTATCCCTGAGTGATGCGGCCATGCTTATGAGTTATGCAAATAAAGTAATGATCGTTCCCGGTTATGGCCTGGCTGTTGCTCAGGCGCAACATACCTGTCATGAACTCGAAAAGATACTGAATGAAAAAGGCGTTGAATTAAAATATGCGATTCATCCTGTTGCCGGAAGGATGCCCGGGCACATGAATGTATTACTGGCAGAAGCTGATGTGAGCTATGATAAACTCCTCGAAATGGAAGAGGCCAACGATGAATTTAAAACCTGTGATGTGGTATTGGTACTTGGCGCCAATGATGTAGTGAACCCGGCAGCTAAAACAGATCCTGCTTCACCCATTTATGGTATGCCGATCCTCGATGTGGAACTGGCAAAAAATGTGATCGTAAACAAACGCAGCATGAAGCCCGGTTATGCAGGTATCGAAAATGCTTTGTTCTTTCAACCCAAAACTTCCATGCTCTTCGGCGACGCAAAAAAAGTTCTCCAGGATCTCTGCAGTGAAATCAAATCCATCTAAACTTTCTAAACCGGCAAATCAAAACCTTAAAATCCACAATCATTATTTCACCATCACCCGTTCTCACCCCGGCATCGTTGTGTCACTCACTTGTACCACATACCGCTATTCAACTTTAAGGGGTATCAGCCTTATTTTGCTGTTCACTTTCCTATTAGCAGAAACAAAGTCGCAAAACCTGGTTGCCAACCCCGGTTTTGAAGATATTAATAACTGCACTGAATATCATTCAGACTGCGGCATTGAAGCCTGGTTCAACATTCCTCCGGTAAATACACTGGTAAAATACAGGGCAGCGCCTGTGCCGGTACTGGGGCATAACTTTTTAGTACTTCCTATTGAAAATATATTGGAGAAACCCGTGAATCGCGGAGTGGTTTATACCATGTTGCTTTGCCCGTTGATGGCGGGTAAAAGATATAAGTTTTCCTTTTTTTTAAATACATCCGGCAGAAAATTTTATCACCTGGATTTTTGTTTTCTTTCGACCGAACCGAATATACCGGGTTTCAGGCCAACAGACCTGGTGCCGGCTTTCAGTATAACTGATAAAGATCTTGATACTGATTTTAAACTCGGATGGAAAATAATAGAGCATGAATTTATAGCAGCAGGCGATGACAATTTCCTGGTCATTGGAAATTTTTCAACAGAGAAAATCCCTTACGTGCAAAAGGATGCTATGAATTCATTGGGAGATGTGCTTTGTTTTATCGACGAACTCGTATTAAAAGCTGTTGACCCGGTTCCCCTCTGTAATAATTATGCTAAAAGGCAGGAAGAACTTTATGAACAGAATTACAGGCACACGGAATTTGTGAAAGTGCAAAAAGAAACTCCGGTTCCCAAAGAAGATCAATTTATAACTGATACGATCATCATACCGGCTGTTCTGTTTAAAACCAACAGTGCTGCTGTGAAAATGGATTTTTATAAAATGCTCGATAGTATCTGTAAAAAATTTCAAACACAAAATATCAGCAGGATCGAAATAACAGGCCATACAGACAATACCGGAACACCGCAACGAAATGAACAACTTTCCCGGGAAAGAGCTGAGGCAATAAAGCAATATATCAGTAAACAACTGCCTTTACTGGAACCGCTTATGGCTGCACAGGGAAAAGCATCTTCATTCCCCGTAGCCGATAATACAACTACGGAAGGCAGGCAACAGAACAGGCGTGTTGAGATCGTAGTTACAAGATTAAATAAAGCAGGGGCCCATTAATTTTTCAGGAATTCCTTTATCAGCTTAAATTCTTTTTCCGGTTCTTCTACCTGCGGATTATGACCACTGCGTTCAAACATTACAAATTGTGCCTGCGGACAATACTCTTTGTATTTCACCTGCATCCACGGAACGGCTACCCGGTCAAATCTTCCCGCTATAATCAGTACAGGCATTTTCAGGTCTTTTAGTTGTTTCCTGAAATCAAAATTGCCGATATCATTTCCTACAATAAAATCACCATCCTTGCCCACCATCTGGTAATAGAGTTTTGTGTTGAATGGATTGGGGTAAGGTTTCCTGTTGCCCCCACCAACAAATTTTGAGGGATTGTAGGCGTATAAAAATCCATAAGGTACCTGCCCGTAAATGTCCTGGTGAATTTCATCGCTTGATATGGCTCCACGTTCACGTACTTTCATCAAAGTATCCCATACTTCCGGGTAATTGGTTTTGATCTCACGGTTACTGTTGTCATCATTTTCCTGCCACATCACAAAACTGTGAAACCCATTGGCGATGATGAGGTGACTGAGATTTTGCCCGTACTTCAACGCATATCCCTGTGCTACCAGGCTTCCATAAGAATGTCCCAGCAGGTTGATCTTATTCAGATGCATGACTTTTCGTAAACCTTCGATGTCATCTATGTCTCTCTCAAGGCTGTATTCTTTTACGTCTTTGGCGGTATCAGATTTGCCACGCCCGAATCCATCAAAATAAATCAACTGGATGTTTGAATTCACCGACAGGGAATCAAAAGAACGATACGACAAATGACTGCCACCCGGCCCACCGGGAATAATAAACAATGGTTCGCCAGTGCCCACTGTAACAGTATATAATTTAGCTCCGTTTACGGTGTAGTATTTGCCATCATTCCAGCTATCGGGAAATGACTGTGCAGAAACTATATAGCCGATGCAGCTGATAATAATGGTTGCAATTATCTTTTTCATGTTGGAGATTTATTGAGGTGCCTGTGAAAGTTCTGTGATCAATTTGAATGATCATAATTAATTTTGATGTTTTCAAATATATCAACTTGTCTCAACAACTGCCGGCTTCCTTACTTGCATCTTTACAAACGGTAAATGGGTTTGATGAAAAGTCATTCCTGCATGTTCACGAATCCGGAGAACAAATTACATCGGTAAGAAAAAATCCGGGTAAGTTATTTGATACAGCGGGCTCCGTTTTTGAAAATGCAGCAGCGGCAGTACCGTGGAGCAGCCAGGGCTATTACCTTTCTGAACGCCCGTCTTTTACTGCAGATCCTTTGTTTCATGCAGGTGCTTACTATGTACAGGAAGCCAGCAGTATGTTTTTGGAGGAAGCATTGAAACAAAGCTGCGATCTTTCAATGCCATTAAGAGTGCTTGATCTTTGCGCAGCACCGGGCGGTAAGTCAACACTTATACAATCCCTGTTATCTGCTGATGGTTTGCTGGTGAGCAACGAAGTGATTAAAACAAGGGTTAATATTTTATCGGAAAATATTACAAAATGGGGTGCAGTAAATGTTATTGTAACCAGCAATGATCCCAGGGATTTTCAAAGACTGCCCGGCTATTTTGATGTAATAGTAGTAGATGCTCCCTGCAGCGGCAGTGGTTTGTTTCGCAAAGATCCGGCTGCCATCAGTGAATGGAGTACAGCCAATGTTGAATTGTGCAGTCAACGGCAGGAGCGCATTCTCGCTGATGTATTTTCATCCCTGAAACCGGGCGGTATTCTGATTTACTCCACCTGCTCCTACTCCCAGGCAGAGGATGAAAATATTTGTGATTTTATTATGCAATCATTGGAAGCAACGAGTCTTCGTTACCAGGTAAATCCCGAATGGGGCATTGTGGAAACAAAAGCTGTATCAGGCGCATTTGGTTATCGTTTTTATCCTGATAAATTAAAAGGCGAAGGATTCTTCATTGCCGGGTTCAAAAAAAATGAAGATGAAGAAAAGGAGTACTCTCAAACAAGTAAAAATAAAAACAGGCTTCCATTGGCAACCAAAGATGAACTGGAGGTAATTAAAAAAATCATTCCAGGTGTTGAGCGTTTTGTATTTCTCAAATGGCAGGATAGTATACTTGCCTTCCCCGCTTCATTGCAACAGGATTTATTATTACTTCAGTCAAATCTCTACATAAAGAAAGCCGGTGTTACTGTCGGCACTGTTATCAAAGGCGAATTGATTCCTGGCCATGAACTGGCCATGAGCACATTGCCGGTTGATGTTCCGTCGGTTGATGCAGACATACAAACGGCGCTGCAATACCTGCGCAGGCAGGATGCAAACTGGTATATGGATGCCAAAGGTTGGGTGCTGGTAAGATTCAAAAAAATACCATTGGGGTGGATCAAAGTGTTGGCCAACCGCACCAATAATTATTACCCCAAAGACTGGCGTATTCTTAACAAGTAACTGCGCCTTTAATAAACTTATTTCTGCATCTTTGCATGAATAAATTTTTGTCTATGAAAAATTTTATGGTATTGCTTTTTCTGGTGCCGTTGTTTGCATCCGCACAGAAAACGCATACGGTGCAGGCGAAAGAAACATTGTATTCGCTGGCACGCAAGTATAATATTCACCCGAGAGAACTTGCAGCATATAATAATATGCCGGTTACTACCAGCTTAACACTTGGCCAGGTAATCAAAATACCGGCAACACGTACTATGGAACCACTGCCGCCGGCCAATGCTCCGAAGCAGGATGAGGAAACTAAAAAAGAGCCAGCCCCGGTTGTTCAGAAACAGGAAGAAAAAGTGAAAGAAACCCCGGCCCCAAAACCTGCAGCAACCGCAAAGCAGGAAGGTTCATACCCAATCTATCATAAAGTAGAGAAGAAAGAAACACTGTATCATATCAGCAAACTGTATCCCAATGTAACCATTGAGGATCTCAGGAAATGGAATAATCTTGGTTCCATTGGTTTGAATGAAGGGACCAATCTGATTGTAGGGTATTCAAAAACCAAACCTGCAGATAAGGAACAGGAAGTAGTGGAGACCAAACAGAAAGAAGAAACTCCGAAACCTGCCGAGGCGAAACCCGTGGTAACAAAAGTTGCAGAACAGGAAAAGAAAGAACCTGAGAAAAAAGAGCCTGAAAAAGCTGTAAAGGCAGAGCCTGTTAAAGAAGAAGAGAAAATGACTGCTTCAAAAGATTTCAAAGGAGGGGTTTTTAAATCATCTTACAAGCCGCAGGGAAATAACAAAGAAGAAAAAGGCAATGCCGGCATATTCAAAAGTACCAGTGGATGGGATGACGGGAAGTACTATTGCCTGAGTAATTCTGTTGTGGCAGGTACCATTGTAAAAATTACCAATCCCGCCACGCAGAAATCTATTTATGCAAAAGTGCTCGACCTTATTCCTGATCTGAAACAGAATGAAGGTTTGATTCTCCGCATCAGCAATGCAGCGGCTTATGAACTTGGAGCCGGACCGGATAATTTCGAATGCTCAGTAAATTTCTAAAATAAACATAACACATGAAGAAGATCTTTTTGATTGGATTGTCGGTTGGTTTTATTTCTTCAGCATCTGTTGCCCAGATTGGAGAAAAGGGAAAGATGAAGGCACAGGTACAGGCCAATGGTTTTACTGTTGAAAAAAGTAATACAGCAACGCCTGTGAAAAACCAGGCCCGTACGGGTACCTGCTGGAGTTTTTCCACTACATCATTATTGGAAAGCCAGTATATCAAAACTTTCAACAGAACGGATATTGACCTGAGTGAGATGTATACCGTGTATAATATGTATATAGAAAAGGCAAAGAATTATGTGCTGCGCCAGGGTAAAGCGCAATTCAGTGAAGGAGGCCTGGGGCATGATGTAATAAGAGCTGTAGCAACTTATGGAGCCATGCCTGAATCTGTTTACAGCGGCCTGCGTGAAGGTGAAAAAACACTGAATCATTCAAAAGTAATCCTGGAACTGAAAACCTTTCTTGACAGCCTGATCAAACAGGGTATTGTAAACAACAACTGGATCCAGGATTATATAAAACTGCTGGATCGCGGAATGGGCAAACCACCTGCTGAGTTTGAATATGCCGGAAAAAAATATACTCCAAAGACCTTTGCGGCCGAAGTGCTTAAATTCAATAGTAATGATTATGTAAACCTCACATCTTTTACCCATCATCCTTATTACAGCCAGTTTATTATTGAAGTGCCTGATAACTTCAGCAACGGCAGCTACTATAACATTCCGATGACGGATATTATACGTGTGGTAAAAAATGCAATTAATAAAGGATACACGGTTATGTGGGATGCCGATGTGAGTAACAGTGGTTTTATGAATGATAAAGGATTGGGAATGTTTGTGGAGCGTGCCGACCAGGAAACTGCGAACCCGGTATCTGCCGATGATAAGGAAATTGACTGGACACCGGCATTGCGCCAGCAATACTATGAGTCACTTACCACACAGGATGATCACCTGATGCATATCACCGGCCTGGAAAAATCAAAAGGAGGAAAAGAGTTTTTTATTGTAAAAAATTCCTGGGGCGACAGGGGACCATACCTCGGTTATATTAATATTTCTGAAGCTTATTTTGCCATGAATACAATAAGCCTTGTTGTTCCTAAAGCAGCTATTGATCCGGCGCTTCTTCAAAAACTCGGAATAAAATAATGGTATCAATGATACATGAAAAGCCCGGACCAACCAGTCCGGGCTTTTCATGTACATTACATGTAGACAGGTTATGAAAACCGGTAACCTCTCAGGAAATCTGCTGTTTTCATTTTCTTCTTTCCTTCCAGTTGTAATTCGGTAATGTTGATGTAGCCATCACTACAGGCAAAACGCAGGTAAGTTTTGCCGTCTGTTTCAAAATTGCCCGGTTTTTGAACATGGGAGATGATTGTTTTTTCTGCCCCGAATATTTTCAGCTCTTTTTCATGTAACATAGTGAAAGCTGCGGGGTAAGGAGATAATCCTCTTATAAGATTATAAACATCATTCACAGGTTGCTCCCAGTTGATGTGGCATGTTTCTGTAAAAATCTTTGGGGCATGTTTTAAATCCTTAACATCTTTAGTAGCATCTTGCGGAACTTCCCGGATGCTGTTTGCAGCAATCCCTTCCAGGGTTCTTACCAGCAGGCTGGCACCAACTTCTTTCATTTCATCATGCAATTCTCCGGCTGTTTCATCATCCCTGATATCAATTGTATCCTGTAAGAGGATATTGCCTGTATCAATTTCATGTTGCAGTTTGAATGTGGTTACCCCGGTTGTTTTTTCTCCGTTGATGATCGCCCAATTGATAGGCGCTGCTCCACGATACTGGGGCAATAAGGAGCCATGTACATTGATGGTTCCCCGTGGAGGCATATTCCATACAATTTCAGGAAGCATTCTGAACGCAACTACCACCTGTAGTTGTGCATTCAGTGAACGAAGCTGTTCAATGAATGCAGGTGATTTTAATTTTTCCGGCTGTAATACCGTAAGTCCCTGCCCGAGTGCATATTTCTTGACAGCACTTTGCTGTAACTCCATACCACGACCAGCCGGTTTATCGGGGGCGGTAACAACTGCAATCACATGGCAGCCTGCTTCTACCATTTTTTGCAGGGAAGCAACGGCAAATTCAGGAGTCCCCATGAATACAATGCCGCCTAAACTTTTCAACAGGTCATCTGCAGAGCCTGTAGTAATTCGGGAATCTGTCATTTAAAAATAAAGTGAAAGCAAAATTAGGCAATCAACTGCTTGCGCTGATAAAACTTCTTTAATACAGGAGGTATTTTTCCCTGATTGCTTTGAAGGCGGTGATGCCGGGTTCCCAACTCTTCCTGATCTCTGCTTCGCTTAATCCTTCCTTTACCTGCTTCATTAAAATATCATTGCCCGCAAGCTTATTAAAGAAATTATTTTTCAGGAAAAAACTGTCTTTGCCGGGGAATAACTGATAAGCCTGGAGCAGGTAGCCCAATTGAATTTTACCATCAAGCTTTTGCAGTATTTCTTCATTGGTTCCGGAAATATTCCAGCCATAACATTTCTGGTTAAAGCACTTGCTGCTTTTTGAACCTTCATTTGGTTTTGGTGTAAACGAATAGAGGTTTTTAGGCAATGTGGGATGCCCGAAAGTCTGGAATGGCTGATCTGTTCCTCTTCCTTCACTCAATACCGTTCCTTCAAAAAAACAGGTGGAAGGATACAGGTAGATCGCCTGCATCTTTTTCAGGTTGGGCGAAGGACTTACAGGCAACAGGTATTTGGTATTGTGGTCATAATTTTTACATTTAATGACGGTTACATGAAACGGGGTGTCGGGTGTCGGTTCTGTAGTAACATTGTAAGCATTAATCCTGTTGGCTTCTTCCGATAACCAGTTTTCTCCGGCGAGCATCAGGGCATATTCACCGATTGTCATGCCGTATACAACGGGTACCGGCTGCATACCTATGAAGCTTTTGAAATTGCTGTTTAATACGGGGCCGTCAACATAAAATCCATTTGGATTTGGCCTGTCGAGGATCATCAAAGGTTTGTGATTTTCAAGTGCGGCTTCCAGGAAATATTGCAATGATGATATATAAGTATAGAATCTTACACCGATATCCTGTATATCGAATACCAGTACATCAAGGTCTTTCAGGTCATCCCTGGTAGGCTTTTTATGATCTCCATACAGGCTGATAATGGGAATGCCGGTCTTGCTGTCAACAGCATTGTTAACATCTTCTCCTGCATTGGCTGTGCCGCGGAATCCATGTTCGGGGCCGAATATTTTTACTACCCTTATCCCGCTTTTCAGCAAAGTGTCTATAAGCTGTGTATTGCCTACCATGCTCGTCTGGTTGGCGAAAACGCCTACCGCTTTGTTTTTAAGCAAAGGAAGGTATGCCTGCATCCGTTCTGCCCCTGTAATTACCTGTGGAGATATGCTACCCGAAACTTTGTTTGCCTGTGCACAGGCCTGCAGCATGGGAACAGCCAGCAATGAAAGAAATATTAACTTTTTCATGAGACTAAATTGAGTGAAAATTTCCATACCCGTTTGCCTTTTATCATTTACTTTGCACTCCGTTTATCTGGAGAGATAAACATTTAATAATCCGCTGCACAGGATGCAGCACAAAACTTTAAAAATGGCACAGGCTAAAAATGGCGATACGGTAAAAGTTCATTATACCGGTAAACTGGTGAGTGGAGAGCAGTTTGATTCTTCTGCGGGAAGGGAACCATTGGAGTTTACAGTTGGCGCCGGACAAATGATCAAAGGATTTGACGCAGCATTACCCGGGATGGCGGTAGGGGATAAGAAAACTATCAATATTCCTCCGGCCGACGGATATGGAGAAAGAAGTGAAGAAGCGATCATTGAATTTCCAAAATCAAATGTTCCGCCCGACATGAAACTTGAACCGGGCATGGGGCTTACCCTGAGCAACCAATATGGTCAGCCGGTTCCTGTTATTGTAGTGGAAATAAAGGATGAAGTGATTGTGCTCGATGCCAATCATTTTC